>Ga0335077_10009928_pt1 | contig 11829 bp, 10 predicted proteins | sample Lox_Sample_31_FD_207151 | JGI IMG/M metagenome (GOLD analysis project Ga0335077, IMG submission 207151) | Soil microbial communities from Loxahatchee National Wildlife Refuge, Florida, United States - Lox_Sample_3.1 | ecosystem: Environmental > Terrestrial > Soil > Wetlands | place: USA...
GAGGTCGTGCATGATGGGCGGATGCCACTCCAGGTAGAACTTCAGCCAGTTGCGCATGGTGACCTGGGAGTAGTTGATGTCGCGATTGTTGTCGTGGAAGATATATTTGCCCCAGTAGGGAGGGCCGGGGACGCGGTCCTGTTCGCTCTCCTCGCTGATTTTGTACTTGTAATACCAGTCCACGTAGCGGTCGCGGCCGTCGGGTTCGGCGGCGTTGACCATCATGACGATCACGTTTTTGCGGATTGAGTCGTAGAGCGGAGACTCTTCGACGGCGAGACGGTAGGCGAGCTCCATGAGCATTTCGGGAGGGCCCGTCTCGGCGCTGTGCAGGCCGCCGGTGAACAGGTAGATGGGCTTGGCCTGGGAGATGATGCGTTTGGCTTCCTGGTCGGTGAGGCCGCGGGGGTCGGCGAGTTTGGCGAGGTAGCCCTTGTAGGTATCGAGGTTGCGGATGGTGTCCTCGTCGGCGATGGCGACGACGATGCACTCACGGCCTTCGTCCGTGGTGCCGGCAGGGAGGACTTTGACACGCTTGGAGGCGGCGGCGAGGGCGCGATAATACTTGCCGAGATCGGCGACGCGGGTGAGTTTCTTAGGCGCGCCGGAATAGTAGCCGAGGACGTCCCTGGTGGTCGGGACGCCGGGGACTTTGGGGAGGTGATCGACCAGCGGGCTCATGAACTCGGGCTTGGTGGTCCACTGTTTGACGAGCTTGGCGTAGTCCTCGTCCTGGGGTTGCGCGGGTTGGCACAAGGCGGGCGAGGCCGCGAGAATCGAGAATGCGGCGATCCGTATGAGCTTCATGAGTATCCCTATGGCTTGGATATCAAGTATACATCCCGACGCTGCCCGATTTCTCGGCGGGACGGGAGGATGCCCAGCAGCGTCGCTGAGCGCGACAGGCGACGGAAATAAACGGGCCGGCGGGCGACGAGGTACCGGCCCGTGGAGAATAATGGTAGATCTTCTCATTCAGAGTAGCAGACCGCCGGGGGTTGATGGAGCGGGGTCGCGGTAAAGCGGTGGAAAAGAGGGGTGAAGAATTTTTCGACGAGGCGGCGACTCTCTTCCGGCGCGGCCACGGCGTGCGCAGTCACTGCCCCAAAACTGGAACTATGGTTCAACAAAGACAACCGGAACCATAGTTCCGTCCCGGCGAGCAGCAGTGGCGCGGGCTCGAGCACGCGATGAATCCCGGAAATCGCCGCGCGGATGGGCTTTGTCAGAGAATCACTTTCTTGCGCACAGCGTACAGGACGATCTCGGCGGTATTGTGCAGATTCAGCTTCTGCATGAGGTGCAGGCGGTGGGTATCGACGGTGTACACGCTGACCTCGAGAATGCTCGCCACCTCCTTGTTGGACTTGCCTTCCGCGAGCAACTGGAGGACCTCCTTCTCGCGTTCCGTCAACAGGTCGTAGGAATCCTGCAAGTTGCGCTGCTGCAGGAATCGCATATAGTCCTCGAGCAGCGTTTTGGTAATCTCGGGACTGAAGAACGGAGTGCCGCGGCACACTGCCTGGATCGCCCGCACCAGGTCTTCCTCCGCGGAGTCCTTCAGAAGGTAGCCCTTGGCGCCGGCATTCAGCGCGGAGAGCAGGTAATGCTCGTCGGAATGCATGCTCAGGATGATCACGCCCACCGACGGATCGCGCTTGACCATCTGCGCCGTCGCTTCGATGCCGTTGAGCAGCGGCATGCCCACGTCCATGATGACCACGTCGGGATTGGTGGCTTCCGCCAGGCGGAGCGCGTCCCGCCCATCGGCGGCCTCACCCACCACCTCCATCCCGGGCTGCCTCTCGATCAGGAAGCGCAGTCCTTTGCGGACTACGCCATGATCATCCGCCAACAGAATTCGAATACTCATGGTGGGGCGCCTCCACTGAGACCGGAATGCGGGCGGACAGCACCGTTCCGTGCGACGGGCGCGAGACCACGGTGAGCTCGCCGCCAACGTCGCGGACGCGCTCCTGCATCCCGGTGAGTCCCAGGCCGCGGCCCCGGACCAAACCGGGGTCGAAGCCGGCTCCGTCGTCCTTTACCATAATCGAGACCGCGGACAAGGACCCTTCAATCGCGACCTCGATAGTCTTGGCGCGGGCGTGGCGGGCACAATTCGTCAGGGCCTCCTGGACGATGCGATAGATGCAGGTGCGATGCTGTTCGGGCAGGGGCTCCTGCAAACCGTTGACGTCGACATTGACGGGGATGCCGGTGTGCTTGGAGAATTGCCGCGCCTGCCATTGCACGGCCGGTCCGAGCCCCAGATCGTCCAGAAGGGACGGGCGCAAGCCCATGGCCATGTCCCGCAGAGAGCGCAGGGATTGCTCGGCGAGGCGCTTGGCGCCATCCAGATGCGCCGCGAACTCCTCTTCCGGCGCGGTTCGCAGATCCTGCAGGCTGCGCAGTTCCATTCGCAGGCCGGTGAGCATCTGCCCGACTTCGTCATGAAGCTCGCGCGAGATCGACTTGCGCTCTTCCTCCTGGGCGTGAACCAACTGGCGGGAAAGGCGGCGTAATTCATCTTCGGCCTGCTCGGTCCGGAGACGCTGCTGTTCGGAACCCCGCTCGAGCTTCGTCATTCGCAAACCGGCGATCCCGGCGATGGCGAGTCCGATCAGCACCGTCACGGCGACCATCCGGGCGATGAAAACGGCCATGGACGCCTGCTTGCGGTCGATCTCGCTGCGTTGCTCATCCAGGTTGGATTGCGTGAGCCTGGAGAACTCCTGGGCTATGGCGAGAGCGGCCTCCCGCCGGGGAAGCACCTCCTGCCGGAGGAAGGCCCAGCTACGCTGCGTCTTCTCCTCCTCGGTCCACTGAAAGAGCGGATCGAGGGCATTCCAGTAGGCGTTCACTTCCGTACGCAGGCGCTCGAGTTGGGGGGAGTTGGCGTCGCGAACTACGGCCGCCAGTTGGCCGACCTCGCTCTCCATCACCACGCGTTCCTGGCCGAGTTGCGACCGGTAATCGGCGGCGCGGAGGTTGGAAGGATCGAGCAGGTAATCGCGCGTGAGAAGGCCCACCCGGTAGATGCCGGAGGCGATGCCGCTCAACAGCCGGTCGGTGCGGCGGTAGCGGTCGTTCAGGCGGGACACCTCCTGGTAGGTGCCGCGGGCGCGTTCGAAGGCGCCGATCCCCATGAGCGCGATGAGGCCGATCAGCATCCCGAACCCGGCCAGCAGAACCGGCGCCAGACGGTTCGCTCTCATACGATTCTCTCCTACCATGGAACCGTGCTCCGCCGCCACCATGTTACGAATCGCAACCCCTTTCTGGACATCCTGTGAAGACATGAGATGCCGGCCCGGCTAATGTCTGGCCTGTCCGGATCTCATGGAATTACGGGATGGCGCATCGGCCGCGAGGCTCTTACTGTAAAGACCAGAAGCGAGAATCAACGGAGGGAGGTGGCAGTAGATGCGTTTCCGTTTGACAGTTCTGGTGAGCATTCTGGGTGTCGCCGCGGGGTTTGCCCTGGCGGATGAAATCTCCGACCGGGCAAAACTGGCCGGCACATGGCAGCCCAAGGCCGGCGAGAGGAGCGACTACGGAACGTGGACGTTCGTAGACCGGGACGGCTCGATCCGCATCACCGAGGAGGCGAATGGCCAGAAGATCGCCGAGTTCGAGTGCAATACCATGGGGCGCGAATGCGAGGTCAAGGAGAGCGGCCATTCAACCAAGGTGTCGCTCTGGTACAACGGCCCCAAACTGGTCGAGATGCACACGCGCGGCTCCGAAGTGGTCAAGAGGAGATTTCAGGTCACGGATGGCGATGTGCTGGAACTGGAAGTGATTCCGATCGCCCCCGCGGGCAAACCGGAATTGATACACATGGATCGCCTTCGCAGCGAGGCCGATCGCAAGGCACAGTAAAATGGCGGAGCATCGCGATCTCGAAACCGGCCAACCGGCGCGCGGCTGGTTTCGAATCGACCCGCTTTATGTGTGGAGTGCCGCGGTCGGGCTGGTGGTCGCAGCCGTGATGATCGGGGTAGCGGCCCTGATGCGGTAGTTCCGTGGGCAGATACGCCGGCGTCTGAAGATGGACAACTCCGTCCGGCGGGTTCAAGACCCGCCCGATCTCGCTTTAGTCTCGCTTTAGATGTAAGTCGGAACCACCGACAATTCGGGGATGACGGCGCGCGGCGGCAATTTCGCGGCGAACAATACCACCTCGGCGACGTCCTCGGGTTGCAGCGCCTTGGCGAGCATCTCCGCGGAAGGCTTCACGGGACGGCGATCGAGGAGTTCGGTGTGCACCAGCCCGGGGCAAACCACGCAGGTGCGGATGCCGTGTTCCTTCTCTTCCATCCGGATGGCGTGCGCCAGCCCGATCATGCCCCGCTTGGACGCCTGGTACGCCGCGCCCGAGACATCGGGGGTGTGGCCGGAGATCGACGAGACGAAAATCAGGTGTCCGGACTTGCGCTCGCGCATGGCGGGCAGCACGGCGCGAGTGGCATAGTAGGCTCCGTTCAGGTTGACGTCGATCATCATGTCCCAAAGCTCGGCGTTAAGCCGGCTCATGGCGCGATCCACGATGTTGGTTCCGGTGGCGTACACCAGGATGTCGATCTCGCCCAGGCGCTGGTGGGTCAGTTTCGCCAATGCCTCCATGGCGCCGGCGCTCGAAGCATCCGCGGCGGAGATCTCGATGGCATGCCCCTCCGAGGCGAGCGACGCCTGGAGTTCTTCCAATCGATTTTCGCGCCGCGCCGCGGCCATGACGCGCGCTCCCTCCCGTGCAAACAGCACCGCCGATTCGCGCCCGATTCCGCTGGAAGCGCCCACTACGAGAACCACCTGGTCTTTCAAAGTGACGGACATATGAAACACTATCCCATGCTCGGGCCGGGCAGCGCGAACTTCACTTGGCCAGATCGATTCCGAGCTTTTTGAGTTCTTCCGAATAGTAGCGTTTGTGCAGCAAGTCCCACTCTTCGCTGCCCTCGGGAATATCGCGTTTCTGACTGCGGATTTTCAGGCGGGCGGCGCGGTCCACTTTGTCTTCGGCCACCAGCAGATCGGTCATGACCCTTAGGATCTCCAGGCGGACGGCGTTCGAGTCTTTGTTCTTGAGCCGCAATTCGCGGCTCTTACGCAGATTCTCGACGATCTTGTGGGAAATGTCGATGACCTTGTCGCGCGAGAGCTTCATGGCGTCGCCCGTGTCGCGGCCCGACGCGCGAATGACTTTGCGCTGCGAAATCAGGGTGTTTTTGATGCGGCGGAACATCTCCTGGTAGCTGACGTTCTCGCGGCGCATGTAGTCCTGGTATTGGCTCAACAGGTCGCGCACTTCGTCGTTGAGGCGGTCTTCTACTGCCAGTTCCTCGGCGATCACTTCCGTTATTTTTTCGGCCACCGCCTCGGGATTGGTCGTCTCGATGATTCCAGGACTCAGTTTCGTGACGAGTTGTCGGGAAAGATAGGCGACGAATTCTCTGGCTAGCAACATTCTATGTGAGCGAAGCCGTTAGTTTAACACGGCACGCCCCGGAGGCCCGGTTGACATCCCCTGACTCGAGTGCTAATTTTCTAGCATCATGCTGGGGCTCCGTTCCGGGAAACCGGTCGCGGTGATGATTGCCGCTGCCCTGCTTTGCGCGCCCAGGATTGGCGCGCAAGACGGGGCCGATTGGCAGGCTGCCGCGGGAGGCAGGATGGCGTTCGAAGTCGCCTCCGTCAAACCGAGCAAGGGAGGTCCCATATCGCCCGGTTTCCCGCTGAATGCCGGAGATGCATATCGCCCTACAGGAGGCCGCTTTCGGGCGGATTTTCCGTTGTGGAGCTACATCCAGTTCGCCTACAAATTGTGGTGGCCGGGCGATGAGCAGGGGCGGGAGATCGAGCGCCTGCCGAAATGGGTGACTGCCGATCGCTATGCCATCGAGGCCCGGGCGGCGGGCAACCCCACCAAGGACCAGATGCGCCTGATGGTGCAATCCTTACTGGCCGAACGCTTCCATCTCGCCGCTCACTTCGAGAATCGGGAAGTGCCGGTGTTCGCGCTTACCCTGGTGAAAGCCGGCAAGCCGGGGCCGAATCTCCGCTCTCATGCCGATGGCCCTCCTTGCGGCGACTTCGACAGTTCCGCCAACAATCCGGTTTCCCCACGCGTGCTCAGCGGTGACGCCGGTGCCGTTCAGACCTTTCCGCCCTTCTGTGACTCGCCGGCCGTGGTCAAGAAGGCCAACGGCACGCGATTGCTGCTGGGCTACCGCAACGCCACGATGGAAATGCTGGCCAGTTCTCTCTCTGGCCTGGTTGGCCTGGGCCGGCCCGTGGTCGACCGGACCGGGTTGAGCGGGAGGTTCGACTTTACGCTGGAGTGGGCGCCGGATTCTCCCGGGCCTCCACCCTCCGAGCCGGCGGCGCCCGAACCGATGGGGCCGACCGCTCTGGAGGCGCTGCGCGACCAGCTCGGGCTCAAAGTGGAGGGCATGAAAGCGCCTGTACGGATTCTCGTGGTGGATCGGGTCGCGAGGCCATCGGAGAATTGAAACGAACCCCTTGACACGGGCGACGCGTAGTGCTAATTTTCTAGCATGATGCTAAAAATTCAGCAGGGGTGGCGGCAGTGAGCGCACCTCCTGGTCTGAGCCGCAGAGAACGGCAGATCATGGACATCCTCTACCAGCGCGGCAAGGCGTCGGCATCAGAGGTTCGTGAGGCCATGGAGGACGCGCCCGGCTACTCGGCGGTGCGCGCGATGCTGCGGGTGCTCGAGGAAAAGGGGCACGTCCGGCACCAGGCGGAAGGCCTGAAGTACATGTACGTGCCCGTCGTGACGCGGGAAAAGGCCAAGCGGTCGGCAGTGAAGCACCTGCTGGACACGTTCTTTGCGGGGTCCCCGGAGCAGATCGTGGCGGCGCTTCTGGACGTTTCGGCGACGCGGTTGACGCGCGAGGAACTGGACCGCATGTCGGAGATGATCGAAAGGGCCAAGAGAGAGGAGAAATAACATGATGGGCGGGAACGGGCCGGTATGGTTCGCAATTTTGATGAGCACGGCGATCAAGAGCACGGTGGTGCTGTGCGCCGCATGGATCCTGGTTCTCGTGTTGCGCCGGCGCTCCGCCGCCGCGCGGCACCTGGTGTGGACGGCGGCAGCCGCGGCCCTGCTGGCGTTGCCGCTGCTGACGGTAGCGTTGCCGGCCATGCATGTGCCGGTATCCGGCGAGATCCTCTCCGCCAACACGGGGCTGGTATTTCGGGCCTTCGGGATCAGCACGGCTGACGATGGGAGCGCGACCGAGGTTCCAGCGGCCTCGACCCCGGTCACCCGGGCAACTCCGGTGAGCACGGGGCCGGACGTTCGCCTGTGGGCGGTGATGATCTGGGCCGCCGGCGCGGCGGCTGCGTTCCTCAAGATGCTGGCGGCTTACCTGGGACTGTGGCGGGCCCGCCGAGGCGCCCGGCCGTTCGAGGACGGAGGGCTCGTGGCGAGCCTCGCGCAGTCGCTCGAGATACCCGAGAGGGTACCGGTCTTCGAGACCGAATCGGGAGGGATGCCCATGACCTTCGGATTCCTCCGGCCCGCTGTATTTGTGCCGGGGGACTGCCGGAATTGGAGCGAGGAGCGCCGCCGGGTGGTGCTGCTGCACGAACTGGCGCACGTGCGCCGCGGAGATGCCGCCACGCACCTGGTGGCGCGGGCGGCATTGAGCCTCAACTGGTGGAACCCGCTCGCGTGGTTCGCGTGGCGCGAGTTTCTGAAGGAACGCGAACGGGCCGCCGACGACCTGGTACTCGGTTCAGGCGCCCGCGCTTCCGATTATGCCAGCCACCTGCTGGAGGTCGCACGCTCCCTGCACGCCGGAGCGGCAAGTGGCTGCGCCGCGGTGGCCATGGCCCGCCGTTCGCAACTGGAAGGGCGGCTGCTGGCGATTCTCGATTCGAAGATCGACCGCCAGCCGATTCCCGGAGCGGCGACGCCGCTGGCTGCTGCTCTGGCGGCGGCACTGCTGATGGCCCCATTCGCCGCCGTACGAGCGCAGGAGCAACCTCCGCGGACAGTGCCGCCGGAAGTAGACGCCACGATTCGCGCCGCCAACGCTCAAAAGAACCACGAGATCCTGGAGCATGCCGCGACGGCGTACGAGAAACTGCGCAAATACGACACCGCGCAAGTGCTGCTCGAGAACGCGCTCGAAATCCGGGGAGAAGTTTCCGGCCAGCAAAGCGCGGCATACGCCGCCGGCCTGGTGAAACTGGGAGACCTCGAGGCGAAGCGGAATCACGCCAACGAGGCCGTCAGTTTCTATACCAAGGCAGTCTCGTTAGGCGACCGCCCGGAGGTGGCTCCGGCCCTCATGTATCTGGGAAGACGGGCCTACGGCAAGCGTGACTACGCCCAAGCCACGGACCTGTTGCAGCGGGCGATCAATGTGGCGCCTTCGGGACCGCAGGCAGGCCCGGCGATGACGTGGATGGCCGCGGTGCGCGAGGCCCAGGCCGGCGGCGGTAGCGCCGAGCCGGCTAACCTGCACGACCAGACGATAGTCCAGGAGCGTATGCCAGGGGCCCAGGGCGTCACGGCGTCACCGAATATCAGTGCGGGGGTCACGTTCCGGACGGATGCCGCGGGGAATTCTGCGACGCCAAAATACGATGCGACCACTTCGGCCGACGTCGAATCCCTCTTGCAGAAGGCGCTGGCGGCGGAGGCCCCCGATTCCGCCGACATGGCCGTCACCCTGGAACTCTACGCCCGTTTCCTGCGCGGGCAGGATCGGGCCGGCGAGGCGGCACCGCTGGCGAGCCGGGCCGCGGAGATCCGCAGAAAAATCGTCGCCCAGGATGCGACTCTCAACGGCGGCCCTCCTCCGGCGGGCGGCAATGGGGTCTACAAAGTGGGAGGCGGCGTGACGGCGCCCATGGTTCTGTCGAAGACGGAGCCGGCATATACGGAGGAAGCGCGGGCTGCCAAGTACCAGGGCACGGTGCTTCTGTCGGTCCAAATCGGAACCGATGGGCTGGCTCACAATATCCAGGTTGCGAGGAGCTTGGGGCTGGGTCTCGACGAAAAGGCAATCGAAGCGGTGAGCCAATGGCACTTCAAGCCGGGAACCAAGGACGGGCAGCCGGTCACGGTCGCCGCGACCATCGAGGTGAATTTCCGGCTTTTGTGAGTGTTGGAGAGCGCAACAATCCTAGAAAACCCTGCGCCGGCACGGGAATTCGGGGCGACCAAGAGCGTCGGCACGAGTCCCGACGCGGCAGGCGGGAGTGCCTGCGCCGCAAGGGTTTTCATGAGAGCGGGCCAAAAAGAAATAGGGCGGATCTCACGCCGATCCGCCCGTTCTCATGACGTTCGCTTTGCGCTTCTTTGGCCTGGAACACCGAGTTCCACAAGGCACCACCGTGTCTCCCCGTGCTCAATGAGGATTCTCCCCCATACGGGTCAGCAAAGCAATACTACCAAAGGTTAACGGGCATCCGAGCCGGCCTGCGGGCAGTCGGGCAGTAGCCGATAGAAGAAAACCGTGGTGTGCAATGTTCCATCGCTGCTGCGCGCATATTGCGGGACTTCGCCGTAACGAATGTACCCGAGCGATTCGCAGAGCTTTTCCGCTTCGCCGCCCTTGCGTGTGTCCATCACGATCAGCGTGCGGCCGAGGCGAGCCGCCACAGCCTCGGCTGCGGCCATCAGGCTCCTGGCCAAGCCGCGGCGGCGGGACCGGCGATGCACAAACAGCTTCATCGCCTCGGCGCGGTGATTTCCGTTGGCCCGCGTCTCCAGCGCGAGTTGCACCGAGCCTCCGATGCGGCCATTCTCCGTGGCCACCAGCAGCACGCGTGAGCCTTCGCGCATGGCCGCAACTACCCCACGCCAGTAGTCCAAGGCTTCGGGTCGCTCAAGGGGCGGCATGAAACCGACCGACGCGCCGCTCGCGACCGCGTCCATCAGAAGTTCCGCCAACTGCCCAATGGCTTCTTCCGCCTGTTCGGAAGAGAGCGGAGCGATGGTCACCTCGCCATCTGTCATTCGATTCCTAAAACGTCAGCTTGAGCGCCAGCTGCAGAATGCGCCCCGTGCCATCGATGGTCGAGATAATATGGCCGAAATTGGAGTTGCTGATGTTGGCCTGGGGGTTCGAGAAGATGACGTTGTTGAATACCTTGAACGCCTCTGCGCGAAACGTCAGGTTTCCGGCTTCGCCCAATGGCCGGATCGGAAAGGCTTTCGTGAGGGCCAGGTCGAAGCGCTGCTCGGGCGGACCCTGCAGAATGTTGCGGCCACTGAAGCCGAACAGCGAACCGGTTCCCGAATCCCCGGCCACACCGTTGTTGCCGATGCTATAAGTGCCGCTGCCGGGGCCTTGTTGCGGGCTCAAGCCGCTCAAGACAGTCCCCGCGGGAAGGTTCGGCACCACCGCGAAGCAAGCGGGGTTGATATAGCTGTTGAGGTTCTGTTCGACCCCTCCGGGCGTCTGCAGGTTGGAGCAAGCCGCGGAGTTCGCGCGGACGGTAACGGAACCCGATAGCCCGGCGAGACCACCGCCGGTGGTGCTGCTCACGGAGAACGGGAACCCGGATTGGATGGTGTAGACTCCGCTCAATCCCCAATTCCCGATGGTCTGCCCCTTCCAGCCGGTTTTCGGCCCGGGCAGATTCCATACGCCGGTGAAGACGAAGCGATGTGGCTGGTTAAAATCGGACACCCCCCGATTACTCTGCGAGTAGAGTTGGTTGCCGGTAAAGCTGTCCAGGTCCGAACCGGTCGGGCCGGAATCGTTATCGGTGGAGCGCGATTGGGTGTAGTCCATCTTGAACTGGAACCCGTGCGCGAAAGCGTGACTCAACTCGAGGATGAACCCGTTGTAGTGCGAGTAGCCCTCGTTCGTCACCAGGTTGAGCCCGGCGGGCGCAAAGCCTGGAACCGGGACGCGGAGAGTGGCATTGGTGTTGGAGTTTTGCGTGATCGAGATGCCGCCGGGCTTGCCATTGGCCGCAATCAGAGGGTTGTTGTAGACAATCGGCGCGGAGGAACTGGCCAGCAGCGCCTGGTTGAGGCTGGGTTCTACCAGCAGGTTGCGGCCATGCGAGCCAATATAACCGACCTCCATCAGCCACCCCTTCGGCAGCTGATATTGAATGCTCAAGTTGTACTGCTGCACGTAGGGGGTCACGAGCCCGCGGGTAAAGCCGTACAGGGACTGGGCCACGGCGGGAGTGCCATCGGGGTTCACGAAATTCGGCGCACCGGCCGCGCTAAACGTTCCGTTGAACTGACCCATCACTGGCAGGATGGGAAACTGGCTGGGCAGCGGCAGTCCGGCAGGCCACGGGTTCGCCAATACACGACTACCCACTACGCCTGTGCCGGAAGCCAGATACTGTTCGACCCACGGCGGGGACGCGATCAGTTGCAGCAGCGTCTGGCCGGAAGTCCGAATGTAGTAGTAGCCGAAGCCGCCGCGGACTGCGACCTTGCCATTGCCCATCAGGTCATAGGCAAAGCCGACGCGCGGCGCGAAGTTTGTTTTGTTGGTGGTGGTCAGCGTGGTATTGCTGACTCCCGACGTGGCCAGCGGGCTCTTGAGCGACGCGGGTGAAATGAAACCGGCCAGGACGCAATTTCCGCCGCCGGCTGCGATGCAGGAAGCGGGAACGAGGCTGGGGTCGAAATTTCCGACCTTTCCGTTCAAATCGTAGGGGAAGCCCAGGTAGTCGTATCGCAGCCCGAGATTCACGGTGAGGCGGCGCAACACATGGAAGTCGTCCTGTACAAACCACGCAACGTCCTGGGCCCGGTAGTTGCGCTGGAAGGAGCCCACATCCACCTGAAGGCGATTGGGCGTGCCTGTCAGG
>Ga0335077_10009929_pt1 | contig 11829 bp, 15 predicted proteins | sample Lox_Sample_31_FD_207151 | JGI IMG/M metagenome (GOLD analysis project Ga0335077, IMG submission 207151) | Soil microbial communities from Loxahatchee National Wildlife Refuge, Florida, United States - Lox_Sample_3.1 | ecosystem: Environmental > Terrestrial > Soil > Wetlands | place: USA...
AGATCAAGAACGTCGCTCGCACTGGCAAGGACGGCCCAATCACTTCCGCAGAATTTGTCATCGGTGGTCAGTCCTTCATGGGATACAATGGCGGCCCGTACTTCACATTCTCCGAAGGTTTCTCGCTCTTTGTCGACTGCAGAGACCAGGAAGAAGTTGACGAGTACTGGAACAGACTGATCAGCGCCGGCGCAACCCCATCGCAGTGTGGCTGGATCACCGATCAGTTCGGCATCACTTGGCAGATCGTCCCGAGGCGTTTCATGGAGCTCATCGGCGACACGAGCCAAAAGAAAGTACAGGCTGTGATGGAAGCGATGATGAAGATGGTCAAGCTCGACGTGGCGGCACTGGAAAGAGCGTACGATGACGCATAGCAGACCAAGGCGGCGCTTGTCGGTGTCGCCTCCTGTCTTGGAGGTCTCGTTGCCTCTGGCTCGTCGTGTGGTTCTCTTCGCATCTCTCAGGGGTGCCCACGCGCTCGTGGGTCAGGCCCGCCCTATCCCCTCAGAACACCGGACACTGGCCTCCGTCATGCACTCGAAGGGGTACACCGCCGACCCCGTCAAGCACCCGTGATGTGGCGCACACTCGGCTCACGGCCCCTGACCCTTTGTCCCTGGCCTCCCCAGCACTGCCCCCTACCTCTACGTTGCCATACTCCGCCCATGCCCCGACAGCCTTCATGGCACTGTGACAGGCTGTATCCGCTATGACGTCCTCGAGGCCTACGCAGGTGACACGGATAGCTTGCACGGGGGTGATTCCTTTGACGTTTGTCGGCTCCCCCTCCGGCTTTCTGACGGAGATGCCCCCCAGCAGCGGCGCCGAGGCGGACGCCAGTTTCGCGGCTCGGGCCGCGCATCTCCATGTTGTCCACCCGGCTCCCCTGCCGCCGCCCGCTGCACCAGCCAAGGACTCCGTGCCATGACAGCGCAGGCTAACAGCCGCATGCAGCTGCCAGGGCGCGGCCATCTGCTGTCACGGCGGTAGCACGGCCGGCACTGCGCGGGTAAGTTCCGTGAGACTCGCCCCGCGCCCTGCAGCTGATGCGCGGATGTTAGGCTGCTGATTACTTTCCATCATGCGCATCCGCCTCGCCACTCCAGACGACGGCCCACGCCTCGCCGAGATCTATCGACCGGCCGTCGTCAATAGCACCCTCTCCGTTGAGCCCCTTCCCCCCGATGGGGCCGCAATGGCTCATCGGATCCGCGACACCTTACCGCATCGCCCCTGGCTGGTCGCGGCGGACCAGACGCTCCTCGGCTACGCCTATGCCAGCTCACACCGCGTTCGCGCCTCCTATGCCTGGTCGGTCGAGGTGTCCATCTATACCGACCCGGCCGTCCACCGCCGAGGCATTGGCCGGGCCCTGTACGCCAGCTTACTGGCTATCCTCCGGCTCCAAGGCTTTCAGAACGCCTACGCCGGCCTCACGGTCCCCAATCCGCCGAGCCGAGCGCTTCACCTAGCCTTTGGGTTTAAGCTTCTCGGGACCTACCCCAAGGTGGCCTTCAAGGACGGCCGGTGGCTGGATCTGGAGTGGTTCGGGTTAGCTCTCGGATCGTACCCATCGTTCCCACTCCCTCCCCGACCCTTGCCGGAGCTCGTTGGCACGCCTGCCTTTGCCGCCGCCTTGGCCACGGGCCTTCAGGACAGAGGCGTCGCGGCAAAACCCTAACTACCACAGGCAGCTGGCAGGGCGCGGCCGTCGGGTGGCTCGGCGTTGGCACGGCCGCCGCTGCCCGGGTAAGTTTCGTGGGACTAGGCGCGCCCTGCAGCTGATGCTTGGACGTTAGGCCGGCCCCTTTTTCGAGGTGCAGCGGACCACCATGCCCGCCCGGAAGCCAGGCAAGACTTCGAAGCCCACCGGCCGGAAACCGGCCATGCGCACGGCGACACAAGGCAAAGCTGCCACGACGCTGCCGGAAAGCATGCTCACCGGCAAAGCAAGCGCCGCGAAGGCAGCCCCTGGTGACAAGCCGGTCTTCGCCTACATCGCCAGCTTGCCGCAGCCGCACCGTGACATCGCCGAAAGAATCGATGCCCTGGCGGCCAAGACGCTGCCCGGCCTGCAGCGCTCCGTGAAGTGGGGCATATCGTACTATGGCGTCGGCGATGGCTGGTGCTTCTGTTGCGGCGGATTCGCCACCCACGTCAAGCTCATGTTCATCAACGGCGTGACTCTCACGCCGGTACCGCCGGTGACGCCGCTGGCGATGGGCAAGTCTACGCGGGGCGTGGAACTCGCATCCGTGGAAGACATCGACGAACGCCAGATCGCGGCGTGGATGACACAGATCGCGGCCGTGCCCGGTCTCGGGGGGAAGAAGCGATAAGCCCGAGGTCGGCCGCGAATGCGAAGGAGAGGCGTTCTTCAGCCACCCTCGCTGGCGCCACTGGCGTGTATCGCTACATTAATCAAGACCTTACACACCACCGCCTGGGGGCCTGTCGCGCCGCTTGAGCTTGCCATCGAAGTCGAAAGGGAAGAGGACGGCCGGTGGCTCGCTGAGGTCCCTGCCTTCCCGGGGACCATGTGCTACGGGCTGACGCGCTCCGAGGCCGTCGCTCACGTCCAGGCCCTCGCCCTGCGGGTCTTGGCCGAACGCCTCGAGCACACTGAAGCGCCCGCCGACGCCCTGACCATCGCGTTCCACGCTGCGTGAGCCACTGGCCGGCCACTAAGGCACGGCGGGTGCTGGCGGCGCCCTATCGGATCGGCTGGGCCTTGAAACGCGAATCCGGTTCGCACCGCACCTCACCCGCGCCGGGTGGCCGGGCTTCGTGTTCGCCCTTCCACGATCAAGACGAGCTTGGACCGCGGATGCTGGCTCGCATCGCCCGCCACACGGGGCTGACCCCGGAGGATTTGTAGGAGCCTCGGTCCGTCGACGGCAGGCTAACTACCGCATGCAGCTGGCAGGGCGCGGCCGTCGGATGGCTCGACGTTGGCACGACCTGCCTCACCGGGCTAAGTTCAGGTGGGCGCGCCGCGCCCTGCAGCTGATGCTGGGCCGTTAGGCTGCGACAGAGTCAACTGATGTCCCATCCGAGCTGGACCCCAATTCCCGCGACGACCGTGCAACCCATCCTGGGCTCTGGTTGCACTTGCGAACTCCCAAAGGCCGAGCGGCCACCACGGGCCCAGAACGACCCGAAGTTCCTGCGACTCTGCAATTACGGACTATTGGCGGGGGCGACCATCCCGTCCGTGACTACGAGCCTAGAGCACGCGGCGCGGCTAGTTGCAGAACGCTTCGACCCCAAAGACGCTGAGCCTACACTTACAACTGGCACGCCATCATCCACTCGGCCAATGGCGACTTCCATCAATCCGGCCCCCATCGAATGCTGACTTCGGGCATCCCCTGGCCCAGCCGGTATCGTCAACGAGTCTGGGCATTGGTCCGTGACAAGGCCACACCCTAACCAGCGCAGCGACCCGCCAGGGCGCGGCCGACCGCTCGCACCGGGCTGGCACACGGGGGCATCTCGCCATAGACTCCTCAGACCCAGCCGCGCCCTGGTAGTCGAGCGCGGTCGTTAGCCAGCGAAGGGCATCCAATGCGCCTCTCCGTCGTCAGCGCCCTCATCCTCTCCGCCTCAGCGGCCTCCGCTCAGACCCCCACCCACGTCGTCCGCGTGGAAGCCCCTCTCTTCGATATGGTTATCGCGTCGGACTCCGTCTTTGGCGTCCAGGTCATCGCCGCCCCTGGTCTTGCCAGCGTGAGCGGCCATCGGCGCACAGAGGTCGATCGCTTTGCTATTGACCCGCTCACGATCGCCGCCTGGCTTCCGGCCGCCCAACGCTTGGCGGATTCCGCGGCCTACATTGCCCACCCCAGCCCTGGTCATGTCGTGGCGGCGCGCCTCTCCGCGGATCGCGGTCGCTCCAGCATCACCCTGGGCTACGATCCAGCTGGCGGCATGGACCAGCGCTTCCAATTAATGCTCGCGGACGACGTCTCGGGCCGATCTTGGCGAGCCACCCTGCCGGATTCATCCGCTCGCGCGCTGGTCGCCGGCCTCGCACAGGCCTACGGAAGCAGTCACTTGCTATCCCTCGGGTCCTCAGGACCCCCTCGAGCGTTCCTCGCCTGTGAGGTGGATCAACCACCCGTCATGACCAAACGCCCCTCCCTGCGGTATCCCAACGTGCGCCCGTTGCGGGAAGGCCGCGTGTGGGTGGAGTATGTAGTCGACACCACCGGCACCGCGGACCTGGGTTCGATACGGTTTCTCCTTTCGGATGGTCCCGCCTTCGACACGGCGGTACTGCATGCCCTCCAAGAGATTCGGTTTACGCCGGCCCGAAGGGCCGGGCAACCGGTCCCCGTGCTAGCCTTTCAACCCTTTACATTCAAGGTCCCGTGAGTACCGCTCGTTGGCTAACCGGCGCATGCACCTGTCGGGGCGCGGCCCTAGGGTTTCTCCCAACTGGCACCACCAGCCGGGCCGGCGTAGGTTCGCTGAGGCGCGCCGCGCCCTGCAACTGATGCTCCGACGTTAGATGGCGCTCTACGCACTCATGTCGGGACAGATGAGACTACGTACCGTGGGACCGGATAGCCCCGGCCAGCGTGAGCCGGGACTATCGGACGACCGACCGCGAGATCCTCGTCTCTGTTACTGTCCTGAGCTCTCACCCAGGGCGACGAGAAGCTCGTCCAGCTGATCGAACGTCTCGAACGTTGCATCGGCTGCGCCGGTGCCGGCAGCGTCGAGCGCTTCCTTGGAAGGATAGCTGTCGTGCAGGACCACCAGCGTCTTGCCGCCCTTTTCCTCGAAGGTCACCGTGGTGACAGGCCCGCCCTCGCCACCTTCCTCATTGGTCCACGCGAGGCGCGAATACGGCTTCACTTCGACATACGTGCCGAAAAACGCGGCAGGCTCGGGGTCGTGATCGAATACCAATCGGTACTTGCCGCCGACACGAGCATCCACCTCGCAGGACAGCAGGGTCATTCCCATCGACTTGGGCACCCACCAGCGCTTAAGCAGCTCGGCCTTGGTAAATGCCTCGAACACGATGCGCGCCGGGCCGTTGATGGTCCGCGTGACAGCCACCTCGCGGTCCGACTTCCGTTCCACCGTGGTGCGGTTTTTCACGGGGCCGGGCTCACTTTCGATTCTTGCGTCCATCGCTCTTCTCCTTTCGTGTGAGTTCCTCGACAACCTTGTCCAACTGGTCGAAGCGTTCATCCCAGCGCTGGCGGTACCTCCCGAGCCACGCCGTCTCCTCCTCCAATCGGCGCGGGCCCAACTGGCACGTCCGCACGCGCCCGATCTTCTTCGTGGTGACGAGCCCCGCCTGCTCCAGAACGCCGACGTGCTTCTTCATGCCCGTGAGCGTCATGTGGAACTTCTCGGCAAGGTCCGTGATCGAGGCGTCGGCTCGTCCGAGCTGCTCCAGAACGCCACGCCGCGTGGCGTCCGAGAGCGCGGCGAACGAAGTGTCAAGTCGGGTCGTCATATACTGAACCATATGGTTCAGTATATTAACGCAAGCGCTCCCGGCATGCAAGGGTGGCCGCGAAGAACCTTGCTGCCTCGACCACCCAAGAGGAAGGGTCGAAAAAGAACGGGGCACGCCTAGCCACGCCATGAAGGCTGCCGGCCTCGGCCGATCAATGCCGCCACGGTTAGGCACCTTGACGGCGCCGGTGTGACTTGCGCGAGCGCGCCTCGGGCCGAAGCTTGCGCGGGGTCGTTGAACGGGGAGGAAAGCGGCAGCTAGGCGTCCCCACGCAACCTATGGTTCGCCGTTAGGCCGCCTCTCCACCTCCGGCCCGGATCCTTCTTCTCACCCTAGGTGGACCAGCTGCCTCGATACCGCTTATTCATTCGCCTCGCTCTCCTCGCGAGCACCACGGCGACTCAGCTGACGACCTGCTCGCCAGGGCCCAGTCAGGGGGATCCGAGCCCCTCGGTGATCTATGTTCCCTCGGCGCGAATGGCCGACGGCCGCCAATGGACCACCGCCAACCTGGCCATAGCGCTCGACGACTCATACTGCTACGCTGATGATGCCCAGCATTGCCTCCGCTATGGGCGCCTCTACACCCGGCCGGCGGCCCGCCGAGCCTGTCGCAGGCTCGGCAGGGGCTGGAAGTTGCCCACTGACCAAGACTGGCAGCTGCTCGCTCGATCCTATGGCGGGATGAGCGCCGAGAGCGCCGATACCGGGCGAACTGCCTATCGGGAACTGTCTGCTGGCGGCGGCTCCGGCTTCAATGCTCAGTTTGGTGGAGGCGGGAAGGGCGGGATGGTGCCTATGCCCGCATCGAGGCTCACGGCTTCTACTGGACGGCTACTGAGGACGGGCTCGCGACCGCCGTTTTCTACAACTTCGCGAAGAGGGGCCTAGCGCTCCACCGGCAGGTGGACAGGACCGTGCGCTCTCCGTCCGGTGTATCCGGGCGGAGCCCTGAACACCGACCTAACTGCCGCACCCCGTTGCCCGGTCGCGGCCCGCGCTCTTCGGCGGTGGCACGACCTGCCATGTGCGGGTAAGTTGCCTCAATCGCCCCGCGCCCGGCAGCTGGTTCAGGGCTTCAGGTGGTGGCCTCATGGATGAGCCGGTCGGTACCGATCCGGCAAGCTCAGCGGCGCCATCATCTCGTGCCATCACGCGGCTTGACGCTGGAACGCCATCCGTCAGGAGGACGGCGATGCACACGAGATTCTGCTGCAGACAATCGGCATGGTGGCCGTGTCATTTGCCGGCTTCAGCGGCATTGTCGCCGTTGTCGGCCGTGAGGGTCACGGGCCGTGGTCTCCAGCAGAGCACCTCCAATTCCGGACGCTCGTGGAACCTAGCCTGATCGCCTTGTTCGGCAGCTTTCTTCCGGGGACTCTTCAGCTGGCGTTTCAGTCGGAGGCTGTGGTCTGGCGCCTCTCCAACGGCGCCTTGGCCTTGCTGGCCATGGCCGGCTCGGCTGCGTTCATCGCGCGGTCTCGCACCGCAAGCACGACGACCGGCCAACGCATCCTTCTGATCCTCTCCTTCCTGGTCATCGGAGCGCTGGTGCTTGCGGCCCTCAGCGTGCTGCAGCAGTACGACCTCATTTTCGTCCTGAGCCTTGTCGTCGCGCTGGTGGTGGCCGCGTACAACTTCTTACTGCTCCTCTTTCCCGTAGGACGGGCCACCTAATCGCCGCATCCATCTGTCAGCATCCAGCAGTCAGGTATCGCGGTAGTGCCATGGCCTGCGTTGCCAGCGTAAGCTCAGCAGGCCGGGCCACACCGTGCCATTGCTGCACCTCCGTGTGGCGGGGGGAGCCCTTCGGTGGCGCGTGCAAACATGGGATGCAGCAAGTAGGCCGCGGCCATCGGCCCCTCTGCGTTGCCACAGCCGGCCAAGGCAAATTGCGTAAGGTGCACCGCGCCCTGTAGCTGATGCTGGACAGTTAGCGGCAAGAAGCCATGCCGACCTTCAGCACTGGAGAAGCCATGAGGCGAGTCACAGGTATCGGCGGTATCTTCTTTCGGTCCAAAGACCCGAAGGCCCTGGGCGCCTGGTACAAGAACCACCTGGGAATCGATGTCCAGCCATGGGGCGGCGCTGCCTTCCAATGGAACGGACCGGACAACCCGGAAGGAGTTGGGACGACGGCCTGGAGCCTGTTTCCTGCAGACACGAAGCACTTCGCTCCGAGCACGGCACCGTTCATGGTCAATTACCGCGTCGCGGACCTGGACGCGCTATTGGCCGCACTTCGATCGGAGGGCGTGCACGTTGAGGAGAAGGTCGACGAATCCGAATACGGGAAGTTCGGCTGGGTGATGGACCCAGAGGGCAATAAAGTCGAGCTGTGGCAACCACCCGAGGGGCAGTAGCCCGCGCCCCAATCGCGGCGCGGGCCATAGTCCCCCGTACAACCATTCCTAACCCAGAGGCCATTGAGTAGCCACGTGGTCCGGGCCTTTGATGCAGCGGGCCTGCGACTCGCCGTCGTGCGCCGATGCGCACGGCCCGAGGAACTGTCCCGCGTGGTCCCCGAGGCCTGCGGTCTCGTCTGGCGCACTCTCGAGCGACACGGCTTCCGGGGCGGGCGCCACGTTGCCCTCTACTGGGACGGCCCGACCCAGCTCGAGGTCGGGGTGGAGCTCGATTGCGCATTCGAGCCTCAAGAGGGACTCGTCCCGTCCGAGACGCCGCCCGGGCCGGTTGCGGCAACAACCCACCATGAGCCCCTACGCCACGCTGAGCCGGGCCCATCAGTCGATCCGTGACTGGTCCCGGCTGAACGGGCGACAGCTCGCAGGCCCCTATTGGGAGATATACAGCCACTGGAGAGCCGAGTGGGACGCCGATCCCTCGCAGATCACGACCCGAGGTCGTCTACCGATTGCGATAAGTCACCCACATGGACGGTGCACGGACGGGGCGAGCGAGCGTGGCGCTATTGCCTTCCTTCTCAGCCTCCGCTCCTTCACGCCATGCGGCAGGCCACCCTGCTGCTCCTCGAGAACGCTGAGCTCTCTCGTCGGGTGATTCGCAGGGCGGTGGCACAGGCATTTGTGCCAAGGTAAGTTGTGCTGGGCCCGCCTCGTCCTGCCACGGATGGTCGGACGCTAGGCTCCTCGGGCCACCTCTTCCTCCCTGGACACTTGGCAGATAGGACTCCGGAGCAGCTGCATGCACTCAGACACCAAGAAGTACAACGCAGCCCTTGCGCCTCCCGCGAATGCCATCTGTGCTCTGCTGGCCGAGCAGGTCGACCGCCATCTCCCTGGCGCTGAGAACAAGATCTGGCACGCCCACCCGGTGTGGTTCGCCGAGGGCAACCCGATCGTTGGGTACAGCAAGTTGAAGGACTGCGTGCGCCTGCTCTTCTGGAGCGGCCAGTCCTTCAAGGAGCCCGGCCTGAAGAAGGAAGGCACTTTCAAGGCGGCGGAAGCCCGGTACACGACACGAGATCAGGTAGACACCGAGCAGCTTCGGCTGTGGCTGGCTGAGGCTCTCAACGTCCAGTGGGACTACAAGAACATTGTTCGTCGCAAAGGTCGCTTGGAGCGCTTGAAGTAGCGCCGCTCCTGCGGGCTCAAGCCCGCTTAACGTGGACTGCACTGTCAACACCACATTGCTCCGCTCCACCGTGGGGCCGAGGCCACACTTTCTAACTACCGCGCGCTGCTGTCAGCCACACACCCCGTCGCGCCGCTCAGGCGGGTGGAGCTGGAGCCAAACCGGACTGGCGGCTGCTTCGGCCCTGCCACGCGGAGCGGCAACGCGCTAGGCGTCATGCCCGGCCATTCATCCCCCACTCCCAGGAGCCTGCATGGGGCCCGACGAAATTGGCTTCCTCAAAGCGGCGGTTGCCTTCGCGCTGCTCGCCGCAACTGGCCTCAGCGCGTTCTGGCTCAGGCTCCGCGCCAAAGCCATGACGGCCAGAGACGACTATGTGCTCCAGTCGCTTCGGGATGAGCAGGCGCGGTTCCACGCCGACCTCGATGCCCGGCTGGCCGAGCTCGAGGAGCGGCTCGATTTCACTTGGCGACGCTTGCTCCAATGGCCGATCACCCCGAGGCTTATGGAGCGACCTGCCATCAGCACCCCAGTCTAGTCATGGCGGCGGCCTGACCACCACGTCCTCGGTCGTCGTTCCACCCACCGGACTACAGGCCGTCGGTCTGTTCGCTGGCGCGATCGCGTCCCGGGCCGCAGCTTGTGCTGAGCCGTTGGACCACTGCATGAGCGCGTCTCTCACGCACGTTGCAGACCCCGCTCTCCTGACTCCATGCCTACAGGGCCATCGGTTTCCATCCGTTCGGCAACCTCGGAGGACTGGGGACGCATCTGGCCTCTGTTCGCCGCGATCGTCTCGACCGGGGATACCTACACCGTTCCGCCAGAGATCACGGAGGAAGAAGGCCGCGCCTATTGGATGGAGCATGCCCTCGCGGTGTACATCGCCGAGGAGGAAGGCAAGCTGGTCGGGACCTACTGCCTGCGGGTCAACCTCCCTGGGCTGGGTTCGCATGTTGCCAATGCCGGCTACATGGTGGCCCCCGACTGCGCTGGTCGCGGTATCGGGAGCCTGATGTGCGAGCACTCTCTCAACGAGGCCCGGGCCAGAGGCTTTGAAGCGATGCAGTTCAATGCCGTCGTCAGCACGAACCGTCGGGCGATTGCTCTCTGGCAGCGTCACGGCTTCGTCATCATCGGTACCGTGCCTCAGGGTTACAAGCATCGACTGCTGGGGCCGGTTGACCTTTACATCATGCATCGCTTCTTGTAGCGATCCCACTAACTCGTAGTCGCTAAGGCATGCCTATCGCATGCAGAGCGCGTCCGGTGTCACCGCGCTGGCTCGGACCGACCTGGCCCGATAGCTTTGCCCCAGATGTTGCCGCGCCCTGCACCCGATCTCGCCCCCTTCGTCGGCAGCAGTGAATCAGAGCCGTAGTCGTCTTGGCGCGCTCATGGCTTCGCTTCGATTCTCCGAAGCGAGGCAGGCGCACGAGTTGCTTGCCAAGGGGGAGTGATAGGGTATACCACGGCGCGTTCAGTGAAGGGGGCCCCTGAAGTGGCAAGCCCGATGGAGACCCCTGGCACTGCATTCACCGAACCGGACCCGGCCGATCTAACCCTCTCAATCGCATTTTCTATCGCAACCGCCGCCCAACTCGGTTTGGCCACTGGGTCAGCCAGTTGTTCTGCCTTGGCGCTCGTCTTGGGCTCACGCCGGAGGCATGGGTTTCTCTTGAAGTCCGCGACCGATTCTCCGGACATATGCGAGCGGATGCCGTCGTGATCCCTACCGTCGCTGGCACGCGGTATGTCGTCTCGATGTTCGGGACCATCTCCGACTGGGTGCAGAACGTGGAGGCGGCGAACGGCGATGCTATTATTTCTCACGGAAGGCCAATTCGCGTACGACTCGTACCACTGCCGGCTGAACAACGCGCGCCCATACTGAAGGAATACCTGCGCGTCGCCTCGAGCGGCCGAAAGCACTTCCCTCTGTCGGTGGGAGCGCCGCTTACGGACTTTGCGGCGATAGCGGCACAGTATCCGGTCTACAAGATCGAGCACACTACCAGGAGCGGGGCTCCATAGACCCCCGCCGGGCCGTCAGGCCGTGTGCGCTCCTGGAGAGAGACGCCAAGGTCTCCAGGTCCGCGGCCGGCAGCACCTCGAGTTCGGCGAGAACCGTACCGAATTGAGGATGCCCCTAGCGCCCTTGACCGTCGAGTGTAGCTTGACAGCCCAACCAGCCTTGACCGGCCTGCCCAGCTGCTTCCGGCTGCAGAGCCCTATCACCCAAGGCCGCATTCGCGGTCATCCCGGCCGTTGTAGTCCCACCGCTGGAGCCCTTCCAGCCTCACGGAGGCAACCATGGATCTCACGAGCATTCTGATTCAAGTCATCAGTGGTGCGGTCGGCGGGAATATTGGCGGGCTCCTTAACAAGGCGAAAAACCTCGGCCCTCTGCTCAATACCGTATTGGGCGCGATCGGCGGCGTCGGTGGCGGGCACCTGCTCGGCTCGACATTGACCAACCTGCTCGGCAACGCCACCGCAGGTAACGTTACCGCCTCCGCGGTCGTGGGCCTGATTCTGCCCCTGCTAGGCGGCCTGTTCAAGAAGCCGGCGGCCTGACCCGCCCGCAGTCGTTGGCACGGCGCCGCCGTCGGTTGACCTGGCGGAGGCACACCCGTTGCACGAAGGCAGGTGCATGGGGGCCGTCCGGCTTCCCTGCACCTCGCGTCCAGAATGTGAGCCGAGACAGAAAGGTCGAGGGATCGCAGCCATCGAGCGCATCATTACGGGCTTCCATCAGGATGCAGAGGGCCACTGGTTGGCGGTCCTCTCGT
>Ga0335077_10009930_pt1 | contig 11828 bp, 9 predicted proteins | sample Lox_Sample_31_FD_207151 | JGI IMG/M metagenome (GOLD analysis project Ga0335077, IMG submission 207151) | Soil microbial communities from Loxahatchee National Wildlife Refuge, Florida, United States - Lox_Sample_3.1 | ecosystem: Environmental > Terrestrial > Soil > Wetlands | place: USA: Florida...
TCAAAATCCATTCCACACTCAGGGCAGGAAAGAACCTCGCCCTCATCGACCTCGTCTTCTTCAATATCAAGGCTGCTTTCACACTCCGGACAATACAGCATATCGCCCTCCCGATCCTCACCAACTTTATGATTGCACGTCTGTATATTTATTGCCTTCTGAGGCGCAGGTCAAGTGGCAGGGTTGCCGGTCACGCGGAGAAAAGCATTGGAAAGCTGCCCTAGGATTCCGACCATTCTGGTACGGCGAAGGTGCCCTTCGTGGTTGATTTAACTTTCGCAACCACAAAGGACACAAGATCACAAATCTGTACGTGATTAACTGCGGCTCGGAAAGAGAATCGCTTCTTTCTGATGCCCGAAGTCAATTTCGGTTAACCTGTTGTGATTCGATGCCGTCTTGCGGGTCACTATGTCGTCTTGCGTGACCTGCGCGTCGTTGGTCTTGAGGGTTCCCCTTGCCGTCGCAACTGTTTTGCCGTTCCGCACAAAATTCACTTTCACTTGCGGACCGGGCTCCTGCCATTCCAACTTGTAATGGCCAGCCTTAAGCGGCTGATGATTTACGACCACCCGACTGGGAATATCGACAGACCTGCTGGTGTTGTCCCTGGCTAATGCGGCCGCCGGTAGCAACAACGCCATTGCTAAGAGTGCAGAACCGATCTGGAATTTCATTATCAAATCCTCCTATTTCGCGAGACAATCCGTATCGCTTAAATTTTGGTCTCAATGGAAAGGATGCGCGCCGCAGACACGTCGGTTGCAGACTTTCCAGTGTCTCTGGCGGGTTTAGAACCCTATATCCGCGGCTATTTTCATGTAGCACATTGTGATTAGCAAAATGTGCCAGGATTTTCGGCTGCGAATTTTACGGCCGCTTTACGGGCCACTGAATTACTGCGCATTTGCAGGGACATAAACCCGGGCGGCAGCAATCAATTGCGTGTTCGGCAACTCGGTTGTGAGGCGCACCCGCTGCAATCCGGCCTTCGTTTCAGGCCGTGCCAGGAAGGCGAGCAAGTACTGATTGTTGAGCCTGCGCTGTATTTCCTCCAAGTAGGGAGCGAAAGTTACAGCCGGGCCGTTAAATCCGATGTAATAAGATTCGCCGCCGGTCTCGTCGCTTACCTGCGAGAGATAAAGCTGTCCCCAATAGCTGCGCCAATAATCGTGGGCATAATGACCCGCGCCGGGGTTGTAGATGGCGTACACGATAACCCCGGCCCGCTGGGCATCGCCGATTGCGTCCCCGACATACGGATCCTGCAGGTCGGGCATTCCGTAGTAAAGATCGATTCCATCGCTGACCATCAGCACCTCGCGGCGGGCGCCGGTTTGCGGCCATTTCTTGATCAAGTCCTGCAGCGAAAAATAGGGACTCGCGTTTATGCCAGCGACCCCCAGAGGCAGGCGCAATGCTTTAGCTGCTTGCGCGTGATCGGCTGTTGGATTCTGCACGATCTGCGCCGTCCCATTCTGCATGTAAGCGAGGCCGATCTTGGTAGTTTCCGGCTGTGAGTTGATGAACTGCCGCAGGTCGTCAAACTGCGTGGCAAGACTTACGTTTGACGAGTCGTCCAGGAGAATGAAAAATTCCAGGCTGGCGTAATCGCCTTTTGCCGCGTCCCAGGACGTGACCTGATCGCGAACCTTATTTTGATAGACCATTACATCCTGCTGAGTGACAGGACCAGGATTCATGCCATGACTCGCCTCAACCGTCACGACCATATTTATCGGAGTGCCGCCGGAAGCAGAATTTTGCTGGGCTGCGGCGCCTAATGCGCTCAGCGAAACTGCAACTGCAACGAAGCATGCGAGTCTGAGGTATTTCATTTTGTTTCTTTCTCTCTTTCTATTCGTCTTTCCGTCTTCAGTGCTCAGGAACGGCTTGCGTCCCAAGCTTGTTTACCCGCAACAGCATTCCGCTGCCACCTTGCAGCCGCACTTTTCCATTCTGTGAAGCCAGAATTATTTGCCCTACCGGCTGGCTGCGACCAGCATGGAGAATTCTCAGATTCGAGTAGCCGTAAACGCCGCACGCATTCGAAGAAAACACCCACAACGCTTGTTCGCGGTCGTTGTCGTCCGCCCCTCCGCGGCATTTGGTCGATGCAACAGCAGACACGTGGACCAGCACGCCGTTCGCGGTCGGGACTCCGACATCACGCATTCCGTTCGCAACCGGCCCTCCACCGCGATACACAACTTCCCCGCCAACCTGAACCGTGGTCCAGTCCTCAGGCGGAGTGCCCCGGTCAGGGCCGGCAAGCGGCACTTGTGCTTCCTCGACGTCCATCATCGCGGCCAGGGCTCTAAGGTTTGTAGAAATCGCGATGCTCTGTTTCTTGGCTCGAACCGAATCAAATTGAAGTGCTAGTTGTCCCGGCTTTCCGTTGGCCGCCGGTTTCGCACTCACGACGCGGCCCATGACCTTGTTTCCCGCGCGAATGGGCGTTCCCGGAACGTCCTGCATCACACGGGCCGTGAATACGCGCCCCGGCTTCACTTTGCCGGAATCCAGAGATGAATTCAGCTGAACCGGAATGATCGTCCCGTCAGGAATGGCTTGTGCGGCAACCGCACTCGCCAGCGACAGCAGAAAAGGGACCAGAAGAATTCTTGTGACTTTCGCGACCCGCATCGAGGTTTGACCGGGCGGAGTGAAGGTCATACGTCACCCCTCACCTATATGGATGAGCGGCGCCGGGCTAAAGTTTCCCGCGCGAAACCTAGCGTAGCAGCAAATGCAGCACCAACGCTGCGGTCTGCTCGCTGATCCAGAGTCACTCAGGCGTTCATTGTCATCCAACTTATTAGGAGATGTGAAGAAAAGATCGGAGGGACGAACATGAAGTTCTTGAGTAAAGGAGCTCTTGCGAGTTTCGTCCTGACAGCAGCTTTAATCGTGCCCGCGTGGGGAATTAATTCGGACACAACGACAGCAATGCCAGGAACGGTGAACTACGTTGAAGGGCAGGCCTCAATTGGCCAGGAAACGCTAAACGCGAAGTCGGTAGGCTCGGCGGATCTGCAAGCCGGCCAAACGCTGACGACAGAGAACGGTAAGGCTGAAATTTTACTTACCCCGGGTGTCTACTTCCGGCTTGGCAATGACAGTTCAGCGCGCATGATTGCGCCTGACCTGACCAATACCGAACTGCAACTGAACCAGGGTGAAGCGATGGTTGAGGTGGATGAAATCCATCCACAGAACGATATTCGCGTCCGCGAAGATGGCGTTAGTACGCGGTTGCTGAAGACCGGTCTGTACGACTTCGATGCCACGAACGAACAGGTTCGCGTTTTCAACGGCAAAGCCAGCGTGCTCGAAGGCGACAAAAAGATCACGGTGAAAGGCGGACACGAACTCGCTCTGAACACAACTGGCAAGCTCAAAGCGAAGAGCTTTGATAAAAAAGAATATGCGCAGAACGACGATCTGTACCGCTGGAGCAGTCTGCGCTCGGATTATCTGGCCCAAGCAAACGTGAGCACAGCCCAGACTTACGTTGCAGATGGTTGGTATGGTCCGGGTTGGTTCGGCGCGGGATGGTACTGGTCGCCGTGGTTTGACAGCTTCACATTTATTCCCTCCGCAGGATACTTCTATAACCCCTTCGGCTGGGGATTCTACTCACCGCTCTGGGTGTATGCTGCACCCTGGTACGGCTACGGGAACTACTATCACCACTTCGCCACATGGAGACCGGAACCGGCATACAGAGGCGGCGGCGTTCGCGCGGGTGCGAGACCGGGACCGGTGTACGGGCCTGGATATCGCGGCGGCGCGGTGCATTCATTCGGATATGGCATGCATGGCTTCCATGGCGGAACACACACTGGCTTTGGTCCATCAATGCACGCTGCGCGCGGCTTTGGTGGCTTCCACGCTGGTGGGTTCCACGGCGGTGGCTTTCATGGCGGCGGATTTGCGGGCGGTGCTCGCAGATAAATAATCCACGCGAGGCTTGATCCCAGCACGCAGTGCGTGCTGGGATTTTTTGTCGAGCGGCGAACTACTTCTTCGGCTGCGGGCGGCTGGCCGGCGGAATGATTCCGTTCATGCGCAGATACTCCACCATCTGTCCGTAATGGTCGAGCGGGTGCGCAACGGCAAATGAAGCAAACGTCAAGCGAGGCCCCTTCATTCCAAATGGCGAATTGACCTCGTCGAGTTCATTCTTGTCGGTGACCGTGGCAAGGGCCTTGTGCAGGTAAGCGAAAGAATCATTCAAATACTTCATGATTTCGGCTTTGGTCTTGATCGAGTCCGGTCCGTTTTCGCTTCCCAATTCCAACGGCGGCTTTTCGGCGAGTACCACGCCGCCAAACATATAATTCGCCGTGGCGATATGCTTCACTTCCTGCGCGAACGTGCGCACGCCCTTGAAATCTCCGTTGGTGGGAGCGAAATCGTATTTGTCCTCCGGCATGGCATCGGCAGTAGGAACGACGTCGTGTTCCACAATTCCTAACGCGACGTTCAGCGCGTCGCCTGGAGTCTTTGCCGCAGGCGGCGCCGGCATTTGTGCAAACATATAACCTGAACAACAAAGCAAAATAGACATCCCGAGCAGTGGTTTTGCAAAACGCATAGAGATTCTCCTCAGATTGAAAGTTTTATTGCCCCAGAAATGTTCTTGCCTGAAGTACCCAACGAACCCAGAAATTAATCCGCGCTCACTGTAGGAGTGAGTTGCGGTTCACCGAACGTCAGCCGATAACGGCGCACGGTTGCGAGCCCGGCAATCAGGGCTGCCGCGGAACAAAGCATTGTAGTCGGCACGCCGAATTTTGTCGCCAGCGCGCCCCAGCCGGCGCTCCCGATCGCCATTCCGCCCTGCAACACCAGCAGGTACATGGAAATTGCGCGCGCGCGCATCCAGCTTGGGGTCATAATTTGCGCGGCAACGTTCAGACACGCGACAATGGCGATCCAAGCCGCGCCGGCCGCGAACAGCACGATCGAAAGCAATCCGAAGCCGTCTAACTGTCCGATTGCGAATGCAGCCAGCGCGAAAACTATGATCGCCGTAGTAACCAGTCCATCCACCGAAAGCCGAATTCGCAGCCGAGGAAGCAAACCGGCACCGGCGAGCGCCCCCAGCCCAAAAACACCCAGCAGCAAGCCGTATCCGGATGCGCCATACCGATGAGCAATGATCGGAAGAAGCGCCAAGACAGAGCTTGCCGCAACGCTAAACGCTGCTGTGCGGATCAGAACGCAGTGCACCTGCGGTGCCGACCGCACATAACGCAGACCGGCGCGCAACGATTGAGTGAGGCGTTCCACCTGTGCCTGCTCGTAACGTGGTCTCTTCCACCGGTACAGGAAAAGAATCACGCCGAAAAATCCCGCCGCATTCAGCAGAAATGCAACGCCGGAATTTGTAGCGGCGATCACGAATCCGCCAAGTGCCGGGCCGACCGCGCGAGCCACGTTAAATGCCGCCGATTGCAAGGCAACCGCGCCAGCGTGATTTCCAGGAGATGCCACTTCCGGCGTAATCGCCTGCCACGCCGGATCGTTAATGACCGCGCCCAGTCCGAGTAGAAAAGTGAACAGCACCAAAATCCACGGCGTGACATCTCCAAGCAAAGTGAGGATGCCGAGGGTTGCGGCGGCGGCGACCATCCATGCCTGAGTCGTCAAAAGAAATCTGCGGCGGTCAACCATGTCGGCGAGCGCGCCGGCAGGAAGTATCACTAGAAAAACCGGCAGCATGATCGCCGCCTGCACCAGACCTACCATGAATGGCGAACTGGTGAGCTGAGTCATCAGCCAGGCGCCGCCCACCATCTGCATCCATTTGCCGATGTACGAAATAACCGCAGCGATCCAGAGTGAACGGAAAAGCGGCTCACGCAACGGAGCCAGGGCGGAAGTGTTTGCGCGCGGCAGGCCGGGCGGCGTGGCTTGCGAGAGCTCGGACATTAGCTTGCCTGAATTTCAGCGGCGGCCTGAAGCGCCGTGCGGAAGGGCCAATCGCGGTTGCGCCACGCGCGCAGAAGGTAGAGGAATATGCCGACAATCAGAATCACAACTGCGTATCGAATCTCGCGGAGGAAATCTTTGCGGGCGAACAAAATGTAACCGAATCCGAGGATAGCGAGAATCGCCGGTACAGGATAAAACCACATGCGAAACGGCCGCGGCATGTCCGGCCGGCGGACGCGCAGAATGATGATTCCGATCGCCTGAAGAATGAATTGCAACAGAATCCGTATGACCACCAGCGCCGAGATTACGTCGGCTAAAGAGAAAAAGCAAAACAGCAGGCCAGCTCCGCCGAGTGCCAGCAACGATATATGTGGAAACCGATAGGTTGGATGAACACGCCCGAAAACTTTGAAGTAATTGCCGTCGAGCGCAGCAGCGTAGGGCACGCGAGAATAACCAAGCATCAGCGAAAAAACCGAAGCGAAGGCGGTCCACATGACGAGTACGGTCACCAGGTTCGCCGCCCACGGCCCGTAAATTCGCTGCATGAATGTCGAGACGACGTACAGGCGGTTGTTCGAACTTTGCGCGTGCAGCATCTCGCGCCAGTCGACCACGCCGAGGATGCTGATGTTCATCATCAGATATAGACAGGCGACGAGCAGAATTGATAGCAACAAAGCGCGAGGGATGTTCTTGCTCGGTTCTTTGACCTCGTCTCCGAGAAAGCAGACGTTATACGCGCCCCAATAATCGTAGGTGGCGATGAGCATCGCAGAGCCGAGGCCGAGCCAAAAATTCTTATTGAGGCTGAACGCTCCGGGTGGGAAGCTCAGAGCACGGCCAAGATTGAAATGTGTGAGTCCGGCGAAGATGATCCAGCCAATCGTGCCAACCACGCCAAACCAAAGAAATTTCGAAAGCCACCCAATTTGGGTGATACGTCGATAGAGCAGCAGCACCGCGATGAGCACGATCCCGATCGCGATAAAAGTCGCACCTGAAGCCGCCCAGCGGAATTGTAGAGTGCCGATCAGCGGAAGGTGCAGGCTCCAATTACGAGCGGTGTATTCCTGTTCAAGTCCAGGTACAAGAAAGGAAGCGTAGCCGGCAAACCCAATTGCGCCGGAAGCAATCGATAAAGGCGCGCTGAACGAAAGCTGCCAGATGAAGAGAAACGAAACCAACTTACCCAGACGGTTTGGCCCATAAATTTCGCGCAAATATTGATAGGATCCGCCCGATCCGGGCATCGCCGCGCCGAGTTCCGCCCAGACCAGGCCATCGCAGGTGGCAAGCAGCGCGCCCAGTACCCAGCCGAGCATGGCCTGCGGCCCACCCATCGCGCTGACAACGAGCGGAATCGTAATAAAGGGTCCCACACCGATCATGTCAATCATGTTCAGCGTGGTCGCGCTCCACAGCCCGATGCCGCGGATGAGCTTGGGAGAGTCGGGTTGGTCAGAGTGGGGCATTCAGCGGTTGCGGGATGTGCTCTTGAGCTTATTAGACGTTTGTCATTCCGAACCGCTTTGGGTGAGGGAATGACAACTTTGAATATTCGGTGCTATCGGGTCAACGCGTACTGATTTCCGCCCACATGCCCCGCGCTCACCAGATTCACAAACAGCCGGATTGCTCCCGGCACTCCTGCCGGCAGCTGACGGAAGAATGCGTATCCGGTGTAGATGTACAGCCCCTTTCCATATTTCGCGATCAGCAGACCGCCCTTCTGGTCCGGCTCGCCGGGGTCATGGCACGAGAGCAGCGGTTCAAAGTGATCATCCCATTTGTCCATGAAATACAGTCCGCGCTCCTGCACCCAGCCGTCAAAATCCTTCTGTGAAATTTCATTCGGATAATGAAAAATCGGATTATCGGGCGCGAGAATCTGGACCGGGGCTTCTTCCACCGATACACGCGCGCGGCTCAGCTCCGCCGAATAGGGCGTCAAATGCTCGCTGTTGAAATCGCCGATGCTGTTATTGTTTTGTACGATGAGCGTGCCCCCGTTGGAAACAAAGTCGAGCAGCTTCTGATTGTTCGTGACGAGATCCTTTTGTGTGTCGTAAGCGCGCACTCCCAAAACAATTGTTGCAAACTGCGAAAGATTTTCTGTCGCAATCTTGTCAGCAGGAAGAAGCGTCACATTCATGCCTACTTGTTTCAGCACCGTGGGGATGTCATCCCCCGCCCCCATGATGTAGCCGACCTTGAATTCCTTCGGAACGTTCACATCAACAATGCTGACGCGCTGGATTGCGGGATGAAAGTAGTAGAACGAGCCCAGGTCTTCGCGCGTGACCAGGGTGTAGTCTTCCGAGTAAGTGTTCTGCCCGGCATCAAGAGTTGCCGTGACCTTCGTCTTCTCCTGCTTCAGATTTTTGGGAAAAATCGTAAAGTCAAAATCCTGTTGATCTCCGCGTTTCGGCAGATCGACTGTTTCAGTCTCCGGCTTCGAGCTCCAGCCGGCAGGCAGCTTCAGATGCAGGACGCTGCCAGGTGCTCCGGTCAGATTTGAATCGACGGCAACTTTCACCATTGTTGAATTGCCTTCTGATGCCGGAATCACCTGCTCACCGGGTTCTATGGCGACGGAGAAAGCCGGAGTAATTGACAAATCGCGTTTGCGCGCAGCGCCGTTTGCGTCTTTATACGGTACTTCTACATCGGCAGATATTTCGCTGTGTCCGGGCTCTTTGCTTTTCCTCCGCAGAAAATCTGGCGCCGGAGAATGGAATCTTCCATGGCCGGCGATTTCATAATCGATTCTCCCGTGCAGCGGGTTTGGCGGAAATGGCAGCGTCACATCAGCTTCGTCGTCAATTGTGTTCACCGCTTCGGTTTGCGGATCGTCGCGGTGCCAGTAGGGACGCGTGATCGGCGCATCCTCGGGAATTTGCGCGAGAAAGTTTGCGTAGTAATCCTCGCCCGGGCCTATGGTCGCCTGCTCGGCATGCGTGCGCTTCACCCATTCGGGATGGTTGAGTGCCGCGTCATCGATGGTGAGCCAGTATTTCGAGCCATTGTGCAGCTTCGCAATCACTTCTATTTTCTGACCCGGCGAGACGTTCGTCAGCGCTCCACTTTCGGGCGGAATAGGCGCTGCAGGCCCTTGCGGCGGGGCAACGGTGACATCGAGAGTGAGGTCTAGAGCCAGGTTGAGCGCAGTCTCCGCCTGATCGGTCTTTTCATTGATCGCCTGCTGCAAGGGAACTTTCGCATCCGCGGAAAGATTGCTTTCGTTAATTCGATCTGAGAGTGCGGTCAACTCCTGAACCGCCGTCGAGAGATCGCCGACCGAATCCTTGGCATGATCGGCGATTTTCCTTAGATCATCACCCAGCAGTGGCGCGGCTTCTCCGTCTCCAAGCTTCGCCGGCAGCCCCGGCAAGCTGGTATCGATCCCGTCGAACAGATCTTTCTCATGACCACTTGCATCCGTGGTCTTCGGGACAACCGAATCCACCAGTTTGTAAAACGCAAAGCGCGGCCCAGGTGGAATTCGCAGATCACCGAGTCCCTGCGATTCCTGGTGACGCAAACCCTCGATCGCAAATTGGAAATAGGACATCCCGAGCAGCGGATCATCTTCGCCGGTGTTCAGCTTCACCGTCCAGTTTTCGTCAGGACAGGTCGAGGCGCCAAAGCCGCATACATTTCCGATGTAAAGCTTCTTCGCTTGCCACGGCTGCAGACCTTCTCTAATTTGCTCAGGAAAGCGGTTTGGATCTGCGGCAGCGCCAAATGCTTCTTTGGTAAGAATCGCCGACGCCTGATGATGTCCGTGTCCGTCGCGCTCGGTGCCGGAGAAGCGCGCAACTAAAACATCGGGACGAAACTCGCGGATGACGCGAACCATATCGGCGAGCGGAACGTCGTGGCCACCCCATTTCTGAAAAGTTTCTTCGGCGGTTTTGGAATAGCCGAAGTCGGCGACACGGGTGAAGCGTTGCTCTACTCCGTAGTAACGATCGGCAGCGAGCAGTTCAAGCGTGCGCAGCACGCCAAGCTCGTCCGAGAATGTATCGCCAGTCTTATTCTGTCCGCCTTCCCCGCGCGTCAGCGTCAGCAAAAGCGTTTGCACACCCTTGCCGCGTGATTCAAGCGTAAGCAGGCCGCCGTCTTCATCATCCGGGTGCGCGACCACCATCATCAATCGTCCAGTATTTTGCAGCCGGCGCAATTCTTGTTTCAGTCCAGCGCTCCCCGTGTCCTGCGGGAGAGGATCTAGATAAGTTTGCTTCGCCGGGACTGCCCCTGGCGGTTGCGCGAAGTTTGTAATCGATAAAACGAAAATGAGCGTGCAGAGCAGAATGAGACGTGTTTTGTTAGGCAAGATTTCCGAACCTGCAAGGTGCATATTTATATGTGACTGCTGCTTGCGATAGATGGGAACAAGATTTCTGGTTTCGCCTCTGCGGGAATCGCGATCAGTTGCTCATTGTCGACAGCCACGACGGTCGCTGTGAGCCACTGGTTCGCATCGCGCTGCCCCGCAAGCTTCATCTTTAGGTAATTATCGGTCAAAGCTTCGGTCCAGACTCCGCTTGCGTTTTCGGAAGAGATGTTGAGCGTAATCGCCTGCAGCTCCCGTCCGATGAAGCTGCGCATGAAGTCAACTTTCTTTTTCGCAGCTATCTCGCGCAGTATTCGGTTCCGTTCGCGAGCAATTCGCACCGGAACTTGGTTGAGCATGCTTGCTGCCGGGGTCCCCGGTCGCGCCGAAAATGTGAACACGTGCAAATACGTGAACGGAAGCTCTTCGACCATGCAACGGGTATCTTCAAATTCGGAGTCAGTCTCGCCGGGGAAGCCGACCATCACGTCGGCGCCAATTGCAGCTGTTGGCATAACAGCGCGAATTTTTTCTATCTTCTCGCGATAGTGCCACGGCCTGTATTTGCGATGCATTCGGCGTAGCACGGCATCACTGCCCGACTGCATGGCAACGTGCGCGTGCTTGGCGATTCGCGGCGACTCGGCCATTAGGCGGATCAGAAAGTCGCTCCAGTCCATCGGCTCAACAGAGGAGATGCGGAGTTTTTCGAGAGGAGTTTCGTCAAGTATCGCTCGGACCAAATCTTCGAATTTCGACGGGCGAGGACGCGCACCACCCCAAGTCGAAGACTCCAAATCCTGTCCCCAGCGGCCGAGATTGATTCCTGAAATTACTACTTCGCGGTAACCCGAAGCTACCAACTCGTTCACCTGGCGCACAACGTCATCCAGATTGAGCGATCGACTTCTTCCACGTAATGAAGGAATAACGCAAAATGAGCACCGATTATTGCAGCCGTCCTGCACTTTCAAATTTGGCCGCGTGCGTTCGTTGGCACAGTCAAAGACCGGTGCAGCCAACAGTTCGGTGTGTGCAAAAATGTCGGAAACGAAAATCGAACCAGCATCACTATCCAATGAATTGTTTCGCCGGGACAGTTCTGCGACCGGGATGAAGGTTTTGATTCCAGAGCTGTCCTTCTCAGTATGTGCATTTAGCGCAATCTGTGCCAAATTGTGTTTGTGAGAGTTGCCGATAACGAGTGAGACGCCGGGCAATTCGGCAATTTCTCGCGGGGCGCGTTGGGCGTAGCAGCCGGTAACTATTACCTCGCATTCGGGGTTCTCGCGGCGTGCTCGTCGAATCGCGGAACGGGCATCCTGTTCGGCGGAAGCTGTTACAGCACAAGTATTAAGCACCACAAACCGCGCACGGCTGGGTTGGTCGGCACGGTCAAGCCCACGCTGGCGGAACTGCTCTTCAATGGCAGCGCCGTCGGCCTGGGTGGCACGGCAGCCAAAATTTTCTACGTAAAAGCTGGGCACGCAACTATACTAGCGTATGTACTTCTCCGGATGTTCTGCCCGGAGCAAGTTGCAGT
>Ga0335077_10009932_pt1 | contig 11828 bp, 7 predicted proteins | sample Lox_Sample_31_FD_207151 | JGI IMG/M metagenome (GOLD analysis project Ga0335077, IMG submission 207151) | Soil microbial communities from Loxahatchee National Wildlife Refuge, Florida, United States - Lox_Sample_3.1 | ecosystem: Environmental > Terrestrial > Soil > Wetlands | place: USA: Florida...
CTCGGCTCGTTCCCCTCGCGCGTATCCCCGCCGCAACGAGACGCACGGCCTCATAAGCCCCAAACGCGGCACTCCCCGGCGCCGCCCCCGTGCGCTTGCGGTATTCCTCCGCAAACGCTGGCCTGGCGGCCTCCCGTGAGGCCACGACGACAGAGAAATCCCCTGAACGCCCGGCCTCGCCGATGCCCCGCTGCGCCGCCTTCGAACACAAATACACGCGCGCTCCCGGCGCCTCTTGCCGGATCAACACCAGCTGCCGCTTCGCAACGGAAGCGTCCGCCCAAACCACAACCGCCTCCGGCGCGCCACTCTGCACCGCCGCCAAGGCCCTCACGTTCGACCCGTCAGCCGCCAGCTCCACCCGCTCTATTCCCGCCAGCTTCCTCTCCCGCGCCGCTTTGGCAAACTCCTCGCTGCCAACACGGCCATCGTGGTCCGCCTGCGCAATCAGCAAAACCTTTCCGTTTCCGCCTTGTTCTGAAATTTCTCGCGCGATCACCCGTGCTTGATCCGTATCGCTCGGCCCGAGCCGGAACAGCCACGGCACGTTCGTCTCCGTTGTGGTGGAATCGCTTGCCAGCGTCAGAATCGGAAAGCTGATCTTGTTGGCGATCTGCTCCGCCTCGTGCGCTGTCGCCCCGTTCGCTGAAGTGACCACCGCCAGAGCATGATCCTGCTCGATCAATCGCAGAATCTCGCTGCTTGCTTGGCCCCACTGGCCGCTCTCATCCCTCACGGCCAGGGCCAACTTGCGCCCGTCCGGCAGCGCCCCTCGCGCCTGCTCTTCTTCGATAGCAATCTGCGCCGCTGCCAGCAGCGCCTTGCCCTCCGCTTCCTGCGGCCCGCGCAGAGGCAGAATCATCCCGATCACCGCTGGGCCGTCCGCCAATGATTTGTCGCCAGTGGTCACCGGCCCGCGGTAGGTCACGCTCTGCCGGTCCAACGTTGCGTACGGCTTTGTCGCGGGATTTTCTGACTGCGCCATCAAGGGCAAGCCTGCCCCAAGACAGAAGCTCAACAGCAGCGCCGCACGCCGCTCCACGATGAAAAATGAGCGGCCTGACCGCATCACTCCACTCCCCCGCCCGCTTTGCTCGCAGCGCTTTTTTCCGTTTTCGCTGACGAATAAACGAATTTCCCGCCTTCTACTTGCGCCATCGTTAAAGGAGCGATGTTGTTCAGCGTGTAGTCGAAATACGCTCGCCCTGCCACGCCGTCATAGTCGTGCTCGTAATAACCCTTCAGCGCTTCCATGATTCTTCCGCGGTTCAGCCCCGCCTTCGCAATCGCACCGATCAAAATGTTCATTCCGTCGTAGCCATGAGCTGCATACGCATCCGGCTCTTCGTTGTACTTGGCCACGTACTCCTTCCGGAACTCCTGCCACTTGGCATCGCTCCGCGTCGGATCCATCGCCGCCGTGGTTACCAAACCCTCCGCCGCCGCGCCCGCGGACTCGATGATCTGCGGATAGCACATACGGCTCGGGCCAAACACTGGCTGCTTCATCCCCATCGCGCGCATTTGCTTCAGGATGGACGCGGCGTCCGGCGCTTCTCCCCAGATCACCACGCCATCCACCTTGGCGTTCTGCAGCATCCGCAATTGCGTTGAAAAGTCCCTGTCGCCCCGCTCGAACTTCACTTCCAGGATAGGCACATGGCCCATTCGTCTCGCTTCATCCGAAAACTTTTCCACGCCCACCCGCGCGTACCGCGTTTGCGTACGGAGAATCCCGATTCGCTTCAACTTCCGCTCTGCAAAAACGACATGAGCGATCGCATATCCCTGCTGCCGGTCGTCCGGAAAATTGTGCATCACCCACGGAATCCGCGTCTCCGTCACGGTCGGGTCCGTCGTCGCCGTGTCCATGATCGGGAACTCCAGCTTCAGCGCTACTCGCAGCATGATATGCGTCGAAGCCCCGTCCACCGACCCCAGTACCCCCGCTACGTGCTCGTCAAACACCATCTTCACCGCTTCCGTCGAAGATGCGCCCCACTGGGCCGAGTCCGAGTGAATCTTCAACAGATAAGGTTTCGCTTGTGCCGCTCCCGCCGGGCGGTATCCGCCCTTCGTATTCGCCTGCTCCAGCGCGAGCTGTGCCCCGTGCAGCATCGCCAGGCCATACGGTGACTCCGGATTGTTCTCGATCGGCCCCAGAAATCCGATGTTCACCGTCGGGGACTTATCCATCTCTTCGTCCGTGCGCTCGCGCGCCGCCCCGTTGTACGCCAGCGTATCCTCGGTGATGAACCACTCCTTGTACGGTTTCGTGAATTTCCGGAAGGGAACCGCCTCGTCCGGCATGTTCGCGTACCGTTTCTCCGCCCCCTGCCCCTGCGCTCTCGATTTATCAGGGTCCTGATACTGTCCCTGCGCTCCGGCGCGCGAACTCGCCAAAAGCGCACATCCGGCGCATAAAGCGCAATAGACAATCACCTGAGTCCATTCTCTTTTAGAACGCATGAGCTTTCCTCATCGCCTTGCTTTCCGTCTGAGCATCCACGAATCGCACGATTCTCTTCAACGTCGCGGGATTGATGGCCTGTGCCGCGTCACACTTCGGCGGCGCCGTCCCTTCATCGTCGCAAGCCACTTCGATAATCAATCCGTGGCTCCCATACTGGATCGCCGCGCAACTCGCCCCCTCGATCATGCTGGCCACCCCCGTCGCGTGGCTCGGGTCCACGATGACCGGCAGGAACGTCTCTTCCTTCACCGCCGGAATCACGTTCAGGTCCAGAACGTTCCGCGAGTACTCCCCTGCCGGAAACGCCTTGATCCCTCGCTCGCACAACACGATTTCCAGGTTGCCTTCCTTTGCCACATACTCCGCCGCGCCCAGCCATTCGCACAGGCTCGCCGCCATTCCCCGCTTCAGCAGCACCGGTTTCCCGGACCTTCCCGCCTCCACCAGCAGCGGGTAGTTCTGCATGTTCCGCGAACCGATCTGCAACATGTCTGCGTATTTCCCCACGATTTGCACCAGCCGCGGGTCCATTACTTCCGTCACAATCGGCAAACCCGTCTCGCGGCCCGCCTCCCAGAGAATCTTCAAGCCTTCCACTCCAAGTCCCTGAAAATCGTGCGGCGAAGTCCGCGGCTTGAACGCTCCGCCCCGAAGCATTTCAGCACCGGCTGCTTTCACTGCTCTTGCCACTTGTAACGTCTGCTCGCGGCTCTCCACCGCGCACGGTCCCGCGATCACCACGGGGCGCGTCTCGCCGAACCGCACCGGCCCCACCTGCACCACTCGCGTCTCCGTTGTGTCAGCTGAACTTTGCACTCTCCGGCTGATCAACGGACAAATCCGCGGCAGATCCCTTAGTCCAACATTTCCCGCAATGCTCATCGAAGCCTTCCTTTTTCCTGGCCCTTCCGCGGAAGCAAAGCGCCAGGACTGCACAACAAATCCTCTGGCCAGCGCCGTGCCTGTACTCCTATGCCTTCCGATCGGTCGGAAAGACGGCCATCGCTTCGATCTCGACCAGCAATTCCGGCCGGCACAGGATGGCCTGAATCCCCGTCGAAGCCGGCAGCGGGTTCAAGCCCTGCTCCTTGAGAAACTGGGTGCGAATCTCGTTGAACTCGGCGTAATCACGCTCGATGTCCCGCAGGTAGCACGTGGTCCTCACGATGTCCTTCCATGTCGCCCCTTCCGCCGCCAGCAGGCCCGTGATGTTGTGATACGTGCGCAGCAGCTGCCCGCGGAAATCGCCGATGTGCACGGACTTTCCGTACTCATCGATGCTGGCTGTTCCGGAAATCAGCAGGATGGTCATCCCATTGATATCCAGCCGCAGTCCTCTTGAAAACGAGGAAGGCTTCGGATAGTCGTACGCTTCGTTCAACACTTCTTTCGCTTCGATGGCTCTCTTCTTGACCACCGGGCTTGCTTCTTCGGCCGTGAAGCCGTTCTCAACGACCAGTTCGCGCTTGCTCATTCGATTTACCTTCCTTGTGAGATTCGGAATAGCCGTGGCTCAACCCTGCGGCCGTCGCCACCCAGATGTCGTTGCCTTGGAACGCCATGTTGATAATGTAGTTGTGCGCCAGTGAAGTGGGCGTTTCGCGCGTGGTCACCTTTTTGTCCGGGCCGGTGATAACGATCTCGCCTTTCCCGGTTTTCGCGTTCGGCCGGTAGGTGACCCAGGTATTCGTCTTGAAGTTGAGATAGCTCAAACCCTTGTCCGTGCACGCCCAAACGTCGTCGCCGCGCGTCTGCGTCGCATTGATGAAGTCGGATGCCAGCCCGCTGTCTGTCGAAAGGTAGTTGTACCAGTTGTGTCCGTCGTACCCGCTCATGCCGAAATACGTCGATGCCCAGAACATCTTCGTATCGTGGTTGTAAGAAATGTTGCTGACGATGATGTGGATCAATCCCTGATTCTTGAAGAGCACCAGCTCCATCTCGCCGTCGGGATCGGTGTAGGGCTTCCAGTAGTCGCCCTTGATGTCGTATTCCAGCACGCCGCCCCCCCACACCGCGAAATACACCTTGCCATCCCCCACAGCGATCCCGTACGACCACGGCTCGTGCATCGGCGCCGTCCGCTCGCTGGTGATCATCCATTCGCCTGTCCGCAGGTTCATCCGGCTGATGCCCGCGGTCGTCGCAATCCACACGTAATCGTCCTGGACAGCGATGCCGTACACGATGTCGTTCGCCAGTCCCGTCGTCAGGCTGGTGAAATTCTGAAATGTTCCGCCCGAATACCGGCTCACCCCGCCAAATGTCGAAAGCCACAAATCACCCGTCGTCTTATCGATGGCGATACCCGTCACCACGCGATTCACCAGGCCGTCCGCCGGGGTCAGCACCTTCACGACCTTCGAATTCTCGATCAGCACCAGGCCGTTCTCGGTCCCTGCCCACACGCGATTCCCATCCACCAACACCGAGAAAACCTTTGCATCCGGCATCCCATTCGCCGTCGTGAAGTTCTCCCACTTCGTGTAAAGCGCAGGCGTCTGCCCAAGCGCTCCCGTCGCTGGGCATAAAAGCCCGGCAATACCGATCATCAGCCAGCGATTTCGTTTTCCGTTCCTCATGATCCCGTCTCCGTTTGCTTCCCGCCTTCCCGGCTACAGCGACTTCAGAAACTCCACCAAATCGTTCAACTGTTCCTTCGACATGTCGGACGTGACCCCGTGTTTGTCTGTCGCGTTGTACTTCGTCCAGATCTCTTCGAGCGATTGTGCCTCGCCGTTGTGCAGGTACGGCGGTTTCTCGTAAATTCGGTCCAATTGCGGCACGTCGAACATCTCGGACGTGTCGTACTTCGACGCCGTTCCCACATCGAAGCTCGTCTTCGCCGTGTAGTGCGTGGCAGGCGGGTGGCACGTGTCGCACGCCTTCTGGAAGAAAATGGCCCGCCCGCGCTCCTGCGCCGGAGTTAGTTGCCCGTCGGCGGCCAGGTGCCGGTTCGGCGGCAGCGGTATCGACTTGATGAAACTCACCAGGTCCGCCAACTGCTTTGCGTTGAATCCCTCGGAATGAAACAAGAACTTGGCGATCCGCGGCCCGCACTGCGTCTCCAGGTCCGGATTGTGCCCGTTCCATTTGTACGGCGCGGTTTCGGATATCCCCCGCAGCGTCCGGTTGGCCACGCGGTCGCGCCCCAGTTGCGGCGTCTCCAGGTTCCATGCGACGCCGTCGATGTGGTCATCCGGATGGCACGTGGCGCAGGCAAACTGTCCCTGGAAGCAGAACTTCGCGTCGTGAAACAGTTGCTGGCCGTGCCGCAACGTGGAAATCTCCTTCGGACCTCCCAGGTCGATTCGTGAACGCGCCTGGAAGCCCGGAATGCTCACAACTGTCAAGCTGTCATCCAGCCGGTTCACCACCACTGCGAGGCGCCCGTCCGGCGAAACCTCCACGTCTGTCGGATTCGCCTGCGTTGCCACTCGCCGCACCACGAATTCCCGCGCCGAATCCAGCCGGTTCGGTAATTCCGCGGCCGGCATGCTCTTCAGCCGTTTCCCCAGCAAAGTCGTGTCGATCACTGAAACCGTCGCCGCATCCGCGTGCGTCACCAACGCGTACCGCCCGTCCGGCGTGAACGCCGCCCCTTCTGCCCCGGCGTAGTAATAATCCACGTCATCCAGCAGCACCTGCGTCACTTCGGAGTGCGCGCCCGCCGCGCTGGCCGTCTTTGCCAGGCGTACAATTGCCATTCCGTGCGTCAGGATCCAACCGTTCGCCACCTGGATCAGCGGATTCAGGTTCTTTGGCCGCATGAACGGTACCAGCAGATATCCGGCCTGCGTCGCCGGTGCTTCCGCGACATGCCGCAACTCCAGGACTCCCGGTATCCAGATGCGCTCGGAAACCATCCGCGTCTGCGTATCGAGGATCACCAACTCGGAAATCGGCGACTCATCGGGAGAAACCAGGTGTGGCAGCAAGTTCGCCACGTACACCCGCCGCCCATCGCGCGAAAGTTCTACGTCGTGAGGCGAGCGCAGCGACGCCAGCCGCTTCAGCTCCGTTCCGCTCGCCAAGTCCAGCACCGAGATGTCGTTCCCGATGCTGTTCGCCACGTACAGCGTTTTTCCCGGCCTGTCCGTCGCCAGCCCGACCGGTCCCCACCCTGTCGGCAGAGTCCGCCGAACCTGCAGCGTCGCGGCATCCACCTCACTTACCGTGTCGCTCCACTCGTTTGCGACATACAGGCTCTTGCCATCCGGCGAGACCGCCAGGCCTCTCGGCTTGTGCCCGACCTTTGCTTTCCCCACCACGCGCTGCGTCCGCGCATCCACCGCCAGCACCGAGTCGTCGTCCTCGCAAACCACGTACAGCTTCTCGCCGTCCGGCGAAAATTTCACCGCCACCGGTGTCAAATAGTTGCTTGCCCCCGCAACTGCCGAATCCGCTGCGCGCAGATTGCTATTGCTCGCTAGCCACAGCGCCACCGCTACCGCTCCTACGACTCCCAGCAAAAAGGGAATTGCCCCGCTCCGATACGCGCGTTTTTGAGAGGCCGTCTTCATTTCGCCTTGCCTCCGCCCGGCGCCCCGCGCTCCCCGGGCTCCTTCACCGTCAAGATCTGGTCCGCCTTCACGCGTTCCACCGTTTGTACCGTCCCGCTCGGCCAGCGGATCGTCAGCTGGTCCACTTCGCCGTGTGAACCCAATCCAAAGTGCGGTCGCGGATCGTTCTGCGAGAGATACCCCGATTGCGGCACGTTCTCGAAGATCTGGTGCAAATCCCCGGCCGTGGCTTCAATACGCGCCCCGAACCCGTCACGATTACTTGCCGTCCCCACCAGTTTCAGCGTCAGCCAGTGATTCCTCGGCCCCACGGGCGGCTTGGCGTGCACCAGCACGCCCTTCCCTCCCAGCGCCACGATGAACCCATCTATATAGCCGTCGTTGTCGTAATCCGCGAAGCACGCGCCGCGCCCCACTACTTTCGTCTTGAAAAAGCTCCCTGCGTCCGCGGATACATCCGCAAAGGTTCCATTGGCGTTATTGCGGAACAGCGACGCTTCCATTGGCACCAGCCAGTGCAGCCCTCCGTTCACGATGAACACGTCTTTCCAGCCGTCGTTGTCGAAATCGAAAATCGCGTCGCCCCAGCCCACAAACTGCCCCGTCGTCAGCGCGATGCCCGATTCCAGCGTCCTGTCGTTGAAAAAGCCTTCCTTCAGCGAGTTGCGGAACAGCCGGTGATACCGCATATCGGAAACGAACAGGTCCAGCTCACCGTGGTTCGTGTAGTCCGCGAAGATCGGCCCCATGGCCGAAGGCGTGTCCCCGTTCGTGCCGTACGCCACGCCCTGCTCCCCGGCCACATTCGTGAATGTTCCGTCGTGATTGTTGTGGTAGAGGTAGCTCTCCATCGCGTCGTTGGCGATGTAAATGTCCGGCCAGCCGTCGTTGTCGTAATCGCCCACGGTCACGCCCATCGCCCGCCCTGCCGGGTTTGCGACGCCCGCCTTCTCCGACACATCCGTGAACGTGCCGTCTCCGTTGTTGTGGAACAGCCGGTCGGCATCGCCTTCGTAGTCCAATGGCCCGGCGAACGCGTCCGCCGTGTAGTACGGCTTCTTCGCCTTCGGATCGAACTTCAGGTAGTTGCCGACGAACAGGTCCAGCTTCCCATCGCGGTCGTAATCCAGGAACGCTGCTCCCACGCCAAAGTGGTTATTCTGCACGCCGGCCTTCTCCGTCACGTCCGTAAACGTGCCGTCCCCGTTGTTGTGGTACAGAATCGCGGAGTTCCAGTTCGTGACGTAGATGTCCTCGAACCCGTCGTTGTCGTAATCCCCCACGGTCACGCCCATTGCGAACCCCTTGCCCGCGACTCCGGCCTGTGCCGTCACGTCTGTGAACGTGCCGTCGCCATTGTTGCGGTACAGGTGATTCGTCGCCTCCAAACCGTCGGCCTTCGAATGATTCGTCGCCCCCTCGATATACCGCCCGCTCAACACGTACAGGTCCGGCAGCCCGTCGTTGTTGTAATCGATCCACGCGCAGCCCGAACCTGTCGACTCCATGATCGAGCTCAGCTTCTGCTCTCCGAACGAGTGCCGGAATTGCACGTTCGCCCTGTCGGTCACATCTTCATAAGTGGGCAATTTGCTCGCCGCCGCCGTCTGCCCGTTCCATTCCACCGTGGCAATGCGGCCAAAAGCTGCAATCAGCAACGGTACACTCAAGGCCGCAACCAGCGCCGCCCGCCCGAGCCCGAGCACCCTATTTCGCCTGAGCTGTTGTCGAGCCATGTTCGCTCTCTCCCAGGACTGTCGGCGTATCGAATCTTCTCAGCGTCTGGGGCCAGTGATTCTCCGGGGCGACGGCCTTGTCGCCGTGGCAACCGGTACAGCCCCGCTGTTCGCCCGGCCGCGTCCAGACCCACCCGCGCTCCTCGCGGATCGTCTGCCCCTTCACATCCAGCAGCACAAAGCGAATGGGCGCATTCGCGGGGACCTTCACGTAGAACGATCCGTCGCTTTCCACGGGCGCCACACCCAGGCTGCGGTCCGCTCCGTCCCCCGGATTCGCCGTCAGTACGCGCACCTGCGCAATCGGCGTCGTAATACGTCCTTTCCCCACGTCTGCCGCCAGATAACTGTCCAAGCTCACAAAAAATCCGTCCAGCGATTCGGGATTCAGCGTGCTCCAGTAGTGCTTCGGCACGTCATGGGGAGCCACAGGCACGGCCTGAATGCTCGAAAGCCGCGCGTCACCAAAGATTTTCTCTCCAAGCGCTCCCGTCTTTGCGTTCAGTGTGTATAAGTCGAATTTCGCGGCGCCGCCGGGAGCTGCCACATTTTCTTTCGAAACGATCAATTCCTCAGACGCGATCTGCCGTGGCGCTTCATAAACCGCCCGAGCCGCGCCAAACGCCGTCGAGCTCGCCGCGCCGCGCTGAATCTTCTCCATCTCTCCGCCGGCGCCCGTCTTCTTCACAAATACCAACGACCCATCTTCCAATTCGCTGGCATCCGTCAAAACCGCATCCCCGCGGTGCTCACAGCGAAACGATTCCAATGCCGTCCCGTCCGGCCGCAAGGTGTACAAGGATCTCGCGCCGCTCGTGTCCTTTGCCGCGATCAGTGGCCATGGCGCCGTCGCCACAATCCGCCCGTCGCGCAACACCGTCTCCAACTCAAATTCCGCCGGACCGAACGTAATCCGCCGGAACCCCGAGCCATCCATCTTCACGACCGCTACGTAGGATTCCGTCCGTCCCTCGCCTGCTTCCTCCGCTGTAAACGCAATCTCTCCTGCCGGCAGATACGCTCCGCGCAGACAATCCCCAGCGCACTTCGTGATCTGCCGCTTGTTCCCCCCGTCCAGCCCCATCTCCCAAATCTGCCAGCGCTCACCCTGGTTCTTCTGCGCGGAGAACAGGATCTTCGCGCCGTCAAAATTGACCTGCGGATCCGCCGCCGCAAAAAAGCCGTCCGTCAACCGCACCGGCTCTGCCTTTTCCCCTCCGCCGTTCAGCCGCACGATCGCGCTTCCCTTCGGAAATCGCTGCGCCAGCTTTCCTGTGCCCATCTGTTGCGTTTGAACGAAGACGATGTTTGGGCGGGGCTTGCCAGCAGGCGCTTTCTGTTTCTCGGGGTGTTTTGGGGGAGCGGCGAATACGTTGCAGGCAATCCAGAAGATTAGAGCCGTGGCCGTCAATCCCCAACTCCATGCCGTGACCCGCGAATGCCCCAATCTCTGAACTACCACCGGTTCACCCCGCCCAAGCTCGTGACCTCTGTCCGATCGGCAACCTCATCCACTCACACGAATCCGGACGCATCTCTCGACTTTGGAATCTCACTACTCTGCGGAAGACCTGCGACCGTTACTCTCACTTAGCCGCAGATGGGAGAAAGGGACAATACTGTGAAACGATTATTTCTCACTGAATTGTGATGAAGGTCACTCTGAACTGTGCGGCGTGTCACGCGACCCGCCCGCATTTTCCACAACTTCGTCGCCTTGCGGCCCTTTGTAGCGCCGGCTTTCCTGCCGGCGGTTCCACCGTGTTCCTGGGGGGCCAGAACTGCTGAACCCCATGTCCGCAAGACACCAGCCTGCAGAGAGACGGTTCTACGGGCCTGACCCGCCGTTTCTCTATCCTCCGATGCTTTTACCCCTACTGCTTCAACGACGCCGCCACCTTCTTCCCGTACTCCTTCGCCTTCGCCATCGCTGCCGCCTCATCCACCGTCAAGACTCTTCCATCCTTCAATAGAATCTTCCCGCCCACCATCACCGTCTCCACTTCGCTTGCCTTCAACGAGTACACAATCTGCGAATACACGTCATACATCGGCACCGCATTCGGCGCGTCCAAATTCAAAATCACGAGGTCCGCCTTCTTTCCCGTTTCCAGCGATCCAATCTCCTTCTCCATGTGCAACGCACGTGCGCCTTCGATCGTGGCCATTTCCAGTGCGCCCTTCGCCCCGAGCGCCCGCGGGTCCACGCGATATGTCTTCTGGAGTTTCGCAGCCAGGTCCATCTCCTCCATCATGTTCAAATCGTTGTTGCTCCCCGAAGGGCCGTCCGTTCCCAATCCCACGCGCATGCCTGCCGCTCTCTGGTCCACCACCGGCGCCACGCCGCTCGCCAGCATCATGTTGCTCGAAGGATTATGCACGCAGCCCACCTGGCGCTCCGCCAGGATCTTCATGTCCGTGTTGTCCGTCCAGATGCAGTGTGCCGCCAGCACGTCCGGCCCCAGGACTTCGATCCGCTCCAGGTACTGCACCGGCGTCGTCCCGTTCTTCTCCAGGCTGTCGACAAACTCCTTCCGCATCTCCGCCACGTGAATCAGGATCGGCGCGTCATACTTTCGCGCCATCGTCGCCGCATCGCGCAGCGTCTTCTCCGAACAGGTATAAATCGAATGCGGTGCCACCGCCGCGTGAATCAACAAATCCCCTTGCCACTTCTTCAAGAACTTCTCCGTGTATGTAGCCATTTCCGCCACGCTCTTGTTGTCCGGCGCGGGGAAGTCGATCCACGTTTCGCCCAGCACTCCGCGCAACCCCGTCGCCTTGGTCTCTTCCGCCTCCGCGTCCTCGAAGTAGTACATGTCCGCGAACGTCGTCGTGCCGCTGCGGATCATCTCCGCCAACGCCAACCGCGAGCCCCAGCGCACGTACTCCTCGGTCACGTTCCGTGCTTCCGCCGGGAAAATGAATTTGCGTAGCCAGTCATCCAGCGTCACGTCGTCCACGAGCCCGCGCATCAGCACCATCGGTATGTGTGTGTGTCCGTTGATCAGTCCCGGAATGATCAATTTCCCCTTGGCATCTATTTCTTTCGTTGCGGTAATTCCGGCCACCCCGCTTTGTAGTTCACCTATTGCC
>Ga0335077_10009933_pt1 | contig 11827 bp, 10 predicted proteins | sample Lox_Sample_31_FD_207151 | JGI IMG/M metagenome (GOLD analysis project Ga0335077, IMG submission 207151) | Soil microbial communities from Loxahatchee National Wildlife Refuge, Florida, United States - Lox_Sample_3.1 | ecosystem: Environmental > Terrestrial > Soil > Wetlands | place: USA...
CGATCAAAGCAGTGAAAGCCGACGATGTCAGCCCCAAAATGCAGCAGGAATTTTATGGGAAGGGCGCGCACCCGCTGGATACGCAACCCTGAGAATCTTCGATTGCCGATTTGCAATTGTCGATTAAAAAACCACCTCGCACGCTTTTCGATTCGAAAATCGGCAATCGTAAATCGAAAATCTTACGAGCTTCCGATCAGCACGCCGGTAACGAATACCAGCACGCCCCCGAGTCCGACCTGCAGCGCGGCTGTGACCCATGGCGTATCCATGTAGCGACGCCGAATCCAGGTAATGACACTGAGTTCTGCGAGCACCACCAATCCTGCTGCCCAGAGCGCGAGGCGGAAGTCTTTGATCAGGAATGGCAGAGTATGGCCGATTCCGCCGATGGCGGTCATCGCGCCGCAGATCAGACCGCGCACCCAGGGATGCCCACGACCCGTCAAGCTGCCATCATCGGATAACGCCTCGGCAAATCCCATGCTGATGCCGGCCCCGGCGGAAGCGGCCGAGCCGACCAGGAAAGCGTCCCAGCTTTTCTGCGTGGCGAGAGCAGCGGCGAATACCGGTGCCAGCGTCGAGACCGAACCATCCATGAGACCGGCAAGACCGGGCTGCACGATCTGCAATACGAACAGCCGCCGCTGCGCGACCTCTTCGTCGGCCTTGATATTATCCGGAAGGTCCAACTCCTGCGCCCGAACCTCGTGCCCGCGCTCTTCGTTGGCCAAATCATCGAGCAGTTGCCGAATACTCGCATCCTGCGTGCGCGCCGCGGCTTTTTCGTAAAAGCGGCGAGTCTCCACTTCCATGGTTGACGCTTCTTTTCGCACTGCATCAATTCGCAATGGGCGCACCAGCCACAATGCCGGTCTCTCAACGAAGCCGCGCACGTCTTGACGCCGAATGAGAGGGATGTGTTCGCCGAATTTCTTCTGGAAGAGCTCGATGAGCCGCCGCCGGTGCCCCGACTCCTCTTCGCGCATGCCCTCGAACATTGTGGCGGTCGCGGGGTAATCCTGCCGCAGCCCCTCAGCGAAATCGGAGTAGACGCGCTCGTCTTCCTCCTCGAGTCCAATGGCCAAGGCCAGCACTTCGCGTTCCGTAAGGTCTTCAAATTTTTTCATGACGGGATAGATTACCTGCGGCAGCGGCTTGGAAACAATCTGGATTTCACCGGCGTGGGGCCGACTGTGGAAAGCGGTATCACGATGAGCAAGCATCGGGCGGGTACGCATTGGAGCCTTCGATGCTACTATCCAGAATATGAGTCCCAGGAGCCCCCGCCGCAGGAGAAGCGGCAGGAGAGTCCGCAAATCCGTCTCCCGCGGCCAGCGCGCGCCCGAGCTGGTGATCATCACCGGCATGAGCGGCTCAGGCAAGGCGTCGGTGCTGAAAGCGTTTGAGGATCTGGGCTATTACTGCGTCGACAACCTGCCGGTCCAACTCATTCCGCAGTTTGCGGAGCTCGCGGTGCAATCGAGCGAGATCCGCCGTACGGCCCTGGTGGTCGACGTTCGCGAAGGGTCGCGACTGGAAGAGCTTCCCGGCATTTTGAAGTCAGTCCGCCGCATGATTCCGACCAAAGTTGTTTTTCTTGAGGCCTCGGACGAAGTTCTGCTGCGGCGGTTCAGCGAGACGCGGCGGCCACATCCGCTGGGTACCGATTCGCCGGTCAAGTCCGCGCTGAAAGCCGAGCGCCGCCATTTGGGCGCGATCCGCAGGCTGGCCGACTTTGTCATTGACACCTCCAAATTCAACGTGCATGAACTGCGGGCGCATATCAACGAAAGGTTTGAGGAGAAGTCGAAGGAAAGAACTCTTCTGATTTCCTGCGTGAGTTTCGGATTTCGCGAAGGCGTGGCGGAGGATGCGGACCTGGTGTTCGATGTCCGGTTTCTGCCCAACCCGCATTTTGTTCCCGAGTTTCGGCCGCTAACGGGCCGGGATCCGCGGGTGGCGAGGTACATCCGCTCGTTTCCGCAGACGCGCGAATTTATTTCACGCATCTCGGATCTCCTGGTGTACCTGATTCCACACTACATTCACGAAGGCAAAAGCTATCTTACGATCGCCTTCGGTTGTACGGGAGGACAACATCGCTCAGTGATGATCGCGGAAGAAGTGGGCAAGCGCCTCCGGCGCGGCGGATACCGTGTAAAGGTCGTGCACCGCGACAGTCCCGGATAGCCCCGGAATTGCCATCCTCACGCGCGGGTCAAGTAGAATAAAGTCTTGCACCTATTCCCGATCCCTCCGGCAGCAAGCGCTTGCGGCGCGTCCCGCCCAGGAGCACCATGCGCCAGATAATCCGGCTCATCCGCTACGTGCTGCCGTTCGTATTTCCGCTGCTGGCCGGTGTGGTGCTGCTCGCCGGTGTGGGTCTTCTTGAAGCTTTCCGGTTGATGCTTTTGAAGCCCGTGTTCGATCGCGTGCTGAATCCCGCCTCCGGTTCGGACAACATCGTTCTATTTACGATTCCGAAGATTGATAAGCCGATCTATCTGCAAATGTTCGTTCCAAGTCATTTTCACAATGCATGGACGATCGTGGCCTACGCGTTGGTGGCTTCCACGATTTTGAAAGGGATCTTCGATTACACCGGCACGTACCTGGTGAACCATGCCGGATTCGGGATGATCACGAATCTGCGCAACGAGCTCTACGACTCGGTGTTGCGCCGGTCGGCAGCCTTCTTTCAGAGACACACGACCGGCACGCTGATCTCAACCATCATCAACGATATCGAGCGCGTGCAGTTTGCCATGTCGTCGGTGCTGGCGGAGTTTCTCCAGCAGGTGTTCACCTTCGTCTTCATTGCTGTGGCGGTCGTGATGCTCGGCCGCGATCTTGCCTGGGTGCTGTTGCTTTTCGTGCCGTTCATTATTTATTCCGCGGTTCGAATCGGGCGTCGGGTGCGATCCACGACCCGCAAAGGGCAGGACCAGCTCGCCGACGTGCAGAACATTCTGCACGAGACCATCACCGGCAACCGTATTGTGAAAGCCTTCGGGATGGAATCGTGGGAAGTGGCGCGTTTCCGCAAGGCCGCCCATCGCCTGTTCCATGCGAACTTGCGGTATGTAGCGGCGGCCTCCATCAGTTCGCCCCTGATGGATATCTTCGGTTCGATCGCCATCGCATTGCTATTGTTATTGGGTCGTGATCGCATTGTTCACAACGAGCTTCAGCCCAGCGATTTCCTCGCCTTCGTGGGCCTCGTGCTCAGCATGTACAATCCGGCGCGCAAATTCGCCGTTTTCAACAACAGCTTCCAGCAGGCGCTGGGAGCGTCGTCCCAGCTTTTCAAGTTCATGGACACAGCCGACGAGGTTGCGGAGAAGCCGGGTGCAAAACCGTTGCCCCGCTTCTCAGATAAAATCCGCTTCGCAAATGTCTGCTTCTCGTACCAGCAGGATGGAGAAGGTTCGCGTGAAATTTTGCGCGGCATCGATCTGGAGGTAAAACGCGGGGAGATTCTCGCGATCGTCGGATCAAGCGGCGCTGGCAAGAGCACTCTCGTTCATTTACTGCCGCGCTTCTTCGATGTCACCTCCGGGCGCATCCTGGTCGATGGCCGCGACATTCGCGAGGTGACTCTTTCGTCGTTGCGCTCGCAAGTGGGGATCGTTACGCAGGAAACAGTGTTGTTCAACGACACCGTTCGCAACAACATTGCCTATGGCCAGCCGCATGTTCCGATGAAGGAGGTCGAAGCGGCGGCGCGAGCAGCGCTGGCTCACGATTTCATTCTCGCCCTCCCCGCGGGTTACGATACTGTGATCGGAGAGCGAGGCGTGCGGCTCTCCGGCGGCGAACGGCAGCGTCTGGCGATTGCGCGGGCCCTGCTGAAAAATGCTCCGGTGCTGATCCTTGACGAGGCGACGTCGGCGCTCGATAGCGAATCGGAAGCGCTGGTGCAATCGGCGCTGCACAATCTGATGAGCGGGCGGACGGTGTTCGTGATTGCGCATCGCCTCTCGACCGTGCGGCGAGCCAATCGCATCGTTGTTCTGGAGAGCGGTTCCATTACGGAAACCGGCGCGCACGACGATTTGATGAGGGAACTGGGAACGTATCGCCGGCTTTACGATTTGCAATTCACTAACGCGGATGCGCCCAAGGTGGTTGCGGGAACTTGACGACAAAGCATGCTCTGCCAATCCGTTCCATGACCGGCTTCGCGCAGGTGCGCGGAGAAGTGCCGCGGAATGGCGCGTGCCCCCCTACTTCTGCGGCGGTAGAGCACTCCAGCGCAAAATTAGCGTTTGCCCTTTCGTTGAAGTCGGTCAATCACCGTTTTCTGGATTTACACTTCCGACTTCCCTCAGGCAGCGATTCGCTGGAGATGCAGTTGCGGCGCCTGTTCAAAGAAAACATCTCGCGCGGGCACCTGGAAATATCACTGAGTCTGGAGCGCTCGAGCGGAGAAACGTTCGCGTTGAATCGCGAACTTGTAGGTGGATACATTGGGGCATTTCGCGCCGCCTCGGCGGAATTCTCTCTCGCCTCAGAACCCGATCTCAATGCGATCCTGAGGATTCCGGGCGCGCTCGATTCGAGCAGTGAAGCCGCTGACGGGGAGATCGAGTCGTCAGTCCTTGCGAAAGTCGGTGAGGCTTTGGACAGGCTCAATCAAATGCGCGAACAGGAAGGCCAGGAAATCGCCCGTGAGTTGCGGGAACGCATGAGCCATCTCGCACAAGCGGGCAAAACCGTGCAGCAGCATCGCCGTGCCGTTTTGCAGAACTACACGGAGCGATTGCAATCGCGCTTGCAGGAATTGCTCGGCTCGAGCGTGGATCGCGAGCGCATGCTGCAGGAAGCGGCGCTGCTGGTGGATCGCAGCGACATCCAGGAAGAGATCGTCCGGCTGGAGACTCATATCCAGCACTTTCTCGGGTTACTCGAAGATGGCGGGGAAATCGGAAAAAAGCTGGACTTCCTGCTGCAGGAGATGAACCGTGAGGCTAACACTTTGCTCTCGAAAACGTCGGGTCTGGCGGGCGAAGCTCTGAAAATCACGGAAGCGGGTCTTGCCATGAAAGCAGAGATTGAAAAATCACGCGAGCAGGTACAAAACCTGGAATGAGCGAAAATCGCAAGCCACTGGTCTTCATTATCTCTGCGCCATCCGGTTCGGGAAAATCCACCCTCACCAACGAGATTCTCAAGCTCGTCCCCAACCTCGTCTTCTCGATTTCCTACACGACGCGCGCCCTTCGCGGCAGTGAGCAGAACGGAAAACAGTATTACTTTGTGACCGTCGAAGAGTTTGAGCGCATGGTTCGTGATGGGGAATTTCTGGAACATGCGAACGTTCACGGAAATTGCTACGGGACCTCGCGGCGCTTCCTGCGCGAAGCGGGTAAGAGCGGGCACGACCTTTTATTGGATATTGACGTACAGGGCGCGGCGCAGATCAAGAAAAACCTGACCGACGCAATCAGCATCTTCGTACTGCCTCCGGATCGCACTACGCTCGAATGGCGCCTGCGGAACCGCGGCGAAGATCGCGAAGATGTAATTCAGCGCCGCCTACTGGACGCCACCCGCGAGATTCAGGAATACGACAAGTACGATTACGTGTTGATCAACGATCAGCTCGTAAAATCCATACAAAGACTTCAAGCCATCGTGCTCTCGGAGCGCCTGCGGCGAGAGGAGAGGGCCTTGTCGGAGGACGAATGCGCAACCGTTGCGCGCGCGGAACGTCTTAGGCTGGCCAATCTGAAAGAAAGGGTACAGCCCATCCTGGAATCCTTCCGTAACCCCACCATCTCGGCAAGCTCGTAGGTTTCGCGGTATCATTTCAGGGATGCCCCGCGGGGGCGTCCGGCGCAAGGAAGCCGGTGGCGGGACAAGCCCGAAAGCTGGTCATGTTCTGCGTTACGCGATTCGACGCGCGGCACTGATACTCTTCAAATCAGTTCTCAAGGGGGACAGTCCCAATGAAGTTGATGGATGGCTTCGACAGCAACTATCGCTACATCCTCGTAGCAGCCCGGCGTGCACGGCAACTGCAGTCGGGTGCTCCGCCGGTGGTCGATACCACATCCCGCAAACCGTGCCGCATTGCGCAAGATGAGATTCGCGCCGGCAAGGTGAAGTGGGAGATCCCCGACACCCGTTCCGCGGTCGAGCAGGCCTCAGAAGCATTTGATAAATCGCCCGGGCAGGACTAGGAATTTTCGATTTGCGATTGCCGATTGTCGAATGGCTTTGTGAATCGGCAATTGGAAATCGGGAATCGAAAATTGTCATGAAGATTGCTCTCGGGGTTACGGGCGGAATCGCGGCATACAAGGCCGCCGAGATTGTCCGCCTGCTGCAGGACCGCGGTATCCGCGTGCAGGTCATCATGACCCGCGCTGCCCAGGAATTCGTTCGTCCCCTTACTTTCGCCGCCCTTTCCGGAGAGAAAGTCATTACCGGCATGTTCTCGCAAGCCGAAGAACAGCAGCCAAATATCGATTCCGCGATCGAGCACATTGCGGTGGCGCAGTCGATCGATGCGCTCGTCGTTGCGCCTGCAACCGCGGATATCCTCGCGCAATTCGCCCAGGGCATCGCTTCGGATTTTCTGAGTACGCTCTACCTCGCGACCACTGCTCCCGTTGTGGTCGCGCCGGCGATGAACGTGAATATGTGGAATCATCCTGCGACGCAGGCGAATTTGCAGACGCTTCGCCAGCGCGGAGTGAAGGTCGTGGAGCCGGGTTCCGGATATCTGGCCTGCGGAATGATCGGTGAAGGAAGGCTGGCCGACAATAGCGCTATTGTTGCGGCTGTTCTTGAGGTGCTCGGCGCGGCTCAGGATTTTTCCGGTGAAACAGTGCTGGTCACGGCTGGACCGACGCGCGAGAAGATCGATCCTGTCCGCTACATTTCGAATCGCTCCAGCGGTCGCATGGGATACGCGCTTGCTGAAGCGGCTTTGCGTCGTGGCGCACGCGTTCTGCTGGTGAGCGGGCCGACCTCGCTAACAGTGCCCGGTGCGGCTGAAGTGACGCGAGTGGAGTCGGCGGAACAGATGCGGGACGCAGTGCTGAAGCTGCTGCCGCAGGCCACCGTCGTGATCAAGACCGCGGCAGTGTCGGATTATCGAGCGAAGTCGATCGGCGCACAGAAAATGAAACGCAAGAGCCCGACGCTGAATCTGGAGCTCGAAGCGACGCCTGACATCCTCAAAGATCTCTCGCAACAGAAGACGTCGCAAATCGTGATTGGCTTCGCCGCGGAAACCGAAAATGTGCTGGAGAATGCCCGCCAGAAGCTGGTTTCCAAGAATCTCGATGGGATTGTCGTGAATGACGTCTCGCGGGAAGGTGTCGGCTTCGACTCCGACCGCAACGCGGTTACGATCATCACTCACGACGAAGTTGTGGATGTCCCCGAAACTACGAAGTGGGATGTCGCGCAACGCGTGCTCGATCAGGTGGTGAAATTGCGCGAGCACCGGAAGACTGCAGTATCTTCCAAATAATTTGTAGGGACGGCCGCCCTCGGCTGTCCAGTCGAGCGAAGCTCGACAGCGCGATTTTCCTGCAGTGCCGCAGCCGAATGTCGTCGATTCTGAATTACAATCATGAAACTCAATGAACCAGGCTCTCGATCCTGACCTGCGCCGCGCACTTGCCGATCGCATCCGGTATTACAACGAACTGGGCATCTATGAGTTTTACCGGCGCGCGAGCAGCAATGTCGAATCGGTCGCCGCGGATTCGCCAGCCACCGTTGAAATCGAGCAGAAACAAGAAATGTCACCCAGAAAATCCGCCGTCGTCCTGAAGCCAGCTGAAGAAAACATTTTCCAGGCGCTCACGCCGAAGCCCGAATATGGCGCCGCCGACCCTATCGCCGCGCTGAAGCTGATCCGCGAAGATCTCGGCGACTGCACGCGCTGCAAGCTGCATCAGCAGGGACGCAAGCAGATTGTTTTCGGCGTCGGCAATCCCCGTGCCGACTTGATGTTCGTTGGGGAAGGCCCTGGCGCCGACGAAGACATGCAAGGCGAACCGTTCGTTGGACGCGCCGGTCAACTGTTGAACAACATGATCAAGGCGATGGGACTGCGCCGCGAAGATGTCTACATCGCGAATGTGGTGAAGTGCCGTCCGCCGGGCAATCGCACTCCTGAGCGCGACGAGTGCGAAACCTGTTCTCCATTTCTGATGCGCCAGATTACGGTGATCAAACCGAAAGTCATTGTGGCGCTCGGCGCGGTCGCTGCGAAGAACCTGTTGGCCATCAATGCTCCCATGTCGGAACTGCGCGGTCGCTTCTACGACTTCATGCCGGCGGGTGCGCGCAGCAGTGATCCGTCGTGGCAAGGGGCGAAGCTGGCCGTGACCTATCACCCGGCGTTTCTTCTCCGAGACCCGCGCCAGAAAGGCGAAGCGTGGAAAGATCTGCAGATGGTGATGAAGTACTTGGGATTGAAGCCTCCACAGAAATCAGAGTGATGCGACAGCATTGTCAGGCTGAGCGAAAGGGGTCATCCGTGGGCGGAAGACCTCTGCAGTCGAATCATCCCTACTTTGTTCGCGACTTCCGCTTCACACCTCTTGATTGATTTATCCTTCCAACCAATGCCCGAATTCTGCGACGTCGCCGTCCCCGTGCCTCTCGATATGGCATTTACGTACCGAATTGCTTCTGAAGCCAACCCGGTCGTCGGTGGACGTGTGCTGGTCCCTTTCCGCCAGCAGCGAATGACGGGCGTCGTTGTCGAGTTGCACGATCGCAAACCTTCGGTCGCCACGAAAAACATTCTTAACGTGCTCGACGCCACGCCGGTGCTGGATGAGCAAGTTCTGAAGCTTGGACGGTGGATCGCAGACTACTACCTCGCGCCGATTGGCGAAGTCTTTCGCACCATGCTGCCGCTGGGCGCTGAATTCAAACGCGTGATCGGATATCGCATCACGGAGCAGGGCGAGATGGCACTGCATCTGGCGGGAATGTCGGGGTCTTCCGCGCGCTCGCAGCGAAGCCCTGAGGAACAAGCCGCGGAGTTTCGCGTGTTGGATTACCTCGCCGAGACGGCTTCGATAAAAATCGATTCTGATTCATCTATTGGAAATGGGGTGCCCCAGGTCTCGCCGCCGTTGCGAGACCTGGGAGAGCTAGTGCGTGAAGAAACTCTTCGATCCGCCACACGCGTGTCCAAATCCGTTCTCAACGGTATGGTGCGCAAGAAGTGGCTGATTCGTGAAGACGCCTCGTCAGCACAAGATGCGAAGCGGATCGTAAAGGTCGCCCAACTCAAATCCGCTGAAGGCAAGCTGAACGACAATCAGCGAACGATTATCGATACGCTGACCGCATCGGGTGGCAGGATTCCGGTCGAGACGCTGCAGTCGATGGAAATTCCGCGAACGACGCTTGCCACTCTGACACGCCGCGGCTTGGTTGAAATCGTCGAAGAAGCTGCCGGCTTCACAATTTCCCGGTCTAGGCCGAGGCCGACTCTATTTGATTTCGATTTGAACACTCCGCAGAAGGCCGCGCTCGAACGTCTGCGCGAAGCGGTTGCCGCCCGAAAGTTCTCCGGGATGCTGCTCCACGGAGTTACCGGCTCCGGCAAGACTGCCGTTTATCTCGCGGGCATGCGAGCCGTGCTCGAAGCTGGACGCTCTGCCATCCTGCTCGTCCCGGAAATCGGCCTTACTCCTGCGGTTGCCGCAGATCTGCATGAAATCTTCGGCGACGAGGTGGCGATCTTACACTCTGCTCTTTCCGATCGCGAACGCGCCGAGCAGTGGCATCGCATCAAGCGGGGAGAGGCACGGATGGTGGTCGGCACACGCTCGGCTATCTTCGCCCCGGTGAACGACCTCGCGCTGATCATCGTGGACGAAGAACACGATTCGTCTTACAAACAGGAAGAGACGCCTCGGTATCACGCGCGCGACGTGGCTGTGATGCGCGCGAAGATGTCGAACGCGGTGGTCGTGCTGGGCTCCGCGACGCCTTCGCTGGAATCGTATTTCAACGCCAAGAAAAACAAATATGCTCTCATCGAACTTCCAGATCGCGTGGAGCAGCGGCCGCTACCGGAAGTGGAGATCGTCGACATGCGGCTCGAATTTCAAGAGACCGGGCACGAGCAGGTTATCTCGCGCAAGCTGGCGGCTGAAATCAAAGAGCGGCTCGATCGAAAAGAGCAGGTCATGGTCCTGCTCAACCGCCGCGGATACTCTCCCGTCGTTCTATGCCGCACTTGCGGGAAGAAGCTGGAGTGCAGGAACTGCGCCATCGCGCTCACGCATCACAAGCGCGAGCACAAGATGGTCTGCCATTACTGCGGATACACGGCCGCGGTGCCGAAGACCTGCGTCCATTGTGGCAGCGAGTACGTGTATTTCCTGGGAACGGGATCGGAGAAGCTGGAAGAGTTGCTGCACGGGCTTTTCCCGCAGGCGCGCATCGCCCGTCTCGATCGCGACACGGTCCGCGGCCACGAAGATTTCGAGCGCACGTTGAACGCGCTGAACGAAGGCGAACTCGACATCCTCGTCGGTACGCAGATGATCGCGAAGGGACACGACATCCATGGCGTGACGCTCGTGGGCGTGGTCGGCGCTGATGCAGCGCTTGGATTGCCCGACTTCCGTGCCGCTGAGCGCACGTTCCAGTTGCTGACGCAAGTAGCAGGACGCGCCGGGCGCGGGGAGGCTCCGGGCAAGGTCATTCTGCAGACCTATTTTCAGGATCATTATGCCGTGCAATACTCCGCGCAGCATGATTTCGTCGGCTTCTACGAAAAAGAACTGCGCTTCCGTAGCTGGATGCATTATCCGCCCTATTCCGCGCTCGCCAACGTGCTGGTGCGTAGTGACAATCTCGACGACGCCCTGCGCTGGTCCGGACAACTCGGAAAGTGGTTCAACGAGACTCGCCATGAAGGCGTGCGCGTGCTGGGACCGGCCGCAGCGCCGATCATGCGACTGAAGAACGACTACCGCTATCACTTCGTCCTGAAATCGCCCAGCCGCGAGAAGCTGAACGCCACGCTGCGCGCAATGCTGGCTTACGCCACGCAACAAAAGATTCCGCGTACACAAGTCATTGTCGATGTGGACGCACTCTGGCTGATGTGAAGTGTTCACGATGGCCAAGCCTGAATTCTTTCCGACGTCGGCCCATTGGCGCGCCTGGTTGCAGGGAAATCACGCGAGCTTCGACGAACTCTGGGTCGGTTTTTACAAACGCGGCTCCGGAAAGCCGAGCATCACGTGGCCTGAAGCCGTCGATGGAGCGTTATGCTTCGGCTGGATCGACGGCGTGCGCAAAAGCATAGACGGCGTCAGCTACAGGATCCGGTTCACTCCTCGCAAGCCACGAAGCATCTGGAGCGCGATCAATATCAAGCGCGCGTCGGAGTTGTCGAAGGAAGGCCTGATGCATCCCGCCGGTCTGGCGGCATTTGAGCAGCGCAACGGTGATCGTTCCGCGATTTACGCCTATGAACAGCGGAAGACCGCGAGGCTGCCAGCAGCATTCGAGGAAGAATTCCGCAAGAACGCTGCGGCCTGGAGCTTTTTTGAATCGCAGGCGCCGTGGTACCGCCGGACCTCGACCTATTGGGTGATCAGCGCGAAGAAAGAAGAGACACGCGAGAAACGGCTGGCTACGCTGATTGCCTGTTCCGGCCGGAAGAAGAGGATTCCGCAACTCGCGGGATATCCCAAGAGTCCCAGAGGAGCACAGAAATAGCGCGGGAATGTGATGTCCGCTGCGCTCTTATTTACCGGAGCCGCCATTCGTCCCGAATTTGCTTTCGGAATTCGATGGTTGAGCTACGCAAGAAGGGCTGAGG
>Ga0335077_10009934_pt1 | contig 11826 bp, 12 predicted proteins | sample Lox_Sample_31_FD_207151 | JGI IMG/M metagenome (GOLD analysis project Ga0335077, IMG submission 207151) | Soil microbial communities from Loxahatchee National Wildlife Refuge, Florida, United States - Lox_Sample_3.1 | ecosystem: Environmental > Terrestrial > Soil > Wetlands | place: USA...
TGGTACACCGATTAGACGCAAAGGTGGGGCAGAACGTGACACGGCTCGAAGGCAAGGTGGCGATCGTTACCGGGGGAGGGACAGGGATCGGTCGCGCGATTGCATTGGCGTTTGGACGCGAAGGGGCGAAGGTGGCGGTGCTGGGGCGGAGGAAAGACGCTTTGGACGGGGTGGTGAAGGAACTGAATGAGGGAGGAAGTCCGGGGCTGGCGGTGGTTTGCGATGTCACGAGTGGCGGCGGGACGCGTAGGGCGGTGGAGGAGATGGAAAAGGTGTTCGGCCGGGTGAATGTACTTGTGAATAATGCGGGAATGCTGAGCGTTTCGACGGTTGAGAGCATTTCCGAAGAACAGTGGGACCGGGTGATCGAGACCAATCTGAAAGGGCCGTTTCTGATGGCACGGGCCATTCTGCCGGCGCTGCGCCGGGCGGGCGGCGGTTCGATTGTCAATGTGGGCTCGGTGCTTGGACTCGTGGCGATGAAAGATCGGGCTGCTTATTGCGCTTCCAAGGGGGGCGTGACGTTACTGACGAAAGCGATGGCGGTGGACCACGCGCATGAGAATATCCGCGTGAATTGCATTTGCCCTTCGATTGTGGAGACGGAGCTGGTAAAAGGCCTGTTCTCCGCTTCAGAAGAGGGAAGAAAACTGCGAGAGGCCAGGGTGGGAACGTTGCCGCTGGGGAGATTTGGGCAACCCCGAGATGTCGCGGAGCTAGCGGTCTTTCTGGCTTCCGACGAATCGTCGTGGATGACTGGCACGGCCATCCCTGTGGATGGCGGACTGATGGCGTATTGAGGGAGAGAGGGCGGAATGGTGCGGAAATTGACGAAGGAGGAACAGCGCGTCACGGAGCTCGTGCGACGCCGGATGAAGGAAAGCAGGGCGACGGAGTTATTGGGTTTCGACGTGGAAAGCGTCCACGATGGACGTGCGATCTTCCGCCTGGATGTGCGGCCGACGCACAAGCAGATTCATGGTGTCGTTCATGGTGGGATTCTGGCGGCGTTGGCGGATACGGCGGCAGCGATTGCGGCGTACACGACGGTTCCCCGGGGCGTGGAGCTGGCCACCCTCGAATTGAAAATCAATTACCTCGAGCCTGTGCCGGGAGGCAGAGTCAAGGCGGACGCACGCGTCCTGCGAACTGGCCGCAATTTTGTAGTGACCGAATGCGATATCTTCAACGAGTCGGGAGCCCTCGCCGCGAAGTGCATCCTGACATTTTCGCGCACAACGGCAAAGCCGCTGAAGAAGTAGAGGAGTTATTCGTCGCCCTGAGAAGAGTCTTCGCTGACCTTATGGACGTAGCGAATGTGGCGCTTGAAAATCATCAAGTTGGGCGCACCCTCGCGCGTGAGCTTGATACAGTCACGATCGTACCATTCAATGATGCCGTGAAGGGTTTCGCCGGACTCCATGACGACGGTCATGGGCGTGCGGCTCTGCATCTGCTTCACCCAGTAGAAATTTTCAGCGTGAGTGATTTCGGGAGGTGCGGGTTTTTTACTGGGCACAGGGCCATTGTGCTGGGGGCGAGGAGGGACGGGCTCCTTCGCGTCCGCGAAGCTGGGACGGAACATGCGGCGATTCACCATGACTGCTCCTTGGATAAGTAGGGGTAATTCATACCCTTAGATGCAAAGGGCCATGCCGGGGTTTCGCCTATTATGACGGATACGAGGCCGGAAAGGGAGGAGAATTCTTTCCTGGGGGGCTACGGGTTTTGCAGGGAGGCAAGGGAGGCCGCCATTGAATCCAAGCCCAGCTGGCGATTCAAATTGCGGCGCACGCCGGCCGCGAGGGCATCCATTCCTTCCACAGCGCGGCTGACCCAGGCGGCGTTGACCCCGCGGGCGATTTCCTCCAACTCATTGGCAATGTGCAGATTCCGGAGAAGGGGGGAGCGGGCGCCTGCGGTCAGTTCCAGAAGGTCCGAGAGCAATCCATAGAAGATGGCGAGCAAGTCCTCAAAGGAAGACTCGCGGTCCTTAGCCAGGGCGGACGTGTCGGCAAAGAGCTGAGAGAAGCCTTGTCCCTGGGCGGCACGGGCCAGGATGCGCAGGGCCGTTTTGCGCTTTTCCACAGCCTGTTCCAGATCCATCTCGAGAGCCTGGCCCGGGCTCCCTTCGGAGAGCTGCGCGGCGAGTTTCATCTCGGCGGGTTTTCGGGTCGAATGCGCTTTCAGAACGGCCTCCACGTCCGCGAGGGGAAGTGGAGCGAAATGAAATTGCATGCAACGCGAGACGATGGTGGGGAGCAAAGTGAAGGGAGAAGGTGCCGTTAGAATCAGTGTGGCCGAGCCGGGCGGCTCTTCCAAGATTTTGAGGAAGACATTTGCAACATTCCAGTTCATGGTGTCCGCGCCGTCGAGGATGAAGACGCGGCGGCGGCCCATCGGCTGAAAATAGGCGGCGCGTTGGACGGCACGGAGCTGACCGATCCGCAGCATGGGACGGGCGACAGGGTTTTTCAGGCGGACGGGATCGGGAACGAGCGCCCAGACGTCGGGGTGGCTCTGGAGAATCAGGGGCGTGCGCTCGACGGTAGCGGCGTCGGCGCTTTCCCCGCGCTCGGCGAGGCCTTGCTCGATCAATTTTTGCGGGTCGGCGAGTTGGGAAACCTGGCGGCAAACGGCGCACTGGCCACAAAAATCATCGGCGAGGCGTTGACAATTGGCTGCTTGCGCGAACATGCGCGCGAGAGTGAATTTGCCCACGCCGCGCGGGCCCGTGAAAAGGAGAGCATGGGGAACGCGTGAAGCGCGCAACGCCCCGCGGAGGGCAGAGACAATTCTATGATTGCCGAGGAACTCGGAAAATCCCATGGGTCAGCCCTTCACCGCCGTTTCCAGCACGGATTGCACAGCGGAAAGCACCTCCGCCGCGATGTCTTCCGGCATGCGAAGCGAATTGCTTTGGGCATCGTAACACTGGACGGTGGCCCAGGGGCGGCTGCGCGAGAGCATGTCGTACATTTCCGCGGCGTCCTCGAGGTGACGCAGGCTCTTCTCCTGGAGGTCATGAGTGGCGCGGGTATAGTTGCGCTCCGATTTCGCCGCGACCAGCTTCTGAGCCTGGCCGGGCGGGACACGGAGGTAGAGAATGAGATTCTCGCGGGGAAGCCCGTAGATGGTGTATTCGAGATATTCGATCCAGCGCAGAAACTCCGAACGTTTTTCGGCGGGGGCGCGAGCCACCTGATGCGCCAGGTTGGAGCCGACGTAACGGTCAATCAAAACAACTTTGCCGGCATTGAGGGCGGAAAGGAGACGAGCTTTGGCTTCAAAACGGTCACCTGCATAGAGCATGGCGGTGAAACGGGGATCGACGGTCTCGAGCGGGCCGAACTCACCATTCAAAAATTTGCCCACCAGGTGGCCGAACCAGGATTCGTATTGCGGGAACTCGGTGGCGTAGACCGAATAGCCTCTGGAGAGCAAAGAATGTTCAAGGAGCTTTGCCTGGGTGTGTTTGCCGCTGCCATCGATGCCTTCGATAGCAATCAGTGGACCTTGGGTCGTCATTGGGTTACTCAGTGGTGGGGAGGCCACTTGCGCCTGCAAGTGTAACCGGAGAAATAGAGGCGTGCAAAGAGAGGATTGCAGATTGGTTGCGACGAGCGCACGCCTCCCTGGAACGTGAGAGCGTGTTAGGATTTTGATGTTGCCCGGACGAGATGGGACAAACTTCCATAAAAGAAAACCTGCTCCGCGTCAGGGAGCGAATTGCCGATGCGGCGCATCGTGCGGGGAGAAAGCCCGAAGAAGTCACGCTCATCGGCGTTTCCAAGACGCACCCAGCGGAAGCCATTCAAGAAGCGTACGGCGCGGGTTTGAGCCATTTTGGAGAGAACCGCGTCCAGGAGTGGGAAGGGAAGAGAGCGGGCGTAGAAAACCTCGCTGCTACCTGGCACCTGATTGGGCATTTACAGAGCAACAAGGCGGCGCGAGCCGCCAAGCTGTTTCACACCATCGACTCCGTGGACGATTTCGCGCTGGCACAGAGACTGGATCGCACCTGCGGGGGGATCCCAGGAGGCCAGCGATTGCGCGTTTTGATTGAGGTGCATCTCGGCGGAGAAGAGTCGAAGAGCGGCATTTCCGAATCGGAGTTACCCGAATTAGCGGACAAGCTGACGAATCTCTCCAGGCTGGAACTGGCGGGATTGATGTGCATTCCGCCTTTTTTTGAGAATCCGGACAAGGTGCGTCCCCTTTTCGTGCGGATGAGAGAACTGAGGGTGCAACTCGAGACGCGAATCGGCCGGAAGCTCCCGGCCCTGTCTATGGGAATGTCGCACGACTTCGAGGCCGCGATTCTAGAAGGCGCCACGGAAGTGCGTGTGGGAACGGCGCTGTTCGGAAGCAGGGAAATCCCAAAGTGAAGCAGATCTCAGAGCAATGGGGCCATTGAGACCAAGATGAAACTATTCACACCAATTCGTTTTCGAGGCATTGAACTCAAAAACCGCATCGCTGTTTCGCCTATGTGCCAGTACTCTGCAGAGGACGGGCATCCAGGGAGATGGCACCTGGTACATCTTGGCAGCCGGGCCGTGGGCGGCGCGGCCGTGGTCATGGCCGAGGCTACCGGGGTACAGGCCAACGGGCGGATTTCGCCGGCAGACACAGGATTGTATTTGGACTCGCACGCGGAAGCGTGGCGGCCCATTGTCGAGTTCATTCGCGAGCAAGGTGCGGTCGCGGGAATTCAATTGGCCCATGCGGGACGAAAAGCAAGCACGGCGGCTCCATGGCTCGGGGGAAAGCCGATTCCGGCAAAGGAAGGCGGGTGGGTTCCGGTGGCTCCCAGCGCTGTGCCGTTTGATGCTGGGTACGCAACGCCGAAGGAGCTGACGATCACCGAAATCGACCAACTGGTTGAGTGCTATATGGCGGCGGCGCGGCGCGCGTTACTTGCTGGTTTTCAAATTATCGAAGTGCACGCGGCGCACGGCTACCTTTTGCATGAATTCTATTCTCCGCTGAGCAATCAGCGGAAGGATGAGTATGGCGGAGGCTTCGAGAACCGCGTCCGGCTCATTTTGCGAGTCACAAAGGCCGTGCGGGGACTCTGGCCGGAAATGCAGCCAGTTTTCGTGCGTATTTCGGCGACGGACTGGAAACAAGGCGGCTGGGACTTGGAACAGAGCGTGGAGTTGTGCCGGAGGCTGAAGGGGCTTGGCGCAGACCTGGTCGATGTTTCGAGCGGCGGCCTGGTGCCGGGCGTGTCCATCCCGGTTGGACCCGGATATCAAGTTGGATTTGCAGCGGCAATCAGACGCGAGGCGGGAATCGCTACGGGTGCGGTCGGTGTGATCACCGACCCCGCACAGGCGGAGACGATTGTGAGCACCGAGCAAGCGGACATTGTTTTGCTGGCGCGGGAAATGCTCCGCGATCCGTATTGGCCAAGGCGCGCCGCACAGGTGCTCGGCGGAAAAAGCAAACCGCCGGTGCAGTACGAGCGAGCGTGGTAGCGGATGAGTTTTCTGGACATCACGGAAGATCGCGCGCGCGGAACGGTGACACTGACCGTGCGGGTGCAGCCGCGGGCCAGCCGCGATGAAGTTGCCGGTGCCATGGACGGTGTGCTGAAGGTCCGGTTGTGCGCACCGGCCGTGGAGAACCGGGCCAATGAAGCGCTCGTCGAATTCCTGGCCAGCGTTTTGAAAACCGCGAAATCGGCTGTTAGAATCCGTGGCGGGGCGCAAAGCAGGACCAAGCACATCGAAATCTCCGGTTTAACGCGGCAGCAGATTGAGGCTCTGCTTCAGGCTGAAGCGTGAGCGAGACGCGGAAACGCGAAGGAACGAAATCCCATGAAGGTCGATATCTCAGAAATACAGAAGGACCTGCGCGCGGCAAAGCTCGACGGCTGGCTGTTCTATGATTTTCGCGGGCGCGACCCGATCGCCCATCGCATCCTGGAACTGCCCGCGGGAATGCGCACGCGGCGCTGGTATTATTTTGTTCCCTCAAAAGGCAAGCCAAAAAAGCTGGTGCACAAAATCGAAGCCGGAGCCCTGGCCGCCGTGCCCGGGGATACCTTGTATTACGCGGGGCAGAAGGAGCTTCGCGATAACTTGAATAAGGTGCTCGGCCGGGCGAAGCGAATCGCCATGCAGTATTCGCCCAAGAACGCGATTCCTTATGTGGCGATGGTGGACGCCGGCACCGTCGAATTGGTGAAGAGCGCGGGGCCAAAGGTGATCAGTTCCGCAGACTTGGTTCAGAAATACGAAGCTTGCTGGAGCGAGGAGCAGCTGCAGTCGCATCTGGCGGCGGGACGCGCGATCGATCGAATCGTTCGCGAAGCGTTCAAGCACGCGGCGACGTGTGTGAAGGAAAAGCGGCCGCTGACGGAATACGACTTGCAGCAATGGATCCTCCAGAAATTTGAGGAAGCGGGAATCACAACCGACGAAGGGCCCGACATCGGGGTCAACGCCAACGCCAGCGATCCGCACTACGGGCCAACGAAGGAGAAAGCCTCCTCGATCTGTGAAGGAGACTTGCTCTTGCTGGACGTCTGGGGGAAGCAGAAGGCGGCGGACAGCGTGTATTACGACATCACCTGGATGGGTTACCTTGGAGCGACGGTGCCGGAGAAGTATGCGAAGATCTTTCGAGTCCTGCGGGAAGCGAGAGATCGCGCGGTGGAGCTCATTCAGTCGAGCGTGAAGGCAGGCAAGCCGCTAGAGGGTTGGCAGGTCGATAAAGCGGCGCGCGCCGTGGTAGAGAAGGCCGGCTACGGGAAATATTTCTTTCACCGCACCGGCCACAATATCGGCACGGAGGTTCACGGGAACGGTGTCAACATGGATGGTCTGGAGACGCACGACGAGCGCCACCTGATTCCACGGACATGCAATTCCGTGGAACCCGGAATCTATCTGCCGGAGTTTGGAATGCGGACCGAGGTGGATGTTTACGTGGATCAGAGGGAAGCCCGGGTTACCGGGGCGGTGCAAACGGAGATCTTGCCGCTGCTCGCATAGTGACGCACAAAGAAATGCAAATCGCATGAGCGAAGAACGCCAGGAAGTCGCGGCAACCGAAACAGCTCCGGCCAGCGCGGAACCACAACCGTCGCGCGAACGGCGGGCTTTGGCCTTGGCCGTGGCGGGTTGGCTGCTGCCGGGATTGGGCCACGCGCTGCAACAGATGTGGGGCCGCGCCGTGATTGTTTTTCTCGCGGTCGGATTGCTGGTTGTGGCCGGAGCAGGCATGAGAGGAAATGTCTTTACGGCCAACGGAAACGATGCTTTTGACACGCTTGGGTACGCCGCCGATCTGGGGACGGGCAGCTTTTATCTAGTGGCGCGGGCACTGGAAGATCACGGCGCGGATGTGTCGCACTCGGGTGGCGACTATGGAACGAGGTTCCTCGCGACCGCCGGCGTGCTCAACCTGCTGGCGGCGCTGCACGCCTACGAAGCGGCGCGGGGTCGCAAGGCGTGAGTATGATCCGCGGCCTTAACCTGACCCACTGGCAAGCTTTTCTTTTTTTCGCTGCTGTTATTTCCATGGCGTTTGGCTTCCTGGGGCGGCGCAAGCCGAAGGACCGGATCAAGTACATCCTGTGGTCTTTTTTTCTGTTTTTGCTCGTGGGAATCGGCATCGGCTGGGCTATGTACCCCTTTTCGCGCTGACAGAGCGATCCGCAAAAAGACCATGAAGATCGTTGGCTACAAGACCTACGTGGTTCGCACGCCGTGGCGGAATCTCACCTATCTCGTGCTTGAGACCGACGAGGGCATTCGCGGCTACGGCGAAGCGCGCGTGGTCTCCAAGACGCACACGGTCATCGAGTATTTGAAGGATGTCCTGCGGCACATCGTCGGCTTCGATGCGTTTGATATCGAAGCACTTTACCGGCGGTTCACGCTGCTCGATTTTGGCTTGCCGGGAGAAGTCGTGATGACCGGCCTGGCTCTCGTCGAGATGGCCTGTTGGGACGCCATCGGCAAGAAAGCGAACCTGCCGGTCTACCGCTTGTTGGGCGGAAGCGTTCACGAGCAGATCCCTGCGTATGCAAACGGCTGGTACACCGTGGACCGTTCGCCGCAGGCCTTTGCAGACGCCGCCAAGAAAGTGCTGGCGCGGGGCTACAAGGGCATGAAGCTCGACCCCTTCGGCAACGGGGACCTGGAGCTCACCAGGGAAGAGTTCCATCGCAGCATAGAGATTTTGGAAGCGGTCTTCGACGTTGCCGGGAAAAACAACTCGGTGTTTGTCGAGATGCACGGACGGTTTGCGCCGCACCAGGCCGTGGAAATTGCCAAGGCCATCGAGAAATACAGTCCCGGTTGGATCGAAGAACCTTGCCGCCCGGACGATCCTGGGGCGCTGGAAATGGTTGCACGGCACACGACGATTCCCATCGCTGTCGGCGAGCGCCTCTACACCGCTTCGCGGTTTCGCGACTTGCTCCCCAGGCGCGTGGTGCACATTCTTCAGCCGGATATGACCCAGTGCGGGGGATTCCTGGAGACCAAGAAAATCTGCTCGACGGCCGAGACGTATTCCCTGATGATTGCTCCTCACAACGTCGGCGGTGTTATTAGCACGACCGCGGCTTTGCATCTGATGGCCGGCCTGCGGAATGGGAAAGTACTGGAGCACTTCAACGATTTCTCCGATGCTTCGATCAAACAGGCAGGTTCGCCGTATCCGGAATTGACCAACGGATGCTTCGCGCTTCCTTCGGGACCGGGTTGGGGCGTGGAGTTGAACTTCCACTATCTCGAGCAAGAGTCGAGAAAAGCCGGAGGCGAGGTCATTCAGGATCCCGGCTTGGATATGTTTCGCAAGGCGGATTGGTTTAAACGCTCCGAATCGGGCGGGAAATAAACCTGCCTTGCCTAGAGTGAAAGTGCCTCAATTTGTTTTTGGCAAAGCTCTTCCCACGTCGCTCCAGTGAATCAACTGAATGCCGTTGTCCCGTAGTAGCTTGCGGAAATCTTCGCTGCGAACGAGGTCGAATTCCCTCTGGCGGCTCTTTGCGCCTTCATCACGATCCTCCATGATGGCGCGCAACTCGGCATCGTCCAATCCGAGATGCGCGATGGTGACGTACACGCCGAGCTTCAAGGAGGCCAGTGTTTTCCGGAAGCCTTCCAGCAAATCCTTATCCTTGCCCGGACCGATGTACGACAGCAGCGGTAGGTTTTCGTATCCCTGGAGTGCTTCCGGGAAAGCTTTCACTTCGCCTTCGGAAAAGAAAACGGGAACCTGCTGCCCCTTGCCAGACGCCAGATACACACGAAACAGATCGGCGTTTTGAGAGAGCGCGCCCATATGATTGTCAAGGTGACTAAAGTGAATTCCGGCGGAGCGCGCCTTCTCGATTTGCACGTCGACTTCCACCGCGGCATCTTCTGGCGTTGCGTGCTTGCCGACATCGGGGCCTTCCTTGTAGAAAAAGCCATCGGCGTCGAGAAGCGACTGCACATGCGTGCGATTGAGGGGCCGCCAGCGGTAATTGGTCCATTCGCTGGTGAGCGTGAGGTGCAGTCCGAGATCGGCGTTTGGATGATTGCGCGCGAACTCCGCCGCTTCATTGAACCAGGGGCAGGGAACCATGATGCTCGCGGAACTTACCCAGCCCTTTTCCAGGGCTTCGAACGATGCCGTATTCACGGAATGCGACATGCCCACATCGTCCGCGTGGAGAATCAGCAGCTTGCTCTCGGGCGGGTAGTCCATCTTGCGAAGAAGCTCCGGCCCGCTGACTTGTGCACACGCGAAGAGCGGAACCACAAATGCCAGGAATGCGAGTTTCACAAACTTTTTCATTGTTTGTGGCTTTCTGCCCGGGAGGGCTCGAAACCTTCTAATCTAGTGCGAGGCGCTGTGCGCCTGCGTGTAATTGGATGGTCTGACTTTTCCAGACCAGAATCCCGTTCACACCTTGGGGGAGCTCGATGACAGCCTCCACTTTTTCGCCTTTGCGACGATAGGAAGTGCGGATGCTGCCGTTCGGGTGGGGGGTGACGGCCTCGACCGAAGTCAGCGCCCCGAGCGAGGGAGCGATTCGCACTGTCGCAAAACCCGGCGAGGCGGGCCGCACGCCTGCGATGATCGTACTGAAGTCGTAAGCCGGGTGGGCGCTCCACGCATGCGTATCGGAACGCGATGGGTCGGGGGTTTCCGGCGTGGTGGTCAGGCCTTTCGTCAGCATTTCTCGCCAGGGCTGAAGAGTCTCCACGTACATATTTCCAAGGCCGGCATGCTCGAGCGCGCGCGAGAGGTAGAACTGAAAATAGTAGGAGGCGCGCGTTAGTTTTATGTCACTTGGCGACTTGTTTGCCCGCTCGGCAAAGAGACGCTGAACGAGAGTTGCTTGCCTGACCGCGGGCACTACGTCATAGAGAACACCAAGGGCGTTTGTTTGCTCGCTGAACGCGTGCTGATCGGGTGTGTCAGCAAGGAGGTTGAACTTCTCGCTCCAGCATTGGCGAAATACGTTTTCTGCTGCGCGTTGGGCTTGCTTCCGGTATTTTTCCGCAAGAGCCTTGTCTCCCAGCGCTTCTTCTATTTCGGCGGCGTCGCGCAAAGCCCCAATGAAATGCAACGTGAGCACCGCGGAGCGGCCCTCGTGATCCAGCGGAGGATATTCCTGGCCGTCCGCAACCCAATCGACAAAATTCCAATAGGGGAGGCGCTCAAGAAATCCGTCGGGCCGTTGGTGCCGGGAGAACCAGGCCAAAACAGAACGCGTGCCGGGGAGTAACTCCGCGACAAGCTTCGGATCCGGGCGATACATCCAGAAATCATGCAGCGAGTTCACGTAAATGAGCGAGAACGGCGGAATAATCTGGACCAGCGAGCTGGGGTAACGGCTCTGCGTCAGCCCTTCAGGAAGGATTGAATCGTTTGCGGCGCGGAGAGCCTGGCGCGCGAGGCGGTCGTCGCCACTCACGATATAGGAAATCAGCATCTGGATGCGCGTGTCGCCGAAATATTGCAGTTGCTCCCAGTAGGCTGTGTCCATATATGTTTCGTGAGCATCGAGGCGCGCGGTCCGCCAGCAAATCTCGCGTATGCGTGCCAGCTCGGGATCGTTTGTGGTGAATTTGGCGCGATCTTCGAACGGGTACGCCGTGGAAAAGGCGTGGACTGCCTCCACGCGCAGGGCCTCATTGCCCGTTTGGATCTGCAACTCCAGGAACCGCCAGGTTCTCCACCAGAGTGGCGTGAAGATACGGGAGGCGCCGCCGTCCGGGAGGAATTGGTCGGTCAAACCGAGGACCACGCGGTCAGCGACCTCGGCGCGGTTGGCGCGTTTTTGGCCTTTGTCGTAGAGCGATTCGGCGTAGACGACCTGAACGCGGGCGCCCTCGCCGCCGCTCACCACGATCTCCGGATAGCCGGAGACGACCACGTCTTGATCGAGAAGAAGGTTGGCCTTGGTAGCGGGAGGAATGACGGCCAGCGTTCCGGCCGGGCTATCCGTTGCGACGCCCGTGGCGCGGGCAATTCGCGGCGACTCGATCTTCTTGTATTCCATTTGGGGAAGCGGGTCGCGGTACAAGAGGAGCCGCTGCGCGTTGCCGGTGCTGGCCGGGAGCGGAACGTTTTCTTGCTGGAAGACCGATTCGCGCATTGCCAAACCGGCTTGCACCCATTCTCCACCGTCGCGACTTGGAGCGTTCCACGAGGAATCGTGCTGATGGAAATCCACCCATTCGCCTGGGCCTGCCGCTTGATATTGCCACAAGTCGTCGCTGAGAGGCCGTTTGACGCCATGCCCTTTGTCCTGTTCGACGAGCCACTTCGCATCCGTATTTACGAGAGACTCCGCATCGGTCTCGCCTT
>Ga0335077_10009936_pt1 | contig 11825 bp, 8 predicted proteins | sample Lox_Sample_31_FD_207151 | JGI IMG/M metagenome (GOLD analysis project Ga0335077, IMG submission 207151) | Soil microbial communities from Loxahatchee National Wildlife Refuge, Florida, United States - Lox_Sample_3.1 | ecosystem: Environmental > Terrestrial > Soil > Wetlands | place: USA: Florida...
CAGATCGTTCGTATCGTGGAGTTGAAACGACGAGATCTCGAGCGCCACCCACTCGGGGCGGTCCCCATCCAGGGCCACCTGCGAGAGTGGCCGCCCGATATTGCCGGCCGTCACGGTCCGGAGCCCGCCGGCTATCATCAGGTGGCCGGTGAGCGCGGTGGTGGTGGTCTTGCCGTTGGTGCCGGTGATGACCGCGAACCGCGTTCCCGGCAGGCCGGCAAATCCGACATCCAGCTCTGACACGATCGGGACCCCGCCCTGGCGCGCCGCCTGAAGCGGCGGTGCCGCTGGGGGCACGCCCGGCGACACGACGCATAGGGCCGCCCGCGCGATCCGCGCCAGGTCGTGCCCGCCGAGCGAGACCGTCGCCCCTGCGGCCCGAAGCGCCGCGAGCCCCCGTTCCCCGACGGTCTTGTCGGGCTGCGGCGCCAGGTCCGAGGCGTAAACCGGGATCCCTTCCCGGCGGAGCAGCAGGCCCGCCGCCACGCCGCTCCGAGCCAGCCCGATCACCGCGGCTTCCCCTCCACTCGCGCGCCAGCGGGCGAAGCTCATCGGAGCTTGAGCGTGGCCAGGGCCAGCATCGCGCAGAAGATGCCGAGGATGTAGAAGCGCGTGACCACGGTGCTCTCGTGCCAGCCAAGCTTCTCGAAATGGTGGTGGAGCGGGGCCATGCGGAATACGCGATGGGCGTCGGCGTACTCCCTCCCGCGGGTTCGCTTGAGCCACTTGTACCTGCCGGTCTGCAGCATGACCGACAGCGCCTCCAGCGCGAAGACCCCGCCAACGATCAGGAGGAGGAATTCCGCCTTGAGCAGGATGGCCACCGTGCCGAACGCGCCGCCGAGCGCCAGGCTCCCGGTGTCCCCCATGAACACCTGCGCCGGATGGGCGTTGAACCAGAGGAATCCGATGCAGCCGCCGAGCAGCGCGCAGCAGAAGATCGACAGCTCACCGGCGCCGGGCAGGTAGAAGAGATAGAGATAGCTGGTGGCGTCGAGCCGCCCGAAGATGTAGGCGAAGAGCGCGAAGGCACCGGCCCCGATGGCGGAGAGGCCGCTGGCAAGGCCGTCGAGGCCGTCGGTCAGGTTCACCGCATTGCTGCTGCCGGTGATGACCAGCGTGACGAACGCCACGTACAGCCACGGCAGGGTGAAGGTGACGATGACGAACTTGAAGAAGGGGACCGTCGTTGCGGTCGTGGGCATGGTCTCGACCGGTACGACCGGGAAGAAGAGCAGCAGGGTTCCGAGCAGGACGCCAAAGCTCACCTGCCCCACCAGCTTCCACTTCGCCACCAGGCCGCGCGACTTGCCCTCCACGATCTTGAGATAGTCGTCGATGAACCCGATTCCCCCCATCCACAGCGTGGCGAGCATCGCGAACAGCACGAAACGATTGTTGAGCTGGGCCCAGAGCAGGGTCGAGAGAATCGTCGAGAGCAGGATGATGATCCCGCCCATGGTGGGTGTGCCGCGCTTCCCCTGGTGCGTGGTCGGGCCCTCGATCCGGATCACCTGTCCGATCTTGCGGGCCCGCAGACGCGCGATGATCGGGGGACCCACCACGAACGCCAGCAGGATGGCGGTGACCGTCGCCGCCGCCGCTCGGAAGCTGATGTAATTGAGCAGGTTGAACAGCAGGATGCGCTTCCCCAGCGGGGCGAGCAGATAATAGAGCACGGCGCCTCAGTGGGTCGGGTGTTCCTGCCCGGTGAGATAGGGAAGTATACGTTCGAGCTGAACGCCGCGGGATGCTTTGAGGATCACCAGTTCATCCCCCCGAAGGCGCGCCTTGAGCAGTGGACCCATGGTCTGCGCGTCCGGGGCGGTGATCAGGCGGTCGCCCAGCTTGCCCGCATAGAGCTGGAGGACCGGGGCGAACTCGCCCACCGCCGCGAGCAGATCCGGCGCGAGACCCACCAGCGCCGCGGCGACGGCGGCGTGGTGCCGGGCCGACTCCGGACCCAGCTCCCGCATCCCGCCGGCCACGAACACCAAGCGGCGGCTTCCCCGCATGGCGCGCGCGGTGCCGATCGCCGCGAGGAAGGAGCTGGGGTTGGCGTTGTACGCGTCGTTCACGATCGTGAGGCCGCCGGCATCGATGACCTCGCCCCGTCCTCCGGGAATCCGTAGCGAGCGGAGCGCCTCCGCCGCCTGCGCCGGCTCTACCCCCAGCTCGTGGCCCAGGGTCCACGCCAGCATCGCGTTCGCCGCCTGATGGAGCCCCAGCAAGGGAAGAGTGATGCGCTGACCGTCGACCACCAGCGTCGCCCGCCCGGTGGAGTCGACCGCCGCCGACTGGGGCGTCCGATCGGCGCGCGCCAACCCTGCCGTCACCACCCGCGCCGCCCGGGCCCGCGCCCGTTCGGCCAGGAGCGGAGGCTCGGTTCCGACGATCGCGAGCGGAACACCGTCGAGCAGGTCCAGTTCTTCCTCCAGCACGCCCTCGACCGAGCCAAACCCCTCGAGATGTGAGACCACGACGTTGGTGGTCACCGTCGCCGTCGGACGAATGATGGCGCGCGCCCGAGCCAGCTCGCCCCGCAGGCTGGCCCCGGCTTCGATCACCAGCGATTCGGTTTCCTCGGGCGCGGAGAGGATCGTCTTGGGAATGCCAACCAGGTTGTTGTCGTTGGCCGGCGTCGCGTGCACCCGGTAGCGGGTCCTCAGCACCGCCGCGCACATCTCCTTGGTGCTGGTCTTTCCATTGGCTCCGCCCACGGCAATCACCGGACCGCTGATTCTTTCCCGGCGGGCCCGCGCCAGGTCGCCGTACGCCTGGAGCGTATCGGGAACGCGGTACAGGACAAGCCCGGGAAGCTCAGGCGTCTCGGGGCGCACCACCGCGCCCAGCGCGCCTGCCGCCTGCGCGGCGCCGAGGTGGTCGTGCCCGTCGAAGCGCTCGCCCCGAAGCGCGACGAAAAGCGCGCCCGGCGCCAGGGTTCGCGTATCCGTCGCGATCTCCGAGTAGGCCGCCGGCAGTCCGACCCCCGCAGACACCGCTGCCCCCGCCAGCGCATCCAGCACCTGGGCCGGGGTCCAGGCACTCATGCGGCGCCCAGTTCACGAACGATTTCGCGCTCGTCGAATGGCAGGTAGTCGGTGCCGATCACCTGATAAGTCTCGTGTCCCTTGCCGGCCAGCAGCAGCGTGTCTCCATCGCGCGCGGCGGTCAGCGCCGCCGCGATGGCGGCCCGGCGGTCGGTATGCCGCTGGTGCGGGACACTTCCCATCCCCTGCTCGACCTCGTCGATGATCCGATCGGGGTCCTCGTTGCGCGGATTGTCCGAGGTCACGATCGCCAGATCCGCCAGCGTTGCCGCGAGGCGCCCCATCACCGGGCGCTTGCCGCGATCGCGCTCGCCGCCGCAGCCAAAGACCACGAGGAGGCGCCCAGTGGTGAGAGGTCGGAGGGCGAGCAGCGCGCGCTCGAGCGCGTCGGGAGTGTGGGCGTAATCGCGGAGAACAATGACCGGCCGCTCCGCAATCCGCTCCATGCGTCCCGGTACCTGCGGGGCGGTCCCGAGACGCTCCGCCACCGTGGACAGGGACTGATCCAGCGCCAACCCGACGGCGGCGGCCGCGAGCGCGTTAGCCACGTTGAATTCGCCCAGGAGAGGCAGTCTGATCACAGCGCTGCCGGCCGGCGACCGGAGCCGGAAGACTGTTCCGGCGCTGTCCATCTGGGACTCTTCCGCCATGACGTCAGCCGGAGCGCCTACGCCGAAGGTGACTCGGCGCCGGCCCGGGGGCAGCGCGCGCCACGCGGGGTCTTCCGCGTTCACCACCTGGACGCCGTCGGCCGCGAGCAGCCCATCCAGCCTGAGCTTCGCCGCCAGATAGGCTTCCATCGTCCCGTGGTAGTCGAGATGGTCCCGGGTCAGGTTGGTGAAGACCCCCGCCGCGAAGCTGAGCCCGTCGAGGCGGCCCTGATCCAGGCTGTGGGAGGATGCCTCCATCGCTACGAACGACGTGCCGCGGGCCACCAGCGACGCGAAGGTGGCCATGAGGTCGATCGGACCCGGCGTCGTCAACGACCCGGCGGTGGACGGTACCGTGGCCCCCAGACCGTCGAACGCGCCCAGCGTCCCGATGCTTCCCGCGACATTCCCCGCGTTGAACAGGTGGCGAACCAGCGCGGTCGTCGTGGTCTTTCCATTAGTACCTGTGATTCCGACCAGGCGCACCCGGGCGGCCGGGTCGCCAAACCAGAATCGGCCCAGCGCCAGCGCCGCCCGGCGGCCATCCATGACCACCACCTCCGGCACCGCGAGGCCGGTGGCGCGCTCCACTACGAGCGCCGCCGCTCCGCGGCGCACCGCCTCGGCGGCGAACCGATGACCATCCTGTTGGGAACCGCGCACCGCCACGTAGAGCGACCCCGGTCCGGCGGTGCGGCTGTCAGCGGTGATCCCGCTCAGCACGACTGGGCTCTCCGGCGGAGGAGGGATCACCAGGAGCCCTTCCCGCCGGAGCACCGCGACGAGCGTGGTCAGCGGATGCGAGATCATTCGGCCCAGAGCGTCACCACCGAGCCATAGGGGGCGGATTCCCCGGCCGCCGGTGAGGTCCGCGCGACTCGACCGCTGCCCACGACGGCCACCTCGAACCCGCGGCGATGCAGCGCGTTCGCCGCCCGGCGCAGCGTCACGCCGGCCAGATTGGGTATGGGTCGGGGCCCGAGCCGGGCGGTATCCGGCGGGACCGGAAGCGGAAAGACGACGCGGGTCGCGGGTGGCTCGTCCTGATCGACCGCACTGTCCGGGCGGACCGGCGCCGGCAATCCAAGCCGGCTGCGATCGAGGGCGCTCCGGCGGGCGGCGATGGCCTCCTCGAGCATGGTGCGAGTGATCGGGGCAGCCGTCTGTCCGCCGTACTTCCGGTCGGGGTCTTCGATCTTCACCACGGTCACGAGCTGGGGGCCGCTCAGCGGAAAGATCGAGGCGAACGACGCGTTGTAGTGTCCCACCTCGTAGCCCGCCCGATTATGGCGCACCGCGGTGCCGGTCTTGCCCACCAGAGTCCAGTTGGCGAGTTGCGCCGCTTCCCCGGTGCCTCCTCTCCCCACCACGCCGTGCAGGTACTCGAGCAACGTATCCGCGACCTCGGGAGTCACGGCCCGACGCACCGGCTCGGGCTGGTGGCGGTAGAGGACCTTGCCGTTCACGTCGCGGATCTCCCGGACCAGGGTCGGTGTCAGCAGGATGCCTTGATTGGCCAGCGCCCCGTAGGCGGCCGCCAGCTGTACCGGAGTGACCTGGAACTCGTAGCCCATGGCGATGCTGGGCTTGCTGAACTGGTCCCACTGACTGGGGAGTCGCAACACGCCGGGCGACTCCGATGGATACTCGACGCCGGTGGGGCTCCCGAACCCGAAGTCGCGCAGCGCATCGTACTGCTCGACCGGGCTCAGCCGCTCGGAAAATTTGCCCATTGCAATGTTGCTGGAGACCTTGATCGCGTCGCCGAGCGTCAGGTTCCCCGTCGTGGGATGGGCGTCGTGGATGAGCCGGGTATCGCCTCGACTGTCGACGGGCATATGCCAGACGCCGTTCTCGGCGAACACCGCGTCGGTCGACTTCACCCGGTGCAGCATCAGGAGCGCGCCGGCGGTGAACAGCTTCGCCGTCGACCCGGGCTCGAACGCGTCGGTGAAGAACGAGGCCTTGTCGTCGACCATCTTGCCGTCGACCAGGTGCCGCGAGGCCAGGGCCAGAAGTTCGCCGCTTCGCGGGTCGAGCATGACGATATCGCCGCCGGCGGCGTGAAACTGCTGCAGCGCGTCCTCGAGCGCGCGCTCCGCGATCTCCTGCAGCTCGGCGTCGAGGGTGAGATAGACATCGTGTCCCGGCACGGGCGCACGGCTGAGCCGGGCCGGCGACTGGTAGGTGCGCCCCGCCACGTCCTTGAGCGCGATGGCTTCGCCGGGCTCGCCGCTGAGCACCGAGTCCAGGGCCAGCTCCACGCCGCTCGCCCCGGAGCCGCTGTCGGGCTTGAGGGCGCCGATGACGCCGCGGGCTAACCGGCCCTCCGGGTACTGCCGGTTGTAGACGGGATCGAGGTACACGCCACGTACCTTGCGCAGGTCATCCGTCTCGAGGCCGTTGTAGGGGCCGCGGAGGTATACCCACTTGCGGGTAGCGAGCGCGCGGCCGAGCTGCGCGGCTGGGACGTTCAGGGCCCGCGCCACGGTACGTGCATCGGCTGCCGGCTCGCGCAGCTCGTTCGGCGCGATACCCACGCTGAAGAACTCCTGAGTGAGGGCCAGAGGCACGCCATTGCGGTCGTACACGCCGCCCCGCCGCGCGGGCAGAACCTGCGCCACCTGACGGGACCGTTCGGCCTCGTCCCGCCACCGCGCACCTTGCACCAGCTGAAGCTGGCCGGCGCGCGCGACGACCAGGAGGGCGCCGAGAGCCAGCACTGCCTGAATGAGGGTGATGCGGGCCGCCGATCTGGCCATCGGCTCAGTGGGGCCGGGAAGGCAGGTGCAGCACCTGCAACTCGCCATCGACCGGGGAGTGGAGCCCCAGCTCGTGCTCCGCCAGATCGCCGAGGACGGCCCGGCTAGTGGCCGTCCGGATCTCGCGCTCCAGGGCGGATCGCTGGGCCTCGAGCACCGTCCGTTGCTCGCGGAGGCGAGCCACCTGTCGCGCCGTCACTACCGCCGCTGCCTGACGAGCCTGGATGGCGACCGCCACGCCCAGGAAGACCAGCAGCCACAGCATGACCCAATGCCGGCCCCTAAGCCTCGGCGCGGCGGAAGATCCGGAGGGTGGCACTGCGGGCGCGGGCATTGGCGGCGATCTCGACGTCCGACGGGTGGATGGGTTTCCTCGGCTCCAGGCTTCCGAGCGGCCGGCCCCGGCAGGTGCACACCACGGCTTCCGGGGGACAGACGCACTGTTGGCACCACTCTCGGAAGGCCTGCTTGACGATCCGGTCCTCGCCCGAATGATAACTGATCACGGCCAGCCGCCCACCCGGCGCCAGGGCATCCCGGAGAAGTGGAAGGGAGCGGGTGAGTCCCTCGAGCTCGTCGTTGACCGCAATGCGCACGGCCTGAAAGAGTCGGGCGAAGTCCGGCGGCCCGCTCCGGGGGCCGAGCACGGCGCGGATGGCGTTGACCAGGTCGTCGCTCGTCGCGAAGGGGTGGCCGCCGCGCCGGCGCACCACCTCGCGGGCCAGCCGCCCGGCGCGGCGCTCGTCCCCGTACTCGGCGAAGATGCTCCTGAGGCGGGCCTCGGAGGCGGTATTGAGCAGCGCCGCGGCGCTCACCCCGGCTCCGCCCATGCGCATGTCGAGCGGGACGCCGGGGCGGAAGGAGAAGCCTCGCTCATCCTCGTCGAGCTGGCGCGAGGAGACGCCCAGGTCCAGAAGGATGAACTCGGGCGCAAAGTCGCGGATCGCGTCGAGCGCCTCGGGTGAGGTGAAGTCGGCCTCGAGGTAGTGTATTCCCCCTTCACCGATACGCCGCCGTGCGGCGGCCATCGCCTTCGGGTCCCGGTCGATCGCCAGCACCTCGGCCCCGGCCTCGAGAAAGGCGGCGGCGTGCCCACCGCCTCCCAGGGTGCCGTCCACGATCTTGCGGGCACCGTGGGCCGCGCCGAGCACCTCGGCCACCAGCACGGGACGGTGGTATTCGGGACTGTCGCTCGTCACGGATGGTCTCGCCGCCTACGCAAAGCAAACACCCCGCCCGCGGGAACGCGGACGGGGTGCCGAAGGTACCGGAGACGGGAACGGGGCTGACGGGGCTCGAACCCGCGACCTCCGCAGTGACAGTGCGGCACTCTAACCAAGCTGAGCTACAGCCCCCTCATATCGCGGCGGGCAATATAGAAGCCGGCTCCCCCCGGGGGTAGGGGCGCGCGAAGCGATCACTTGCAATACACGCGGATCATGGAAGCCGTCCGCGGCTTCAGGCCGGTGAGGTATTGGACCATCTTATCCCGCGCGTCCTGCTGCGCCGCGTAGGGGGCTGCGGCGCTGAACGCCTGGAGCGCTTCCGCACTCATCGACTCGATGTTGTGCGCGATATCGCACGACTTCTGCGCCTCCGCCTCCCGGTCCGCCGTCGCGATCAGGTTCACCAGCGCCAAACCCAGGAAGTGGTCGGCGATCGGCGCGACCTTCCCCGCCGGGTTGGCCAGCTTGAGGATGGCGCGGGTCGTGTCGGCGAGCGCCTGCCAGTTCTGGGGAGGCTGCAGCATCGGCGTCACACCCTGGAGCATGAAGGCGGCCGCCGCGTCCTTGGTCTGCGCGTCGCCGTAGTGGGCGGCGAAGGCGACGTACGGATCCGACCCCTTGTAGTCCTTTGCGTCTTGGTGGTTCTTCGCCTCCTGCAGTGCGATCCCGATCGCGGCGCTCGAGTCCACCTTGACGAGCGCGTTGAGGGCCGGGACCAGACTGTCCGACAGGCCGACCTGGGAATAGGCGCCGATGGCCTGCTTGAGCAGCGTAAGGTTGCCCGGGAACTTCTGGAGCGCTCGCGAGGCGTACTTGACCAGGCGCGCGGTGTCGGGCTTCTGGCTGGCGAAAACCAGGTACTTCACGAAGAAGGTGCTGTCGGCCCGGCTCGAATCGTGGGCCACGATCTGCTCGAGGTCGTCCAGCGCCCCGCTGTAGTTCTCACGAAAAGCCCGGGCGTTGGCCCTGAGCTCGTACAGGTCCACGTTGGACGGGTCGAGCTTGAGGCCGTCCTCCGCCACCTGCTCCGCGATCTCCGGGTGGCCATAGGCGAGAAACTTCTTGAAGGCAAGCTCGCGCAACGGCTGGTTGGTCGGGGCGATCAGCAGCATCTGCTTCAGGGCGGCGATGGTGCTGGCCGTGTCGCTCGCCACCTCGTAGAGGCCCGCCAATTGAGTCCATGCCGCGAGGCTCTGGGGGTCCCCCTTCACCGCGGCCTCGAACCTACCCTTGGCCTCGTTCGTGTCCCGCTTGGTGGCCCTCGCCAGGGCCAGCATGCCCAGGCAGTAGTTGGCGAGGCCACTGGTGGGCTGCTTCGCGATCACCTTCTGTCCCGCGGAGATCGCCTTCTCAGGGGCGGTCTTGGAGAGGTCCACGCAACGGTGGGCGTCGTCCCAAGCCTCCAGCGTCGGTTGGAAGGCGTCCGCGATCCGGGTGCCCAGTTCCTGATGCTCCTGGCTCCCGCCCTGCGGCGCCGTGACCACCGTTCCGGCATCGTCGTTCAACCCGGCGAGCCGGGCCGTGATCAGGTGCTTGCCGCTCGCGTCATGACTCAGGCTGGTCATGACGAGCACCTTGGCGTTGAGCGATTGTGCGAAGACCCGGAGCGGCTGCGGGCTGAGGATCGCGTCGACCGGGTAGCCATACTGCCGCAAGGCATCGTTCATCTCGGCCCGGGTCAGCACCCGGAACTGGCCGTCCGCCAGCTTCTCCATCCGGATCCGCATCGCGTCGCCGATGGCCACCGAATGGGCCGAATCCTCCACCGTATAGGAGTACGGGTTGCCCACCAGGAGCCGCGGCGCGGCGGTGGTGGTCTGCTGCTTGGGCCGGGTGGGAATCTGGGCGGAGAGCGCGGGGGCCAGGCCGCACCAGAGGAAGGCGAAGGTGACCAAACGCTTCGAGGGCATCAACGGTCTCCGCAGAAAGAAGGTTCCCGGCGCCCGGAGCGCGCCGCGATTACAGATGGGCGAAGAGGGATTCGAACCCCCGACTTCCTGCGTGTAAGGCAGGCGCTCTGGACCAGCTGAGCTATTCGCCCGGCAAAGGCCCTGCCACGCGCCCCCCGAGGGAGGGCGTGGAAGATTCGCCGTTATCAGGGGCCTCCCGTTGGACCGGTCGCGGCCTACAACGCGATCCCGAGAGGAAAGAGCACGCAGTAACCCAGAACCAGGAGCGCGGCGGCCCCGGTCGTCCCACCGGCGTGCAACCACCAATACCCCACAACTAGGGAGACGAACGCGGCGGCGAGGAGCAAGACATTTCGGCGGCCAAACCGGAGCTTCGAGCCGGCCGCGGGAGTGTCGGAACTTGGCATGGGGGTTGAGCTTACTGCATCGGCGCCCCGCGGTCAACCGGTTCGGCGGGAGCGGCCGGCCCAGCGTCGGGCTCCAAGCCCGAATCCCCGACCGCCCAGCCCTCATCCAGGGCCGCGCGCCGGGGGCGATCACGCCGCCGCTGCGCCCACCAGAGGAGACCCAGGCTCGCGCCGACAACCGTCCACATCCCACCCGCCGCAAGCCAGGTGAGCAGGCTGTACCGGTGCCTGAGGGAGCGCTGCCACACGTCCTCGAACTGGGCCACCGTGAGGCCGGTCGCGGACGCAAGAGCCTGATCGAACGGCTCCCCCCGCTCGAGCCGGACCACCAGGGGACCGAGGCCGCCGGGGGGCGGTCGCCGGTCCAACTCTGCTACCGCGGAGGCGGCCAGGGCGTAGGCCAGGTCGGCGGCCGTCGCCGAACCCCGCAGCATCCCGTTCAACTCATCCAGATTCGGAATGCGACCGCTGGCAACCGCCAGGTTGAGCTCCAGCTCCTCCATGCGCCCCAGTTCGCCCGAGGCGTAGGAGGCGTACCCCTCGTCGAACCAGAGCGGAAGCGGTCCCGGGACCGAAGTCCCGAGCATGAGGTGTCCCAGTTCGTGATGCAGGGTCTGCGGCAGGTCGGGGACGTCGGCGCGCATCACGATGGTCCGGGCCCGCGGGAAGGCGACCCCTGCCCCCCAGCCGGGAGCCCGGCCACGGGACATGCGCGCCAGCGCCACCGAGTCGTCGGCCAGCACCAGGGTGAATGGCGGCGGCGGCCGGCGTCCCAGGCCGGGCCAGGTGAGGGGCCGCTCCGCTTCTTCCGCGAGCTCCACGCCGAGCGACCGCCGGGCCGGGGAGGCCACCACGGTGACGTCGCCCACCTGCACGGCCTGGGCGGGCCATTGCCACCCGAGGACCGTGAGGCTCAGGAGGAGCTGCGCGGGGGCTCGCCCCCAGCGGCGGTGACGTCCAGCATTTCCTTGCAGCGCTTGCCCCATGGATTGAACTTGTTAGCCTTGAACCCCTCGCCCCACGCCAGTCGCGCCGCCTCATGGTCCCCGAGGAACCAGTCGGCCCGGCCCAGCTCATAGTGGGCCTCGATCAGGTTGGGACCCAGCTTGAGGGTCTTCTGGAAGAAGGTAACGGCATCCTCGTACATCTCGCGCTCCAGATAGACCAGCCCAAGGTAGAAGTGGGCGTACAGCGTGGCCTTGCGGTCGTTGTCGAGGCGGATGGCCTTCGACAGATGCTCGATGGCCTCACCGAAGATGCGCTTCTTGAGGCAGATATAGCCGACGTTGATCCGGGCCAGTGAGTTGGCCGGCTCCTTCATGAGCACCCGGCTGAAGGTAGCCAGCGCGTCGTCGTAATCCTCGTGCAGCATCTGGGCCCAGCCCAGCAGCGACTGGGCCTGGGTCTCGGACGGGGCCAGCTCCAGCGCCCGGGTCAGCGCCTGAATCGCCCCCGCGTAGTCACCCAGGGAGATGAGGCTCCAGCCTTTCTCGATGAACGTCGAGGCGCCGAGGTGATCCTGCTGCACCACCGGCCGGGCGCCGGTGAACTGCGGGGCCTGACTCGACTCCGCGCTCGCCGCCACCTGCTTGTACCGATCGACCAGCCCGCGGATATCTTCCTTCAGCTGGCCCAGCTCCGTGAGTGCGCCATCCACCTGCTTGAAGAAGGCGATGATCTCGCGCTTGAGCGTCTCGCGCTCCGAAGCCGACCCCGCGCGGTCGAGCCGCGCCGCGATGTCGTGATACTCCTGCCGATAACCCGTGACCAGGGGATCGGCTGCCGGCGTCTCGCTCACGTCCGCGTCTCCGCTAGGGCCG
>Ga0335077_10009937_pt1 | contig 11825 bp, 4 predicted proteins | sample Lox_Sample_31_FD_207151 | JGI IMG/M metagenome (GOLD analysis project Ga0335077, IMG submission 207151) | Soil microbial communities from Loxahatchee National Wildlife Refuge, Florida, United States - Lox_Sample_3.1 | ecosystem: Environmental > Terrestrial > Soil > Wetlands | place: USA: Florida...
CTTTGGCGCCAGCCAGCCGCCGGCGGCGACAAACGTGCGACTCACCGGGTCGAACGTCAGAATCGCGGCGCCGGCGCTCCCCACGCGCTGGCCGGGGCGGAAGGTGAGGGGCGCGGTGATGCCGGTTTCCAGGTGCTGAAGGCGCTCGAGCGTATTCACCAGGCCTTCCCGGCTCAGGCGGCTCCCGCTCGATCGCACGGCTTGAATCAACACCGAGCCGGCAGCGAAGGCAGCCATGCGCAAACCGAGATAGGTGTGGGGAGAGTTTCCCGCCGCGAGCACCGCGAAGAATCCTTCTGCCTGATGAGTGTCCGGGGGAAACGCCGGCGCTGCGAGTAATGCTCTCGCCGCCACGGTCTCGGGCAGGAGGCCTACTCCGCTCTGCGCCGTGGAGACAAAGGCTGCCAGCGCTGGAGACGCGCCGCCGTCCAATTGACGAGCCACCCGCGCAAGCCCTGCGCCGTCGCCGGAGAAGATCAGGTAGTCCGGGCGCTTGGAAAGTACCGCAGCGACCGCCGCCGGCGAGTCGTGCTCCTCCGCGACGACCGAGAGACCTTGGAGGGAGGCCTGCTGTCGCAACCCATCCACCACGTCGCGGTCCAGGGCGGTCCCGGCCTGAATCACGGCCAGCTTGGGACGGCGGGGCGACTCTCGGCCGGCAATGAAATCGACCAGGGCCCGCGCCTGGTCGAAGAGGTTCGGCAGCAAATAGAAGATGTAGGGATTGGGCGGCTCCTTCTGATGGGGTGACAGGGTTACCGGGCCGACCAGCGGAGTCCCCAGGCTCTCCAGGAGCCGGCCGCTGTCGTCGCTGCCGCCGCCCGGCTCGAGGCTGGCCGCCAGAGCGAATACGCCATCGCGCTCCACCAGGCGGCGAGTGGCTTCGAGGAGGCCCGCGGGGTCTCCCCGTGAATCTTCCACCACCAGATCGAGACTTCGTCCGTAGATTCCGCCTCGCCGCGACTCCGCGGCAAACGTGAGCTCCAGCGTGTCGCGAATGCTCATTCCGGCGGCAGCCTGCGGACCGCTCAAGGGAAGCGCGGCGCCGATACGGATGCTTTTCGAACTGACGCCGGGGTCGGTGTCATCGGCATCGCCGAGCCGCTCGAGATAAGCCACGAGTTCGGCGAGCCGCTCGGCGGGCAGGTCGTAGCGAGGCATCCCGGCATCGAGGCGCATTCCGGCCGGATCGAGCCCTTGGGCGATCGCGAGCTGCAGAGTTTCCGGGGAGTAGGGGGCGCGGCGCCGGCCGGTCACCGTCGAGACCGCCGGCGATGTGAGCCGCTTCCAATTCAGGGGAGGCGGTTCGAGGCCACCCTCACGGGTGCCTTCGCCCCAGATGCCATGGCAATTCGCACACGCAAACGAAGAGGACGGCAGCGCCATCCCGTCCGCGCCGATGGCCGCGGTGCCGGCGGACGCTCCTGCCACCGTCCCGCGCCTATAGATTTCGCGCCCGCGCTGCTGTTGTGGGCTCAATCCACCGGCAGCGTCGGAAACTTCGAGGAACGCCGGCACGAGAAGCGGCGCGCTTGGTGAGGCGGAGCGATACGGAAGAAGAACGCGGTGCCGGTTGCGAAGGCTTGTGACGACTGCCGTACGGGTTGCGCGCTCCGGCACGCGGCAGCCCCGAAAACCCCTTCGCCGGCACTGGCATGGTGCGCGCCTGACAAGCGTCCCCATGAGGGGGGACGCGGCAGGCAGAAGTGCCTGCGCCAACCCGCGGGCGCAAGGGCTTTTATGGATTCTTGTGGGGCAGGGGCGTCGCGCCGGAAGAGCGGCGGGTTGCCGGGCCCATCGGTTCGGACATGAAAAGGCGGCCAAAAAGCGCCGGCATGAGTGCCTGCGCCATGTCGCCGCCGCGAGGGTTTTCATGAATCTCGGTGGGCCGGTGGGGACCACGGGTACAGGCAATAGTGCCTGCGCCGCGGTCAACGTCAGCAGGGTGGCGATACCGGGGAACCCGTATCGGAGCGGTGTTGCCTTCACTTCGATTACCGCGCCAGTTGGAGCGCCACCTTGGCAATCGCCGGGGGATCGCCGACGGCCAGCATTTTCTGCCACCCGCCGTGCTCCACGTTGCCGATCAGGACCACCGACGAGTGCTGGTTCTTGTCGGAGACGTAGCCTCCCAGCTTCCCCAGGACTCCATCCACGTTGGCCTTGGTGCCGGTGAGGAAGTACCAGCCGGGTTTGGCGCCGAACTTTTCAGCGTAAGCCTTCAACACCGCGGGCGTATCCTTCTCCGGATCGACGGTGATCGAGATCATCACAATATCGCGGCCTACGCGATCGCCGAGGAGCTTCTGTACCCGGGCCAGGTTCGCGGTCATGGGCGAGCAGACACCCGTGCAGGTGGTGAACAGGAAGTTGATCAGCACCGTCTTTCCCTTGAGCAGATCGTCGTGAAAATGGACCTTGGCTCCGTCCTGGGTCAGTAACTCGAGATTCGGAAAATATCTGGCGGACTGTGCCGCTACGGAGTTGTCGGCGGAACGTGCCGCGGCGTCGCGAAGCGCGCCTGCCACGACCGCGGAGGATGCCAGGCCATCGACACGCTGCCAGTATCCGGCGGCCTCGTTGCCCACCAGCACGGCGGGAGTGTGTTCGATCTTGTTGCGAACCGGCAGCCCCAACGCTCCGAGCAAGCCGTCGATGGCGGCTTTGTCGCCGGTAACCAGCGTCCAGTTCGGACCTGCGTGATATTGAGCCGCGAAGCGCTTGAGCCGCTCCGGGGTATCGGTGCCGGGGTCCACACTCACCGAAATCAGCCGGAAGCCGCTGTTGGTCTCGCCGATTTCCTGCTGCACCTTCCGGAAATTTGCGGCGAGCATGGGGCAAATGGTGGCGCAACTGGTGAAGATGAAGTTGATCGCCACGGTGCGGCCTTTGACCAGGTCGCTATAAAAAGAGAGCTTGCGGCCGTCCTGATCGACGACGCTCGTCTCGGGAATCCTGGGCTGCGCGGCGGCAAACGCGGCCGAGACAAGGAGCAGCAACGTGCACTTCTTCATGCGGACACGACCTTCCTGTTTGTGGCCAGCGCGCGCGGCGGCGCATGGCGTGATTTCCAAAAGCTCGAATTTGGCCAGCGGCGCTCGATTCGGTAGTACACCTCCCGATGCGCCAGGTACTCGGCATATTTGCGTCGGGCGGAAGCGGCGTACATCGCGGAGGCCTGGGTGTCGCCCTCCATCCAGCCGGCCGCCGTCCGGCCCGCAGCCAGACCGCTCGAGATCGCGGACGTGATTCCCTGCGAAGAGAGGGGATCGAAAGCGGCGGCAGCGTCGCCGGCCGCGAGCCAACCATCGCCTGCGATCTGCTCGAGAAAGGAACTTTCGGCGGGCAGGATGCGGAGGGCCGGGCTGAAGCCGCGCGCCGGCGGAAGACTGCCCCACAGCACCGTTGTCTCAAGCAGCGCCAGCCATCGGTCCGGCTGCGTGAGGCCCGCCCGCTGGATGTATGCAGCATCCGTCAGGAAGACGGCGATCCGTTCTCCATCAGGAAGAGGAGCCGTGTACCACCATCCGTTTTCGACGGCCTCGACCAGCAGCACGGGCTCGATGGGCGCGAGCATTTCGCCAATGGCAAAATGCGCTGCCACTCCCGTCAACGAATCCAGCAGGCGCCGTCTTACGCCGATGCGGCGTCCAAAAACGGACGCACGTCCAGTGGCGTCAATCACCCGCGAGCCCGTCACCTGGCATCCGCCTTCCTCCGTGACCAGATCGAGCTGCCAGCCTTCCGACGTCCGGGTAACGCCGCGAAGTGCCCGGCAGCCGAGCGCCTCCGCCCCGCAGCGCGTCGCCGAGCGGCGCATCATGGCATCGAAGCGGGCTCGTTGAATGTGCCAACCCGCGCCGTAGGGACTGAAAAGGAAGTCACGATCGGAGGGTTCCGGCGAACCCCAGACGGAGCGGATGCCGGCGGAAGGGGTGTGGCCGTCCAGCAGGAATTCTTCCCAAACGCCAGCCTTCTCCAATTCCGGGCGAATTCCCGGCGGCAAACACTCGCCGATATTGGAGCGCTGGCCGGCGTCCCTGCCCACCAGCGCCGTTCGTAAACCGTGGCGCGCCGATTCCGCAGCCGCCGCGGACCCGCCCGGCCCGTCGCCGAGCACGACCACGTCGAAATGGGGATCGCGCGCGACACGCGGTTTCACTAGTGCACCTTTCCCATGCCCCAGGGATGGCGGCGCTTGCGCGGCTCGGGTTCGGGTTCGGCAGCTACCGCCAGGGCAATCGCCTTCTGCTCCGCCTCGCCGATGGGACAGCCCGCTTGAATCCAGTTCACGAGACAAGCGAGGTAGGTGATGCCATCCGGATAGTCTTTGGGATCGCACGCTGCGCCGGGAGCGTGCTCGCGGAAAGCCTCCGCCATGTCGCCCCACCCCGTGGCCATCGACGTGACCAGCGGACTTTGCAGGATGTTGCCCTTGACGATCCAGCCGTTGGCCGGGTCCGAGAGCGCCGCCAACAGGAGATCGTCAGCCTTGCGCAGTTGCTCCGGCAGGTTGTCGCCCACCAGGTTGGTTCCCAGATTAAACCACCAGTGGAGGGGCTTGGTGACTTTCTGCGAAGGATTGTCCGGGTCCGGCCCCTGGATCCGGGCGCGGTGCCCGGAGGCCCCCTGCTGGCGGGCCCGCAGCATGTCGACCACGATTCGCATGTTGTCGTAGACCATCATGCGGGCCGACCGCCTCTTCTTCGGATCGCGGGCTTGAGCGGGCGCCTTCCCCTTCGTTTCCGTGAGCGACAGCACCCACCGTTGCCAAAGCTCGATTTGCTCGTCGGTGAAGACCTTATACATCGGGCCGTCGAAACTCATCAGCTGGAACATGGGACTATCCAAATTTCCGGGAACGATGAAGCCGGCTTGCTGCAATGCCACCATCAGCCCGAAGGGATCTTCGAACCAGTCGTTCAGCCGGTTTTCGCCGATCTTGATGTCTCCGTGCATCAGGCTGGCGTACTGCTGCTTGGAAGCGATCATGGCCGCCATGTCGTTCCACAACTTGCTCGCTCCCTGATCCTGCTCCGGCGGCAGTTCCGCCAGATCCGCGCCGAGTGTGCCCAACGTGCCGAAGGCCACATAGCCCGTCCAGATGCGCTTCCAGACCTCTTGCATGGCATGTTCCCCGTTCTGCTGGCGTACGATCTCGAGATACATCTCGATGGCTTTTTTGGCGATAGCGCCGTGTCCTTCCGACGCGTTGTCGATGCCGACGTGCAATTTGTAGTACTGCGGCGTAATCCCGAACGCGCTGAGCTGCCGGACGGTTCGGGGCAGCGATATCGAGCCCCACTCCAACTCGAGAGTCATGCCCAACAACTCCGGGAAGAACAGGTCATTGAACTGCGCGATACCGAGCAGGAAGACCGGCAGCACGAAGGCCGAGTCCAGGAGACCGGGATAGTCGGCGTAGGCGCGTGTGTGCAGGTCGGGCAGATAGAGATTGACGCTCTCCATCGTGGCGGTATATACGTTGGCGTGATTCTGCGACTCCACGCCGTCGCCAAGTTCATCCATGCGGATGTGGAAGAGCAGCTCGTTGATCGTGTCCAACGGGCCGTCGGGCGTAACGCGGCTCAGCCACGCGCCATCCAACTGGTTGAACGGCCCGATCTGAAGGATGGTGTTGATCACCTGGGCGCGTGTCTGCCTGAGATCGGTCGCAAACCCGTCGGCGCTGTTGTTGTCGCGCACAAAGTTGTCGTAGATCAGTTGCATGCGGGCGTCGAACGCGTCCTGGGTGAAGGGGAAGTACTTCCACACCTGGTCGGCATCCGCCATCATCATTTCCTGATTTCGCCACGCCTCCTTGAGCATGCCCTCGATCATGGCCTGGGCTTTCGGCAGGAAGCCCTCGAAGCTCGAGATGTTCATCAGATAGTAGAACGCGTCGCGGATGGAGACCGCCGCATAAGGGGAGCGGTCCACTTCGATGTAGACGTTCTGTGCGTCCGGGCCATCGCGCGGATATTTCTTCGGAACTATGAATCCGAAGTCTTTCCAGGCGTGGACCATGGCGTTGTCGAGCTGCGGCGATTCATCCGGAATCCCACGGGCCCACGGCACGCGATTGGCGAGCACCGCCTCGAGGCCGCCCTCCAGCGCTTCGCTGTAATTGGCGACAATCTGGTGGTACTCCGCTTCGGGGACCACATCGTCGGGCCGGGCCGCCGGCCACCAGTTGGTGTTGCACTCGGAGAAGTCGGCCTGCCACGGAAGCGCCATCCACCGGGTAATATCGCCGGGCCGGAATTTGGAGGCCTCTAGCCGGCAGAGGCCCGACCACGTTTCCGGATAGGTGGCAATGTAGGTGATCTCGATGCCCGGATAGAACGCTCCGCCAACGCACGGATCGAGCGCGCCTTTGTCGATCATGGCCGGCTGTTCGGAAACCGGGTATTTCCAGATCGGCAGAACCGGGGGCGCCGAGCCCGTCCAATCATCGTCGAAGTCATCGTCGGCCCACTTCTTGAAATGGTCGTACTGCGTTGCGGAAAGCGTGAGCCACGTAACGTAGAAGCTCCCGGTGACGCCCTCGGGCGACTGCGGCGCATTGTCCTGCGGCACCGCCGTGTCGCCGCCATCGCCCGACATTTGCGGCATGTAGAGGGCACTGGCCCACTTCAGGCTCTCCGGGGTGTCGGCCGTGGTCGGCGTCGGGTCTCCCAATAGCCCTGGCGGCCGCAGACGGCCGAATATCCGCTTTTTCCGGCCACTGTGATCGGGCCCTTTCTTATAAAGCGGGGAGTCCGGCTGACCTTGCGCGTTCAGGAAATAGCCGCCTTGCCCCGGCCCCGGACCGTGTCCGCGAAAGGCTGCCTTGTTGAGCCAGTGATACTGCTGCAAACGCTCCAGCACCGGATAAATATCCTTGGTGAACGACGGCCGCTTGTCCGCCGCGGGGCCGCCCTTTTTCTTCTCCCAGGTCTCCTCGGCGATGTCGTAGAGCGAAGTGAGAACCCGCGCCGCCACCGGATACTTGGGCGGCGCCACCAGCACCCAGGCGCTCTCGGCCTGCATGGCCGGTCCGCCGTTTTTCGGAACCACCGTCGCCTTCACCGGACCATCGGAAGTATCGTCGTACCAGTAATCGTTGTTCGCGTAGTAGTTTCCCACGCAAAGGAATCCGATTTCGTTGGAGGGTATCACCGAGTCGGAGTGGCCAAGACCACCCAACACCCGGAGGCGGCCATCCTCGTCGGTCTGAAGTTCACCGAGCGGAACCCGGACCTTGGGAGACAGAGCCACCGGCGGGATGACCTGGTTGGGATACTCCGCCCAGAGCTTGGCAACTTCGGGCCCCGGATCGTTCGCCGGATTGGTGTAGATCTTGTTGATGTTTCCAGTGCGGCTGCCTTTGATGCGGTACGCCGTGCTCTGGGTCGAGTCCTCAGCTCCGCCGAGCGAGACCACCGTGAAGGGGAGGGGGCCGAAGGTGCCGGTGTCAAACACAAACTCGGCGCCCTTCATGCCGCGCCCTTTGATCTCTCGCGGGCCGGGATCGACCACCAGTTTTTGCGCGCGTTCCACAGGGTCGAGAAGCTCCTGATTCCGCAACGGCGGCTGATCGGGGTTCTCCTTGTACCACTCCGGATACTGGCTCTGCCACCACCGGCCGGCGAACTGGTGGTGCTCCGCCTTGCGGTTTGCCAGGTGAACGTTCCAGATGATCTCGGCATCGTCCGCCGTGATCTCCTTGACGGCCACACCGTCCTTGTTATATCCGTAGACCCGGAACTCGGCGGCCTGGCGCTTGATCCGGCCCGCCTTGTCCTTGAATCCTCCGTCCGGATCCGGCACCTCGCCGGGCGCGAGCGGGCCGACATAAAATTCGGCCGGGCTGTTGCCGACGCGCGCGATGCCAAGGCCGGGATGAATCTTGTAGCTTACGATCTCCTGATCGGCGGGCTGTGCGGCGTTCGTTGTCGTCTCAGTTGGGGAATTGCTCATGGTGCGCTCCTTTGGTGTTCACCTTGGGGCCTTCCCGGTGCGGTCTCGCGCAATGAACGTGAGGGCGTGCGGGCTGTTGAACTTCAATCCGAGAGAAGAGCTTTCGAAATACGCCTGGTAGGTTCCAGTGGAGGGCGGCGTGAACTGGATCTCGTAAATTCCGGGTGCCGTCTCCACGGCTGCCTGGCGGGTCTGCCAGACGCCGGGCAGCAGGAATACCAGTGCGCGGAGGTCCGCCAGTCTTGCGATGGGCTGTTGGGTGGAGGCGTCCAGCACCTGAAATCGTACGGTGGCCGACTCACCGGCCTGCAAGCTCATATCCGAGCCGGCGGAGACCGCGGAACGCACGATTACCGGCTTTGGTCCGGCGGGCTCATCGGGCGCGGGCGCGACATCCAATTCGAAGCAATGGACCAGGCGCGGCGAATCCAGGAAAAACACCACGTCATATTTGCCGGCGAGCGGCACGCGTCCGGTGGTCTGGTAGACTCCTCGCGGGCCTTCTTCCAATCCCCGGTCGGCTACCATCACGGCGCGAGGTTCATGGCCGTAGTTCTGAAACTGTCCCATGGGCGCGGCCATGCCTTCCTGGTAGTAGTACACGGCGCGATCCGCGGGATTCGCCACCAGCACGGCGTTGGCTCCCGGCACCGAGACGATCGAGTCGGCCGGACTGGGAAGCGATCCTTTGCTGAAAGGGAGATGCCCGCCGGTGAAATCCACCAGCGGCAACGGAGCATCTGCCACACCGATGCCGGCCAGGGGCACCATGAGCACCGTGGCGTCGGAGCGCCGCCGGATATAGGCCAGGGTGTTCGTGAAGGTCACCTGGTCCGGGCCGCCGTGGATCACCGCAGTCTGCACGAGGCGGTTCGAAGACGCATCCACGATGTAGAGCCGTTCCTTCGCCGGATTCACCGCGAAAACGAACCTCCCGTCCGGGGAGGCGCGGAGTTGCCGGATGCCCGGGTCGGTGGGGATGCGCGCCACGATCCCGCCGCGGGAATCCACGGCTACAATGCCGCCATCCTCCCGGATGGCGGCATAGGCGACCCGGGAGAGGACGGAGAACGCAATCGATGACGGTCCCGCGCCTGTGGGAACGTCGGCGATCTTCTGTGCCGCGGCGGTATCGATTACGGACACCGTACCGCCGCCGCTATTGGTCATAAACAACAAGCTTCTGTCCGGGCTGAATGCCAGCTCGTGCGGCCCCGCGGATGTTGGAATGCGCGCGGCAGGCTTCAGGCTCTGCCGATCGAAGGCCGCAACTCCGTCGCGGTACGAGACCCAGAGCAACCGTTCACCGGGCTCGAGCGCGATCCGTTCGGGGCGTGAGGGAACTTCGAGCCGGGCGATGACCTTCCAGGAAGTAAGGTCAACCACGGCGACCCGGTCGGATGCCGGCATGGAAACGAACAGCCGCTGCTGGTCGTCGGTGAGCACCCAGTCGCTGGCCGGGCTGTCGAGATCGATTTGCGTCAGAAGCTGCGAGCCGCCGAAACCGAAGCGCGGATTGACCACCGAAATCGTGGCGTCCTCGTTCATCGCCAGGACATACCACGCGTTCAGATCCAGCGATGGTATCGACAGCAGGCTGTCGCCGAGAAACGACGCCACCTTGCGGGTACAGCTCTGCGTATCGGCCGGCTGCCCGCCCCTGCGGATATCCAGCCACGCCGCGGGCCGCAAGCTTTGGAGGGGATTGCCGCTGGCGGTATCGGAGATCCGGAAGCGAAAACGCACGTCGCTGCGTGAGCGGATGGAAGCCGCGCTGCCTGCGCCGGATTCGGTTTCGAACTCCACCGCCACGCCATCCTGAACGACCTTTTGCGCAGGCGGCTGGGCGAACCCTGCCGCGGCAGTGAAGACCCACAGAATTCCGCGCCACCCCCCTCTCATTGCGAATCCTCCAAGACCGCCACGGACGCCTGTTTCACTTGCGGGACGCTTTGCGCGCCACTTTGAGCTTGCTGGGGACGCTCGTTACAGCCGCCGGTGGAGTGGCGCTCTGGTAGACGGCGATGCCCCCGTTGCTGCTGGTCGCGATCAGCTTGTCGGGAGGTTGGCCGGATGCCTGGAAGCTCCAGGTGCCGTCATCTTTGTTCACCGTGACCTGGCCGCTTTGCCCTCCGTAAGCGAGGGTCAGGCTGTTCGCGAACGCATTGGTGCGCGGAGAAACCGTGACCACCCCCCGGGCCGCGAAACCATTGCCGGAGCGCTCCACGGAAGTGATGGTCACGGTGTCGGGACAGCCCGTGGTGCAAGCGGCCGGCCCAACCCGAAACAGGCCCCACAGACCCACCTGGTATTGATTCCCGGTCCAGCTTCGATAACGGTAGTCGCCGGTGATCTTGTTTTTGCCGCCGGCCGAGTCGATCAGCACGTCGAAGTGCGATGACGGTCCGTACCCCCACTGCGTCCCGGTGTGTTGCGCCTGCGGATTATGGCCGAGCACCGTGGAGTTCTGCTGATAGGGCAACTCCTCCCACACGTGGCCCGTCAGTTCGAAGACCTGCTGGTTATCGCCGACGCCGCCCGGATCGGCCAGGCGGAAGCGCACCGGCATGCCGCCGGGCGCACGGAAGATGGGCGTCTGCGGGTCGCCTCCCACCAGCGAGTTGGAAGTCGCCTGAGTGGTGTCCATGCTGGGGAAGAGGAAGTTGCTGATGTTCGAGAGGTCGCTCGCGCTGAGGTGGCCCCAGTCCGCGGGGGCGTTGCCGCTCATCGCGGTGTTCATCAAGCCGCCAAAGCGGTAGAAGAACGGTTCGCTGCGGTAATTGAATGCCGAAAGGTTGTTGCCGGAAGCGTAAAGCGAGTTGCCGTTGACCAGCATGTTGATATCGTTCTGGGTCATCAGAACGAACTCCCGGAATGGCGCCGCGTTGGGGGACGGCGCGGGAAAGACGGTCGCCGAAGCGCGGTAGTCCGTATCGGCGCGCCATGTGGATCCCCTTGGCTCGATGACCAGGGCGCCGAACAGGCCGTGATAGACCTGCGACAGCGGATCGGAGGGGAACAGATTGATGGTCCCCAACTCCATCGGCTCGGCTTTCCACGCTCCGCCGCTGAACTGCAGATCGCCGGCATACCACAGATACTCGATGGACTTCCCCGGCTCGGCAGTCTGGACGGGATTGACGCCTGCATTGATGCCGTTCGATTTGGTGATGTCGTAGGCCACCAGTTGCGGGTGCAGCCCCACGCTGGTGGAAGTCCGCACGGGGTTGGGATTGTAGGGCGTGGTGTACTGCCCGACTCGGGCGGTCGGCTGCTGTGTAGTGAAGACCCGATCCGATGGTTGGAAACGGTTAGTCAGCGTGACTTTGATCCAGTCGCCGGCATTGGCGCGCACCACCAGGGGCTCGGCGTTTCTCGGAGGCAGGAGGTTCCCTTGGCCGTCGTCCAGCACGTACACCAGTCCATCCGGGTCATAGAGCGGATTGCCGCCGAAGGCCGAGCTCCCGCCTGGAGGAAGCTTCGCTCCGCGTGAGTTGTACACGATTCCGTTCGTGCCTCCGAACGCCGTGCGCGCGCTCACCGCCGTCACGTGGATTTCGCGGACACAGGGAGGCTCCGATACCGGTTGGCTGACCGCCGTGCCGGAACAGTTCGGAGTGCCGTCCGGAATCTGAACGGGAGCACCGGGCATTGGAGTGGGATTGTCCGGCAAGCGGGCCAGATTCTCGGCGTTCGATTTGTAGGAGCGCAGAAGCCCCCACGTGCCATTGACCAGGCCCTCGTAGGACGCGCTGGGGTTGTAGATATAGTCAGCCATCCGCTGATCCGGCGCCAGCCGCGGCATCTGGAAGAGCATCTCGTAGTGTTCCGAGAGGATCACGAACTGGCTGTTGCGGTATCCC
>Ga0335077_10009938_pt1 | contig 11824 bp, 8 predicted proteins | sample Lox_Sample_31_FD_207151 | JGI IMG/M metagenome (GOLD analysis project Ga0335077, IMG submission 207151) | Soil microbial communities from Loxahatchee National Wildlife Refuge, Florida, United States - Lox_Sample_3.1 | ecosystem: Environmental > Terrestrial > Soil > Wetlands | place: USA: Florida...
CACGGGCGAGCCGCTTTCGGAAGGAATCGTGCGCGCCGCGATCCTTCTGCGCGCCAACGCGCTTGCGCGCGGACTCTCGGCAGTCCGCGCAGTGGTGATCGAAAGGCTGGTCGACGCGCTCAATCTGCGGATCACTCCCATCGTCCCGCGATTCGGGTCGGTGGGAGCCAGCGGTGACCTATGCCCGTCGGCGCATATCGCCCGGGCGCTGATGGGTCAAGGCGGCGATGTGTTCTACGGCGGGCGCCGCATGCCCGCTACCGAAGCTCTCGAACGAGCCGGTCTGAAGCCGCTCCAGCTCGAATCGAAGGAAGGGCTCGCGCTGCTCAACGGAACCACGGTCATGACGGGTGTCGCCGCAAAGGTAGTCGATGACGCGGCCTATTTGTTCCGCGTTGCGCTCGGCGCGCTGGCCATGGCAGCCGAGGCCCTGCATTCCTCGCCGGATTACTTCCACCCGACCATTCATCTCGCCAAGCATCACCCCGGGCAGATCAGCGTGGCAGAGACCATGAGTTCCCTGCTCTTCGGTTCGAAGCTTGCGGTTCCGCTCGAGGACATCCGCCATCGCGTGGAGCTGGAGAGAAAGGCGGCGAACGGGACGATCGCCGCGCACGAATCGATTCAAAGCCCGTACTCGCTGCGCTGCATCCCGCAAGGTCTCGGTCCGATGGTGGAAACTCTCGAGCAGGCGCGCGTGGTGGTGGAACGCGAGGCGAACTCGGTCAACGATAACCCTTTGATCGACCCGGTTTCAGATCGCGTCTATCATACCGGCAATTTCTATGGAGCGCACATCGCGCGCGCCATGGACGGCCTCAAGCTGGATCTGGCGAACCTGGCGAACTGGCTGCATTCGGTCATGGGACTCTTGATGGACGATCGTTTCTCGAACGGTTTGCCGCCTTCGCTCAGCGCCGAGGTCGGCGTTTATCACGGATTCAAAGGAATGCAGCTCTCCCATTCGAGCCTGGTGACCGCGATCCGTCATTGGAGCGCGCCGAGCCTGATCCATACGCTCCCCACCGAACAGTTCAATCAGGACGTGGTCAGTTTAGGCACCCACTCCGCGATGACGGCCATGGATGTGACCCGGCTGTTGCGGGACGCCGTCTCCATCACCCTGCTTTCGACAGCCCAAGCCGTCGATCTGCGGAACGGCGCGCAACAACTAGGCGCCGGAACCCGCCCGATCTATCAGGCGCTGCGTTCCGTGAGCGCCTTCGTGAAGCACGACCGGGCTCTCGAGGGTGATATTGCGTCGGTTTCAGAGCTCATCGATCAGCGCAAAATCCCGGTTCTTCTGGCGTCCTAAGAGCTGGATTACGGCAACCCGAACTAAAGGACCGGCTTGAAGACGCCGATATTTCGTTCATGGATCGGCGCCTCTACGAGCGCATTCCGGCACATCTCCCAGCCACGCTGACGAATCTCGCAACCAATGAACGCGCGTCCGAAAGCCACGTCGCGAACATCTCGCAAGCGGGCATTTGCGTTGTTTCGCCGTGTCAATTCGTGCCGGGCGCCATTGTAAAGCTGGAAGCGGCGGACTCGGTCCTGTTCGGTCACATCGTATACTCCACCAGTGAAGGCGCGGTCTTTCGCCACGGAATCGAGGTCGCGCGCGTTCTCATCGGCGAGACCGATCTCGCGAGCCTGCTGAATGCGATGCTGGTTGAAGCAATCCCCGCGACGCCGGGTGTCCGCGAAACAGGCTGCTAAGAGCGCCTGGAGCGAGACCATACAGTTCCCGGGTTCAGCACAAATTTTCACCTTAGGGTCTATAGACCCGTACCGGTACCGCCGAACTACTTTGCAGCCGGATTCACGCAAGACGGCGGAGCGGGAGGGGACATGGGGTTCTCCCCGCCTCGCCTGCTCAGCGCGGTCCTGGCCGAGAGGTAGGAACGATGACAGCGCAGTTGAGCCGATCCTCCGATCTTGCCGAGCAGCGGAAAGCCAAGGGCATCTCGCTCAGAATGGTCGAGTCCTCCACTTGTATCACGCTGCACTTTCTTGAAGCCATTGAGGCCGAACAGTTCGAAAAGCTCCCGGGCGGAGTGTACACCATCAGCTATCTGCGCCAGTACGCTCGCGCGACCGGCCTTGACGAAGCCGCGCTCGTCGAACGCTATCGCGAGAAGAATGCGCCGCCTCCTGCCGCTGAGCCCGATGCGAGCCCCAGCAGGCCTCTCCGTTGGCTTCGCGAATTCCAATTCCTTCCCGCATTTCTTCGGTTCGCTCCAAAGGGCCACGAGAGCCGCACCCACGCCTGAGGTGAGCAGGCATTAGCCCCGTTTTCGGCGTGCCTGAGTACCCCTCGCGCGCGCTGCTTCCGGCGGCTTCTTCAGTCCAGCGAGACTCTTTCGCAGCGCCTCCATGATGTCCACGGCTATTTTTGAAGTCGCGGCGGTTTTCGCCGGAATGATCTCCTGCCCCTCTGTTTTCGCGGCGATCAGCTTCTCCAATCGCTCGCGGTAGGTGTCGCGGAACTTCTCCGGGTTAAAGTCGGCCTCAAGCGCGCGCACCAACGTGTTCGCCAGAGCCAGTTCCTTCGGATTCACTGCGGCGGTGTCGGCCGTGTATTCCTCGTCGGCCCGCACTTCCGAGCTGAAATACATGGTATGCGCAATCAGTCCGGACTTTCCGCTGCGAATTAAAGCGATGTGCTCGCGCCGGTGCATGGCGATTTGCGCCACGCCGACAAGTCCGGTGTCCAACAGCGAACGATACAGGAGCGCATACGGTTTCTCGCCGCCTTCATCGGGCCGCACGTAGTAGGACGTTTCGAAGTACACCGGGTCGACCGAAGCGAGGCTCACGAATTCGACCAGTTCCATGCTCGTGGAGGTCTGCGGAGCGAGTGCGCGCAACTCTTCGCGACTCAGCGTGACGAATTGCCCTTTTTCGACCTCGTACCCCTTGCTGACTTCCGCTGGCGCGATCTGGTTTCCCGCATCGTCGGTCGCAGCGCGCCGTACCGGCGAAGTCGACGGAACAGACTCCGGGACAACTACGTTCGCTCGAGGCTCAACAGGGACGGGTCCAGATCGCCGGGATGGAGGTGGCTCGGCATCCTCCGGTTCGGGCGGCGCCTCGGGCTGCACGGTATAAACTTCCCGCAATTTCACGCGCTCGGCTCGGGCTGCCCTGTAAAGCCGGACCGGAATCGAAACCAAGCCGAATGAAATGTGCCCGCGCCATACGGAAGTCGCCACCGGATTACCTCCACAACCGTTTCTATCGTACCCGGATGTGACATTCTTCCGGTAGCTCACGAACCGCTGGCCGGTGGCGCGTTTCATCCCGATAACGCTTCGAAGGATTTGGCGGATGATGTGTGGATTGCTTCGCGTGAACAGCGACGTATCACTGCTGCGAGCTATCGGAAGCTGCCGGGCTCAAAGCCTGGGCCTGGGCCGCGGTAGCGCCAAGGACCGAATCGCCCCAGATGAGGCTGTTTCCGGCAATGGACGTATCGCCCCACACCATCGAATCGCCCCAGATGACCGAAGCGCCGTTGACGATCGACACGAACGCGCTGGTGCCGTAGACCACTGCGTCACCCCACACCATCGAATCGCCCCACACTAGCGAAAAATTCCGGACCATGGTGACGTCTTTCGACTTCACCAGATCCGCCGTCGGCGAAAGCGCCGGAAGCCTGACCAGATCCGTGTTATTCAACGCGGCTTCGATGTCCACGTATCCCGCGCCAACGGTAAAGACATCCGCCTGATCGACGTACGTCATCAACGTGGTGGGGTCAACGGTCACGGTGACGGGGTTCAGGTTTTTGTTGGCAGTCTTCATCAGCCTGGCTTTCACCTCGTCCGGCGTGAGCGAGGGCGTCTGCTGCAGCAGTAGCACGGCCGCGCCGGAAACGACGGGCGTCGCCATGCTGGTGCCGCTCAGCATCATGTAGGTGCCCGATGTTCCAGGAACGCCGGGATCGTAGGTCGAGACCGGAATCAGGAGGTTCGGGTATTGGGTCGCCAGCGTCGAGTTGGGATCCATCAGCGACACCACGTTATTGCCGGGCGCGACCAGGTCCGGCTTAACAAAATGATCGTATGCCGTAGGTCCTTTGGAAGTGTAGCTGCAAATCTTGTCGTCATTAATGTTAGGCGTACCCATCGAATTCATCGCGCCGACGGTGATCACATAAGGATCGTTGCCGGGCGAGGCGATGGTTCCGTACCCCATTGTTTGCAAATAGTCTTCCCGGCCGTAGTTTCCGGCCGCGACCACGACCACGATCCCGGCGTTCCACGCAGCTTCCACGGCCTGGCACAGCGGATCGAGCGCGTAGGACTCGTACACCGGCCGCCCGAGCGAGAGATTAATCACTCGAATGTTGTACTTGGCTTGGAGCTGAATCGCCGCATCAATCGCCGCGATCACCTCGCTGTCGGTCCCCACGCCGTTGGCATCCAGCACCCGGAGATTGATAATGTTCGCATTCGGAGCAATGCCGCGATAGGATCGCGTAAACGGAGGACCCGTCGAATCCTTTGCATCGCTGGCTAAGATTCCCGCCACGTGCGTCCCGTGCCCAAACTGATCAGAGGCGTTGAGCCCGGAGATAAAGCTTTGAGAATAGACCACGCGGCTGCCAGGTGTCAGCGGCGCGGCTGGCGTCGGCGGCCCATGTGGCCCCGGCGGCGTCGGCGCCCCACCGGCAGACGATAAATCGGGGTGCTGGTACACGCCGCTGTCGATAATCGCAACGCCGATCCCTGTACCGTCGTAGCCCATTTTCCAGGCGTAAGTCGCATTCACGGAGGGCGCCGTAATATCCAAAAAAGGCGTGACGGACCGATCCGGCGAAATATATGCCACGTTGGGATCTGCTTCGAGGCTCTCGATCTCGGCCTCCGTCAGCGAGGCTACCGCGGCATGGATGGACGCGAACTTCTTAATTCTTCGGGCGGACCCGAGGCGATTCAGCTCTACCTCGTTGGGCGTGCGCCGGTATTGAACGATGACGTCCACCCGCCCGGACGTCTTCTGCAAGTCGAGCGCCCTCTTGGGCCCGCACAGCGCTACGCCTGCGGCGGCAATCAGAATCGAAAATCGAAAAAGGTTTTTCATGGTCCGGTCTCGACTCAATCGCCCCACACCGCGTTTTCGGGCGCACGCTTGAAATTGTATGTAGTCATCCGATAGCTCCGCTTGTTCAGGCTTGGAATTAGCACGGCGCGGACCATTCTAATCTTCGTGATTTCAGGTATTTAACGACCGGCGTCCGCGACGCATTGGCGCCCGTGTCGCCGCTAGCGACACATTGTCGCCGGGCTCGTTCAGATGCCGGTGCGGGCTTCCACCGTGGAGGGCTCGATCTGGGCCAGTTTCCAGATTCCCCGCATCGCGGCACGCGAGCGGTGTTGTTCCTTGGTTTTGTACATGCGCCGGTCGGCTTCGGCCAGCAGCTCTTCGGCATCGTTTCCGTCGCCAGGATACGATGCCTGCCCGACGCTCAGCGAAAGCAGTTCCTGTCCGATAACCTGATTCCCGGCCTTGCTTGCGGCGGCTTGCAGCGCCGCGATCTTGTCCTCGATCTCGGGCAGATGGCCGGGCAGGATCACGACAAATTCATCCCCGCCCATCCGCGCGACGTAATCGTATTCGCGGCAGGTCCGGCGCAGCGCCTGGGCCACCTCGTGAAGAACCTTGTTGCCTTCCAGGTGACCGAAGCGATCATTCACCTGCTTGAAGCCGTCCAGATCGCACACCAGAACCGAGAGCGGCTGCGAACTTCGCTTGGAGCGCGCCAGCTCGCTGTCGAGATGCAGGAACAGCGACCGGGCATTGGGCAGTTCCGTGAGCACATCGATGGTGGCCGAATTTTCCGCCTGCCGGTACTTCAGCGCGTTTTCGATGGATAGCGCGATCTTGCCCGCCACCGCCGAAAGCACGCGGAGATGATCCGAGGTAAAAGCCTCTTTTTCGGCCGCGTACAGCGTCAGAACTCCGGACACTCCATTGAGCCCTTCAAGCGGAAAAGCCAGCGCCGACCGCAGGGTGCTGAACCGCGTGGGATCGTCCAGATATCCCGGCTCGACCGACGGATTCCCGTTCACCACCGGCTTTCTGGTCTGTGCCACCCATCCCGACAATCCTTCGCCCACGGGAATCGACAGCCCGGCAAAGAGCTGGAAGTTTTCGCCGTTGACGTACTCCGGCGTGAGGACGTTGTCCCGCAGCACGTAAATCGCGATGCAATCGTAGTGGCACAGCCGCTTCAGCCGCAGCGCCAGAACCGAGAGCGTCTCGTCCAGGCTCAGCGACGTTCCCAGTTCGTGCGCCAGCTCGAAAAGTTGCTGGGCCTCCTGGCGCGCCGCCGCGATGGAGGAAAGGAAATTCGGATCCGGCGCGCTGGTCTTCTTTTCGGGACGTTCAAAGCCGGCCGCTGGAGCCGTTCCGCGCGCGATTCTTATATTCCGCGAGAGCATGGTGCCGCGGGAAGGCTCGGCCTGGAGGGTCGCCTCCATCTCGGCCTGGCACTTCGCCAGAATATCGACAACGGTCGGATCGAAACTCTTTCCCGCTTGAGCAACGATGTGGTCCATCGCTTCACGCGTCGTGACCGCGCGCCGGTATTGCCGGTCTGATGTCATCGCGTCGAAGCAATCCACCACCGACAGAATCCGGGCTCCCACCGGAATCTGTTCGCCCTTGATCCCGTCGGGATAACCGGTGCCGTCCCATTTCTCATGATGTGCGCGCACGATCGGCACCACCGGATAAGGGAATTCCACGCGCTCCAGAATCTCGGCTCCGATCACCGTGTGGATCTTGATCTTTTCGAACTCCACCGGCTTGAGCTGGCCGGGTTTGGAGAGGATGTGCTCGGGAACGGCCAGCTTCCCGATATCGTGCAGCAGGGCCGCGGCCTGCAACGCCTGAAGCTCCGGTTCCGGAAGGTTCATCCGTTTTGCGATTTCGATCGCATACACGCCCACCCGCCGGACATGATCGTAGGTATTGCAATCTTTGGCCTCGATGGCGAGCGCGAGCGCCTCGATCGTGCGGAAATGCAGCTTGGCGATCTCCTCGGCGTGGCGCTTCTCGGCCTCCAACCGGTCCAGGTACAGTCGATAGGATCGATAACTCCACACCATCACCGGGAAGATCAGCAGCGCCGTCTGCCAGCCGGTGGTCCGGTTGAGGTAGGTCATGCCTCCGGCCATGGCCGCGCCCACAAGATAATACGGGAACGACCAGAAATAACATTCGCGCCACACCTTCACCAGCTGCTTTCGTTCCGTAAGCGACACCACGATCGCCACCGGCAGCGTATTGGTGACGAAGTAAACCACCGCCGAAACCACCAGCTTGATCGGCTGTCCGATGCCTACCTCGGGCAAACCGGGGTAGTTGTACCAATAGCAAGTCGCCGCGACCGCGGTGGAGATGCTGGCGACGTTGAAAGCCAGCTTGGTCAGCGAAGGCCTGGTTTTCGCGTTCCACACGCATTGCAGCACCGTGCCGACAACGGCGATGGTCAGCGTCTCCGGCATCCGCAGAGTCGCGACGCAAATCAGCACGAAAAAGAAATTCGTGGACATCGTGCCCGTGATTCCCGGCAGCCGGACCTTGAACCCCGAAACCAGCGTGGAAATCAGAAGGTAGCAGACGAAGCGCAATAAATTGTCGGAACGCCACGGCGTCAACCCCCCGGCGAGCGTGACCGCGCCCAACAGAATCGTCGCGCAGACGTAAATCCGCGCGCTCGTGGTCATTTGCGACTGGCTCCTCGCCGTCGTCATCTCGCCACCATCACTGCGCGCTCGGCAACCAGCGCGTAGGCTTTGATCTTGCGTTGTAACGTCCGTTTGGAGATTCCCAGCCGGTCGGCTGCGCGCTGCTGATGTCCCCGGCTCTCCTCGAGCGCCCGCGCGATCGCTTCGCGCTCCATCTGATCGAGCATGGCCAGATTTTGCGCCCGGTCACAAAAACCGGCGTCTCCGAAACCCTCCGGAAGATCCGCCGCGCCGATTTCCGCACCCGAAGCCAGCACCGCGGCCTGGGTCACCACGTTCCGCAGCTCCCGCACGTTGCCCGGCCAGCCATACGCCCGAAAGCTGTCGAGCACCTCCAGCGAAAAATCCACATCCGCGCGATGGCTCGCCAGGAAGTGCCTGGCCAGCGGAACGATATCGTCGGGACGCTCTCGAAGCGGCGGTACGCTCAATGCAATCTGCGACAATCGATGATACAAATCGGAGCGGAACTGTCCCTCCCGCACCGCGGCTTTCAAGTCCTGATTGGTCGCGGTCACCAGCCGCACATCGACACTGACTTTGCGCACACCGCCCAGCCGGTAGTAGGCCGCTCCATCCAGGACGCGCAGCAGTTTCACCTGCATCCTCGGGTCCAGGTCGCCGATCTCGTCCAAAAACAGCGTTCCTCCGTGGGCCAGCTCGAACAACCCCGGCTTGCATGCATCGGCGCCGCTGAACGCGCCCTTCTCGTACCCGAACAGCTCGCTTTCGAGCAGATTTTCCGGAAGCGCCGCGCAGTTCACGTCCACCCACGGCCGCGAGCAGCGCAATGAGTTATGATGCACGGCTCGCGCGACCACCTCTTTCCCGCTGCCGCTCTCACCGGTGATCAGCACCGACGCCGAAGTCATCGCCACACGTTTGACCAGCTCGAACAGGCGTTGCATTTCCGGGTCGGCGACCACGGCTTGCATGCCGACAAATTCAGCGGTGTGGCGGCGCTGGTCGTGCATAATAAATTCGCGTTCAAGCTATTATGTCCATGCCAGGGCCTAATCAGCGATAAGCGCTTCGCACGCGTTTGACCGAGCGTTTTACCTTATGCAGTTTGCGTGCATTGTGCCGTTAATACTAGACCGCCGGCGGCCCGAGTTCTATTGACCGGTTCCCCGTTCACGTCGAAGTTGCGGCGATTCCAGCATTGCGCCTCGCCTGACCTCGCCGGAGATGCGCACTTTGGACACAGCCTGTTAACATACACGCGTGATGTTAATGCGCCTCGGGGGCGGGCCCGAGTGATAAGTGACGAGTCGAGCTGGCTCGCCCGCCGGCCGGCCACGCGCGTGTTCCGCGCTCCCGGACGCGTCAACCTCATCGGCGAGCATACCGACTACAACGGCGGATTCGTCATGCCCGCCGCAATCGATCTGGCGACTTATGTCGCGGTCGAGGCTCGCGATGACCGCGAGCTCCTGGTCTCGTCGGAAAACTTCGATCAGCCGCGGCAATTTCCTCTCAACGATCCGGATGCCCGCGCCGAGGGTGCCTGGAGCGACTATGTGCGCGGCGTGGCGGTCACACTGGAGCGCGCCGGATTCCACCTGCGTGGAGCGACTCTCTCGATTCGCAGCGACGTGCCGGTCGGATCCGGCCTGAGTTCCTCGGCCGCATTGGAGGTGGCCTGCGCGCAGGCGCTCCTCGCCGTGTCCGGAACTTCCCTCCCCGGCCCTGAGCTGGCCCGCTTGTGCCAGCGCGCCGAAAATGAGTTTGTCGGCGTGCAATGCGGCATCATGGACCAGTTCGCCTCGTGCTGCGGGCGCGCGGACCACGCCATGCTGCTCGATTGCCGGTCCTTCGCCTGGCGCATGATTCCTTTGCCTGCGCGCGTACGTCTGGTGATCTGCGATACGAAAGTGCGCCGCCAGCTCCAATCCGGCGACTACAATCATCGCCGCGCCGAGTGCGAACAAGGCGTGCGCATGCTCCAGTCAGTTGATCCCTCCATCCGTTCGCTTCGCGACGCCTCGCTCGCAATTCTCGAACGCGCTCGATTGCCCGAAATCATCCACCGCCGGTGCCGTCACGTGATCAAAGAAAACTCGAGGACCCTCCGGGCAGCCGAAGCGCTCGAATCGGACGACCTGGCATTGTTCGGTCGCCTGATGTCTGAATCGCACGAAAGCCTGCGCGATGATTACCAGGTCAGTTGCCCGGAACTCGACCTTATGGTGCGAATTGCGCAAGCCCTTCCCGGCGTCTATGGGTCGCGCATGACCGGCGCCGGATTCGGAGGGTGCACATTAGCTCTCCTGGATCAGGAGCGCGCAGCGGAGTTCGCGCGCAAGATCACCGACGAATATCAGCGAACCACCGCAATCAACCTGGACGTCTGGACCTGCCGCACCGCAGGCGGCGCATCGGAGATCCTGCCTGTCCCCGCGCCCTGAAGGTACGCGCCTCAAACGGCGGATCGACGTTTTGAGGCGCAACCTTCAACTTGCGCGTTGTCACCGCCGGCATGACTGCCGGGGCTCCCAGGCATATCCGATCAGCGCAACCGGCAAACCCTGCCGGTCACGGCGGGGTACAAAGGTGTTTTTCCACGGACTCGTGAGGCCGCGGTTTAAGCACACCTGTTAGAACTGCAAATACAGCGAAAGCTGCAACTGCCGAGACGTACCGAAATCGCCCGCCGGGAAGCGCGTTCCGCTGGTGATCAGCCCGAACGTCGAGGTCGCGGTCGGCACGAACTGTCCCAGCGTCGTGAGCGTCGTGATCGGATTGGTGAAGTTGGCCTGGTTGAACACGTCGAACGCATCGGCTCGGAACAACAGGCTGAAGCGCTCGGTGATCTTAGTGCTCTTCATCAGCGAAATATCGGTGTTGAAGAATCCCGGCCCTTGGATCACGTTGCGGCCGAGATTTCCAAACCCGGAAGCGCCCTGATCGAAGAACACCTGCGGATTCTGGATGTAAGTGATCGAGGTGTTGCTGCCGTTGGTTGCGGGCGAGAAGCCCGTCTTAACCGGACCGGTCACGTCCGGACGAACCGTGGTCAATCCGCCGGTGAGCGTGGTCGTGCTGATGTGGAAATTGAGCGGCGAGCCTGCCTGTGCCTGCTCGACGACCGACAACGTCCATCCTTGTTTAAGACGATTTCCATGGAAGGGAAGGTTCCAGACGCCGCTGAGCGCGACGCGCTGCGGCACGTTGAAATCCGAAAGGCCGCGGTCGCCGGCGATGTCGTAGCCGTTCTGCACCGAGGCGCCAAACTGGTTCTGCGAGACGTAATCGATCGATTTCGACCACGTGTACGACGCGTCGAACTGCAAGCCTTGCGCGAAGCGGCGGATGGCGTGCAACATGAGCGCGTTGTAATTGGAATTGCCCACGCTTTCATATGTCGTGATGTTGCCGAGTGCCAGGCCCGGATCGATGGGACTGTTCATCGACAGGAACGGGTAGGGCTTGGCGCCATTGATCGGCTGGTTGGCATTGATCGCGATATTCTCGTCTGTACCCTTGTTGCCGAAGTAGCCGATCGAGACAGCGTAATCTTTTCCGAGCTGCTGGCTGATGTTGAAGTTATATTCCGACACGTAGGTGGTCTTGTAGTTCTGTGCGACCGCAAACGGCGAAATCAGTCCGCCGGCGAGCGTAAACGCGTTCTCCAGCGAGACGAACGGAACCGACGCGCTCGGCGTGAACGAAACCGGCACCGCGAACGGAGGATTGCCGGCCGCTCCGGTCGCCAGACCGAGCGTGTTCTGATCCGTCATGATGGCGTAAGACGACCGCACGACGGTCCTGCCGTTTTTGAACGGGTCCCACGCGATGCCGACACGCGGCTGGAAGTTGAGAGCGCTCTGATTGTACAGGTTGGAGGGGCCGCCCCCGGTTCCGGTGCGAATCAGTTCATCGCTGGCGAGATTGAAATTGACAAAGCGGTTTTCCGCTTCGTACGGCGTCCCGAACCAGTCATAGCGCAGCCCCAGCGTGACGGTGAGAGTCGGCCTGACTTTCCACGCGTCCGTGACGTACGCGCCGATCGCGTTCGCGTAGGTGCGATTCGAGCGGTTGCCGGTGTTCGAGCTGAA
>Ga0335077_10009939_pt1 | contig 11824 bp, 12 predicted proteins | sample Lox_Sample_31_FD_207151 | JGI IMG/M metagenome (GOLD analysis project Ga0335077, IMG submission 207151) | Soil microbial communities from Loxahatchee National Wildlife Refuge, Florida, United States - Lox_Sample_3.1 | ecosystem: Environmental > Terrestrial > Soil > Wetlands | place: USA...
TGAAGTACTACGGTTACGCCGCGCAGCGAGCAGATGGGCACAAGCGCGCATTCTTCTTGGATGGGGATGATATCTTCGTGGCGGCGGAAGGCGATGTGATCAAGAAGCGATATAAGGTGGTCCGCATCGGCGTGAGCTCCGTCGAGGTGGAGGACACCGAGTTCAGCCACACGCAAATGCTGCCCCTGGCAGCGGAGCCGGTGGGATGATTCCGAGACTGCGAGACGGGGAGACGGGGAGACAGGGAGATAAAAAACCCGCAAGCAGAAATTCGGCGAAGAACCGTGAATCCGGATATGCGCTGCTGCTGATTTTTGCCATGGCCGCGGCAGTTGCGTTGATGCTGTACGCCGAGCTTCCGCGGGTGGCTTTCGAAGCACAGCGAACGAAGGAGCAGATGCTCATCGAGCGCGGCGAGCAATACAAACGCGCGATTCAGCTTTACTTTCGAAAGTTCAATTCCTATCCGCCGTCGATCGAGGCGTTGGAGAACTCCAATAACCTGCGTTTCCTCCGGCGGCGCTATACCGATCCGCTGTCCGGCAAGGAAGAATGGCGGTTGATTCACGTGGGCCCGGGAGGCGTGTTCATCGACTCGCTTACGCAGAAACCCAAAAAGGATCAGAAGCCGGAAGCAAACCAAAACACCTTCATCACGGAAGGCCCGGCAATCGGATCGACGCTCCCGGACGCGCAGCACGTAGCCGGGGGTCCGCGCCGGGCCAGTGAGGGCGGGCAACCGCAACCTGGAAGCGATGCCAGCGGTTCTTCTGTGATTCCCGGCCAGCTTCCGGGTATCTCGAGCGATCCATCGCAGCAAGGCCAGGCTCAGCCCGGCGGCGTGCAACCGCCGGTTCCACCGTTCCCGGGTATGCCTGGCGCCAATCTTCCCAACACCGCAGGCGGGCAGCCCGGAACAACAGGGCAGTCGACGGGCTATCCCTCGCAACCTGCTATGCCCGGGATGGAGCCAAATCAGCCGGGCATGTCGCCGGGTGATCTCATCGGCAATTTGCTGCGGCAACCCCGACCTGTTCCGACGGCCGGCGGCGGGGCGTCTCCCGGTGCATCGCCCGGTGCATCGCCCGGTGCGACTCCCGTGATGGGAAACGGATTGCAAGTCGGCGGGGGAATCGCTGGCGTAGCCAGCAAGGTAGAGAAGCCAAGCATCAAGGTCTACAACGACCACTCTCAATACAACGAGTGGGAGTTCATCTACGATTACAGCAAAGACCGTACCGGAGCCGGGCGGGCGGCGAGCATGATGGGGGCCAACCAGCAGGGTATGCCGCCTGGCGTCGGGGGCATGGGACAACCGGGGACTTTCGGTATGCAACCCGGCATGGGCGGACCGGGAGGATTCGGAGCTCAGCCAGGCTTTGGAGCGCAGGCTGGAGCGACAGGGGGTAGCCCAGCGTCGAGCAGCTCAAGCAGCGGAGGCGTCGGCTCGGGGTTCGGCTCGGGATTCGGGACGCAGCCCCCGCCGACTGCGCCGAGCCAGCCTCAGCCCCAGCAACCGGCAAAACCGGTTCAACAGCCCGCGCCACAACCGGCGCCACAGCAGCCTGCGCCACAGCAACCGACGGAACCTGGGCCGATTCCGGCACCGCCACCAACCCCGCCGCCCGATCAGAACGCGACTCCGCCGCAGTAGCGACCGACGGCCTCAAGTGACTTGGCCCAAAACTTTTCCATTAATATCGTTTCACGATATAATATCGATAAGTGGATTCATTGGAAATAATTACAGACTCTGATTACCGGGCTTTGGCGGAAGCTCGGTACCAGATCCGGCGGTTTCTCCATTTCAGCGAGCAGGCGGCGCGCGCGGCTGGTCTCGAGCCGCACCAGCATCAGTTGCTGCTGGCCGTTCGAGGCCACGACCAACCCAGCATTGGCGCTTTGGCGGAACGGCTGCAGATTCAGCATCACAGCGCTGTGGAACTGGTGGACCGGCTGGTCGAGCGGCGATTGGTTTCGCGCTCACGGGCGCCATCGGACCGCCGGCAAGTGATTGTGCAACTCACCCCGCGCGGAGAAGCCGAGCTGGAGAAGCTCGCTACATGCCACCTGGCGGAGCTGCGCGATAACGGTCCGGCACTGGTCGGTGCGCTCGAAGCTGTGATTGGGAGGAAGAATGGCAGCCATTAACGGAAAGCGTCCGGCGCGTGCGTCCAATAAGCTGGGCGATTTCACGGTCACGCCGCGGACCCTCAGCATTTCGATTCTGGCGATTGCGATCGGCGCGATCAGCGCATTTGTGGCGCTGGGCCTGTTGAAACTCATCGGGTTGTTTACGAACCTGTTTTTCTTCCAGCGGTGGACCACGGTATTGGTTTCGCCGGCGGGGAATCACCTCGGCGCGCTCGAAATTCTGGTGCCGGTGAGCGGCGCGCTGATCGTCGGCTTGATGGCGCGATACGGGTCGGAGCGCATCCGGGGCCACGGAATTCCGGAAGCGATCGAGTCCATCCTGATCAACGGCAGCCGTGTAGAGCCGCGGCTGGCGATCTTAAAGCCGCTTTCTTCGGCGATCTCGATCGGCTCCGGCGGTCCGTTCGGCGCTGAGGGACCGATCATCATGACGGGCGGAGCGTTCGGGTCGATGATCGCGCAGTTTTTTCACCTGACGAGCACGGAGCGAAAAACGCTGCTAGTCGCCGGGGCGGCGGGGGGCATGTCAGCGACGTTCGCGTCGCCGCTGGCGGCGGTGCTGCTCGCGGTTGAATTGTTGTTGTTCGAATGGAAGCCGCGGAGTCTGGTTCCGGTGGCGCTGGCCAGCGCGACGGCGGGCGCTCTGCGGCGGTACATCATCGGACTCGGCCCCCTGTTTCCGACTCCTCCGCATAGCGTATTCATCGGGCCGGAGGGTCTGGCGGGTTGTGTGGTGGCAGGAGTGCTGGCCGGCGCACTCTCGGCGCTGCTCACCATCGCGGTCTATGGCGCTGAAGACCTGTTTCAGAAGCACATGCCGATTCACTGGATGTGGTGGCCGGCGATTGGCGGGCTGGCCGTGGGTTTGGGCGGCCTGGTGTTCCCGCAGGCGCTGGGAGTCGGCTATGACACGATCGGCGCGCTTCTGCAAGGTAGTGTTCCTATCAAGGTGATCTGCGGCATCCTGCTGGTGAAATCATTCATCTGGGCTTTCTCGCTGGGATCAGGAACTTCGGGCGGAGTGCTTGCGCCGCTGCTGATGATGGGAGGCGCACTGGGCGGGCTCGAGGCCATGGTGCTGCCCTATGAGGGCGCGGGATTCTGGCCGCTCATCAGCATGGGTGCGATTCTGGGCGGAACGATGCGCTCGCCGTTTACGGGCATCGTTTTCGCATTCGAGCTGACCCACGATATGAACGTGATTCTGCCGCTGCTGGTGGCCTCGGTCATCGCCCACGCGTTCACGTCGCTGACGTTGAAGCGCTCTATTCTTACGGAGAAGGTTGCACGGCGCGGTTATCACCTGAGCCGGGAATACTCGGTGGATCCGCTGGAAGTTCTTTTCGCGCGCGAGGTGATGCGGACGAATCTGGCGGTGCTCCCAGCCAATCTCAGCGAGGTTCCGCATTCGACGCATAGCGTCCGGCGCGGCCAGCGGCTGTACCCGGTGGTGGGCGCGGACGGCATGCTCGCCGGCGTGGTTACACGAAGAGATCTGAACGAGGTGGCATCGGGCGGCGGCTCGAGCAAACTCGGCGAGTTCATCCGCAGGGAGCCTGTGATGGCCTATGCGGATGAACCATTGCGAGCGGTGGTCTACCGCATGGCGGAAAAGGGCGTTACGCGCATGCCGGTGGTGGAGAGCGAGGAGTCGCGCAAGCTGGTGGGCATCGTTTCGCTGGAGGATCTGCTGCGAGCGCGCGTGCGCGACCTGGAGGAAGAGCGCCACCGGGAGCGCGTGCTGCGGATCCACCTGCCGTTTGGAGGAGGGGGCGAGGGTCAGGCTTCGGGCGTTTCGGGTGGATCCGTGCGAGATTCCTCCGGCGTTGTGGACTGAGCTTCGGCGGGAGCCCAGGGATCGGGCTGCGGTTGCTCCTCGATGGCGGATGGCGCGTCGTGGCTGATCACCGGCGTGGTCACTGTTTCCGTGAGCGGTGCGGCGTGATGCTCCGGCAGCGCGTCCGCGTGTTCATGGACCGGCTCTTCGAGCGGCACCTCGCACTGGCAACAATCGCTGCAACAGCCGCATCGCTCGCAGATGTGATTGTCACAGGCATCCTTGGTGCAATAGGCGCAGATGCGCGTGGATTCCTGTTCGCAGATACTGCACGCAAAGGGCATTAGTGCTTCTCCGGTTGGGCCGCGGGGGTGCTGGAGTGCACGGGCTGCCGCGAAAGGAACTGGCGGCAGCGCTGCGCTTCTTCATCCGCCACGTGGCATTCCTCTTCCTTGGCCATCGCAAGTTCCAGGCTGTACTGCTGCAGACGATCGCGGTTCCCGGCGTTTTCCGTTATGGCGCCATTCAGCATGTCCGCCATGGGTGGATTCTGGTACTTGCGAAGACCCTCGCCGAGCGAGGCGAGCATAGATTCGAACGTGCGGATACGGAACAGCAACTGCAAAACGCCGGTCAATTTTTCAGGGGTCCGGTTCAGTTCGCGGGCGGACGCGGCAATCGCCTTCGCTTCACTGCGGCAGGTTTTGGCTTGAGCGACGTAGGCTTCGGGCGCGCCTGCTGCGATCCAGTTTTCAGGATGGATCTGATCGAGAAACGGCGCCATGCGGTCGGCGTGAAGGGCGATGGCGTCCAGCGTCTTGCGGATGTCCCAGTCGTTCTGCATGGTGGCCTGCTGCGCCCGCGCCGGCCAGACGCCGGCGATCAAAGATAGAACTGCGCACGCGAGAATTCTCATGCTGCTCTTCCCAATCTAGCAGAGTTGGATGAAGGCGATTCCGCGAGCGACGCATGCGCGACACGCGCGTGTGCATAACATCGCAGACTTCCCACTACAAAAGTACAGTTGTAATCGATTGATTCGCCAAGCATTCCGAGCGCTTCTGGCGCTAGGATGGAAGCATGGAGATGGAGGCGGAGCCTGCGTGGGTGGCGCTCAAAGATGAGGAGCTGCTCAACGTCCGCATCTGCGATTTGGGTGTCCGCATTGAAGGGAGCGAACTGGAGAGGCGTGTGCGCGAGGTTCACGAAGAACTCGCGGCGCGCGGAGTTACGTTGAAGCCCGATTGCTATCTGGGGGACGAGTGGTTCTCACCGGAAGGGGTGCCGGCCATTGCCATCCCCTTCTACCTGGCACATCCAAGACTCAAGACGCTCGAGCACCACCAGATGATGGAAGTGGAAGGCGGCACTGCGGAGTGGTGCCAGATGCTGCTGCGCCACGAGGCCGGCCACGCGATCGATCATGCCTATCGATTTTCTTCCTCGAAAGAATGGCAGAAAGTTTTCGGAAATCCCGCTGCCGAATACACCCCCGAAACGTACACGCCACGGCCGCACAGCCGGAGTTTCGTGCGGCACTTGCCGAACTGGTATGCGCAGGCGCACCCGGACGAGGATTTCGCAGAGACATTTGCGGTATGGCTGGCATCCGGGCCGGATGAGTGGAGAGAAAAGTACGGCGGCTGGAAAGCAATGGAGAAACTGGAGTACGTCCACGCACTGATGGATAGGGCCGCCGGCAGCCCGCCGGCCGTCAAGAATCGCCGCCGGATCTCCGAGGCGAGAAAACTGCGCAAAACCCTGGGCCGCTACTACACAGCGAAGCGAAAGCTGTATGCGGAGGATTTTCCGGACTTCTATGACGCGGACCTGCGAGCCATCTTTGGAAACGGCGAGCCGGGAAGCGAATCTGCCGCGCGGGTGATGCGCAGGTACCGAGCCGCGCTCATCGAGTCGATTGTGCAGTGGACGGGACAGCGCAAATACACCGTGAGCATGCTGGTGCGCAGGCTCATTCTGCGCTGCCAGGAGTTGAAACTGCCGGCGCCCCAGAATCCCGCGCGGCTGCATTTCGAGCTGGCGGCGTATCTGGCGGCGCTGGTAACCAACCACCTGTACACCGGAAGGTTCAAGAGGTCGGTTTAAAGGATGAAGATTCTCATCTTGTTCGATGTCGCGCGTCCGGCGGATCCGAATGAGACTTTTTCCGCGCGCTCGCTCAAGGAAGAAGACAAGCCCACCGAAGCGGACGTGCTTCGCTGCCTCAAGCGGTTGGGTCACGACGTGGAAACGCTGGCGGTTTTCGACAACGTGACGGATATTGTCGAGAAATTAAAGGCCTACGCTCCGGACGTAGTCTTCAATCTCTCGGAGTCGTTCTATCAGGACCGCGCGCACGAGCCGAACATTCCCGCGCTGCTGGAATTGATGAAAGTGCCGTATACCGGATCGGGGCCCGAGGCGCTTCTGCTGTGCAAAGACAAGGCGCTGGCCAAGAAGATTCTGGCTTACCATCACCTGCGCCTGCCGCGTTTCGTGGTCTCGCACCGGGCGCATCCGCTGCGCCGCCTCAGGCGGTTCATTTATCCCGCGATCGTCAAGCCGGCGTGCGAGGAATCATCCGACGGAATCTGCCAGGCCTCGTTCGTTCGCGAAGAGCAGGAGGCGATTGCGCGCGCGCGCTTCATTCATCAGAAGTTCAACTGCGATGCCTTGATCGAAGAGTACATAGAAGGGCGTGAGCTCTATGTGAGCGTGCTCGGCAACCACCGGCTGACGGTTTTTCCGGCGCGCGAGATCTTCTTCGAACAGGTTCCGGAGGACGCTCCCAAGTTCGCCACGTATCACGCGAAGTGGAATGAAGCTTACCGCAAGAGATGGGGCATCAAGAATGGATCCGCGAAAACATTGCCCGATGGCGTTGGGGAGCACCTGGCGAACCTGGCGCGGAAAGTTTATCGCCTGCTCAAAATCCGCGGGTTCGCGCGCATTGACGTGCGCCTCACGCCTGTGGGGGAAGTCTTTCTGCTCGAGGTGAATCCCAATCCTTCGCTGGCGGAAGACGAGGATTTCGCGCGATCGGCTGCCGACGCGGGTGTGGCGTACGATTCGCTGATTCAGGAAATCCTGAACACGGCTCTGGCGTGATCGTCAGGCGCTGCGCGTTTTCAGCTCGCCCATCACGCCCGAGATCAGCTCCTTGGCGTCGGTGATCGCCTTGGTGATCAACTGCACGTCCATGGCGGGCTTGCCGGGGTGGCGTGCGCTGTGGCAATAGACGCCGTGCTGGCCTACCAGGACCAGCGCATCGGTCAACACGTCGAGTGTGACGGCGAGCCGGCCGCGCGCTTTGCCCATCATGAATTCATGTTTTTCCAGTTCCTCGCGGCGCTCGTCATAGACGCTCATGGGTCCATTGTAACGAGCTTCGGTTTTTCGAAAGCCGGCGTGCCTGGGCTACCGGATCACACCATGCTTCTTCAGGAACGGCCAGATGTTCTGCTCGTAAATCTCGTTTACCTTGGCATCGGGAAATCCATGCTCCCCTTGCGGTACGCTGACCAGTTCTGCGTCGTCGCCAATGTCGCGGAGGGCTTTGACGAGCTTCACGCTGTGCTCATACGGAACCGTGGAATCGGCGTCGCCATGAATTACAAGAATGGGCGGCAGGCCTTTGCGCACGTAAGTCATCGGCGAAACGCGCGAAGCTAATTCCAACCGGCCGGACTGCTCGGGCACCCACGTGACCGCGTAATCCTGTTTGTGCGGTCCATCCAACTGATCGCCCACGTCGGTGATGCCATAGAAATCCACCACGGCCGCGACTCTGGCGGGTGGTCCCAGCTTGGCGGATTTCGGCGTCATGCCCACCATAAGCGACAGATGACCGCCGGCCGAGCCTCCGGTCACGACGATGCGCTTCGCATCCACGTTGTACTTTTTGGCGTTGTTTGCGAACCAGTGCGCGGCGTCCAAAACGTCGGTGACCGCGGCGGGCGCAGCGGCGGTCTTAGCCAGCCGGTATTCCACACTGGCGCAAACAAAACCTTTCTCGGCGTAGCGAGGGCAGAGGCGCGCGGTGTAATCGTCCTTGGTGCCGCCCACCCAGCCGCCGCCGTGAATAGCGATGACGCCCGGCCGCTTCTCCTTGGAAGGCTCTTTCGGCTGCACGATGTCGAGCACAGTCTCTTTGTATGGGCCGTAGGGGATGTTGGCTTCGACGGAGACGGTGTCGGGGATAGCGGGCCTCGGTTGCTGCGCGAGGGAAGGGAATCCCAGAAGCAGGGAAACTGCGACCACATGAAGCTTTGCCATGCTGGACAGTATATTAGAAGGGACAACATGACGGAACGAATGTGTCTTCTGCTGCTGGCTTGCGCGACCATGGTCCTTGCGGACGGCCCGGGCATCATCGAGAGTCATCACGCGGCCGCGGATTTCGCGCTGACCGCGAATCCTGACGCGGCTCCATGGAAAGGAGTCGCGGGGATCTTCATGGAGAACGGGCCGAAAGGCGAAGCTCATCCGGATCACCGCACTGAAGTGCGCTCGCGCTGGACCAGCGACAACGTCTACTTTCTGTTCATCTGCCCTTACCAGGAGCTGCACCTGCATCGGAATCCCACCGTCACCAGCGAAACCAACAAACTGTGGGACTGGGATGTCGCGGAAGTTTTCGTGGGCTGGGACTTCCAGCGCCCCCACCGCTACAAGGAATTTGAGATGTCGCCGCAGGGCGAGTGGGTGGATCTGGATATCGACCGCGATCACCCGCTTCCGGAGGGCGGCTGGTTGTGGAATTCCGGCTTCGAGGTGAAGGCGCGCATCGATCCCGAGAAGAAAATCTGGTACGGCGAGATGAGGATTCCGGTGAAAAGCATTGACACAAGGCCGCCGGCCGCGGGGACCGAAATGCGGATCAACTTTTACCGCTGCCAGGGCGCCGGCGCGCATCGCGTGTATGTCGCATGGCAGCCAACGCACGCGGCGACGTTCCACGTTCCGGAAGCGTTCGGCCGCATGAGGCTCGAACCATAGTGGCTGTCGCACCCGCCAGTTCGCTTCGTATCTCCCAAGTGGGGCTGCGCGGCGTGGTGGGCGGGGGTATGACCGCGGCGCACGTGCTGGATTTCGCCTCGGCGTTCGGCACGTTTCTCGAGTCCGGCAAGGGCGTCATCATCGGCCGCGACCCGCGCGCGAGCGGCATCATGATTCGCGAAGGCGTGGTGGCTGGGCTGCTTGCCTGCGGCAGGAACGTGGTTGATCTCGGCATCGCGCCCACTCCCGTGATCCAGCACACCATCCGGCGGATGGATGCGGCCGGCGGCATCTCCATCGGCGCCAGTCACAACGCCGCGGAGTGGAATGCGCTGAAGTTTTTCGGGCGCAACGCCGTGTATCTTTCTACCGCGGAAGCCAACGAACTGCTCGACATCTATCATTTGAAGAAATTCAGCTTCGTCGAATGGAACCAGCTCGGCAAGCTGCGTACGGAAGAGAACGCTCTGGATCCATACCTGGATGAACTGGCCGCGGTTTTCGATTTCGATTCGTTGCGCCGGTTCCGTGTGGTGGTGGATTGCTGTAGCGGCACGTCGTCGCTCATCGTGCGGCGCATCAACGAACGATTCGGGCTGGGCATCATTCTGATCAACGAGAAAATGCAGGGCGTGCGATTCGCGCACGAACCGGCCACGAACAAGGAGATGGTGGCGTTGCAGCTTGCGCCGCTGATGAAGCCGCTGGCAGCGGACGCCGGGTTTCTTTTCGATGCCGATTCCGACCGCGTGGCCTTCGCCACCGAAGACGGCGCGGCGGTTTCCGAGGAGATGGTGCTGCCCTTGCTGGCCGATTATCTGCTGCCGCGCGGCACGGGGAAACTCGTGATTACGAATTGTTCGACCACCGCGCTGGTGGATGAGATCGCCGCGCGTCACTCGGGCGAAGTGGTGCGCGTCGCCGTGGGACGGCAAGCGGCCATCGACGCGCTCTCCATTTACCGGCCCGAGCAGATTGCTTTGGCGGGCGAAGGAACGGGCGCGATCATGATGCCGCAGTTCCGTTTTGTCTACGACGGAATTGCCGCGATGCTGGCGGTGCTCTCCATGATGCGCGAGCGCGGCGTGCGGCTTTCCGGGATCATCGGCGCGTATCCGAAATATTCGATTCTGAAGGGCCAGGTGCCGCTGGTCACGCACCGAATTCCGGCGCTGCTGGCGGCGCTGCGCGAGCGTTATCACGACGGGCGGGCGAGCATCGTCGACGGACTGCGTGTGGATTGGCCGGACCGCTGGTTCCACGTGCGCGTGAGCCAGACCGAGCCCGTGGTACGCATCATCTGCGAGCAGCGCGGCGAGGCCCCGCGCGAGCTGTACGAGGCGCTGGTCGAGCACGTCCGGAGCTTTGCCTGATGCCGCGGCGCGAACATCTGCTGAAGATCGGCGTCTCGGGCATTCGCGGCGTGGTGGGAGAGTTTTTGACGCCGGCGCTGGCCTGCTCCTTTGCGCAGGCGTTCGCCACTTATGTGGGCGGCGGGCGCGTGGTGCTGGGGCGTGACACGCGGGCCTCGGGTGAGATGCTCACGCACGCCGTGGCTTGCGGCTTGCTCGCGGCCGGGTGCGAGGTGGTGAAAGTGGGCATCCTGCCCACGCCGACCATCCAGATCTACGTTGCGGCCACGCACGCTCAGGGCGGCATCGCGATCACGGCGTCGCATAATCCGCCCGAATACAACGCGCTGAAATTGTTCAACGCGCAGGGGCTGTTCTTCAACAATTACGAGCGTGCGGAGCTGCTCGATCTTTATCATCAGAGCGATTTTCGCCGGGCGACGAACGAGGAGATGCGCCGCGTGATCACGGACTACGGATCGGCGCCCCAGCTGCATTTCCAGAAAGTGCTGGCGCACGTGGACGCCGCGCGTATCCGCGCGCGCAAGTTTCGCGTGGCGCTCGATGCCGTGAATGGCGCGGGCGCCGTCACCACGCCGGGGTTTCTGCGAGAGTCGCTGGGCTGCGAGCTGGAGGCCATCGGGATTGATCCCAGCCAGCCGTTCCCGCGTGAAGCGGAGCCAAAAGCGGAGACGCTGGGCGAAATTGCGGACCTGGTGCGGCGCTGCCACCGCGATATCGGATTTGCGCAGGATCCCGACGGCGATCGCCTCGCGGTGATCGATGAAACCGGCCGCGTGCTGGACAACGATGACGTGCTCGCGCTGGCGGTGGATGCGGCACTCGGCCGGCTGCCTGGAGACGTCGTGGTCAACCTGACGACGTCTTCGGTGATCGATGATGTCGCCCGCGCGCATGGACGGCGCGTGTTCCGCACGCCGGTGGGCGAAGCCAACGTGGTGGAGACCATGCAGGCGACGAATGCGGTGATCGGCGGCGAGGGCGCTAACGGAGGCATCATCTTTCCGCCGGTGCATCTGTGCCGCGACAGCTACACCGGCATGGCGTTCCTGCTCGACCGCATGGCGGAAACCGGCGAAAAGATTTCCACTCTCGCCGCTCGCCTGCCGAAATATTTCCGCAGATACGGGAAAGTGGCGTTCGAACACGGCCTGCTTGGCCCGCTGATGCAGAGCCTGGAAGCCCGCTTTCCCGACGCCGCAAAGGAGCGCTCCGACGGCCTCAAGCTCCTGCTTCCCGACGCCTGGATCCACGTGCGCGCCTCAAACACCGAGCCGCTCCTACGCGTCGCCGCCGAAGCCAAGGGCGACGAGCAGGTGGAGAGGCTGTACCGGGAAGTGCTGGGGCTGTTCGGGTAAGAAGGGAGGTTGATCGTGATGCGGAAGAGAAAGCACTCAGCTCCTGGGCAGGCGACTGATCGCGTCGGCGAAGGAAATACCCCAGGCTTTTCATTGATCAGACGCGAAATGGATGATGAACGAACGGTTGTATCGCACTCATCTTCACAGACTCCGGCGACCCT
>Ga0335077_10009941_pt1 | contig 11823 bp, 11 predicted proteins | sample Lox_Sample_31_FD_207151 | JGI IMG/M metagenome (GOLD analysis project Ga0335077, IMG submission 207151) | Soil microbial communities from Loxahatchee National Wildlife Refuge, Florida, United States - Lox_Sample_3.1 | ecosystem: Environmental > Terrestrial > Soil > Wetlands | place: USA...
CGGCGGCGTCCACATGCTCGCGCAAGAGCTGGGAACGAAGAGCAACGGCTTTGCCGACAACGTTCACATCGAAGGGAGCGTAGCGGGCGGCTTCCTCGTAGTCATCCAAGGCGGCCACATAGTCACCCGCGGCTTCTTCTTTGGCAGCCTGTTCGGCAAAGCGCTTCGCCTTCTTGGCATCAGGCTTGACGAAATTGCGGTCCTGGACCTGGGCCGTAGCGGGGGCTTGCGGGTCCTGTGCGGAAAGGCCGGGACAGAGGAGGGCTGCCGAGAGGACCAGGGAGGTAACCGGGGTGAGGAAGTGTCTGCTCATGCTAAGGAATAGACGCAAAGAAGCATTCTACAGGGTAGGGGCACGGACGTATGCACTTGACGGGAGAAAGGGATAGGGATTAGACTGGCATGTAGTTGCAAATGATTTACAACTGGAGCGATCTTGCTCTCTGCCTTTCTTATCGCCCTTCGTGAAGGGGTGGAAGCCTCTCTCATCGTTGGCATTATCCTTGTTTATCTCTCGCGCACCAATCGCACCCACCTGGCTCGCTATGTGTGGGGCGGAGTGTCGGCCGCGGTGGCGCTGAGCCTCGCGGTAGCCATTGCCCTGGAACGATTCAACATCAGCGAAGACGGATTTGAAGGGCTGTTGCTGCTGGTGGCGGCGTTTTTTGTGGTGACGATGATTCTGTGGATGAACCGCATCGCGCGCCACCTCAAAAAAGAGATCGAACAGAAGGTGGAAGCGTATGCCGCGCGCGCGGGCGCCGCGGCGGGTTGGGGCTTGGGGTTGTTTGTCTTTTTGATGGTGGTGCGGGAAGGCGCGGAACTTGCGCTGATTTTGCGCGCCGTGGAACTTTCCACCGAGGGGTTGCAGACCTGGGTCGGCACAATCGCGGGCATTGGCGCGGCCGTGGCGGTGGGGCTGTTCTTCTTCAAGGGCACGCTGAAGGTGCCGCTGCACCGCTTCTTCGCCGTGACCAGCGCCATCCTGGTGCTGGTGGCCATCCAATTGGCCGTGACCGGATTGCATGAACTAAGCGAGGCGCGCTGGCTTCCATCGAGCAAGACGGAGATGGCGCTGCTTGGCCCGATCGTGCGCAACGACCTTTTCTTCTTCATTTTTGTGTTTGGCGCGGCGGCGTTGATGATTTTCCGGGAGTGGCAGACCGCTTCGCACAACAAGTCGAGCGCGGCGGCGGCGAACGATGCCGAGCGGCGTCTGATGGAGGCACAGAACCGGCGGCAACGGCGCTGGATGGTGGCCGCGGCGAGCATGAGCCTGCTGGTGATCCTGACGCTGACGGCGGATTTCATCTATGCGCAGGTGAATTCGGCGCCGCCGCAGGCGCGGCCCGTGGAAGCGGTGAACGGCATTGTCCGAATTCCAGTGGCGGAAGTGCAGGACGGAAATCTGCATCTTTTTACGCTGAACGCCAACGGGCAGAGTGTCCGGTTCATGGTGATCAAGAAGCCGAACGGCTACGGCACGGCGCTGGACGCCTGCCTGATCTGCGGAGCGGAAGGCTATCGTCAGGACGGGCAGAACGTGATCTGCCGGCACTGCGCCTCGGCGATTTACATTCCTTCGATCGGGCAGAAGGGCGGCTGCAACCCCATTGGATTTGCGTCGCAGGTGAACGGAACGGATGTGGACATTGACGTTTCGGCGTTGACGAAAGCCACGGAAGAGATTCCGCGATAGGAGAATTGGCGCGCTCACCAATCCAACCAAATGTTCTTTCGACTTGTAGCCGATTCGTTCACGCGGCGTCCGAAACGCAAAATGCTGACGCTGGCAGCCCTGGCCTTGGGGATGGCGGTGGCCACGGCGGCGTTGAGCGTATCGCTGGACGTGGGCGATCGGCTGGCGCAGGAATTCCGCAGCCTGGGCGCAAATTTGCAGGTGACGCCACAGGCGGACTCGCTGCCGCTGGAGATTGGTGGCGTGGATTACCGCCCGGCGAATGCGGGCGCGTACCTGCCGGAAGCGGACCTCGGCAAACTCAAAACCATTTTCTGGCGCTTCAACATCATGGCCTTCGCGCCCATTCTAGATGTGCCGATCTTTATGCACTCAGACTGGAACGACAAAGCTGGGCCGCCGCAAAGGGTGCAGCTTGTCGGCACCTGGGTGAACCACGAGGCCAAAATCCCCGATGGCACCACATACGTAACTGGGATTGAGAAGACTAATCCTTGGTGGCAACTAAAAGAGGGTCGGTGGTTCAATGAAACGCCTTCCGCTGGAGAACCAGAGGTCGTCGTCGGTGAAAAGCTTGCTCAGAGCGCAAGGCTCAAGGTCGATTCCAAAATTTATCTTCTTGAAAAGCCCATTTCTTCATCGCTTCAAACCGCAAAGGTCGTCGGCATACTGGCAACCGGCGGGCCTGAGGATGAGAGCCTAGTGGGGCCGCTGAGTTTGGCTCAGAGTTTTGCAAATCAGCCAGGAATGTACCGTAGGTTGTACGTAAGCGCATTGACAAAACCGGAAGACGCATTCGCGCGTAAGAATCCGAAGGCGATGACGCCGGCGGAGTTCGACAAGTGGTATTGCACACCGTATATTTCGGCGATTGCGTTGCAGATTAGCGAAGAACTGAAGGGCACGGACGTGCGCGTGATTCGCCGGGTCGCCGAGGGCGAAGGCACTATCTTGAGCCATGTGCGCACATTGTTGTGGCTGGTGACATTCAGCGCGTTGTTTGCGGCGGCACTGGCCGTGGGCGCGTCCGCTGCAGCTTCCGTGATTGAGCGCCGCACGGAGATCGGCTTGATGAAGGCGCTCGGAGCGGGATCCGGCCTCGTTGGCGTGCTGCTGGCCTCCGAGCAGTTGCTGGTGGCGTTCGTCGGCGGCGGGATTGGTTATTCGATTGGCATCGTGCTGGCGCGCTTGTTGGGGCAAAAGGTATTTGGATTCTCGCCGGAGCCGCGGCTTTTCCTGCTTTTCGTTGTCCTGGTGCTGGCGGCACTGATCACGCTGACGGGCAGCGCGTATCCGCTGCGCCGCGCGTCGAAGTACGACCCTGCGCCGATCCTGAGGGGCGAGTAATGATGACCCCTTCTCCCATGTTCCTGCGCATTGTGCGCCGCCTGGTGACGGCAAATTACGCGCGGTTGTTCGTGATTCTGCTGGCGCTGGGAGCGGGCGCGGCGATCACTTCGGCGCTGCTGAATCTGCAAGTAGATGCCAAAAAACGCCTGACGACGGAATTTCGCGCGCTGGGCGCGAACGTGATCGTGGCCCCGCGCGACGCGCGTATGAACTCCGGCGGCGTCACCCTTGATCAGAATCTGCTTAGCCAGATTCCAGTCGAAAATGCCGGCAAGCCCGTTCCGGCGGTGGCGTTTCTCTATGTGATTGGGGAAGTGGCCAAGGCGGGAGAGGTTCATCACGAGCCGGCGGTGATCTCCGGAATCGGCGGCGAGGGAATTACCAAAGTGCGGCCGGGGAAGCGCACGGAATATTCCGCGGATCTGGAGAAGGATGCGAATGCGTGCGAAGTAGGCGCAAAAGCCGCCGAGCAGTTCCAGGTGAAGGCAGGAGATTCGCTGCACCTGCGCGAGCAGGGGAAAGAAGCGACCTGCAGGATTTTCGCGGTGGTGACGACGGGCGGCGCGGAAGACACGCAGGTGTTCACAACGCTGGCGACGGCGCAAATGCTGGCCGATTTGCCCGGGCAGATCAGCCTGATTCAGCTGAGCGTGACGGGCACGCCGGATTCCATCCAGCGCTTCATCGCCGCGCTTTCGCGACAATTGCCGGAGGCCGATGTCCACGGCATCAAGCAACTCGCCGAAGCGGAGGGGAAGCTCTACAACCGCATCAGCGGGCTACTTTCCACCACGGTGGTGTTGGTGCTGCTGCTCACTTCCCTGTGCGTGATGGCGGGCATGAGCAACGTGGCCATTGAGCGGAAGAACGACGTCGGGCTGATGAAAGCCATCGGTGGATCCGTTCGTCAGGTGGTGAGATTGTTCCTTGCGGAAGCAATTGTTCTTGGCCTCATGGGCGGCATCGCCGGCTCGGCGATGGGCATCCTCGGCTCGATCTGGCTGGGGAAGACGGTGTTTGGCGTGGCTGCGGAGCCGCGGTGGATTGTGTATCCTGTTTCGGTGGTCATCACGGTGTTGGTTTCCATCGCCAGCGCATTTCCCCTCCGGCGGCTGGCAAGCGTCCGCCCCGCAAGCGTATTTCGAGGTGAAGCGTGAACGCGCAAGTGCGCATTGATTCGCTGGTGAAGGAGTACGGCACGCTTCGCGCGCTGAACGGGATTTCGTTCCACATTCAGGCGGGGGAATGGGTGGCGTTGATGGGGCCGTCGGGTTCGGGAAAGACGACGCTCATCAATATCCTCGGCGGGCTGGATACGCTGACCTCCGGGCACGTGATCGTGGATGGAGTGGACCTGGCGAAGCTTTCGGAAGGCGATCTGGTCCGGTATCGCGCCGAAAAAATCGGGTTTGTTTTTCAGCAGTTCCACCTGGTGCCTTATCTGAACGCGCTGGAGAATGTGATGCTGGCGCAGTATTTTCACAGTGTCACGGACGAGAAACAGGCCGAAGAAGCGCTGAAGCGCGTGGGCCTGGGGAACCGGTTGACGCACCTGCCTTCACAGCTATCCGGCGGCGAACAGCAACGCGTGGCGATTGCGCGGGCGCTGATCAACCAGCCGAAGCTGATTCTTGCCGATGAACCGACGGGGAACCTGGACGAGGCGAACGAAGAGATTGTCCTCGGCTTGTTCCGGGAATTGCACAGCGCGGGACACACGATTTTGATGGTGACGCACGATCCGGATATTGCCCAGCAGGCCGACCGGCGCATCGAATTGGTGCACGGGCATCTGGCCGTAGACCAGCGCATCACCATGGACGACGGGATCCACTTCGATCACCTACTCGAACAGATCTGGGTTTGCGGCGAAGAGGGTCGCCCATCGGACGTGGAACACATCCGGCCGCCCGGTGGCGTGGACATGGTGCGGACACTCGCGCGTATGGAAGACTTGCACCTGGTGAAGATTCAGGAAGAACACACCGTGGAATTGACGGATCGCGGGAAAAACCGCGCGCGCGACGTGGTGCGGCGGCACCGGCTGGCGGAGCGGCTGTTCAAGGACACGTTCCGGATTGACGATCACGAAGCGCACAGCCAGGCATGCAAATTCGAGCACATCATCAGCCCGGAGCTGGATGAACGGATTTGTTCGTTCTTGGGGCATCCGACGACGTGCCCGCACGGGAATCCAATTCCGCCGGGCGAGTGCTGCGATCATAAGAAGGGAAGCCATTAGGGATTCTCCAGGGGCGGGACTTTTGCCCCGCAAGCTTGCGGGCCTGGCAAGAGCCAGGCGCCTAAATTAGAAAAATGCCAACACCCATCGATCAACGCAAAAAGCCCACGGCCGTGAAGATTCATGTAAAGAGCGGCGCGGGTGTGGACATCACCTGGGCCGACGGGCACTCGAGCCACTTCGATTTTGCCTATCTGCGCGAGCAGTGCCCGTGCGCGACGTGCAACGACGAGCGCGAAAAGAAGGACAAAATGACGGCCATGAATCTGCAGACGTCTCCGCTATTGCAGATGTATAAGCCCAGGCCGAAGGCGCAGGCCGCGACGCAGGTGGGGAATTACGCCATTCAGATCAACTTCAACGACGGGCATTCCACGGGTATCTACAGCTACGATTATCTGCGCACGCAGTGCCCGTGCGCGGAATGTGAAGCGGCTTTTCGCAAGACTCCAGCCTAAAGAATATTCAGCAACAGGCCGACACTCTCCTCGGTGTAAACAATCATTCGGAACGAGCGTAGCTCCGCCTGGTCGCCGGATTCTGAAACGGCCGAACGCGGCGTTTATGAGAACTGTCTTAACAATCTGCATTTCTAGCCGGTTAGCTAGACTTGGCTGGGGAAAAGTGCGAGCATTGGAATCTGCAGGTTTAACTACCCGTCAATGAGCAGCACTCCGCAAAGCCCGGCTGCCCAGGGCAGCCAGGGCAACGGTATTCCGCGCGTCTTAGTGGCCACTACGGCGCTGTTGAGCTTCATTTCCTTCTGGCGCGCGGCGGCCATCGTGTTGAACGACCTTGCCTCGTCGGCGTATTACGCCGGGGGCGAGGCCGAAGGCTACATCGGGAAGGCCGCGCCGTGGTTCATCCTGGGCATCATGCTGTTTTCCTACGCGGTCCGCGCGATCTACGTGGAAAGCTGCAGCATGTTTGTGCGTGGCGGCGTCTACCGCGTGGTTAAGGAAGCGCTGGGTGGCACGCTGGCGAAGTTCAGCGTGTCGGCGCTGATGTTCGACTACATTCTGACGGGCCCGATCAGCGGCGTGTCCGCGGGGCAGTATATCGTCGGCCTGATCAACGAAACCTCGGATTACATCCGTCTGGGGATCCATATTGCGCCGGATTTCGGCGCGGCGTCGTTCGCGGTGCTCTGCACGGTCTATTTCTGGTGGTACAACGTCAAGGGCGTCCACGAATCCAGCCAAAAGGCCATGCGCATCATGCAGATCACCACGGTGATGGTAGTGATTTTGATCGCTTGGTGCGTGTACACGGTCTTGTTGCGGCATCCCGCGCTGCCGCCGTTCCCCTCACCGAAGAATCTAAAGCTGGAGCCGAACGCCATGGGCTGGCTCTATGGCGTGCAATTCGCGCATTTCGCGGCGCTGATCGCCATCTTCGTAGGTTTAGGCCATTCGGTGCTGGCGATGAGCGGGGAAGAATCCCTGGCGCAGGTCTATCGAGAAATTGAACATCCGAAACTCCCTAACTTGAAAAAGACCGGTTTGGTGATTTTCATCTACAGCCTGGTGTTTACCTCGCTGGTTTCGTTTTTCGCGGTGATGATCATCCCGGACGCGCAGCGCCAGAATTTCCTGGAAAATCTGATCGGCGGCCTGGCGATGAATCTGGAAGGGCCGTTCGTGCTGCGGCTGTTCTTCCACGGTTTTGTCGTGGTGGTGGGCACGCTGATTCTGGCGGGCGCGGTGAATACCGCGATTGTCGGCTCAAACGGGGTACTGAACCGCGTTTCCGAAGACGGAGTCCTGGCGGACTGGTTCCGGCAGCCACACCGCCGTTTTGGCACGACCTACCGGATTATCTGGATTATCGCCGGCCTGCAGATTCTGACGATCCTCATCAGCCGTGGCGACGTCACCTTCCTCGCAAACCTCTACGCCTTCGGGGTGATTTGGAGCTTCGCCATGAAAGGTCTCGCGGTGCTGGTTTTGCGCTACACGCACCCCGGCGACCGCGAATACCGTGTGCCGCTGAACTTCCATCTCTTTGGCGTAGAAATCCCCCTGGGTTTGAGCCTGATCACGCTGGTCCTGCTGGGTATTGCGGTGATCAATCTCTTTACCAAGCCGCAAGCGACCATCGCCGGCGTCACGTTCTCCGTATTTTTGTTCATCGTCTTCACGGTCTCGGAAAAATTCACCCACCGCGCTCGGGGTTCCGTGGCCCACGTGGAGATGGACCAGTTCCACCTGGCGACGGAAGGCGTGTTGACGCCGGAAGCGGTGGGAGCGCGTCCGGGCAACATTCTCGTGCCGGTCAGCAACATCCATTCGCTCTATCACCTGGGCAATGTGCTGGACCGCGTGAAACCCGGGCGAAGAGATGTGGCGGTCTTGCACGTCCGCTTGCTACGGCGCCAAGCGAGCGGTGAATACGATTTGGAAGCCGAGCAACTATTTGGGAGTATCGAGCAGCAACTGTTCTCGCAGGCACTGGCGATTGCCGAAAAGCGCGGCAAGTCGATCCGGCTCGCCGTGGTGGCGTCGAACGAGCTTTGGGACGCGATCCTGCGGGCGGCAACTTCGCTGCAATCGAGCACCATCGTGCTGGGGTATTCGCCGAAGGAGCCTACGGAGGAGCAGGCGCGGCACATCGGCGACGCCTGGGAAAAGCTGCCGGACCCGAAGCCGCAATTCAACCTGGAAATTCACCTGCCCAATGGCGACAAGGTCTACAAGGTGCTCGGGCCGCACGCGCCGAACCTCACCGCCAACGAAGTGAACCTGTTGCACCGGTTGTGGCTGCGGTTCAGTGAAAGCGCCGCGCCGCTCGAACTGCACCACCACGACGTGGTGCACTTTGCACTGGAAGAAGTGATGAAAGAGCTGGACGACGGCCAGGAAGAGGCGCTGTTAGCGCGACTGAGGGCGCATCTGGAGTCCAACGCGAAGAAGAAGCCGCCGAAGATCTAGGCGCGCACCGGACGTTCGAACGCTGCTCCCCGGCCGCGGCCAGCTTATTCAGGCAGTCTCCGCCCGCCCCAAAATCGAGTGGCGCCCAGCTAGTACTCGCGCGATTCTCAGAACTCCTTGTTTTCCTGGGACATGTGCGTTTCACTCCAGATTCTGTTAACCCGCAATAACCTTCAGAGTTTACTTTAAATGTCGGCGCGCCGACATTTTGGAGTGTGGGGGCTTGATCCCGCTTTGAAGGCGCAATCACAGAGGCAAATGTGTGACTTGTACGCTGCGTGGCCGGCAACCGCTCAAGGGCAGAAGGCTCCCTTCCGCACTCCAATGTTGGCCGCTACAGCGCACTGGTGCAGTGGCCGCACTTTTTCGCCGCGACAGGTATCGGCATGGCGCATTGCGGGCAGTCCTTGGTGGTCACCGGTGCGGGCGGCTTCGGCAGCCAGCGATTTACGGAGCGCACGAGCAGGAAAATCGAAAAGGCGACAATGACGAAATTGATCACCGTGTTGATGAAATTGCCGTAGCTCAACGCCGCGCCGTGGGCTTTGGCTTCGGCCAGCGTTTCGTAATGCGTCTCGCTCAAATTGAAATAGAGGTTGGAAAAGTCCACCTTGCCGATCAGCTTGCCGAGCGGTGGCATCAGGATATCGTCCACGAGGGAAGAAACGATCTTTCCAAAGGCCGCGCCAAGAATCACGCCGACGGCCAAATCCAGCACGTTGCCCCGCATTGCGAATTCCTTGAATTCCTTGAACACGGTTTTCTCCTGTCACGAAATTCGAGCGGACGTTACACGCTCGTGGAGCGCTGTCACCCGGGCGGCAATTAGGGCAGGTTGCGGCGATTATAACCGAAAGAACTCCTAGCGTTGCCGCAAAATGAGAAGGGAACCAGCGACGCCGCGCACGACGAGGATGAGGCCGGCGAAGATCATCAGCGGGAAGATCCAGGCGAAGGGCGCGCGGGACATCGCCAGCATCACCAGGCCCAGCAGCACCAGCGACCCCCCGCGATTCCACCTCTGCCATTTCCGCCAGAACTCCCCAGGGCGCGCGAGGGCCAGGGCCCCCCAGGCGATCAAAGCAAAGCTGAGTACCAGCCACGCGCGGCTTCCGCTGTCGAAGGCGATGCGGTGGTTCAGCGCGAGCCACACGAGCAGTGCGCCCAGCAGGAAGAACACGAACTCGACGAGAACTTCGATCAGGCGCGCGGGCGAAAGCATCGATGCCTCGAACTCGTGAACTCAGGGCACGCGTTCGATGCGCACCTTCATGGTGACGGGAACGCGCGGGCGGTCCATGCCGTCGCGGGCGACTTCGGAGATTTTCACGGCGACGTCCTGACCCTCGACGACTTCGCCGAAAATGCTGTGGCGGTTATCGAGGTGCGGCGTCGGCGCGACGGTGATGAAAAACTGGCTGCCGTTGGTGTTCGGCCCGGCGTTGGCCATGGAGAGTTTGCCGGGCTTGTTGTGGCGCAGCGTGGGATGAAATTCGTCGGCGAAGTTGTAGCCTGGGCCGCCGCGGCCGTCGCCCTGCGGGCAGCCGCCCTGAATCATGAAACTCGGAATGACGCGGTGAAAGATGAGGCCGTCGTAGTAGGGCCGCTTTTCTTTCTTGCCGCTGATGGGATCGCGGAATTCCTTGGTGCCCTCGGCAAGGCCGATGAAATTCTCGACGGTCTTGGGGGCCTCCTTGTCGAAGAGGCGGCAAACGATGTTGCCTTGCGAAGTTTCAAAGATGGCGTAGGTACCGGCGGCTCTGGCCATGTGCGCTCCTTTTTGCAAACCTTTCTATGCTACTGGCAATCGCGAACGCAAAGCAAACGCGATTGGCGTTATCACGGGCAGAGTGGTCGAGCTGTAGTTCGACGACTACCATCAGTTCCAGGCTTTTTGTTTGCGGAGTTCGGTGATGTGCGCGGTGTGATGACGGCCGTGCCAGGCGTAGAGGAAAAGGAGCCAGTCGACGTTGCGCACGCCAAAATCGGGATGACGGACCGTGCGCGCGAACTGCTCCGGCGTCACGGTTTCGAGCAGGCGAACCCAGCGAACGTGCAACGGCTCGAGAAGTTTCAAGGAGATTTCGATCGGAGCGTGCGCCGCGTCCTCAAGTTGAGCCCAGGCGCTTTCTTCATACGGCTTGATGGTCGGCTCGGTTTCCGTGAGCGCGAGGCGTAGACGAATGTACGCATTCATGTGGCTGTCCGCCACGTGGTGAATCACCTGACGGACCGTCCAGCCGCCTTCGCGGTAAGGCGTATCGAGTTGCGCGCCGTTCAGCCCGGCAACCGCGGCACTCAATCTGGCGGGCACGGCCGCGATGTCACCGATGGCTGTGGAGCGCGTGGCGGCTGTGATTTCGCGGGGCATTTCGAATTTGCCGATCGGGTAACGCGGATCCATGGACTCACCTCGGTAGAGTAACTTTTGGCGATACGCTCACTCTACGAAAGGCCACGAGTTGCGTCTAGAGCGCGCCGGCAGGCGTGGCTCGCCAAATTGGATGTTTCCGGCCGGTTTTCCGGCACGAACACTTGTTCGCTATAATGACAAGCGTCTCCACGATCCCCACGAAACCGCTCCGTGGTTGTCCTTCGGGCCGGGAATGCTACAATCCTCGCCTTGTACCGGCAAGCTGACGAAATGAATCTAAGGGTTAGTGAGTTCGTCTATGAATAATGTCGTTATCATCGGAAGTGGCTGCGCCGGTTTGACCGCGGCAATTTACACGGCACGCGCGAATCTGAAACCGCTGGTCCTGGACGGCCACGAACCCGGCGGACAGCTCTCGCTGACCACGCACGTGGAGAACTACCCGGGTTTTCCCGACGGAATCATGGGCCCGGAACTGATCGAAAACATGCGCAAGCAGGCGCAGCGGTTCGGCGCGGAGTTCAAAGCCGGCGCGGTGTCGGAAGTGGACATCACCCGGCGCCCCTTCAAGATTACGGCGGGCAGAGACGTTTACGAGACGCGCTCTTTGATTGTGGCGGCGGGCGCGTCGGCTCGGTTGTTGGGCCTGGCGGGTGAGCGGGAGCTGATCGGCCGAGGACTCTCCACTTGTGCGACTTGCGATGGTTATTTTTTCAGAGGAAAACCGATTGCGGTGATCGGCGGTGGCGATTCCGCGATGGAAGAGGCGAATTTTCTCTCACGCTATGCCAGCCGCGTTTACCTGATTCACCGCCGCGACGAGTTTCGCGCGTCGAAGATCATGATTGATCGCGCAAAGGCAAACGAAAAGGTGGAGTTCGTGGTGCCGTACGTGGTGGACGAAATTCTCGCACCGGAGAAGGTAGTGACGGGTGTTCGGCTTCGAAACATCAAGACCGGCGAAAAGCGCGAAATAGCCCTCGACGGCGTGTTTGTTGCGATCGGGCACGATCCCAATTCCACGGTGTTCCGCGGCAAACTGAAAACCGATGAGAACGGCTACATCATTCCGGAACACGGCAGCCTGACGAATGTGCCGGGAGTGTTTGTGGCGGGCGACGTGCAAGATCACCGGTACCGGCAGGCGGTAACCGCCGCGGGCTCCGGGTGCATGGCCGCGCTAGACGCGGAAAAGTTCCTGGAAGAGCACAAAGACTAGGCCGGCACT
>Ga0335077_10009944_pt1 | contig 11822 bp, 8 predicted proteins | sample Lox_Sample_31_FD_207151 | JGI IMG/M metagenome (GOLD analysis project Ga0335077, IMG submission 207151) | Soil microbial communities from Loxahatchee National Wildlife Refuge, Florida, United States - Lox_Sample_3.1 | ecosystem: Environmental > Terrestrial > Soil > Wetlands | place: USA: Florida...
GACCAAGCCTGGGGATTGATTCCCGCAGGCACGGGAGCACCGGCAGCAGGACAAACACTCGAATCGGCAACATTCGCGATTTTGTTGCCGGGGAACGGCTGCTGAGTGGAAGGATCGTAGATCACAGCCGATAGTGCGGAAAAATCTCCGTTGCGCTCGGCGCAGGTCGGAACCGTAGAGAAAGCGTCGAACGGAGTCTCGGAACGCGCTCCGTTGTAGTTGACGAAGAAGAATGTTTTCTGTCCGCCGTTGTAAATCTTGGGAATGTTGAGCGGACCGCCGAGCGAGCCGCCGAAGTTGTTCTGCAGGTAGGCCGGCTTGGCCTGCGGCACTCCGGTCAGCGAGAACGGAGAAGCGTCCAGCGCGGAATCATCCACTCGGTAGTAGAGGGATCCGTGCGGCTGATTGAAGTTGTAGCGGCCGCGTCCGCCACCGAGCGTGAACGGGCCGCCACCACCTCCGAAACCCCCGCGACCGCCGCCCGGCCCGCCGCCGAAACCGCCGGGGCCGCCGGTGCCGAACAATCCTCCCGGCTGCTCGCGCATCTCCTGCACGCGCTGGCGGAGTTCATCGCTGCTGAGGGTGGACCATCCGGCGTTTGCGGTGTTGCCGGTGATGGAGACGGATTCCGTCGCCGATTCCGCCGACATCCCCGGCACCTGCAGGCTGGCTGGCAAGCCCTGATCGCCACCATTGAACCCGCCGTTTTCGGCGCCGAGTTCCGACTGCATGACCGCCAGGCTCTGAAAACCGCGGTTGAGCGCTGCCGTAGCCTGCCGCTGCTGCTGTTGCGCCGCTTGCTGCTGTTGCTTTTGTACGCGGGAGAGAAGCACCAGCTCCAGGTCCACTCGCGCACTCGGGTTTTGAGCGTTGATCAGCACTTCACGGGTCGCTATAGCGAAGGCGGGCATCTCTGCGCGAACCACGTAACGGCCATTGGCCTTGACATGCATGCCGTAGCTGCCGTCATCCCCGGTAGAGGTGACCGTCTTCTGGCCGGTCAAAGTGTTGGCGGCAGAAACCGTGACCCCGGGCAGAGGCACGTTGCCGGACTTGATGACACCACTGATGTCGCCCCCAGCCGCAGGCGAGGTCTGCGCCACCAGCGATGCGCCGGCCAGGAAAAGCGCTACGGCAGCGGCCAGCATGCAGGCGTTTGCTGCGAGGCCCCAAGAGTGATTCGAACGGAAGTTTCGCGTGGCGGACATCAAAGGGCTTTGTCGGAGTTAGACGAATTCCCCGGCATTCGGATGACCTCAGTGCTGCTCCGGCGAGCCCTGCGGACGAGCCCTGCCCATGGGTTGGGGGTCACCCCAATTCAGCTCCGCGGCAACGAAGGTGCCATTCTTTACTTCGCCACGGCCAAACACGTGATCGCCGGGCTTGAAATCGGCGAGCGTGATGCTCTGGTCCTGCTTGCGAAACGAGCTGTTCTCATCCACCTGGATGGTCTGGGTCTGGCCATCGGGACGTAAGACAGCCAGACTGGTACCTTCGATCGATTTGATCTCGCCGGCGATGAAGCGCTTGCCCAGGGCTTCACCCATGGGCTGGCCGCCCATCGAACGCGTGGCGACGAAGCGTGCGTTCCAGGCATTTTCTCCGGCGGCATCGCCACCCACCATAACCGTGTCGCCAACTTTGAAGTCCGCCAGCGCGGCCGGCTGCCGGTCTTTGCGGTACCGAGTGTCGGCCGATAGATTGACGGTAACCGCCTTGCCATCCGAGGTTTTCAGCGAGAGCTGATTTCCGGCGATCGCGGTGATGGTTCCCGTTACTCCCGGGAAGCGACCAGGACCGGGCCGGTCAGGACGAGCTTGCGTCTGGCCCTCGGCGGGCTTCGGCGGATTGTCGTGCCCCATCGCCAGCGCAGGCGCCAGCGACACTATGACAGCGATTGCCCAGTGTTTCAGCACGACAACCTCCCAGGGTGGTCCGGCGTATCCAGAGTGTTGCCCCATATTTTAACCAGCACCGCAGGGCAGGCGGGGAAAGACTTCGTAAAGAAAGGTCAAGGGAGCTTAGGCGTCAATGGCACAGCGGAATGAAGCTTAGCGCAGCACGCCGAGCGCGTAGTTCAGGGCTGCGTTTCTGGCCCCGTAGTCGTAGTTGGCGCTGGCCTGGTCGATGGCGGCCTGAGTCTCGTTGAGCTGGGCCTGCTGCAGCTCGACGATCGAACTCAAGCCCAGCTTGTAACGGGCGTCGGCCAGGTCGAGCGCCTGCTTGGCCTGGGCAAGGATCTGGGTGGTGAGGTCGAGGCGCTGGTAGGCGGTGATCGCGTCCAGCCAAGCCACGCGTACTTCACGGGCAATGCTGTTTTCGAGATCGAGCAGCCGCTGCTCTTCCGCTTTGTCGCGCAAATTGGCTTCAGAGTAGCGCGCGGAAAACAGCTTGCCGTTAAAAACAGGGATGCTGAGATTGAATCCGCCGGCGGCATAAGAACTGCGCAAGGTGGGGTCTCCCACCGGGACCACCCCAAAATTTCCCGCCGCGCTGATGGTCGGGAGCCAGAGGTCGCGTTCGGCCACCGCAAAGGCGTGCGCCGACTGGACGGCGAAGCGCTCGCGGACTAATTCAGGCCGCTCCCGAAACGCCTGCCCAACCAGAGGAAGAACATCGGGCGGAGGCGCCCCGGGCAAAGGCTCCTCTGCCAGCTCGAATTGCCGCTCGTCCGAATAGCCGAGAGTCCGCGTGAGCTCGGCGTAGGCAGCCTTGATCTCATTCTGCGCCTGTACCAGCAGCAGCTTCGCTTGCCCGAGGTTTACCTCCGCAAAGCTGACGTCGAGCCCGGATTTCAGCTTGGCTTGCGCCAGGGCTTGCACGCGGTCGGTGACGGTTTGCCGCTCCTTTACCGTCTCCTGCGCGACGGTCAGTACGGCCTGCGCTTTCAGAGTGCGGAAGTAAGCCTGATCCAGCAGCAGCAGAACGTCGGCTCGCGTCACCACCACGCCTTCGCGTTCGGCACCTGCCCGGAGCCCAGCGGACTGGCTGAGCCGATGGGTTCGTCCGAAATCTGTGAGCAACTGCCCCACCGTGAGGGAACTGGCAAAGCGCTCGAGGATGAGCGGGTTGTTCAGCGCTCCTGCGGCCAGACGTGTGCCGTTCTGCGCGTCGACGCCAGTTAGATCCCCATACACCTGGGGAAAGTAAGCCGAGCGGACTTCGGTTTGAACCTGTTGCGCTGCCGCGGCGGTAAACGTCGCTGCCTTGATCTGGGGATGATTCGCGATGGCAATCGCCTCCGCCTGTTTGAGCGTCAGCTTCTGCGGCGCAGGGAGGGGAACTTGCGCGACGGCCGCGCACGAGAAGCAAGCCAGGGCGGCAATCAGCAGGGACAGGCGTTCTTGCCTCATTGGATCTCCTCAGCGGCTACCGGCTCTTCGCTGCGGTGCATGAGCAGGTAGGCGGAAGGCACCAGAAACAGCGTGACCAGGAACGAGAGACTAAGTCCGCCGATGATGGCGCGGGCCAGCGGCGCATATTGCTCGCTGCCGGCCTCAATACCCAGCGCCAAGGGCAGCAGGCCAATCAGCGTGGCCAGGGTGGTCATGGTGATGGGACGAAGGCGGACGTGACATGCGTTCTTGAGGGCTTCAACCAGCGGCTGGCCCCGTCTCCGCAGTTCGCGGGCGAACTCCACGATCAGAATGGAGTCCGATACCACGATCCCGATCATCATCATGACCCCCATCAGCGACATGATGTTGATGGTTGTCCGGGTGATCAGCAGCAACAGGATCACGCCCGTAAAACCTGGCGGAATTGCCAGCAGAATCAGGAAGGGATCCTTGAACGAGGCAAACTGCGCCATGAGGATCAGGTACACCAGGACAATCGACAGGATCAGGCCAACGGTGAAGCTGTGGAAGGACTGCCGCATGCCCTGTACCGAGCCGTGCAGGCTCACCCGCACATTGGCGGGCAGCTTGGTGGAATCAACCACCGTCTGCACCCGATTGGCCAGGCTGCCCAGATCCGTGCCCTTCGGTGAAACATAGATGTCGAAAACGCGCTGGAGCTGATAGTGGTCCACTTCCGTAGGCGTGTTGATGGTCCTTATCCTGGAAACAGCCTCCAGCTCGGTGGGGTTCTGGTTGCCGGAGGCGCGCAGGGGTATTTCCTTCAAGTCGGTCAGCGAGTGCACCTGCGTGTCCGGATACTGGACGGTCAGCATGTAGTTGTTGCCGTTCTTGGCATCGACCCAGTAACTGGGCGCGATCATGCCGTTAGATGTAAGAGCGGTAATGACGTTGTCCACGACCTCCTGCGACGACAGCCCCAGCCGAGCCGCCATTTCACGGTCGACGTCCAGTTGGATGCCGGGATAATCCAAATCCTGCGGGATCAGAATGTCGCCCGCGCCCGGCAGATGACGCACCTGCTCGGCGAGCTGGTCGGCGGTGTTGAGGGCTTCCTTCATGTTGTTGCCGCTCACCTGGATGTCGATCGGCGCCGGCAAGCCCAGATTCACGATCGAGTCCACCAGCCCACCCGTCTGGAAGTAGGTGGACAGTTCTGGCAGGTCGTTATCCAGCTTCTTCCGCACCCGATCCATGTACTCGTAACTTCCGCGCTTGTGCTCCTCTTTGAGGTTTACCTGGACGAAAGCCGTGTGCTGGCCGGAGTTGCTGGTGTAGAGAGCAGAGAAATCAGGCGTGATGCCGATGTTGGAGACGATCATCTCCAGGTCGCGCGGTGGAATCACTTCCCGGATGTCGTTCTCCACCGCCTTGATGTACTGATTGGTGAGCTCGATACGCGAGCCCGTTGGCGCCTTGATGTTGATGACGAACTGTCCCGGGTCCGTGCGGGGAAAGAAGGAAACTCCCAGCAGAGGCGACAGCGACAAACTCACCAGAAAGGCTCCCATGATGCAGGCCACGGTGAACCTGGGGCGGGCCAGGCTCTTTACAATGGCGCGGTCATACGCCGCCAGCAGCCGATCATAGAGCCGGTTAAAGGGACCGCAAGCTCGTTGCAATAAGCCAGGATGCTCTTCCTCGCTGTGCGCGGCATGAATAAACTTGAAGCAGAACAGCGGCACCACGCTCATGGCCACGAAATAGGATGCCGCCAGCGACAGCACCACGCCGACCGCAAGTGCGGTAAACAGGAACCGGCTCACGCCATAGAGAAATACGACCGGGAAGAACACGATAGCTGTGGTGATGGTCGCGGCCAGCACCGCCAAGGCGACTTCTCGCCCGCCAAACTCCGCCGCCTGCTTCGGGTCGTCGCCCAGTTCCAGGTGGCGGAATATGTTTTCCAGCACTACCACCGAGTTATCGATCAGTCGCGAGAGCACCAGCGCCATGCCCCCCAGCACCATGGTGTTGATGGTCCCGCCGGCAATGGATAGCGCCATAAACGCGGTCAGGCAGGAAAGTGGAATCGAGAGCATCACAGAAAATGTGCCGCGAAGGCTGCCCAGGAAGATCAGAACCATCAGCGCGGTCAGCAGGAGCCCAATGCCACCTTCACGCAGCACGTTCCAGATGGCAGTCTTCACGTAGATGGACTGATCGAACACGACATTGGCTACGAGGGTCTTGGGAACATCCAGAAGATCTTTGACCTTCTCCTTGATGCCGTTAACGATGGCAATGGTGTTACTGTCGCCGCCTTGCTTGAGGATGGGCAGGTACACCGATTTTTGCCCGTCCACCCGCACAATGTTGGTCTGGATAGCGGCGGCATCTTCGGCGTGCCCCACATCGGCGACCATCAGCACATTGTTGCCTTCCACCTTCAGCGGGAGCTGGTTGATCTCTTTGGTGGTGGGGAGCTGGCTGTTGGTGTAGATGTTGTAATCCTTGGGCCCGATACGCACATCGCCCGCCGGCAGAATGGTGTTGGCGCTGTTGACGGTACGCACCACGTCCATCAGGCTCAACTGGTGCGCCTGCAGTTTCACCGGGTCTACATAGACCTGAATCTGCCGGTACTTGCCGCCGAAGGGTTGCGGGATCGAAGCGCCCGGCACGTTTGCGATCTGGTTGCGCACGGTGAACTGCCCAAGATCGTGCAGCTCAGTCTCGTTCAGCCCCTGACCCTTGAGCGTGATCAGGCAGACCGGCAGACTGGAGGCATCAAACTTGAGCACGACCGGAGGCAGCGTACCGGGCGGCAGCCGTCGCAATTGCGCCATAGCGAGATTCGAAATCGTGCTGACGGCCGCGTCCGCATTGGAATTGGGCTGGAAGAAGACTTTGATCAGGCTGACGCCAGTCAGCGAGCGCGATTCGATGTGGTCGATGCCGCTTCCCAGGGTGAAAAAGCGTTCGAAAGGGTTGGTAATGTTGGCTTCGATCTCCTCCGGCGGCATGCCCGCATAAAAGGTGGCCACCACCACCACGGGAATGTTGATGGGCGGGAACAGGTCCACCGGCATGCGCGTGACCGTCACCACGCCCACCACGGCGATGATCAGGCACATCATGATGACGAAGTAGGGGTACTTGATCGCGAAGCTGGACATTACTCCGGACCCCCTTCATCCACTTTGATGTTGGCCATACGGCTGGCCCGGGGATCAACGCGTTGCCCGGGCTGATAGGCGGTCAGGTTGCCCACGATCACGCGGTCTCCGGGATTCAGTCCTGCCAGCACCTCAACGCGGTTCGGATCCTCGATGCCCGTCTTGATCTCCCGCACCTGCACCCGGTCCTGGGAGTCCACCAGCAGCACCGTCTTCTTGTCATTGTTTTGGCTCACCGCCTGCACAGGAACGGTGATGGCATCGGCGCGGTTTTGGATCTCCAGAATCACATCGGCATACATGCCCGGAGACAGCTTGTAGTCGGGATTGGGAATGTCGAACTCCACCTGCATGGTGCGGGTGGAGCGATCGAAAGAACTGGTGAAGCGCACCACCTTGGCGCTGAAGCGCTCGCCCGTGGCTTGCACGCGAATATTCCCTACCGTGCCGACATGCAGCCCTTCGGCCAGCGACTCCGGCAAGGGGATGCGCAAGCGCAGCACGTTCACCTGCGCCAGCTTCACCACTGGCATGGACGCCACGTTAGAGGTTCCGGCCTGGATCAAGGCCCCGGTGTCCGCATACCGCCAGGTCACGACTCCATCAAAGGGCGCGACGATCCGCGAATAGTCCTGCATCGCCGAGTACTGCGAGTGAGTGGCCTTGGAGACCGCCAGTTGCTGCTCTGCCGCTGCCAAGGCCGATTTCGCCGACTCCACCTGCGCTTCGGAGGCGAGATCCCTAGCCTCGGAGTCGTCAATCTCCTGCTGGGCGATCAACTCCGGCCGTTGTTTCGCCACCTGCTGCAATCGCGCGGCCTCCGCATGCAGGGCGTCGTGGGTGGCTTTCGCCCGGGCCACCTCGTTCCTGGCCCGCAGGATCTCCTCCTGACTGTGGCGCACGCCGGCACCGGCGCCCTCAACTTGCGCATTCAGCTCCGGCACTTCCAGCACCGCCAGTACCTGCCCGGTTTTGACGCGATCTCCGATATCAACACTGATCTTGCGAATATAGCCGGCGACCTTGGCGTGGAGCTCGACGTCCTGATAGGGGAGAAACTCACCCGCGATTGAGAGAGTATTGGTGACCGCCTCCCGCTTCACTATTGCGATGGCAGCGCGAGGAGCAGCGCTGACGCCGGCCACATGGGAGGGAACGTCGGCCTGCACACGGCGCAGGACCAGGGCACCTATGCCAACGCACGCCAGCGCTCCTCCGACCACGAGCACAGCGTGTTTCATGCGAATCTGCACGGATTTGTCCATTCGAATTGTATAACCTCGCTCACCGACCCGGAGAAATACGGCCGACGACTACGAATTAAGACAACAAGTTCAACGCGCGAGCGAGCGCGAGAATGAAATTAGATAGCCGGCGGCGGTCGGAGAAAACGAAAGAGTTCGAGCCGGTCGAGGTGCCGCGGAATGAGCGGACTTGCAGTCGCTAAGGTCAGAACACGGCACACAGGGAGGACAAAGAACAGCAAGGGCGCGAGCCAGAGAACCGGCAAAGTCCCGGTCACCGTCTTCAGCTTGTCGCCACTCACCCACAGCTTCGAGGCGGCGGCAGGATTGATCGTCCCGGGACGCGGCGGGTCATAGAGCGATAGCTTCGCCCGCAGCGCCAGGCTGAAAACCAACACCACCAGCGCAGCTACAACGAAGCGGCGCAAAGCTACCTGTCTGGGGTTCACCCACATACCCTTTGCAAGAAGAGATGTTACACGAATCCGGCTAACCAAGACACGTCAAACGGCCAGATGTCATGTAGCCGGGACCTTAAGTATGATGCGTCCCAGCATCCTTTAGGTTACCACCGCCGCCCGGCTTCGTACCCGACGCGGAAGTACACCAACCTTGAGCTGGGATGTGGTATACATCACACGTACAAAACCAGCTTGGCACTCCTGGTTGTGCCAGTGCAACTCCACGGGCCGTCCCCGAGTATGTGCCCGAGTAGCACTGTGTTTCTGCAGGCAAACCAGGAAGGAGCGCTCACATGAATCCCGTAACCAATTCACCGGCAGTCAGTCCGCCACCCACAGCCCAGGGCTCCTGGCTGACCCAACTTTCGGGACCCGAACGCAGCACCCTGTTCGCCACCTTCGGCGGCTGGGCGCTCGACGGCATGGACGTGATGGTGTACAGCTTCGTCATCCCCAGCCTGATTGCGGCATGGCATATCAGCAAGGGCCAGGCAGGCCTGCTGGGCACGGCTGCGCTCTTGATCTCCGCCATCGGCGGCTGGCTGGCAGGCACGCTGGCGGACCGCTTTGGCCGAGCGCGCATCCTGCAGCTCACCATCATCTGGTTCGCCTTCTTCACCTTTCTGAGCGGCTTCACCCACTCGTTCACGCAACTGCTGGTGACCCGCGGCCTGCAAGGCCTGGGATTCGGCGGCGAGTGGGCGGTGGGCTCGGTGCTGATGGGTGAGACCATCCGCGCGCAACACCGCGGCAAAGCCGTGGGAACGGTACAGGGCGGCTGGGCCATTGGCTGGGGCTTGGCGGCCATCTGTTACACAGTGCTCTTCAAGGCACTGCCCGAAGCCACGGCCTGGCGTGCCATGTTCTGGATCGGCATCCTCCCCGCGCTGCTGGTCTTCTACATACGCCGCAGAGTCCCGGAGCCGAAGGTCTACGCCGAAACGCGCAAGAAAGTTGCCGCCTCCGGCGAGGGTGCTTCGTTCTTGCACATCTTCTCACCGGACATCCTGAAGGTCACGCTGCTGACCGCAGTGCTCGCAGTCGGAGCGCAGGGCGGCTACTATGCCATTACCACCTGGTTGCCGACCTTCCTCAAGACACAGCGCAAGCTGTCGGTCATGAACACCGGTGTTTACCTGTTCGTGGTCATCGTGGGCTCCTTCATCGGATACATGGTCAGCGCTTACCTTGCCGACCGTCTCGGTCGCAAGAAAACCCTCATCCTGTTCGCGGTGGGCTCGTTCGTGACCGTGGTCGCCTACACCTATCTGCCGATTAGCAACGACGTGATGCGGGTGTTGGGATTCCCGTTGGGGTTTTTCGCCTCCGGCGTGTTCAGCCCCATCGGTGCATTCTTCACCGAACTCTTCCCCAGCCGTCTGCGCGGATCGGGGCAGGGATTCTCCTATAACTTCGGTCGCGGCGTCGGAGCGTTGTTCCCGACGCTGGTGGGATTCCTGAGCGTCAGCGTGACGCTGGGCCACGCCATCGCCATCTTCGCGGCCGGCGCGTACCTGGTAATGATCCTGGGAACCGTGCTGTTGCCGGAGACACGCGGGAAAGAATTGCACGTGTATGAGTGATCGCGCGCGAGCCGCGGCGATTCCCGGCTGCCAAAGGTACAACCCGGATCCGGGAAAGCCCAAGCTCGCCATCCCGGCGGGCAGTTGCGATTGCCACGCTCACATCTTCGGGCCGCCGGATAAATATCCGTTCACGCCGAACCGCAGCTACACCCCGCCGGAAGCCAGCATCGAGGCTTACTTTCGCATGCTGGGTGCTCTGGGATTCGAGCGCGCGGTAATCGTGCAGCCCAGCGTTTACGGCATCGATAATCGCTGTACCCACGATGCCGTCGTGGCCTCGGGCGGCAACTGGCGCGGCGTGGCCGTAGTCGAGCCGTGCGTCACGGATTCTCGGCTTGCTGAGTTGCATGCCGCCGGTTTCCGCGGAGTGCGCATCAACCTCTTGTTCAAGGGCGGACTGCAGATGGAGACGCTGGAGCAGATTGCGCATGCCATTCAGCCGCTGGGCTGGCACGTGCAACTGCTGCTCGATGGCCGGGACCTGCCGGAACTCGCGGAGCGGCTGCGGAAGCTGCCGGTAGACTTCGTTGTAGATCACATGGGGCACATGCCGGCATCGCTGGGCACGGGGCACGCTGGATTTCAAACCCTGCTCGAGTTGCTGCGCGGCGGGCGCTGCTGGGTAAAACTTTCGGGCGCGTATCGAATCGCGAGCAAGCCTTATCCTTACGACGACGCTGCGCCCTTCGCGCGGGCCTTGGTTGCGACCGCGCCGGACAAGCTGGTGTTCGGCACCGATTGGCCGCACCCCTCGATCAGCGTTCCCATGCCGCAGGACGCCAGCCTGCTCGATCTGCTGCCCGTGTGGGCGCCGGACGAAGCCACGCGGCGCAAGATTCTGGTGGACAATCCGGCGCGCCTCTATGACTTCCCGCCTGCACCAAGCGCGGCCAGAGAAGGGCGATCGGTCCAGAGCGTCCGCAGTTAGAGCAACTGGTGAAAGGGCACGCCTTCAGGCGTGCCGTGCCGGCCAAGGAAGAGTTCGGCTTTAGCCGCTGAGGGAAAATTTCCTCAGGGCCTAAAGGCCGGTTCATTTAATCAGCATCAACGGCACGGCTGAAGCCATGCCCTTCACCTTACGTCTGCTGTGAAACTGTTGTAGCTGGGAGGTATGCAATGCCGGAAATCGACATTCTGCTGGGCGGCTTTCCGGGTCGCAGCGAGCGCGGATACCTGGGCTGGAGCGGCTGCTACCTGCTCACCACAAGCAAAGGACAGAAGGTCTTATTCGACACCGCCGGATATAACGAGCGCGCTGTCGTCGTGGCCAAGCTCGCCGAGCGCGGCATCTCGCCCGAGTCGCTCGACCTGCTGATCCTCAGCCACCTGCACTTCGACCACGCCGCCAACTGGGATGTGTTTCCTAAAGCCGAGATCGTAGTGCACGAGCGGGAGCTGGCGTATGCAACGTCTTCCGAGGCGGACGGCGCGGAGCTACGCTTCCATGCGCAGGCGCTGCGAAACGAGCGTCGCGTGCGTGCGGTCGCGGGGGATGACATCACGCTTTCACCGGAGTTGACGCTGCTTCACGTCCCCGGCCACACGCCCGGCGCGATTGCGCTCGCGGTCGAAGGTGCAATCCTCTGCGGAGACGCGCTCAAGAGCCGTTGGGATTTGCAGGGCAAGCTTTCGCCTCCATGGTGGAATGAAGCTGAAGCCATGCGCTCGATTGAGCGGCTGAAAGCTTCAGGCGCGGTGCTCTATCCCGGACACGACGTCCCGCTAGATCGCGTGGGCGGCGAGATCAAGCCGCGCGGCACGCCCAGCGTCCGCATCTTCTTCCCCGATAAGAGCGAGCACGTGGTCGCCGCGCCCCAGACGGAAATAGTTTTCGCGTAATTGTTAATGTGAATTGTCGAGCACCTGCGCCAGGTGCATCACGCGTGCGTCCGGACAGAAATGGCGCACCTGCGAGCGGCAGGAAAAACCGTCGCTGATCACAATCGTTCCCGGCTCGCTACGCTGGATCGCCGGCACCAGCACGCGCTCGGCTAGGATCTTCGAAATCTCGTAGTGATCGGCTTCGTAACCGAAGGCGCCGGCCATGCCGCAG
>Ga0335077_10009946_pt1 | contig 11820 bp, 11 predicted proteins | sample Lox_Sample_31_FD_207151 | JGI IMG/M metagenome (GOLD analysis project Ga0335077, IMG submission 207151) | Soil microbial communities from Loxahatchee National Wildlife Refuge, Florida, United States - Lox_Sample_3.1 | ecosystem: Environmental > Terrestrial > Soil > Wetlands | place: USA...
GCTCCGGAGATGCGAGATCCTGGCCCCGGGCGGCGGCTTTGTCTTCAATGCAATTCACAACCTACAGGCCCACACGCCAGTCGAGAACGTCGTCGCGATGATTGATGCTGTGCATGAATTCAATGGACGGATGTGATACCGCTTGGCTGTGTTGCGAAAACTGAATGAACGAGTCTGATAGGCTGCAGAATATTCCATGCCCAAACCGAGGCCAGCCCTGGTTAAATGGCGGCACTTCGAACCCGAGATCATAGTTTGCGCGGTCCGTTGGTATCTGCGGTTCTCGCTTTCGTATCGGGACGTCGAGGAGTTGCTCATCGAACGCGGTCTCCCCGCAGACCACATCGTTCGATGGAGCGTGGTACTATTCAAGGCTACGAGGTCCTGCACATGATCCGGAAAGGCCAAGTGAGGTGGTTGCCGAAAGGGGATGTCCTGGGTCAGATTCAGTTCATCCGGGAAACTCTTGGCTTGAAAAGCTGAACAATCGATACCGCGAGACTGGCGATCGGTCCGTTTCGCCGACAGAATCGTTTTTGCAACACCTCCCCTATTTAGGCTGCAACCCAGTGGTTTCCTGACGTTGACTCAGGTCGCCATCCGGGAATGCCACGGCTACCCAAGGCACATCTAACGACTTCAACGTTGCCTGCCACACTACGCTCGTGGTCTTGCCGGGCTCAAGCACAATCGCCTTTTCGGGATCGCGCACGTCGAGGTTGAAGGCCCGCAAGATGAACGCATGACGCCCGGCGCCTTCCGCGGTAAGGCGTAGCGTCACAACCCCGCCGCCGCGCGCTTCGGAGGATAGACTGAAGTCGACCGCTTGCGCCGGCCGCAGATCCACGCGACGCATGGCACCAGGTATCAGTCGAAGAGTCAGGTGCACAACGCCCTGCGACACGGTGTAACGGCCCTGCGGAAGCCACGCGCGGAAGCGTCCGGTGACGAAATCGGGCATCACCACGCTGGTGCCTGAGCCGGACACCGGCCGAAACTCCACTGGTGCGCGCGTGGCCCTCCACTCGCTCTGGTCCAGCGCGAGCCCTACGTGTGGTACGAGAAGGGTGGACAGATCATGTATACCCTCGCCGACTATATAGGGGAGGACAAGATAGACAACGCCCTCCGGAACTTCCTGATGCAATACCGCTATGCCAACGCGAACAATCAGGTAGACGCCGCGAACAGCTCGCACAGTGCCGCCGATCAGCCATACCCCGATACCCGCATGCTGGTCGACGCGCTCTACGCTCAGACGCCTGCCGAGCTTCGGTATCTGATCGACGACGGATTCAACCGCATCGTCCTTTATGACAATAAGGCAATTTCCGCCATTTCGTACTGGACCCCGGCCGGTAAGTACCAGGTCATTCTCAACGTCCAGGTTCGCAAGGTCCAGGCCGACGGAAATGGCGTAGAATCCCCCATGCCGCTGGCCGACTATATCGATATCGGCGTCTTTTCCGGCCAAAAGGATGACGAGAAGCCTCTATAATATGAAGCGGGAAAAATTCACCCAAGAGCACCAGACCTTCACCATCCTGGTTGACCAGCAGCCCACCAGGGCCGGTATCGATCCCTACAACAAACTGATCGACCGCATTGCCGACGACAACGTGATGGACGTCACGAAACAATAGCTCATACTGCTGCAACGCATAGAAACGTCCCCGTCCGGATTGACAGTGAGAGACGTTCGCTCAACGCCGTGGTGAACTACGAACTGCAGTGGGGTGAAATTGTCTCGCGTCCACGTCACGGGGCAGCCGCATGACGCTGAGGGTGCGATCATTGCGGCGGCCTGCTTCATCAGCGCGGGATGACCACGGCGACGAGCGTAGCTAGGGAAGCCCAAACGTATATAAAGCGCTTCCTGCGGTGATAGCGACGTATTCTTTTCCATCCACAGCGAAAGCCATTGGGCCGCTGTGGATCTCGCCGCCGGTCTGAAAATGCCAGAGGACATTGCCGGCAGCGGCATCAAGCAGGATGAAATTTCCTTGAGCATCACCGGTAAACAGCACTCCTCCTGCAGTCGACAAGAGACCAGACGCCGATTGCGATACATGCTGGAATTCCCACTTCACCTGCCCAGTCAGCGGTTCGATGGCGCGAACTGCGCCTTGGCCCGGCGAATCATCGGCCGGACGGTAGGCGCTGCCGTAATAGGCGTTGCCCGCCTCGTATGTTTGCGGGGCCGTGCTGAAAATGTCGCAATTCTCATTGGCGGTTACATAGAAAAGGCCCGTGTTCGGATTGAACGATGGTGAAAACCAGTTCGTGACGCCGTACGCGCCCGGACATAGCCGCCGCCCTTCCGGTGTCGGCTCGGTATCCGGGTCGGGTGCGGGGCGCCCTTCAGCATCCTTGCGGTGAGTCCAGTTGACGGCGCCGAACGGAGTCGCTGAGAGGAGCTTACCCTTGGCGCGATCCAAAAGGTAGAAAAACCCGTTGCGGTTGGCCTGCACGATCAGGTGTTTGCCGTCCATATCGATGATGACCGGCACTTCGGTCGCATCCCAGTCATGGGTATCGTGCTTGGTGAATTGGAATTGCCAATTCAGCTTTCCTGTGTCAGCGTCCAGAGCAAGCAGAGTATTGCTATATAGGTTGTCGCCAGCGCGCCCCTCGCCGCGATTCGATGGTGCAGGATTGCCTGTCGTCCAGAAAAGTTGATTGCTTACCGGGTCATAGGCGCCTGTGATCCACCCGGGCGCTCCACCCGTTTTCCACGAATCTCCTTCCCACGTCTCGTTCCCCGGTTGACCGGGTTCCGGAACGGTGTAGAATCTCCACTTTCGCCGGCCGGTGTCCGCGTCATAAGCATCGACGAAACCGCGGATGCCATACTCACCGCCGGAGGGACTTATGATGATGAGGTTCTTTACCGCTAGCGGCGCGACCGTGAAGGTGTAGCCCTTCTTGTAGTCCGTCGCTGCAACATCCCAGACTACGTGCCCGGTTTTCGCGTCAAGCGCCATGACGTGGGCATCGAGCGTCCCGAAGAAAACCTTGTCCCCCAGGATGGCGAGCCCCCGATTCACTCGCCCGCAACACGGCCGAATGTCCGTGGGCAATTGTCGCTGATATTTCCAGATTGGCCGGCCCGAGCGCGCATCCAGAGCAAACACACGGCCGTCCTGAGCTGTACCGTAGAGGAGGCCGTCAACAACAAGCGCCGTGGTTTCAAACCTGCCGTTGGAGCCGTCCCCGGATGCACCCGTCTGGTAAACCCACTTCGCGACCAGCGAGTGTCCGTTCTCCACGTTGATCTGGTCTAGGGCGCTGAAGCGATGTGCGGCATAATCACCTGAATAGGTCAGCCAGTTCTGTGGTTCTCTGGAGGAATGGACCAGGCGGTCAAACGTCACCTGTCCGAAAGCGTACCCGGCATACCACACCGCGGCCGCCAGAACCAACGAATGGCGGAGAAGCGTATTCACGGCTCCCACGCTCAGTTCGCCCCCGCGGCAAGCAGATACCCCACAATATCCCTCAGATCTTTGTCGCTCAGCTGCGTCGTGTCGTAGGGCGGCATCAACGATACGGAGCTCTTCTTGAAAGAGCGTAGCTTTTCTCTTTCAAGCAGGAGAATGCGTTCGCTCGTGTCCATCATCTGGACGCTAAAGCGGTCCTCATTCATGATGAAGCCTTTTGTTTCCTGTCCTTCCGCGGTCACCACCGTCACTGTCTGGTACCCGTCCGCCAGTTGCCGGCTAGGGTTGCGCACGGAATCCACGATCGATTCTAGCGATCGCGAACTGCCCACGGCGGTCAAATCCGGTCCGAGGCGCCCACCCTTACCATCCACCATGTGACACTTCGAACAACCGGCCGCGCCATAAAAAAGCGCCTTCCCATTCGCCGCATTGCCGGCCGGCGGCGGCGTTTTGATCTCGATGCTCCGGAGATAAGTAATGACCTGCCAGATCTCCTGGTCTTTCATCTCGACACCGACGCTTCCGAGCGCGGCAGGCATGTCTGTTCCCGGCACTCCATCGTGAATGGTCCGGAAGAGTGCGGCGTCGGAGTTGCCATGTTTCTTCCTGGCGAGGGTCAGATCGGGACCTCGGCCTCCGCCGCGCGCGCCCAGTCCATGGCACATCGAGCAGTTGATGCGAAAGTGAGACTTACCTGCGTCCACCGCCTTGGGGTCGTTCGCGAACGGGTTACGGTCCTGTGCACGGGCGGCCGCGGCGAGCGCGAGCAGAATCAGCAGACCAGACCATCCCGAAGGGTGCAGCCCAGGGCGAACCACCCCGTTTCTTATTACGAACATGGTTCCATCATTTCCGCTCTTTGTGAAGTCGAGAGGAGTCGCGTCCCACGGGGAATAAACACATGTGTTGAATGATTCTACCGCAGCAATCCGGTCGCTTCCTGGCGTCGACTCAGGTCGCCATCCGGGAACGCAACCACTACCCAGGGCACATCGGGCGACTTCAAGATCGCCTCCCAGACCAGAGTGGCGGTTTTGCCGGGCTCGAGCGCGACCTCCTTTTCGGGATCGGGGACATCTAAATTAAAGGCGCGCAAGGTGAACGTGTGGCGTCCTTGGCCTTCGGCGGTAAGGCGCAGGGTCACCGCCAGGCCGCCGCCGTGTCCGGTATCGCGCAGGACAATCGCCACCCCGCCAGCACCGGCCTCTGAGGATACGCGGAAGTCGACCGCGTGCATCGGCCGCAGATCCACGCGATGTGTGCCGCCGGGTAACAACGCAACGGTGACATGCACACTACCCTGTGACACTGTGTAGCGGCCCTGCGGTAGCCACGCGTGGAATCGTCCGGTGACGAAATCCGGCATCACCACGGTCGTTCCTGACCCGGACAACGGCCGAAACTCCACCGGTTCGCGTGTCGCCGGCGGCGACACGCCCTCTACCAATGCCGGGCCCGCCACATCCTGCATCAGCCAGAACCAGCGGGCCACCGGGTGCACCCAGACCTCTTTGTAGTTGAAACAGTTCTGCACCGGCCAATAAGGCTCGTCGTTGTTGGCGCGCGTTTCGATACCCACCGGCAGCGACCCCACGATGTCGCCGGAGCGTTCCGAATATTGCGGCGGGAAGTCGTAGCCTTCGCCGTACATGGCGCTCTCGCTGAAGGGATTGCGGCCCAGCACCCACTCCACCTGCTTTCCGGCCAGGTCGGCGGCTTCGGCGTCGCCGCGCAAATGCGCAGCCGCCGCCAGCGCCTTGGCTTGAGAAAGCAGCACGCCGAACTGGCCCCGGCGTTCCATCCAGACAGGGAACATGCGCAGGAAGTAGTCGCCGCCCAGCGGCACGCCATGATGAATCTGGTCTCGGAAGATATTGCGCGTCAGGGGATCGGAGGCGCTGGTCTCGGGTATCTTCAGGGCTTCGCTTTCCCTGTAGATCGAGGCCGGCAGCACGCCGTACGGGTCCGTGAAGCGCGCCCCGGCCTTCAGGTAATACTCAGAGTGCAGCGCCGCAACAGAGTACCAGCGCATCCAATCGGGGTGATCGGGGAAAAGTTCGCACAGCCGCGCCATGGCCACCACCGGCGCCTGTTCGTTGCCCACGTGGGAGGCGTGATACAAATCCTCCTGCCGGGGGTTGGTAGAGAAAAAGCCCGCGAGCGGCGTCTTCCAATCCGGTAGCTTCTGGTGCTGCGAGCCGATCACTACTTCGGCTAATTCGAGCGCCTTGTCGGCGTAGCGCTTTTCGCCGGTATCCTGGTAGAGATCGGTGGAGGCTATGATGCCGATGGCCGCAAGCTCCAAATCAGGGCCGCTATAAGCGCCGGGTGCCACGTGCCGCCGGTCCGGCCCCTTGACGGCGAACTCCCAGTCCTCCTGCGCGGTGCGCAAACTGCGCCGCGCCGTTTCGGGATCGATTTCTCTCAGAACGCGCCACGCGCGCGCTTCCACTGCGGCTGAGAGGTAATTAACGCTCGGGTTGTCCTGAGCCTCCACCTGACGATCGTCGGAGTCACCGAGAATGCCATTGGTGAAGGAATCGATGGCGATGAAGCTCGCGCGGTAACCGTCGCCGAAACGCGTCTTGAGCACCCAATCGAGGCCCCACTTGGCCTCCTCGATCACCCGCCGGCGGAGCACCGGATCCTCGCCCCGCAGTTGCATGCGCTCGGCCAGCGCCAACAGTCCATAGACGGCGTCCGAGGTGTTCACCGGCCCTTGGGAAAGGTCGCCTGCGTCATGCCAGCCGCCATTCATCACGATCTGCTTGCCGTTGTGAGTGAGGAGCGCATCACGGTGGCAGACGCCGTGGATGCCGGGGATCGCGAAACCGCAACGCTCGGCGTAGAGGAAGTTGAGAGCTTTCCAGATGCTCTCGCGCCAGCAGCTGTCACCGATTGGAAAAGAGCGCGTAGCACGGCCACCCGCCTGAATAGCGTACGTGCCCGGTTCGCGCACCTCCGAAAAATCCAAAACCTCGTATGCACCCAGGCGCGTGGCGACGCGATTCACCGGCTTGCGCAGCACCACCGCGCCGGTCTCCATGCGGATCAACTGGAACTCGTTCGCGTCCAGGTCACTCGCGATCGCCGTCTTAGTCGACCCCGCCGGATAGCCGCTGTGGCTGAACGCAATCCGCCCGGGCGCGACGCTCCAGCCTTCGTAATAATCGGCGTCCACTCGCTCCAGTTCCAGTTGATCAAGATCAAACATCACACGATCGTCAGGTTCCGCCATGGTCTTGGGCACCGAGTAATTGAAGTCCACCGCGGTGACTTTCTCCCGCGCCAGCGGGCCAATCTCCCACACGACGTGGTTCCATGCGCGGTTCTGAAGGATGACGAAGTGATAGCCCTCACGGCGTGACATGTCCGGGAGTTTCTCGGCTCCGTCGTTATGCAGCGTCATGAAGAAGGAGATGGCGTCGACACCGTCGATCTCCGCAAAGATCCAGACCGAAATGCGATTGAATCGCGTCCAGTCTTCGCCCGGAACGCGGCGCGTGGCCTCGACCTGGCCCCAATAGGGCCTGGAGCCGTAGCTGCCGGCCGGACCTGACGGTCGTGCCGGCTCAGCCGGCGGAACGGCGAGCAGGCGCAGCGCGTGACGACCATGTCGCACATGCTCCGTAGTGAGCGCCATGTCGCCCTGGCCGCGGAACCTCCAGGCGGAGAGATCTTCCATGTCATCCAGCAAACGTGAATCGAGCACCTTCTTGTTCGACCAGCGAAAAGCCGCCCCGTCTTCGTAGCGTGCCTGCATCGGCATGGCCGGCGGCTCCTGTCCCGGGAGCAGCATCGCCAGCAGCAAAGAGAAGAGAAGGAATCTGAGGTACATTACGGAACCCATCCACCTTATCCGGGCCACGGCCGGAATACCGATCGAACAGATACAGCTTCAGACCCTCGGCAGCGTGTACGGTTGGCGATACTCCTTACTGAGGTAGGCATTCGCCGCTTTGTCATTCCCAAACGTTTCTGTTTTAGGATCGAAGACAACTTCCCGGCCCAGGCGGGAGGCAATGTTGCCAAGGTGGCAGATCGTCGTAGCCAGACGACCGATCTCCACATCCGCATTGGGCCGCCGGCGGCTCTTGATACAATCGAGAAAATTCCTCTCATGCAAACTGCTCGGTGACTTCTCCGACGCCTCTGCAGAGGGTCCGGTACTCCCGTCTTTGTAGTACACCTTCCAGCTACCTTCGTGGCCTTCACCGTGAATCATCAGACTCGCCTCAGTGCCGTGGAAACCGATGCCCTCCTCGCTTCCATCAATCGGATGGTGCTTGGCAAAGCTGCGCAATTCCCATACCAGTATAAAGTCACTGTAAGCGTACGTGACGATTTGGGTATCAGGAACCTCCTTCGCATCATCCAGCCAGTAAATCCCGGAATTACCGGCCACACGCGTAGGAAGACAATTCTCCACCCCACGCAACGCCTGAATGCCCCAGAGCGCGACATCCAGCATATGAACCCCCTGATTTCCTAGCTCGCTATTTCCGTAATCCCAAAAGAATCGCCACTTGTAATGGAACCGGTTGACGTTGAACGGGCGCTTGGGTGCTGGCCCCAGCCACTGGTTGTAGTCGACTGTCGATGGCGGATCGCTATCAGGCGGTCTTCCGATACTATCGCGCACCTGGCATTCCCAAGCTGTAATTTCGCAGATCTTTCCCAGTTTTCCGGATTTTACGAATTCAATGGCACTTTGAAAATTCTCGGCGCTTCTGTTTTGAGTGCCCACCTGGACCACACGGTTGTATTTGCGCGCCGCTTCGCGGATGAGGTGCCCTTCTTGAATCGTTTGCGACAGCGGCTTTTCGACATAAACATCTTTACCGGCTTGGCACGCGAGCAGGGCGATGTGCGTGTGCCAATGGTCTGGCGTGGCGATGATGACGCCATCAATATCTTTGTCATCCAGCAGCCTTCGAAATTCCTTGGTCGTTCCGGACGCCTTGTGCTGGGCTTTCTCCAGGTCGGGGTTGACCTTGTCGAGAATGGCTTGATCAAGATCGCAGAACGTCTTGATCTCAGCCCCCTCACGTATCGCCCGCAAAGCGTCCCCGCGGCCCTGATTGCGCCCTCCGATCAGCCCCAACACAACCCGCTCATTAGCACCTTTCGCGCGCGGGTTCCAGTTTATGAAGCCTGCCACTGCAGAAGCCGTCCCCAGCTTCTTTACAAACAACCTGCGGTTTTCCTCTTGCATAAGTTACCTCCTTAGGTTTTAAGGCCCGGTGCCATTGGCGGCTTGTCGGGACCTTCGTGCGCCGCATCTAAAATATCAGCTTCAACCCGAATTGAATCTGTCTCGACGCTGTCGCCGTGGCGGTGATTAATCCCGCGGACGCACTGATTGAGCCGTTCGAAAAGACGATTGCATTGGGCGTTGCGAAGTTCGCCCGGTTGAGCAGGTTGAAGCATTCAGCCCGAAATTGCAGGTTTGCCCGCTCTGTCACAGCCGTGGTCTTGAACAGCGATACGTCCAGGTCGGCCAATCCGGGTCCGGTTAGCGTTCCTCTACCCAGGTTTCCGTAGGTGCCGGAGGTGGGCAAAATGAAGGCATTCGGATTGAACCACTGGCTCGGGCTCTTAATCAGAATTGGCCCCGTAAAAGCTGGATTCAAGGACGGACGGTCGGGGTTTCGTGTGTCTCCATCCCCGGACCGGTTCGAGCCCACCTGCGGAGTAAACGGAAAACCGCTCAGCAGCGTCGCGATACCGTTGAGCTGCCAACCGCCAATCAACTTGCTTCCCAGAGTTCCTGCGTGCGTCAACCCGCGCCTGTTCTGGCCGAACGGCAGCTCATAGGTCGCGGAAATACTCGCTTGGCTGGTGATGTTCAAGGCGGACAACCCCCAGTCCCTCGGCAGATTGTTCCGGTCCAAAATCATTTGCGCCTGATTTTGCGCTTGCGCGCCCGTCAGTCCCGAATTCATATCGAGATTCTTCGCCCACGTGTAGTTCCCCCGAAATTGCAAGCCCTGACTCCAACGGCGGGTCACGTCGATTTGCAGTGCATTGTAGCTGCTGTTTCCCTCCGTGTACCAGAAGAAGCCGCTCGACAAATACGGATTGGGCCGTTTCGCCAGCGGGATGTACTGAGCTCCCTGGGGCACGGCGCCTTTCGAAGTACCGGGCGTGCCGCCGGAGGTGCAGCCGTCCGCGCTCGAACAGATCGCGGCCGGAATGCTGTTTGGATCGATGCTTAGCTGTCCATGGTACCCATGCGATCCCGCGTACGCGATGCGCAGAGCGGTATCGTGACTCAATTGCTGTTCCACCGCTATATTCCACTCCTCCGCTGCCGGCGTTTGCGCGTTGGCCTGCACTCCTTGCGGTGCGTATATGGTGCAGGGTTTCGGAACACCCGGTCCGCACGAGGGCGATGGCACTCCAGGGACCAGGGGCAGGGTCGAAGACAGCCGAACGTTCGAAAACGAAACGGAGCCGTTATACGGTGGAAGCGAGTTCAGCAGAAAGCTGAGCGCATCCATCAGCGAATAGTAGACGCCGAAGCCTGCTCGGATTGCGGTCTTTCCATTTCCGAAGAGGTTCCACGCCATGCCAACCCTAGGACCGAACAGCCACTTCGCATTGTTCTGACTGAACGCCGAGCCGTTCACGCGCGGAGTGGTGAGAAGGATGCCCTCGGCGTCCGTGATGTAGTTGGCGGCTCTACCCGACTCCTCATTCCAGCCGTTCGTAAACTCGTGCCGGATGCCAGCCTGCAGCGTGAAATTCGGACAGATCTTGATTGCGTCTTCGAAGTACCACGCCCCAAAAAAGCTTCTCCAGCCCAGCTCATTGGGGTCGGGCACCACCTGAAACGTGCTCAAGGTTCCTTGCAGAAAGCTCGTCAGGCTGGTGAAGCTCGCCTGGCCCAATTGGCGCGAAGCCGAGTTCTCATTGTCCTGGAGCCGCTGAAACCACACCCCCAGGCTGATCTGGTGAATTCCCCTGCTGATTTGCACGCTGTCGGTAAAGGTGAAGAGGTTGCGGCGATTCCACGCGCCAGCGGCGTTATTCGGGCCCGCCGAGGTGAGAGAGGCCCCACCGGTTGTCGTGGCGCCGCCGCCGATGACGATCCCGCCAGGTCCACCGCCAGAAACGAACGACAGGCTCGATGGGAAAGAGGCCAGAAGAGACGAATCCAGATTGAAGGCGGCGCGCGAGAATCCGGTACGGGCCGTGTTGAGAATCTCCGAGGATACGACATGTGTTTCCTGCAAGCTGGCTACCTGCATGCGGAGGACTGTGTAAGAAGCGAAAAGTGGATCGGCCAGGGGAACCAAACTGTTGCCATCGTCGATCGTGTACGCCGCCGAAAACGCATCTCGATCCCGTGGGGTGTAATCGGTTCGCACAGTACCGAAGTCTTCGCGGATGGACTGTTTCGGATTGTTGTATGCCAGCGCCATCCCGCTCGGCAAGCCATCGGCCAACAGTTCCCGGCCGTTCGGCTGAGGCCACAACGTCATGTACGGCAGCATCGCCGGGTCCAGATGGGCAACCCGCGTTTCCAGACCGGAAGCGTTCGGCAGAAAGCCGTGGCGCGCCTGCTGGTCCGGGACGATACTGACGTTGCTCACAGCTAAAGCCTGCCGGAATCCCTCGTAATTTCCGAACAGAAATAACTTGTCCTTCTTGATGGGCCCGCCGAGGGCGCCGCCGAACTGGTTCCTCCGGAACGGAGGAACGAACGCCTGGTCGAAAAAGTTTCGCGCATCCAGCGCGCTGTTTCGAAGAAACTCAAAGACGGATCCACGCAGAGCATTTGTCCCGGATTGGGTTACGATTACGACCTGCCCGCCGGCGCGCTTCCCGTACTCGGCTGGGTATGAATCCGTCAGGATGTTGAACTCCCGGATGGCATCGATTCCGAGCAGATCTCCGCTGACACCGCCGGGAGTCACAGCGAGTTGGCGACTCAACCATGACGCGGCGGCAGTTCGCTCTCTCGGCCGGCGCAGCTGACCTTGTCGGCATCCCGAACTTCTGCTCTCATGAGCACTGGGGCAGCATCGACTCGATTGGCGTCGTGCCCGAGGGCTTTCGCGCAGACGTAGAGCGCGGCGCAACCCCACGCAGACGTACGGGCATCCTCGACCTTCTGCTTGAACCATACCTCGCCGACCTGCTTTCCGCTGCTGGAGAGAAGATCGATACAGAAGAATTGCGGAAGCGATTTGCCTGGGAAGCGCTTGCGAAGCTGCGGCCGGCGCTTCAGCCGCAGGAATTTAGCGGCACATTCCAGCGCACTCGTCGGGGCCTGCTCGACCTCTACGGCGTCGACCTCTGGGACCTGAGCCGCGGCGCCTGTGCGCAGTTGGATGACGCTATGATTATCGCAAAGCAGCGGATTACCTAG
>Ga0335077_10009949_pt1 | contig 11819 bp, 11 predicted proteins | sample Lox_Sample_31_FD_207151 | JGI IMG/M metagenome (GOLD analysis project Ga0335077, IMG submission 207151) | Soil microbial communities from Loxahatchee National Wildlife Refuge, Florida, United States - Lox_Sample_3.1 | ecosystem: Environmental > Terrestrial > Soil > Wetlands | place: USA...
GAAGAGGCCGCCGGCCGCTACATCCGCCGGATCGACGAGATGGGCGGCATGGTCGCCGCCATCGAAGCCGGCTTTCCCCAGACCGAGATCGCTGCCGCCAGCTACCGCTACCAGCGCGAAGTCGAAGCCGGCGAGCGCTTCATCGTTGGCGTCAACCGGTTCCAGAGCGACGACCAGCCGATCGAGCTTCTCCAGATCGACGAAACCAGCGCCGCCCACCAATGCGCCAAACTGGCGGCGCTTCGCAAGCGGCGCGATAATGGCATGGTGTGCCGCGCCCTGGATGCCCTCCGGCGCGCCGCTGAAAATACCGAAAACACCATGCCGTTCCTGCTCGATGCCGTCCGCTCGTACGCCACTCTGGGCGAGATCTGCGACTGCCTGCGCAGCGTCTTCGGCACCTACCAGGAAACCGCGCACCTGTGAACATGTCTCATCCGATTCGAATTCTGGTGGCCAAGCCCGGGTTGGACGGCCACGACCGCGGCGCTAAGGTGATCGCCCGCGCCCTCCGCGACGCCGGCATGGAGGTCATTTACACCGGCCTCCGCCAGACCCCGGAGATGATCGTCAATGCCGCCCTCCAGGAAGACGTGCAGGTGATCGGCCTCTCCATTCTCTCCGGCGCGCACAATGCCATCGTCCCGCGTGTCATGGACCTGCTTCGCGAAAAGGACATGACCGACGTCAAAGTCGTCGTGGGCGGCATCGTTCCGGACGAGGACGCCGCCGCCCTGAAAAAAATCGGCGTGGCCGAGGTCTTCCAGCCCGGCGCGTCGCTCGACTCAATCGTAAATTTCATCCGGAGGACCGCAGAGCTGAAAGCTGAAAGCTGAAGGCTGAAAGTTGGAAGCCGACGGCTAAAAGCTGTAGTCCAAGCTTCACACCTGTAGCCCGGGGCACTCGTTGTTGCAGGCTTTCAAGATCCGCTAAAATAATGCTTTACCTCATTGGAATCGAAACTGTCTCGTCAGCGCAGAGTGGAAAGGTATGCTTTCATGAAGTTCTCCCGGCGCGTTAGCCTGGCTGTGGTCGCGGCCTGCCTCTGCGCATCCTGTCTCGTCCCGGCTTCGGCACAGCAGACCCCGCCTCAGCCGCCGCCGCAGACCCAGCCTCCACAGACCCAGCCGGCGCAAACTCCGCCGCGGCAAACGCCTCCTCCGCAGACCCCGCCGCAACAGACCCCGCCACCCGCCCCGCCGCCCCGCCCCGCCAACCCCTTCGAAACCGTGCCCCGCGAGGAAGTTCCGCCCACCACCCCCCCGGGCACGCCGCAGGTTCAGCGGCCGCAGTTGGAAGTGCCCAAGCAGGCTCAGACTCCCAACGCGCCCCCGGGCACGCAGGTCATCGAAAGCATCGAGTTTCGCGGCACCAAGCGCGTCCCCCAGGACAGCCTCAAAGTCCTCATCCTCTCCAAGACCGGCGACCTGGTGAACTACGAGACTCTGCGCCGCGACTACATGGCTCTGTGGAACACCGGCCGCTTCGATGACATCCGCGTCGAAGAAGAACCCAGCCGCACCGGCGTCATCATCCGCTTCGTGGTTGTCGAGCGCCGCGTGATCCGCTCCATCGAGTATCCCGGCGCCAAGTCGGTCACGGTCAGCGAGATCCTCGACCGCTTCAAGGAGCGCAAGGTCGGCCTCAGCGTCGAGTCGCAGTACGATCCCAACAAGGTCCAGCACGCCGCCGTCGTGCTCAAGGAATTCCTCGCCGAGCGCGGCCGCCAGTATGCCACGGTCGACCCCCAGATCGAGCAGATCCCGCCCTCCTCGCTCAAGATATCGTTCGTTGTGAACGAGGGGCCCAAGGTCAAGGTCGGCGCCATCACCATCGAAGGCAACCAGGCGAAAAGCCAGAAGTGGGTCATCAACGCGATGAAGAATTCCAAGCCGATGGGGATTCCTCACTCGATCCTGTTTGAGAACCTCTTCGCCAAGACCTACGACCGCGCCAAGCTCGATGAAGATAAGGAGCGCGTCCGCCAGGCTTACCAGGATGCCGGCTACTTCCAGGCCAAGACCCTCGAAGAATCCGTCAACATTGTGCATGAGGGCGGCAAGGGTTGGCGTCTGCCCCTCATCAAGATGAACCTCCCCGGCATCAAGGCCAACATCGACCTGCCGGTAGAGGAAGGCCGCCTGTATCACCTCCGACAGATGAACTTCCAGGGAGTCAAGCTCTTCCGCACTCCCGAAGTCCTCATGAAGCCGCTGTTCGGCATGACCACCGGCGACGTCTTCTCCACGGAAAAGCTGCGCAAAGGCATCGAGAACATGCGCAAGCTGTACGGCAAGTTCGGCTACATCGATTTCGTGCCCGAGCCCAACTTCGATATCGTCCCCGATTCCGACCAGATCGATCTCACCCTGACCGCCGATGAAGGCAAGCAGTTCTTCATCCGCCGCATCGACTTCTCCGGAAACACCACCACTCGCGACAAAGTCATCCGGCGCGAAATTCTGCTCGACGAAGGCGACATGTTCAATACCGAGCTCTGGGACTACAGCATCCTGCGCCTCAACCAGCTCGGCTACTTCGAGATGTTGAAGAAGGAAGAAGCCGCCGATATCAAGCGCAATCCGCAGTCCAACACCGTGGACATCACCCTCAAGGTGAAGGAGCGCGGAAAGAACTCAATCGGCCTCAACGGCGGCGTCAGCGGCATCGCCGGCAGCTTCATAGGCTTCAACTACTCGACGAACAACTTCCTCGGATTGGGCGAAACGTTGTCGCTCGAAAGCCAGCTTGGCACGCGCATGCGCGACGTCAGCCTCGGATTCACCGAGCCGTACTTCCTCGATCGCCCGCTGCAGCTTGGCTTTGTCGTCTACCTCCGTCACTTCAATTTCGATCAGGGCCGCGAAGCTTCCATTCTGTCCGGCACCAACCTGATTCCCCTGTATAACCAGTTGGGCACGCAGAATCTTCTGAACTACAACCAGAACAGCCGCGGCTTCAACGTCTCGGCGAGCTATCCGCTCAAGCGCAGCTTCGCCCGCTTCGGCATCACCTACGGGTACGACCGCAGCAACATCGAAACGCTCACCACCGCATCCACCAACTATTTCGAGTACATCAACTTCAACGGCGTGGCCGGCCCCAACTCCCTCACCGGCATTCACACCAGCCACATCACCATGTCGTATACCTACAACACGGTGAACCACCCGATCACGCCGACTGCCGGCCGAAGCGTCTTCGTCTCCACCGACTTCGCGGGGAGCGTCTTGGGCGGCAACGTCAATACCATCCGGCCGTCGGTGGATCTCAAATACTTCAAGCAGGCGCCCTGGCACAGGACCCACATCCTCGCCTTCCATATGCTGGCGTCGATGATCACCGGTTACGGCGGCAAATACATCCCACCGTATTCCCGCACCTTCATCGGCGGCGAGCAGGATGTGCGCGGCTTCGAAATCTGGGGCATCACTCCGATCGCGTTCATCGCCTCGGAAGGCACTGTCAACGTACTCAATGCCGACGGTACGCCCCGTACCCAGAAGGTGATCAGCAACGGCGTCATCACCAGCCAGCCCGTGACCATGAACATTCCGACTTATCAGTTGATCACCCCCGGCGGCGATGCGCAGACGGTCGGCAACTTCGAATACAGAATCCCGATCGTCGGACCGGTCACCCTTGCTTACTTCGTCGACGCCGGCCTCAACAAGATCCTGCGCCCCAGCCAGCTCACCATGGACGTGACGCGCGTGGAGGATCTGAACAACTCTTATCCCCAGGCCGGCTTCGATGGACGTGTCCGGATCGCATCCGGCTCCGAGAAGATCCGCGTGTCCACCGGTCTCGAGCTTCAGGTCATGCTGCCTGTGGTCAACGCCCCGTTCCGTCTGTACTTTGCCTACAATCCGTCGGTGGTTCGCGAATACCTGCAGCCGCCGATCGTCGCCGACCGGTCGTACTTCCCCAATAACGCCACGTTCCTCAATTCCGTGGCCTTGTATGGGACCGCTTACCCGTACTTTGAAAAGCGGACGATGTTCCGTTTTACGATTGGCAGGACGTTCTGACCGGAGTCCGCGCGCGGCAATATGCTAGTATCGTCACACTGAGGAGTTTTTAGCTTTGAAGAAGATTTTCGCGTTTCCGTTTTTGGCTCTCGGCATGGCCGCGCTGACGCATGCCCAGAGCCCGACCAAGGTCGCCATCATCCACGTGCAGAACGCCATTTTGAGCACGAAGGAAGGGCAGAAGGCCGCCAACGAACTGACCTCGAGGTTCGCCCCCAAGAAGGCCGAGTTGGACAAAAAGCAGGCCGACCTTGCCAGCATTCAGGACCAGTTGCGCAAAGGCAGCGCCACCATGAGCGACGAGATCAAGGCCAAGCTCATGCGCGAATTCGATACCGGTAACAAGAACCTCCAGCGCGATACCCAGGACGCCCAGGATGAGCTTGATCAGGAGCAGGGCAAGGTGATGCAGGAGCTCGGCAACAAGATGATGGGCATCATCGAGAAGTACGCCACGCAGAACGGCATCGCCCTCGTCGTCGACGTCAGCAATCCGCAGACCCCGGTTCTCTGGGCCAGCCAGACCATCGACATCACCAGCGACATCGTGAAGCTGTACGACCAGGCCAACCCCGGAACCGGCACGACCACCGCCAAGCCCGCCACACCAGGCACCCTGGCCACGCCGAAGCCGACTACCCCGGCAACCACAACTCCGGCCCCAGTGATACCGCCAGTCCAAAAGAAGAAGTAGATTTGTGGGACAGGCTTGAGCCTGTCCCGCGCCGCCGACGCGTCCGGCGGTACAATTCCCTTAGGGGGATTAGTCCATGAAGCTGGCTGTCGTATCCGGAATCTTCTTTCTGGCCTCCAGCCTTCCTGCGCAAGTCATCACGCGCAGCTTCGGAAGCGTGGTCTTTCCGGGAGGAACGTCCGCGACAACTCCTGGCGTGACGCGTAACTTCGGCAGCGTCGTCTTTCCGGGTGGCGCCAACGTCCCGCCGGTTCGCACTGGCCCGCCGACCATCGTTGGCATCCCGCCGGCCGGCGGCGTGCATCCTGTCACCGGGCAGAACTTCCGCCGCTCCAACGTCGGTACCCGCGCGAACCGTGCGAATTCCTTCGTCTACGCCTACCCGGTATTTGTCGGCGGCTATGACAACTCATTCGTCGGTTCCGAGCCTGTCGTGCCGCCGCCCGCACCCGCGCCTGCGGCCATGTACCCGCCCGAAACCGCCCACCCGGTGATGATCCAGGTCGGTCCCGATTACCCGTCCCATGCGCCCATGAGTGCCTACCAGCCGCCTCCTGCTGCCGCGGGCGAGGAGCCCGGGCCCGGCTCCGAGCGCTACCTGCTGGCGTTCAAGGACCATACAGTTTACTCCGCCCTCGCCTACTGGTTCGAGGGCGACACTCTGCACTACTTCACGCCCGGCAACGTTCACAACCAGGTCTCGGTGTCGCTGATCGACCGCGAGCTGACTACCCGCCTCAACAAAGAACTCGGCATCGACTTCCGCATGCCGGACGGCAAATGAGAAGATCACGGATTTACGTGATACACTGAATTCGGTGATGAATATGCACAAGAACGTCACCCTAAGCCTGCCCGAACCCCTCCTGCGGAAATTTCGTGTCTACGCAGCGGAACGGAACCAGTCCATGACTCAGCTCATGGCTGAAGCCGTGCGCCGCATGATCGACGAAGACGGCGAAATGGAGAGAAAAAAGCGGCGCTTGATGGATCGAATCCGTAACGCAACTGACAGAGGCACCCACGGCGTCGCAACATGGACACGCGAGGAGCTCCACGATCGTGGAATTCGTTGACACCAACGTATTGGCTTACGCGCACGACACAAGTGCAGGAAGCAAGTACGATGCATCGAAGAATCTCATCTTTCGTCTGAGCGAGCAAGGCCAAGGTTGTGTGAGCATTCAGGTGCTCTGCGAACTATACTCGGTCGCAACTCGAAAACTCCGCTTTAAGGGTGAGGAAGCCGAACAGATCATAGGCGACTTTGGAGCGTGGTTTATTCACCGGCCGACCCACGCCAGTCTCTTGAATGCGGCACGCCTCGAGCGCCGATACCGGATTGCGTGGTGGGATGCCCTGGTCTTGAACAGCGCTCTCGAAGCCGGTTGCACAACTTTGTGGACCGAGGATTTCACCGACGGGCAGCGCTTCTCCAGCCTCCGCGTCCGCAATCCCTTCGTGTAGTCCGCGCTACTCCCACTCGATCGTGCCGGGCGGCTTGTGGGTGAGATCGTAGAATACCCCGGCAATGCCTTCCACCTGGAGCAACTCCCGACAGACGGCACACAGCAAGTCCGGCGGCATCAGGACCGATTGCGCGGTCATCCCGTCGACCGAATGCACGGGACGGAGGACCACGGAATCGGGCGCGGCGGCCGTGCCCAGGGGGATCAGAATCACCGGGAACTGCCACACCTCGTGATCGTACCCGCTGGCGTGAGTCAGGCGGCGCACGATCGCGTCCGCTCGGCGGAGGTGCTCGATCCGTTCCGGAGTGAGCGAGGACGCGCGCACTTCCATCGATTCGACAGGTGCGGCGGTCTTGACAGCGGCCACCACGCGGTTCACCTCCCGCAGGCGGTTGATCAGCTCCGTAGCGTGCGCGTGATCCAGCGCATCGATGGCCAGCACCGGCGCGTAGCTCCGCGAATCGCCCTGCACTCCCACGGAGTGCACCGGCAGGATCAGGCCGTCCGCGGCCGCGCGGACCGGCTCGTCGCGCTCGGCGCACAGGCATCGAATGGCCAGGCCGGGCCCGGGGAACGGGTGGCGGTCGAGCAGCTCCGGCGCCAGCCCGAGCTCGCGGCCGACTTCGCGCACCTCGTCCTTGTAGAACGACTTCAGCGGCTCCACGATGCGGCCCGATTCGATCAGCCGCTGGATTCCGGCGACGCGGTTGTGGTGGGTCTTGATCAACGCGGCCTTGGCTGTGCCGCCGGATTCGATGGTGTCCGGATAGATCGTGCCCTGCCCCAGGATCCAGTGCTCGTCGAGCAGGCGCCGCGATTCGATGATGCGCTCCTGCACCCGCACGAACTCCTCGCCGATGATGTGGCGCTTCCGCTCCGGATCGGTAACTCCTTGAAGCGCGCCCAGGAACTGTTGCTCGGCGTGTTCCACGCCCAGGTTCGGCATGCGTCGCACGAACTCGGTCTCGCCCTCGCGCATCAGGCCGGTGTCGACGTAGACGCCGCGGACACGATCCGCGCCGAGCGCGCGCGTACAGAGCGTGAACGCCACGCTGGAATCCACGCCGCCGCTGACGAAGAAGAATACGTTGCGATCGCCGGCGGCCTCGCGGATCTCCTTCTCCAGCAGCGGCGCGCGATGCCGTGGATCCCAGTCCGGCACGCAGCCGCAGACGCGGAACACGAAGTTGGTCAGGTACTCTTTGCCGCGCGGGGTGTGGACTACTTCGAGGTGGAACTGTACCGCGTAGAAGCCACGCTTCGGATCGGCGATCGCCGCCACATCGCAGGTGCTGGTCCGGCCGGCGGTGTGGAAGCCCTCCGGAAGACGGTCGACCACGTCGCGATGGCTCATCCAGACCTGCTGCGCGCCGCCGAGCCCGGCAAACATGGCGTCCGGGCAGTCGGCGAGTTCGAGCGTGGCCAGCCCGTACTCGCCCTTGTCGCCCTTGCGCACGTTGCCTCCGAGGAGGTGCGCCATCAACTGCTGGCCGTAGCAGATTCCGAGCACGGGCTTGCCCAGGTTGAATATTGCCGGATCGACGGTCGGGCTGTCCGGGTCATACACACTGTTCGGCCCGCCGGAGATGATGATGCCCCGCGCCGATGCCAGTTCCGCCGCCGGCGTTTCGCTGGCGCGCACCTCGGAGTAGACACCAAGATCGCGCACTTTCCGTGAGATCAGGTGACAATACTGCCCGCCTGCATCCAGGACAATGATCTGCGCTGTAGGGTTCACACGGGGCTACTGCTGCGCCTTCATGCGCTGAACCACGATCTTCTTTGCGCTCTCCAGAAGCGCCGATGCCTTCGGCATGTCGTCCACCGCCTTCGCGACTTCCGGATCGGTGCGCGCAAACATGGCGTCGCTTTCGTCGACGTTGAACGCCGTGGTGTACATCTCCTTGGCCAGGTAGCGGCGGATCCAGTCGCGGTCCTTGACGAAGTCGGCTGCGCTAAACGATGCGCCACCCTTCTCGACGGCGCGGCGCTGCATGTAGTCCTCGAGCTGCGACAGAATCTCGCTGTCGGGCATCCAGCCCTTGGGCAGGTTGGTAGGATGTAAGCCGAAGTAGGAACGCGTGAAATCGAAGAGGCCGAAACGGAAGAGCTCCGCCTGTAGGCGATCCAGTTTCGCGGGCTCGTATTTTTCGTCGGGCGTGATTCCGCCGCCGCCGTAGACCGTGCGGCCGCCGTCGGTCATCTTGACGTCCACCGGGTTGCGCGCGTTCTCGTCGCGGTGCATGTAGTAGTCGTAGAAACTTCGGTTGGCGTAGTCGCGCTGGATCAGGCGTCCGCTGGGCGTATAGAAATGCGCCCAGGTAAGCGCCAGGCCGGTGCCCTCGCTTAGCGGATAGACCGTCTGCACGAGCCCTTTGCCGAACGTGGTCTCGCCCATGATAAGCGCGCGGTCGTGATCCTGCAAAGCGCCGGAGACAATCTCGGCCGCGGACGCGGAGTAGCGGTTCACCAGAACGACCATGGGATACTCGCGGCCGTGGTTGCCGTTACGGGCCACGTAAGCTTTCTCCGGCGCGGAGCGGCCGCGATGAGTGACGATCAGGGAATTCTTGGGCAGAAAGTGATCGGCGACGGCCACGCCCTCGTTCAGCAGGCCGCCCGGGTTCTCGCGGAGGTCGAGCACCAGGCCCTTGAAGTTGTTCTCCCCCAGCCGCTTCAGGTTCTCTTCAAGCTCCCGGCTGGTGGTTTCGGTGAAGCTTAAAATCTTTACGTACGCGATGCCGGGTTTGATCCAGAACGCGTCCTGGACGCTCTTGCGCTCAATCTCGTCGCGCACCACAGAAAAGGTCATGTAGTCAGGCACGCCCTGGCGCGAAATTACGATTTTCACGGTAGTGCCGCGCGGCCCTTTGAGCAGGTCGGCGATTTCGGTGGTGTTGAGGCCTTCGGTGGACTTGTCGTTCACCGCGACGATGACGTCGCCGGGGCGCAGACCAACTTTGTACGCCGGGAATCCGGGGAACGGCACTTTCACCGCGGTCTTGCCGTCAGGCTGCGGGCCGACCTGCATGCCCACCCCGTAGTAGTGTCCCTTCTGGTCCTCGCGCATCAACTGGTACTCGCGCGGATCGAAAAAGCTGGAGTGCGGGTCGAGAGTCCGGAGCATGCCCGGGATGGCCCCTTTGTAGACGGTCTTGTCTTCGCTCGGGCGTTCGGCAAAATTCTGTTCCACAAGGCGCAATGCCTTGACGAACCCGCCGACATCCTTATCGAGGTCCTCCACCGGGGTGGCCGCTGAAGCCACCTCGATCTTTGGCCCATAGAACCCGCCTACAATCGAGCACGCGAGAACGATCGCGGGTAAGACAAAAAGGGAGCGTCTCCTCTGAGCCATTGGGAAAACCGTCCTATCTAAGCCGAGTATACCGTACCTAACCTCTTCGACGCGGGATGACAACGGTTGGCTACGCGGTGGCCATTTCGCGGCGAACCGCGTCCAGGACCCCGTTCACAAACTGGACCGACTCCTCGTTGGAGAAACGGCGTGCCAACTCCAGGGCTTCGTCGATGGTGACGGGCGCCGGTGTGCCCCCGCGGGTCATTTCGTACACGGCGAGGCGGAGAATATTGCGATCCACGGCGGGCATGCGCTCCATGCGCCAGTGTTCGGCGTGGCGGGTAATCCTGTCGTCAACCTCCTGAATGTGCTGGATGGTCCCAGTTACCAGGTCGTCGACGAAGGAATCGCGCTCCGGTTTTTCTTCGGAGTAGAGCGTGTCGTAGTACTGGTGTATCGCATCGTCCGCGGTTGGGCGCCGCGCGTCCCAGAGAAAGAGAATCTGCAGCGCACGCTGCCGCGCTCTGCGCCGGGAAGCCATCTTAGGTCGCCTGCCGCAGGGTGCGCAGCAGATTGGCCATTTCGATCGCCGTCATAGCGGCGTCAAAACCCTTGTTGCCGCCTTTGGCGCCGGCACGGTCGATTGCCTGTTCCAGGGTGTTGGTAGTGAGCACGCCGAAGGCAACCGGCACCCCGGTCTCGGCGGCGACGTGCGCGACGCCCTTGGCCGCTTCGGCCGCGACGTAGTCAAAATGGGGCGTCTCGCCGCGAATCACCGCCGCCAGGCAGATAATCGCGTCGTACCGGTGCTGCCGCGCCACTTCGCCGGCCACCAGAGGGACCTCCCACGAGCCCGGGACCTTGATGACGTCGATCAGGTCCGGGTTCGCGCCCGCGCGTATCAGCGCATCGGATGCTCCGGCCAGCAGGCGCTCGGTGATGAAACTGTTGAATCGGCTCACCACGATCGCGAATCGCAGACCCGCGGCAGTCAGTTGGCCTTCAAACACTCTCGACATATCTCATTTTCCTTTGAAAACCGCGGCCCGTTTTTCCAGGAACGCCCGCGTACCTTCCAGCCGGTCTTCAGTTGCCGTGCTCAGCGCGAAGGCGGCAGCTTCGAATTTCAGCCCCTCCTCCAGACCGCAGTTCAAGCCTGCATCCACGGCTTCGATGGCGAGACGAACCGCGAGCGGTCCGTTAGCCAGGACTTTCGCCAGCCAGGCGCGGCTGTACGCGAGAAGGTCCGGTTGCGGCACTACGGCGTTCACGAGACCGATTTGCAGAGCTTCTGCCGCCGTGATGGGCTCTCCATCAAGTAGCAGCTCGAGCGCGCGTCCGCGTCCCACGAGGCGCGGCAGACGCTGGGTGCCGCCGTATCCGGGTATGATGCCCAGCTTGACTTCCGGCTGACCCAGTTTCGCGTTCTCGGTCGCGAACCGGACCGTGCAGGCCATGGCCAATTCGAGTCCGCCGCCGAGCGCAAATCCGTTCACGGCGGCCACCGAGGGCTTGCCGCAGGTCTCGAGGCGCCGGAAGATGGCTTGGCCGCTCAGGGTGAATTCGTGGGCTTCTACAGCCGACAGAGCGGCCAACTCATTGATATCGGCGCCCGCCACGAATGCCTTTTCGCCCGTGCCGGTCAGGATGGCCGCGCGGATCTCAGTATCGCCCGCGATGCGGTCGAAGACCAGGCCCAGCTCGCGGATTACGTCGCGCGAAAGGGCGTTCAACTTCTGCGGCCGATTGACAGTGATCAACGCCACGCCGAGGTCATCGACCTCGAGGAGGAGGTGGCTGTAAGCCATTCAGGAATCAGTGTAGCAGTGTGGAGCACGCGACGCGGACGATCGCATTCGGTCGTCCGCCCCACCAGTACGGCTATTTGAAGGAGAGGATGGCGGCGGCGCGCTGATTGAGCGCTGCGGCATCGGCGTCGCGGTGCTCCATCTTGCGGGCGACGGCCAGCGCCTGCATGGAACCGGCGAGATCGGGCGTGGGTTGGGGCGAGAACCGCTCGCGGAGGGCGAGGGCGTCGGACAGGATGTCGCCGGCTTCGCGGTAGCGTTTCTGTTTCAAACGCAGGAGGCCGAGATTGTTCTCCGCCACGGCGAGCTCGACTACGCAATCCTGGCAGTACTGCCTGAGAGTGGAGATTGCGCCCTGCAGGCATTGCTCCGCGGTCGAGTACTTTCCCTCGTACATCCACATCAGGCCCTCCTGGCTGGTGATCGAGGCCACGCGGGGGTGATGGGGACCGAGGTGCATTTCGTAAATGGCGTGAGCCTTCCGATAGAGCGGGAGAGCGCGCTCATAATGACCGT
>Ga0335077_10009950_pt1 | contig 11819 bp, 8 predicted proteins | sample Lox_Sample_31_FD_207151 | JGI IMG/M metagenome (GOLD analysis project Ga0335077, IMG submission 207151) | Soil microbial communities from Loxahatchee National Wildlife Refuge, Florida, United States - Lox_Sample_3.1 | ecosystem: Environmental > Terrestrial > Soil > Wetlands | place: USA: Florida...
ACGCTGCCTGCGAAATACGCCAAGGCCATGGGCACGGACGTCTCGCTGGACACGGAAACGCTGCCCGACGGCCAGGCACGTTACGTCCCTCACGGACTGCGCATCGTGGAAGCGCTCCTGCTCGAAAAATTTTCAGCCGAAGACATCGCGGTTTGCTACCCCGACCAGTTGCCTGAATTCATCGGCTCGGAAACGCGTGTCGTCGGCCTCCACGCACATAACCCGCTGGGCATCACCTTTGCCACTGACATTTACGCGAACTTTTATGGCGGCCAGCACATTGAGCCCGTCAACGCCGCGGAATTCCGCCGCCTCATCCTGCATCCCGTGCTCCGAGAACATAAATCGCACCTCAAGATCATCGTCGGAGGGCCAGGCGCTTGGCAGATCGCCAAGAAGAACCTCCAGGACGAGTGGCTGGTGGACACGCTTGTGCACGGGGAGGCGGAAGACGCCGTCCTGAAGCTCTTCCTCGACGCCATGAACAACGAACCCCTGCCCCGCGAGATCGAATGCGACAGCCCGAAGCTGGCCCGCATCCCCCGCATCAAGCACCGCTCCACGTTCGGCGTCGTGGAGATCACCCGCGGCTGCGGCCGCGGCTGCCAGTTCTGCTCCGTTGCGCTCCGCGAAGGCAAGAGCATCCCCCTCAATCAGATTGTGGACAACGTGCGCACGCAGGTGGCCGAGGGCGCGGACACCATCTTGCTCACCACTGAGGATATCTTCCTCTACGAGCAGGGACCCAAGTTCGCTACTAACGTTGCCGCGCTCAAGAAATTACTCGAATCCGTGGCCGGCGTCCCCGGCGTGGACTACATCATGCTCACCCACGGCACCATTTCGCCCGTGGTTCTCGAGCCCACCGTCATCGAGGAACTTTCTCCCATCGCCGTCGGCAAGAGCGTCAACCGGCACAAATCTTCCACCCATCCCGAGAACCGCTACGCCAACCTCTTCGTCGGCTTGGAAACCGGCTCCGTCCGCCTGTTCAAGCAGTTCATGAAGGGCAAATGCTATCCCTTCCGCCCCGAGCAGTGGCCCGACGTGGTGCTGAAGGGCATGGAGACGCTGAACCGCAACAACTGGTTCCCCTTCTCCACCTTCATCATCGGCCTGCCCGGCGAAACGCGCGCAGACACCAAGGAGTCGCTCGATCTTCTCTTCGCCCTCAAGGATTCCAAGTGGTGCGTGGTTCCCACTCTCTTCGTCCCGCTCGATGACACGCGCCTCGAAAAAAAGCACGGTGCGCGCCTGATGGAGCTCACCGATTTGCAGTGGGAGTTTTTCTTCACCTGCTGGCGCTACAACATCGATTTCTACCGCAACACGCCCTCGGTGCAGTGGAAATTCAATCTGGGCATTCCGGCGTATTACTACCTGATGGGTCGCAGGCTGTTCGGCGCGGCCATCAAGTACCCTCTCTACCGCCTGGCGCACTTCCCCGAATGGCTGCTGCGCCGCAAACTCTATCTCGATTTCAGCGGTGACAAGGAACCGCGCTTCCGCGCTCCCGATTTCGTTCCCGTGCCGGACCATTCGCTCCGCCCGGCCCTCCCCGAACTGACAGTCCTGTAGCCCTGGCGTCCCGCGCCCTACTCATCCCTCAGCGCCGCCATCGGATCGAGCCGCGAAGCCCGCCGCGCGGGCAGAAAGCTGGCCAGCAGGGCTACCCCCGCCAGCCCCAGCGCAGAAAGCGCGATGGTCAGGGGGTCGCGCGGTTTGATTCCGTAGAGCAGCGCCTCCGCGGATTTTCCGAGCAACAGAGCCAGCCCCGCCCCCGCCGCGATTCCCCCTACGAGCATCCCGCCTGCCTCGCGAAGAACCATCCCCACGATGTCCCTCCGTTGTGCGCCCAGCGCCATGCGTATGCCAATCTCGTTGATGCGCTGCCCCACAGAATAGGAAATCACGCCGTACAGCCCAATCACCGCCAGCAGCGCCGCCAGCGCGCCGAAGAATCCGGAAAGCGTGGCCATCAGCCGGTCGCGGATCAGCGAGTCGTGGATCGAGTTCTGCATGCTGTGGAACTCGACGCTCATCAGCGGCCCGGCATGGGCGGCCACCTCTTTGAGCGCGGCCGTAAGACTGCCGAGCGGAAGCGTGGAATGAATCAGGATCTGGTCGTATTGATCGGGTTTGGCGTCCTGCGCGCTGGCGAAGTATGCGATGGGCGACGTTTCGTCGCGCAGGTCGTAGTATTTCGTGTCTTTCACCAGGCCCACGATTTCAATCACCGGCCGCGGCTGTCCCACGAACGCTTCGATCTGGAATCTCTGCCCGATGGGCTCCGCGCCCTTCAGGATTTTCTTGACGAACGCTTCGTTCACGATGGCCACTTTGGGAGAGGTTGCGGTGTCGCCCGTGCCGAAATCGCGGCCACGCAGCATGCTGATTCCCATCGTTTCGAAGTATCCAGAGCTGATCTCCGAAAACTGCGGGGTCACCTCCGCGGCTTTCACCTGTCCAGCGAGGATCACGTTCTGGTTCCATCCGTTGCCGCTCAGGGGAACGATGGACGCGTCCGCGGCGCCGTCCACTCCAGCTATGGCGCGGATGTGCTCAATCAGCGCGAGTTTGAACGCCGTTCGCTGGCCGGGGGCGATGCCCAGCCTGCTGAAGTCCACGTCCATTTCCAGGATTCCCGAGGTGCGAAATCCGGCATCCGTGCTCAGCAGATTCCCCAGGCTGCGGGCAAACAGCACCGCGCCGAACACCAGCACCAGCGAAAATGCCACCTGGGAAATCACCAGCGCGCGCCGCAGGCTGAATCGTTCCCGGCCCCCCGTGGTCCCACGGCCCGTGGCCTTCAGCACCGCGGCCGGAGAAACGCCCGTGGCTCGTAGCGCCGGCACCAGGCCGAAAAACATCGCTGTCAGAATGGCAATCCCTCCGGTGAATCCCAGGATGCGCCAGTCGAGCGACAGGTCGAGGAACAGGGTGCTGTCCTGCGTGGTGAGGGAAGCGAGCAGGAAGCGGGAAAGCCACTGCGCCAGAAGTGCACCGAGCAGCGCACCCACGATCGCCAGCAGCGCGCTCTCCGCCAGTAGTTGCCGCACCAGCCGCCACCGCGACGCGCCCAGCGACAGCCGCACGGTGATTTCCCGTTCGCGCGCGCTCGCCCGCGCCAGCATCAGGTTGGCGATGTTGGCGCACGCAATCAGCAGCACGAACCCGGCGATCGCCAGCAGGATCGATAGCGGGTCGTCATAAGTCTGCCGAAGATTGGAAAATCCCGTTTCCGCCGGAAACGCGCCGAACCGGTACTCCAGATAGTGTTTCACGGCGCCCGGCTCATACCCGGGCGGAATGGTGGCTTGCAGAATGCCGGAGGAAATTGAGTTTACCTGCGCGCTGGCCTGCGCCAGCGACCAGCCTGGCTTCAGCCGCCCCACGGTGACCAGCCACCATCCGCTGCGGTTATCCATCAGGCTGTCTTCTCCGCGGAGGATGGGCTCGGAGCACAGCGGTACGGCCACGTCGTACGAGTGGCCCACCTCGATTCCGTAAAAACCGGCCGGAGTCACCCCCACGATTTCAAACGGGTGGCCTTCCAGATGGATGGTCTGGCCCACGACCTCCGCCTTGCCGCCGTACTCACGCTGCCAGAACGAGTAGCTCAGCACCGCCGGCGGCGAACCGCAGCCGCGCTGATCGTCTTGCGCAGTGAGCGTTCGGCCTATCAGCGCACGAACCTGCAGCACCTCAAAGAATTGCCCGCTGACCCACACGCCTTCCGCATAGCGGGCTTCGCCCCCCTTCGCCAGGTTAAAGCTATGCGGTTCCCACGCGGCTAGACTGGAGAATCCCTGCTGGTGGTCGCGAATCTGTTCCCACTGTGGGTCGGTGAGCTGCGAGTAGCGTCCTTCAAACCGGCCCGAGGACCAGTGCCGATCCGCAATCCGCACCGTGGCGAGCTGCTCCGGATGTTTCACCGGAATGCTGTTCAGCCGCACCGCATCAATGAGCTGAAAAATGGCCGTGTTCGCGCCAACGCCCAGCGCCAGCGACAGCACAGCCACCGCCGTGAACCCGGCATTCAGCCGCAGCACTCGCGCCCCGTACCGCAGGTCTTGCACCAGCGAACCGAGCCAGCCTCCGTTCATGTCGGGCTCCTTCCGGTGGCGACATTGGATAGGGGTTTACTCCTGTTCGTGTACCGCGGGCCGCCCAGGTGTACCACCCCTTCCATTGGACGAAGCAACCGGGAGGAGGTTTCCCCCGCCGCACCCCCGATTCAGCGCGCTCCGCGGCAGCCCGAAGGCCATTGAACGCAATCGGTCGCGCTACTTGCGTCCTTTCGCCCTGAACAGGTTTGGCTCTTTTTCTAGTCCGCGGCGACGGTGGATTGGCTGGTGCTCGTGCGCGCTCGGCCCCGCGCCAGGCGCTGCTGGTTCGACGCGCCGATGAACGCGGCAAACAACGGATGCGGATGCAGCGGCGCCGATTTGAATTCCGGATGGAACTGGCATCCCAGGAACCACGGATGGTTCGGGTCTTCCACAATCTCCACGTACGTCCGGTCCGGCGTGCGGCCCGTGATCCGGAATCCCGCCGCCACCAGCGTTTTCTCGTACTCGGGGTTGAATTCGTAGCGGTGCCGGTGCCGCTCAGAAATCTCCAGCGTGCCGTAGGCTTTCGCGGCAAACGAATCCGGTTCCAGCACGCACGGCCAGGCGCCCAGCCGCATCGTTCCGCCCATTTCCTCCACGCCCAGCAGGTCGCGCAGCTTGAAGATCACGCGGTGAGGTGTCTGCGGCTCGAATTCCGTCGAATCCGCGCCCGCCAGGTGTGCGCAATCCCGCGCATACTCGATCGTCGCGCACTGCATTCCCAGGCAGATTCCGAAAAACGGAATTCGATGCTCGCGCGCGTACCGGATCGCTTCCACCATCCCGGAAATCCCGCGTTTCCCGAACCCGCCCGGCACCAGAATTCCGTCCACATTCGCCAGCCGCTGCGCCGCCGTCTCCTGCGAATCGATTTCCTCCGCCTCAATCCATTCCAGCACGGTGCGCAGTTTGTGCGCCACCCCGCCGTGTACCAGCGCTTCGCGCAGGCTCTTGTACGCGTCCTCGAGCTGCACGTACTTCCCCACCACCCCGATCCGCACTTCCCCTTCCGGATTGTGGATCCGCTCCAGAAAGCCCAGCCACGGCCGCAGGTCGCGTTCGCGCGCTTCCAGATGCAGCAGCCGCAGGATCTGCTCGTCCAGTCCCTCTTGTGCGAAAGACAGCGGCACATCGTAGATGCACTCCACGTCGTTCGCCGCGATCACGCAGTTTTCCGCCATATTGCAGAACAGCGCGATTTTCTTTTTCAGGTCCTGCGGAATCGGCCGGTCCGCACGGCACAGCAGGATGTCCGGCTGCACCCCGATGCTCAGCAGTTCCTTCACGCTGTGCTGCGTCGGCTTGGTCTTCAGTTCGCCGGCCGTCGGAATGAACGGCACCAGTGTTACGTGCACAAACACCGTGTTCGCCGGCCCCATTTCCAGCCGCATCTGCCGCATGGCTTCCAGGAACGGCAGCGATTCGATGTCGCCCACCGTTCCGCCGATTTCCACGATCACCACGTCCACGTCGTGTGCCACCTTGCGGAAGGCGGCCTTGATTTCGTCCGTTACGTGCGGGATCACCTGCACGGTTTTTCCCAGGTAATCCCCGCGCCGCTCTTTTGCCAGGATCAGCTCGTAAATCCGCCCCGTGGTCCAGTTGTTGTCGCGAGTCAGCCGCGCCGAGGTAAACCGCTCGTAGTGGCCCAGGTCCAGGTCCGTTTCTGCCCCGTCCTCGGTTACATACACCTCGCCGTGCTGGTACGGGCTCATCGTTCCGGGATCTACGTTCAGGTAGGGATCGCACTTCTGCAGCGTCACGCGAAGGCCGCGGCTTTCCAGCAAACAGGCGATGGAGGCTGCTGCTAGACCCTTGCCGAGGGAGGAGACGACGCCGCCGGTCACAAAAATAAATTTCGGCGTGGTGCCCTGGACCGTCAACGTTCCTGTGTGCGTCCCTTGCGCCGAGGGGTGCTGCCTGCGACCGGCGCGGAATTGAAGTACGACCCATTATGCGGACCGCGATTCCCGATGTCAACCTTCGCCGCGCGGGGTGATTCGTGATTGAAAAATGGATGCGAGCACGTCAGCCCGAGCCCAGCGCGGCCTCGCGCCATCGGGCAATTTCCTCCAGCGTGGGCGCCTCAAATGGGCGGGGGCTCGGGACGATTCTGGCGGCTTTCAGCAGCCCGCAGAATCGGGCCAGGTCCAACCGGTCGCGGCTCTCCACGGAACAGAACGCATAGTAAAGCGCATCCTCCAGTATGAGCCAGCTTCCCTCGCTCTCTTCTGCCAGGGAAATCAATTCTTCGATGGGGTCGCCCGCAGGGCCGATCAGCGCGGCGAGAATGAGATCCACGTGAAAATAAGAGCCGGATGCCATCACCGGGCGCCCTTACTTCTTGAGGATCGCTTCGACACGCGCCACGTCGCTCGGATGATCCACGCTCACCGTATCGTGCGGCGTTTCCACCACGTGAATCCGGTAGCCATGCTCCAGCAACCGCAATTGTTCCAGCTGTTCCAGACGTTCCAGGCGTCCCGGCGGCAATTTCGGAAACTCCAGCAGCACATCCCGCCGGTAGTAATACACGCCCAGGTGCTTCCACATCGCCGGACGCTCCTTCCCCGGCCGGGGCATCGAGCCCGTCGCATCCACGTCTTCCCTTGTGTGCGGAATCGGCGTCCGCGAGAAATACAGCGCGTTGCCCGAAAAATCCGTCACCACTTTCACCACCCGCGGGTCCGCCGCGTCCAGCAGGTCGCGCAGCGGAGTCGCCAGTGTGCCCACTGCCGGTGTCGACTCGTGCCCCCCCAGCGCGTCCATTCCGCCCATAAGGTCTTCCAGTGCCGCGGGCTCCACCAGTGGTTCGTCCCCCTGCACGTTCAGATAGAAGGGCGCTACGTGCGCCGCGGCCACCTCCGCAATGCGTTCCGTGCCCGACGTGTGGCTCGGCGAAGTCATCAGCGCTTCGCCTCCCGCCCCGCGCACCGCTTTCGCGATGCGCTCGTCGTCCGTGGCCACCACGACGCGCGAGATTCCTCGGGCCCGCCCCACGCGCTCGAGCACGCGCACGATCATCGGCTGGCCGCTGATCAGCGCCAGCGCCTTCCCCGGAAATCGCGTGGAGGCATAGCGTGCGGGGATTACGGCAATTACGGTGTCTGCCACATCCCTCTCCATCGGGCGGTTCACATGGTGCGTGCGCCGGGCGCGTGCACGGCCCCGCGGTTCCCGGGCAGGCGCCGGACCGATTCGAGTCACGCCCGCCGCACCGCGGCAGCGGCGGATGTTAGCACAGCCGGGCCGCCAGGGTTGCGCTGGACCTGTCGCGCCGTGCCCGTGGTGGAAGCCTCAGCGGTCTCTCCGGCCCCAAGCCTCGGCCCTTCTTGATTTCGCGGGCACGGGTGCTAGAATCGCGCTCATGTCCGGTGAGGGCGCCCGTGGCGCTCGCCCACGGCGCGAGGCCGGACAGGAAGCGGCACCGGGGACAGTGCCCGCCCCATCCTTGGTGGCGAGCGGGGGGAACCGTGAGTCTGCAGGCCGCCAGAGCGCTCCGGTCGGCTGGGGGCGCATTGTTCTGCGCCCTGATGTCTGCCGCTCTCTGGGCCCAGTCGCCGCCGCCCCCTCCCTCTGGCGAATCCGCTTCCGGTCAGAATCCGGGAGGGCCGCCTCCTCCCTTCGTGGTGCCCGGTCCCCCTGTCCCCTCCAAGCGCAATGCGCGCCCCGGCGACAAGAATCCCATGCGGGTCGACGTGGACTTGGCCCTGGTCAACGTCACCGTCACCGACCCCTACAATCGCCTGGTCACCGGCCTGGAACAGGAGAATTTCCGCGTTTTCGAAGACAATCAGGAACAGGAAATCACCCACTTCTCCTCCGAAGACGTTCCCGTCTCCATCGGCGTGGTCATGGACCTCAGCGGCAGCATGGCCAACAAGATTGACAAGTCCCGCATGGCCGCCCTGCAATTCTTCAAGACCGCGAACCCTCAGGATGAGTTCTTTGTGGTCAGCTTCAACGAGCGCGCCGAGCTCTCCAGCGCCTTCACCACCAGTGTCGACGACATTCAGACGCGCCTGATGTTCACCGCCGCCCATGGCCGCACCGCCCTGCTCGATGCCATTTACCTGGGCCTTTCACAGATGCGCGGAGCGCGCAACCAAAAGAAAGCCCTGCTGGTCATCTCCGACGGCGGCGACAACCACAGCCGCTATTCCGAGCACGATATCCGCGAGTTTGCCCGCGAGGCCGACACGCAGATCTACGCCATCGGCCTCTATGACCCCGCCGGTTCCCGCGGCTCCGTCGAGGAAGTCAACGGCCCCGCCCTGCTCAATGAACTCTCCGACATGAGCGGCGGCCGCACCTTCGCCGTCTCCAATCTCAACGACCTTCCCGACATCGCCATCAAGATCGGCATGGAGCTCCGTAATCAGTACGTGCTCGGCTACCGCCCCTCCAATCACAAGCGCGACGGGAAATGGCGTAAAATAAAAGTGAAGTTGCGGCCCCCGAAAGGACTGCCTCCTCTGAATGTGTACGCGAAAAGCGGCTACTACGCTCCTCAATAAGCGGCTGGCTCTGGCGCTGTTTACTTCCGGTTTGCTCCTGCTGGCCCTGGTCGGTCGGGCCATGCGCGCCGCGCCGCCCCTTTCTTCCGCCCCCCTTCCCCTCCCCGGCCAGGGCGAGTACCGCATGCGCCGCGATGTGGACATGGTGGTGCTCTACGCCAGCGTCCTCGACCAGCACGGCAATTTTGTCCCCAGCCTCAACGAGGCCAATTTCCGCGTTTACGAGGACAAGGTGGAGCAGAAGCTCTCCGTCTTCCGCCGCGAAGACGTCCCCGTCAGCATGGGTCTGGTGATCGACAATAGCGGCAGCATGCGCGACAAGCGCGCCAAGGTGAACGCCGCAGCCCTCACCTTCGTCGAAACCAGCAATCCCCAGGATGAAGTCTTTGTCGTCAACTTCAACGACGAATTTTTCCTGGACCTGGACAAGGATTTCACCTCCGACATCCACGAGCTCCGCGACGCCCTCGAGCGTGTGGATTCCCGCGGCGGTACCGCCCTCTACGCCGCCCTGGTCGGTTCCATGGACCACTTGAAAAAAGCTACCCACGATAAGAAAGTCCTGCTCATCATCACCGACGGAGAAGACAACGCCAGCGGCCACATCACCCTCCAGACCGCCGTCGAGGAGGCCCGCAAGAGCGGCGTCCTCATCTACGCCGTCGGCCTGCTCGATGAAGAGGAGAAGCGCGCCGCTCGCCACGCCAAGAAGGACCTGCTCACCCTCTCCTCCGAGACCGGCGGCGCCGCCTACTTCCCGAACTCCGTGGAGGAAGTCCAGTCCATCTGCACCACCATCGCCCGCGACATTCGCAACCAGTACGTCCTGGCCTATTACCCCTCGAATTCCGCGCGGGACGGCAGCTTCCGTTCCGTGCACATTGACCTCGTCAATACCCCGCGCTCCAGCGGAAGGCTGTCCGTGCGCACCCGCTTGGGCTATTACGCGCCCAAGTCCTCCACCGGCAACTAACCCCCTCCGGTTCGCGCACCCCGCTTCCGCCCCGCGCCGGTCTCCCCAGCTGGTCCGCCTCTGGGCTACACTGCCCGCATGACCCCCGCACCCATAAAGCCTCTTATTTCCATGCAGGTCCTCGAGCAGGTGGACGTTCGCGTCGGCACCATCGAATCCGTCGACGACGTGCCCGGCTCCGACAAGCTTGTCGAGATGCGCGTCCGTTTCGGCGATCACACCCGCATCATCGTCGCGGGCATGAAACAGGAACGCGCCAATCCACGCGAAATCACCGGCCGCCAGGCCCTCTTCGTGGTCAACCTCGAACCCCGCAAGATGCGCGGAGTTGTGTCCGAGGGCATGCTCTTCGACATCGGCTACGCCGATGGCGTTACTCCGGTCCTCGCTGTGCCGGAGGCCCCTGTGCCGGATGGCTCTCGCGCGGGATAGCCGGCCCCCTGCCGCCGCCCGGGCACCTTGCCTGTCAGGTTTCTCGCGAAACTTTTCCCTCGCTGGCCTCGTCCAATCCCTTTGGTAGATAATCTACTGGAACGCTTCCGGGACTGGTGAACCATGGCGCGACGCGGAGCCCCGCCGCTCGAGGCGGACCTGCTGCAGGGCACTCTGGATATGCTGATCCTCCAGACTCTCGCCCCGGGCCCGGCCCACGGCCACTCCATTGCCCACGTGATCGAACACCGTTCCGATGCCGTCCTGCAAGTCGAGCACGGCTCCCTCTACCCCGCCCTGCACAGACTGGAAGATCGCGGGTGGATTTCCTCCTATTGGGGCGCTTCCGAACACAACCGCCGCGCCCGCTTCTACCGGCTCACTCCTTCTGGCCGCCGCCAGCTCTCCTCTCAGACCGGACGCTGGCACCAGTTGGTCCGCGCCATCGCGCGCGTGCTGCGCGCCGTGGAGGAATGACCCCGTGTGGCCCGAGCCCCTCCGCCGCCTGCGCCGCCGGCTCCTGCGCAAGGACTGGGAGCTTGAGCGCGCCTGCGAGATCGAAGCCCATCTCGAAATGGAGACCGAGGAAAACCTCGCCCGCGGCATGCTTCCCGCCCAAGCCCGCGAAGCCGCCCGCCGGAAGTTCGGCAACGTAACTCTGGTCCGAGAGGAGATTTTCTACATGAACAGTCTGGGAATCTTCGAAACTCTCTGGCAGGACCTGAAGCACGCCGCCCGCCTGCTTCGCCTCAATCCCGGATTCGCCGCCGCGGCTATTCTCTCTCTCGCTTTGGGCATCGGCGCGAACACCGCTCTGTTTCAGCTCATTAACGCCGTGCGGCTCCGCACCCTCCCGGTCAAGGACCCGCAGCGGCTCTTGAGCGTCAAGATCGACAAGCGCAACGGCGCTACAGGAAGTTTCGTGAGCAACTATCCGGATCTCACCTTCCCCATCTGGCAGCAGATTCGGGAAAAGCAGCAGGCTTTCTCCGGTATTTTCGCCTGGGGACCGATGCGCCTGAACCTCGCCCGCGGCGGCGAGGTCCGCCGCGCAAATGCGATCTGGGTCAGCGGCGATTTCTTCCATGTCCTCGGTATCGAGCCGCTGGTCGGCCGGCTGCTCACCTCCGCCGACGACCGGCCCGGATGCGGCACCTCTTCCGGCGCGGTGATCAGCTATCCCTTCTGGCAGCGCGAGTTCGCGGGCGACCCGGGAATTCTCAGCCGAACCGTCTCTTTGGAGCAGCAATCCTTCCCCATCATCGGCGTCACGCCGCCCAGCTTCTTCGGTGTCGAGGTGGGCCACAACTTTGACGTTGCCGTCCCTCTATGCGCCGAGCCGGTGGTCCGCGGCGAGGATTCCGTGCTCGACCGCAGGGACGGCTGGTGGCTTACCGCCATGGGACGCCTCAAGCCCGGCTGGACGATGGAGAAGGCCGCGGCACAGTTGCGCGCCATCTCCCCGGAAATCTTCAAGGACACTCTCCCCCTGCGGTTCGACACGGACGACGCCAAGCATTACCTCGGCTATCATCTCGGTGCCTTTCCCGGCGACACGGGAATCTCCTCCCTTCGCCATGAATATGAGACTCCGTTGAATCTGCTGCTGGCGCTCGCCGGACTGGTGCTGCTGATCGCCTGCGCCAACCTGGCCAATCTGTTGCTCGCGCGCGCAGCCACACGGCAGCGCGAAATGGGAATTCGTCTCGTCGTCGGCGCCACCCGCATCCGCCTCCTCCGCCAGTTGCTGGCCGAGAGCCTGTTGCTCGCTTTCATCGGAGCGTT
>Ga0335077_10009951_pt1 | contig 11819 bp, 9 predicted proteins | sample Lox_Sample_31_FD_207151 | JGI IMG/M metagenome (GOLD analysis project Ga0335077, IMG submission 207151) | Soil microbial communities from Loxahatchee National Wildlife Refuge, Florida, United States - Lox_Sample_3.1 | ecosystem: Environmental > Terrestrial > Soil > Wetlands | place: USA: Florida...
GATCGTCTCGTACGCCGGGTTGACGTAGAGGACGTGTTTCGTCTCAGCGTCAAGCATCCAGTAGACTTCCTGGATGTTGTCGGCCATTTGCTGAAAACGTTCATCGCTCGCACGGAGTGCGGCTTCGGCCTGTTTTCTCAGGGAAATGTCGCGCAGTATGGCGACATGGCGTCCAGGTAGGTAGTTGGCCTTCGCGGTGTATTCGACGAAAACTTGGGTGCCGTTGCGGCGGATGAGTTGGACTTCGCCCTGCACGTTCTTGCGGTCGAGGAAGCGCTTCCAAGCATTCTCGAAATCGTCCACAGGTGAATGGAACTTTTGAATCGATTGCCCCACGAGTTCGTTGCGCGGTGCTCCGAGAAGGGTGAGGGCCGCGGGATTTGCTTCGAGACAAAGCCCCTTGTCGTCGAGGATTAAAATGGCGTCAAGGGCGCTATCGAAGATAGATTGGAATTCGCGCTCTGTGGCGTCAAGGGCACCGTCAGTGTCGCGTTGTTCGCGGCGCGCCAGAAAAAAGAAGTGTGCTTGAAGGGCGATTGCCACACAAAGAGTCGTCAAGACGACCGTAAGCAACAGCGAGAAGAAATGAGGATGATTGGCCCGCGGCGCGAACGTGGCCACGAGCAAGACGACCACAGCAAAAGAAATCAGTAACAAACCGGATCGCACGCGGCGACGGCGGGCGCTTGCATGTTGAATTGAAGGAGACATCTTCATGACGTTGCCGCTTGGGGTTGTGAGCCGGTCGTCTGCGTCAAAGCCGTTGGTTGATGGTCGGAATCGGCTAGTGACAGCTTAATACCGTCATCGTTCAGGGAGGATGCTACGCCCTGGACCGGCGGGGCGTCAATGCATCATGCGCTGGAAATGAGCTTCTTGTCGGGTACAGATTGGGATGCAATAATGCCGCATGATTATTGGTGATCGGCTCCGCGAAATGCGCGAGGAAAAGAAGCTCTCCCAGGGGGACGTGGAAAAGCGCACGGGCTTGCTTCGTTGTTATATCTCCCGCGTCGAAAATGGTCATACTGTCCCCGCCATCGAAACGCTCGAAAAGCTGGCCCGCGCCCTGGAATGTCCGCTGTATCATCTCTTCTACGAGGGCCAAGAGCCGCCTCAACCGCCGACTCTCCTAAAGCGAAAGTCGTCCAACGACTTTGCTTGGGGCAGCACCGGTAAGGAAGCGCGCTATCTAAATAAATTCCAGCGCTTATTGGGTAAGTCTCGCGAAAGAGACCGTAAGCTTCTTCTCGCCATGGCCCAGAAAATGGCCAGTCGGTAGCTCACCCTCAGGCAGCAAGCAAGGCCTGAGAGCATCTCTTCCGGGCATCCGGTGATCCGGAAATCACGTTCCACAAGCCGACTTCCCGGTAGTGATCCGGCGCGCCGAGTCCAATATGGTGCCGACTGTGTTTCTCGGTGTATCCTACTCGCAGGGAAGGGGGGGCACATGGCCAAAAATGAGCTGTATATCGAACGGCGCGAAGAGGGAGATTATGCTGTAAGGAAGCCAGGTTCGGAAAGGGCCAGTGCGATACTCCCAACCCAAGCCAAAGCCATTAAGCACGCTCGTAAGATGAACCCGGATGCGGCTGTCCACGTTGAGCGGGTCCGCGACACCAATGTCGGCGGCAGGGACAAATGGCGGAAGCCCTAACGGCCGACTACGTCACCGCGTCATTTCAAGAAACCAAACCGTCCAGATTCTCCGCCGTGTCTTAGCGGTTCGCAAGCTAGTCTTCAGCCGATGCCCTAACTACATTGTGTAACGGTTCTTGATCCGGGCTGCGGCCTTATCGATCTCAGGGAAGAGTGTGCTTTCATTGATGCCAATGTTTTCGAGCGCCTTTCGGATAGTGCTCTTCTGATCCTTCGGAACGATGAACTGTTTTGGGTCAATCCGGGTTGGAAGATATATCTTGGGTTCATCTAGGCCGTAGAGGATAAAAGCGCCGGATTGCGCCAGAATTCGCCTGTTGCTCATCTTGGGATGAACAAAATACGGTACAAACAAATCTATGGGGTTAATAATTGGCTGGAAATATGGTTTTTCAGACCGGATAAATTGATGAAGTCGTTGTATAACTCCATACTTATTGAATTTCTTGATGTTACTAGCACTCGATATATCTCCCTTTAGATCCTTCCTCAATCGATTGATCTCGGTCTTCTCCTCGGATGTCATATTGGCTAAATTGGCGATGCAACTCACTGCATCGCTGTCAAACCATTTCTCGCGTTCCTGCTGAATTGCGAAAGCGGTCACCATGCCGTCACTAGGTATGCCACCGACAGGGCCAGGGTCAGTCGCAAAATAAAGCGCGACCAGTGCATTCAGCGAAACATCCAGCAACCGAGTGGGCAGCCCAAAATGCTGCATCCGGACGAGTTTATCAAACATGGTTTCGTCGGATGCAAACTCATGCGGCTGAACTGAGATCAGTTCACGAATTGCCCTTTTCTCATCCTTAAGAAGCTTTTTGAGATCAGGCCGGAATATACCCGCTACGTTTGCCCAGGAGGAGTCCTGCTGGCCCCGAAAGCATTTCAAGTAGTCAGAGCCGGACGAGTATCGGTCAAATTCTTCTATGAAGCCAGTGAGAGTCCTTGGCGGGACGGATTTGGTCGTGCTTTTCTTAGCCATGCGACACCCGAGATGGTCCGATACAGTGAGGCGTGGTGTGCAGCTTTCTGAGTCGGTTTTCAATATTAGACGGCAAAAGCAACGGCTGCAATGGGACCGGCCGGGCCTGGTCTTGGAGAGCCGATCTAATCACAGAAGATGGCCGCCCCACGTCCCTCGGTTTTGGGGAGCTGTGAAACCACGGACCTAAACCGGCGGGATTCGAATCGCGACTTTCAGGATCAGTGTCCTGAAACGCGCTTGTATTCACTGTTCTGGCCAACTTCCGGGTGGGCAACTCGGAAACTATTCCTAGGTCAGACCTCTGTGATGTGTTTTCAAGTAAGACGAGGGTGATGCGGAAGAGGCGTCTGACAGTCGAGCCGAAGGCCCAAAAACTGCAAGCCGATGATCGCGTGCTACGAAGGAGGAGCTAGAATGGGAGCGCTAGGATGGCCTCAAGGCTCCAAGAGTCCCTTCAGAACTCTAAGCGCCTGTTGTTGCTGCTCGGTCGTGCGATTTTCCAGGATGCGATGAAGTTTTTGGATCAGGATGCCGGGATCTGTTTCCTGACTTTCGAATTCGAAAAATTCCGACGGCGAAACACTTAGGGCCGTGGCGATCGCACAAATGATTTCCAACGAAGGCCATTTTTCGCCTCTTTCCACTTCCCCCAAATAATTCGCGGTAATGCCGGACTTTTCTGCGGCGACCTCCCGAGAGACATGTGCGGCATCTCGAACCGCACGAATCTTTCTTCCAAACAGAACTACAGGCTGAGTCTCCATTGGCTCGAAACAACTTACAGATGAAGCATCGGGCCGAGAATCTGCTAATGGCCCATATTGTGATTGCATAAATAGGCGGATAGCGGTATTTTCAGCGCAGGTCTCTGTCGAACGGGAACTCAAAGAATTTCGACCGGGTTGTCCGGCGCAAGAGCGCGTCTGGAGAGGTTTCAAGGCCTTTAGCGATGCGGAAGATTGTTCTAATGCCAGGACCCTGGATACCTCTCTCAAGATCACTAATGAATGTCCGATTGAGGCCCGTTCTTTTTTCTAATTCAGCCTGCGAGATGTGGATTTCTTCTTCTCGGATGGTCCGAACAACCTGGCCAAACGCTTTTTCCACCCCAGAGCGAGGTTGAATTTGTCTTCTGCGTTTCGCCATGTCGGCGATTATCGTGCTCGACTGTCGGTCATAGACCAAGGGCCAGTTACCGACATTTGCAGCTAGGGGACGGGGACAAAAGGAGCAATTCAGCGCACTCCAGGCTACTGAGGCAGATTTGAGTGATTTGGCCGCAACACGCTTTCCTGTCCTACCGCTTTCCAAGGAAATAGCGGATAAAACTACTATATCTATTCAGCATTTTCCTCTCGAGCCGGAGGTGTGTGACGAGGTCTTGCTGGCTCATGTCGCCGGAGGAGACCAAGAGGCCCTCGGATATTTGTTTCAACGATATGGTCGACTGTTGCACAGCATCGCGATGCGAATTCTCGGAGATGGCTCCGAAGCGGAAGACCTCGTCCAGGACTTATTCCTATTCATTCACGGGAAATCTGTGATCTTTGACCCGTCAAAGAGTTCAGGGCGTTCATGGATTGTGCAGATGGCATATCACAGAGCGATCTCGCGGCGCCGATACTTGGTCACGCGGCAGTTCTACAAGCATGAGGATGTTGATGGTGCTGGCGGACAGGTGGTCGGTGTAGCGACCACAGAGAACGATTATTCCGCGGAAGCGGTGTTCGGGCGTAATGGTTTAGAAAAAGTGATGGAAGCTTTGACGGACGATCAACGCGAAACCCTGCAGCTGCACTTTTTTGATGGCTACACACTCGCGGAGATCAGCGAGAAATTGGGACAACCGCACGGGAACGTCAGGCACCACTACTATCGGGGCTTGGCTCAGTTGCGAAAGCAGATGTCTGAGAGTAATGTGCGGATTGCTGAACGGCATGGTAAATAACGGTGGGAAACGCGAAGGTGGCAAGTGGTCGGAGTCGGGACCGCATGAGGAATTCCTTGAGCTTTGTGCCGTCGCAACTTCGGGCGACCTAACCGAGGAAGAGCGGAACAAACTGAAGGCGCATCTCGCCGGTTGTCCAGAATGCCGCCAAGCTCTAAAAGAATTCGAGGTCGCTGTCGATATCGGCATGCCATTGCTAGCCTCGCAGTTAGCGACGGTTCCAGCCGAAGAATCCTCAACGCGTCAAAGAGAATTAGCAGAAGCCGTTACTCCGAAAGGTACGGAGTGCCCCGTCGCTCACGAGAACGATTGTGTTTCGACAGATGAAGGAACGAGAAGTTTTGCGTTCGCAGGGCGAAAACGCTACCGACCCTCGCAAGTAAATTGGACCTATGTGTGGATGCCGTTTGCTGCTTGTGTTCTGCTCACTATCGCACTAGGAATCACAGCGTACCGTGCCGGAAAATTTGACAATGCCGAGGTTGGTCGCACCGTTTCTTCTGATAACGCGGAAGCTCGAATTGAAGCGCTAGAACAGGGGATAAGCGATGCGGGCCACGAACGCGAGGTCTTAAGAACTCAACTTGCCGACCGCGACAAGGAGATCGCTGAACTGCGCCATCAGACCGGTCAGCAATCAAAAGCACTCGATGAATTGAAAAACGCCCAGGCAAATTTGGAACAGTCCCTGCTAACGGACGATGCTCAGAAGCAGCAAGTTCTGGCCGAACGAGCCAGCATTGCGGAGAAATTTAACGAGGCTCAGACATCGCTGCAAAAGATGCAATCGGAACTGGATTTGGCAAACCAGCAACGAGCGTTGGATGGTGCCAAGGACGCGAGCTTGCAGACTCAAATCACAGATCTCTCCGGCCAACTCCGCCAGCAGGAGCAGAGGGTTGCCAAGCAGGACGAGCTCTTGTCGCATGACCGCGACATACGAGAGCTAATGGGAGCGCGAGACCTATATGTGGCCGAGGTCTACGATGTCGCGCGGGATGGCACGACGCAAAAGGCTTACGGGCGAGTCTTTTATACGAAGGGAAAGTCACTCATTTTCTACGCCTATGACCTTGACGAAGTGCCGGGAGTTAGAGACGCGAGCACGTTTCAGGCTTGGGGCCGCCGCGGCCCTGACAGAGAACAAGCTCTAAATCTTGGGATTTTCTATGTGGACAATGCGGCGAAGCAGCGGTGGGTCCTCAAGTTCGATAATCCGAAAGAACTGGATGAGATCGACGCTGTATTCGTGACGGTAGAACCGAAAGGAGGGAGTCGCAAGCCGAGCGGCAAGCCCCTGCTGTACGCCTACCTTCAGCTCGCTCCAAATCACCCCTAGTCATTCTTCTCTCTGATATCGTCGTTTTGTTCTTCGATGGCAGAGGAGTGGTACAAGCGCGGATTCTCCTGCGTAGACCGAGAGAGCGTCACCAAATCCGTCTGCCAGAGGAGATGTCGCGTGCGACTGTGTCAAACGATTATCGTCGTTGTCGTGGGTTTGCTATTCGTCGGAGCGGCGCGTGCACAGTCTCCGAACGGGACAATCAGCGGGACGGTGTTCGATCCGCTGGGCAGAGTGATCCCTGACGCTGAAATCACTGTCGTGAATGACGCAACCCGCGTCCAGAGCTACACGAAAACAAATGGCGACGGCGTTTACGTAATGCCGAATCTCCCGCCCGGATCGTATCGCCTGCAGGTCGCGAAGCTTGGATTCAAAACGCTCATCAAACCAGACATCACATTGAACGTGCAGGATGCGCTGGCGATCAATTTCACCCTGCCCGTCGGCGCGGTGGCCGAGACGGTTACGGTGCAGGGCGGCGCCCCGCTGGTCAATACCGGCTCGGGATCGGTAAGCACAGTTATTGGTCAGAACTTGGTGCAGAACTTGCCCTTAAACGGGCGGAGCTTCAACACGCTGTTGCAACTGACGCCGGGAGTGGTGATCGCTCCGTCGAGCTCCAGCAATCAAGGTCAATTCAGTATCGCGGGCCAACGGACCAGCGCGAACAGTTTTATGGTGGACGGCGTCTCAGCGAATTTCGGAGTTTCACAATTCTTTGGGTTGGGGACGTCCGGGACAGGATCTGCTCAAGCGTTTAGCGCCCTCGGTGGAACAAGCAGTTTAGTTTCCGTCGAAGCGCTCCAAGAGTTCCGGGTCGAAACTTCCTCGTTTGCGCCTGAATTCGGCCGCTCGCCCGGTGGTCAGGTAATACTAACAACCCGTTCGGGGACCAATGACCTTCACGGCGGATTGTACGAATACTTTCGAAATAACGTATTGGACGCAAACGATTGGTTTGCGAACCGAGCTGGGCAACCCAGGGCAGCCGAAAGACACAATGATTTCGGCGGGTTCTTGGGGGGGCCGATTGAACGGGACCGCACCTTCTTTTTCGTGTCCTACGAAGGTGCGCGGTTGAGGCAGCCGAACACGATGATTGTGCAAGTGCCCTCTGAATATTCCCGGTCGATCGCCTCGACGGAGATCGCTCCTTTCCTCAACGCCTATCCGAAGCCGGACGATCAGACGGTTACTCCCGGCGTCTACGTTGCGAACTTCACGGGAAACTATTCCGACCCGTCAACGCTCAATGCCGGCAGCGTTCGGATCGATCACACGTTCAATAGCAAGTGGGCGGTTTTTGGCCGTTACAACGAAGCGCCTTCCGAGACGGCCGTTCGTAGCGACAGCCTAAACGAAGTAGACACCACCCAAGTCGGCACAAGAACGATAACTGTGGGACTCACGGGTGCTATAACACCCAAAATCTCAAACAGTCTTCGAGGAAACTACTCGATGCAGAGCGCGAGCGTTGTGAACACTCTAGATTCGTTCGGAGGGGCGGTGCCGCCGCCCTTGAGTGTTCTCGGCCCCGGCCTCACGGATGGAGAGAATTCTTATTTGCTGTTCGGAGACTTTGACACGGGCGTCTACGCTACGGGACCTTCCGCTAAGAATCGCAGCACGCAGCTCAATTTCGCCGACGATTTGACGGTCGTTCGCGGCACTCATCAACTGAAATTCGGCGCAGACTACCGTGCCATTTACCTCGACGTGCGGCCGTATCAGTCCGCGATCAATTACATCGTGTTCGACCTCCCCACGTTTCTGTCGACGGGGCAGGCTCTTCTTCAAGGGGAGAGTACACATCCGTCTCAGTTCCTCGTTCAATCTAGTTCGCTGTACGGTCAAGATTCTTGGAAGGTCACGGCCCGGCTTACGCTGATATATGGACTTCGATGGGAGTTGGATCCTGCACCATCAGCAAGAGGTGGGACGATGCTGGCATCTTGGGAACACGTCGATCAGCCCGCTGACCTTGCTCTCGCACCTGTCGGCACTCCTTTATGGGGCACGACGTATACGGATTTTGCGCCACGGTTCGGAGCGGCGTACATGTTGACGCCCAATGGAGACTTCGTGTTACGCGGCGGCGTGGGGATATTTTACGACTCCGGCGCAGACGCCGCCGGATACCTGGCATCTTCTTTTCCAAACGACTCTGTCAACTGCTGCGCGAGCGCGTCGCTACCGGTCAGCGATGCGACAACGTACCTCCCGATCATTTCGACGCAACCGCCTTACGGCGGTATTGTCCGCGGATACTCGCCGAATCTGAAATTGCCTCGGTCCTATCAATGGAACGTCGCACTCGAAAAATCATTCGGCGGGAAACAAGCGGTCTCGATCACATATCTCGGGCAGACGGGGCGGAACCTCCTGCGGGAAGAGGGTCTCCCCCAACCCAACGCCAACTTCGCGAGCACGTTTATCCTGACGGAAAACGATGCGCATTCGAATTACAATGCGCTGCAACTGCAGTTTCGGCGACCCGTTTCGAATCGACTCCAGGCTCTACTAAACTACACATGGTCGCACTCTCTCGACAATGCATCGAACGATGTCATAAACGCGGTTTCCAACGTGGTCATTTCCACCGCGAATGACTATGCGTCTTCGAGCTTCGATGTTCGACAAAGCTTTTCCGGTGCTTTGGTCTATTCGTTTCCGACCGCGTCGAAAGGGAGGGTGCTGGAACAACTGAGCAAGAACTGGTCCGTCGAAACGCAGGTGGTGGCGCGTACCGGGTTCCCGTTCAATGGAACCGTGCTGACCGCTAACATCGGAGGAGCGAACCCGCGTCCGGATCTAGTGCCGGGACAACCGATTTGGATCGCCAATCCGCAAGCGGGAGGCGGCAAGAGCCTGAATCCCAATGCATTCACGTTGCCACCGACCGGCGAACAAGGAACAGAGGGCCGGAATGACATTCGCGGTTTCGGGCTAACGGAAGTTGACACTTCGTTCAGCAGAAAATTCCCGATTACCGACCGCCTCAACCTTCAATTCCGCGCTGACGCTTTCAACCTCTTCAATCATCCAAACTTTGCGAACCCACTGGCCTATGTAGGATTGGGGCCGACATATCTCAGTTCCAGCTCGATGTTGAATCACGGGCTTGGGGGTCTTAACCCGCTCTTCCAAGAGGGCGGCCCCCGATCGCTGCAACTGTCTCTCAAATTAACTTTCTAAGCTCGGCTCGGGCGCTTGCGTGTGTTCACCGCGGGCAAAAGGGGTCTTGTGCTCTGTGTGTCTCAATGCCGGTCTGTTCGTGCGGTTGTAGCGCTCTTACTTCTTGCAGCCACATCAAACGCGGCGGCGCAAAACCCGCAGTTTGCGAGCCGGAGAGTTACGGCATCAGACGCAATCCGAATGACGGTATGGGCAGACCTTCAATATTTTCTTGGCGGAACGCCGGATGATCGAGTGGGTATATTTTCACCAGATGGGGAGAAGTTCATCGTTGTGGTGCGACGTGGAAACCTGAGAAACAACACCAACGAATACTCGCTTTTGCTCTTTCGGACGAAAGACGCCTTCAACAGTCCGAAGCCAGAAGTACTCATCACAATGTCCTCGTCATCAAATCGCGAAGGAATCGAAAACGTAAAATGGCTGAACGACAACGAGACGGTCGCGTTTCTCGGGCAGGACGCGGGCGGGACGCCCGAAGTCTACAGTCTCAATACGAAAACGAAGCGCCTGTTAAGGCTGACCCATCATTCGACTCCTGTCGTGGCCTACGACATCAGCGCAAACGGCAAGACCATCGTGTATGAGGCGGTTCCGCGGCGAATCGCAACGTCGGCAACGCAGGGCGCAAAAAGAGATGGGGTCGTGATTTCGACCCAGAGGCCGTCTGACCTCTTCCTCAGCGAATGCAACGGGACCCAGGAGCTCGACCGCGCCGATAAGGAGCTATTCGTCCAACATGTCCCAGGTGGTGCTTCGAAGATTGCGGTCGCCGACCAGTTGTCCGAAATACTTCCGCTCTTGGTATCACCTGATGGGCGATACGCCGTGCTGGAGACGTACGACTCCGAGATCCCTCCCTATTGGGCGGCGTATCGCGATACACCCCTGCACCCGTACATCATCGAACCGAGGAGACCGGGTCAGCGTTCCAATGTGACTCATTTCATGCTGCTCGACACAAGCAGCGGCAAAATCGGGCCACTGCTCGACGCTCCGATGTCTTGGTTCAACAGGTCGCTAGTTTGGGCCAACGATAGCCGATCTCTGATCCTGTCGGGCACATATCTTCCGTTGATTGTTGGAACGCCTATGGAGCGCGAAGCCCGGGAAACGCACACCTTCGTGGCCGAAGTCCAGGTGCCCAGTAAATCCATCATCCCCATCACGGATGAGCCGGTACAGATTTCATATTGGGACCAGCGAGACGGAGTCGTGGTGTTAGGGTCTGGCGAAAGCGGAGACATCAACCCAAAGGCCTATGAGAGAGCGGGAATGTCCTGGCGTCATGTGGCACTGCCCGGAGACAAATCAAATTCCAGCATTCCCCTAACAGTTTCGCTTGAAGAGGACAGCAACACACCGCCCAGGATTTTCGTCACGTCCACCAAGAACGGCCGAAAGGCTCTTCTGTTTGACCTGAACCCACAGTTTTCACACCTGAAGTTCGGAAGGGTTCAAGACATCACATGGAAGGCCACCGATGGGCATGAAGTTACCGGCGGGCTCTACTTGCCGCCCGACTACGTGAGCGGGAAACGATATCCCCTCGTCATACAGACACACGGCTTCGAGAAGGACAGGTTCTGGATTGACGGTCCGTGGAGTAGCGCCTTCGCAGCGCAGCCGCTCGCTGCCAAGGATATTGTCGTTTTGCAAGTCGGCTCATCTTCTAATCCAAGCGAGGACAGAAAATACACGAACACGCCAGGCGAGGCACCTCGGCAAATGGCCGCATATGAAGGCGCGATCGATTACCTTGATAGTCGAGGATTAGTCGATCGCAGACGTGTAGGCATCATTGGTTTCAGCCGCACGGTGTCGTATGTCGCTTACACACTGACTCATTCGAAGTATCAGTTCGCAGCGGCCACTCTGGCAGACGGATTCGATGCTGGCTACGTAAACCTAATGCTGTTCGGCGGCGTGGATTATCTCGCGGCGAATGGTGGTCTGCCCTTTGGATCCTCGTTGGATTCTTGGACAAAGAGTTCGCCGGGCTTCAATCTCGACAAAGTCACTGCACCGGTGCGCCTTGAGTATTACGGCTGGGGTGGATTTCTCGGGGGCTGGCAAACGTTTTCTGGCCTTACCCTTCTCAAAAAGCCTGTAGATTTTATTTGGTTGCCGTACGGTACGCACCTACTGGTGAAGCCGTGGGAGCGTCTTGTTTCGCAGCAAGGAAATGTGGACTGGTTTGATTTCTGGCTGAATGGTGAAATCGATCCCGACCCGTCGAAAAGGGCGGAGTATGGACGATGGGAACAATTACGCCGGAAGGAACCAAAAAACTGAATGAACGGATTGTCCGATGCGACGAACAGCCAGTCGCACGATATGGAAAACCTTCTTGTTCTCCACACGAACCCTCTTGGTGAATGCCGCAATTTGGGGAGCCAAGGCGCTGGGCCCACGAAGCGCCCTGACGGTTGGCTACTCGTCGGCTCGATAGGCTGACGGCGAGTGGATCATGCTATTCGGGTCCTCACTGTCGTACGGCCCGACAGACTTCGAGAGTTGGACAACGTGGATCGCGTTATCCAGAACTACGACTTCTGGCTTCGTGTATTTCATCGGTTTCACCTCCTTTCTCTGTGGCATTTGTTCTCAGAAGAGAACGCTGTTTGCGCGCGAACAACTCGCAATACTGAACGTGATTCCGTCGCTGGGTTTGATTCGCCAAG
>Ga0335077_10009952_pt1 | contig 11818 bp, 12 predicted proteins | sample Lox_Sample_31_FD_207151 | JGI IMG/M metagenome (GOLD analysis project Ga0335077, IMG submission 207151) | Soil microbial communities from Loxahatchee National Wildlife Refuge, Florida, United States - Lox_Sample_3.1 | ecosystem: Environmental > Terrestrial > Soil > Wetlands | place: USA...
TGTGTGTCAGCTGGGCAATGAGCGTGCCGGAGCGCGAGTGGCGGTATGAGACTGGCCCGACGCTCCAGTAGGCCTCGACGCTGATAGGCCCGGTCGCCGGCTGCACCTTGCCGCCGAACATGATCGCCTGGAGGGCCCCGGGGGCCCTCGGGCGGGATTTGACTGCGAGCGCTGCCAGCAGCCGCTGGTAAGCCTGATGCGCCGTGGTCGTGATGGTGGAAATCACCTGAGCTGGCGCGGTGACGTGCTGAGTCATCCAGGACTAGACAGTCATGGACGGCGGGTACACAGGTGCGCTCAGTGTCGCCAGCTGGGTCACGGCGGACTCGTCAAGTCCGCTGACCGAGGACGCCAGGACGGGGAAAGTACCGGTGATCGCGGCATCGTGGGTGTTCTCTGCGAGGTAGTGACCCGAGATCACCGCACGGTTCAGCCCGTCCAGCTTCGCCTCGGCCACCGGATCCACCGCCGCGATCAGCACCGGGATGACCCAGTTGACGTCGTACACCGCCCCGCGCGCTCCAGTGAGGTTGGCCGGGCTGCCGGCCTGGCCGGCGGGGCCGTAGCCATTGACTTTCGACCAGGCCGTGCAGTATGACTGGGCGGCCACGCCGAACGGATCGACGCCAGGTTCAAGGTGGGCGTCTGCCGGGCAGAGGGTGACGCTCTTGCCGTCCGGAAGCCGCTCAGTCTGGTTGGTGCCGGTGGGATCCTGGCCGAGCCGTTGCGGAGTGACGTAGACGAAGGAGGCAGGCCCGGTAGCGCGGCTCGCGCCGTCCTGGGAGAGCCACGTGGTGGTTTCCCGGTACACCTGCCGTTGTGGTCGGCTGACGTTAGCCGCGGGCAGCGGGAAAGACAGCTGCGAGACCAGCAGGCTGTAGCCGACCATGGCGATGGGGGCGGCGACCTGCACGTTAGGGATCTGGGCGATCTGGCGGTACTGCGCCATGGTGATGCCGCCGTAGAGGCCCGACAAGAAGTTCGGCTGGACGGTGCTGGTCTGGGTTTCCAGCGCGGTCCGGGCGCCCTTGGGCCGGACCAGGATGTCGTAGGCGGGCACGAAGTGCGCGGAGACGGTGCCCACCGTGCGCAGCTGAGCGGTCCGGGACGCGGCGGTCAGCACGGTGAACGCGGTGGTCGCCAGCAGCATGCCGGCGAGCAGCGCGACCAGCCGGACGGTGCGGAACCGCAGCTGCGACCAAGCCAGCTGCCACATCGCGCGTCCTTAGCCGAGCTGGCCGACGCGCCGGATAACTTCTTCGACGGCATAACCCTGCGTCAGCGCGATGTCGTCGACAACAGCCCCGTCGCGGAGCCTGATCAACCGCTCGGCGTGGGCGGCGACCTGAGGGTCGTGCGTGGCCAGAATGATCGTCATCTCACGGTCTTTGCGCAGGCCCGTCAGCAACTGCAAGATCTCGCTCGCATTCGCGGAGTCGAGGTTGCCGGTTGGCTCGTCCGCCAACAGCAGGGCCGGGCCGTTGACGAGTGCTCGTGCGATGGCGACGCGCTGCTGCTCCCCGCCGGACATCTTCGCCGGCAGCGAGTGCTCGCGGTCGGCCAGTCCGACCGCTGCCAGCAGTTCGCGGCCACGTTCCCGTTTATTAAACGATGTCCGATACGGCAGCACGGGCGCGATGACGTTATCCAGGGCAGTGAGCGCGGGGAGCAGGTGGTAGCCCTGGAACACGAATCCGACAGTGCGCCGATAGGCGGCCAGGGCACCGCCGTGCAGCGCCGTCACGTCCTGGCCGTTGCTGATGATCGTGCCGGAATCGGGCCGCTCGATCGCGCCGATCAAGTGCAGCACCGTCGACTTGCCTGATCCGGATGCCCCGGTGAGCGCTACGAAGGCGCCGGCTTCGATGGTGAGGCTGACGTCATCGGCAGCATGCACCAGCCGGTCTTTGCCGATGCCATAGCTCTTGCAGATGCCGAGCACCTCAAGAGACGCACCGACGTTTCCCACGTTCTCGACTCCCTGCCTCGGCGATCCGGCTGGTGCTCGCCAGGATCGCTGATTACCCTCGTTTCATACCTAGCAACAATGCAAGACCAGTCATAGCGTGTTAGCTAGCCACAATGCAAGATGAGATAGTTTCGTTACGAGCACCGCCTTGTTACCGGGGTAGCCCTGCGACGAGGACTTCGCGGTAGGGCCTCATAACACAGTCTCGACGGGAGACCGACCGGAACCATGCCGTTGCATCACGCGGTCCTGGCGCTGCTTGCCGACAAGCCAGCGCACGGATACGAACTGAAGAGCAGCTTCGAGCAGGCCGTCGGAGATCAGTGGGGCGGGCTGAACATCGGGCATCTCTATCAGATCCTGGATCGGCTGAGCCGGGACCAGCTCATCGAGTCAGAGCGCCAGCCGCAGCCGGTGAAGCCCGATCGGGTTGTCCATCGCCTGACACCGGCCGGCCGGGCTGAGTTGGACCGCTGGTTGAGCGAGCCGAGCGTCGGGCTGCGTGGTTACCGCGATGACTTCTTCCTCAAGCTGATGGCGGCCGTTCAGGCGGGTGACCCGGAAACGCTGGACGGCGTCCTGCGCCGGCAGCGCGCTCACCTGCTCAGGGAGTTGCACAGCCTGGCCGAGGCCCGGCGGCAGGCGCCGTCAGCCGTCGTTGAACTGCTGATCACCGCGGCCGAGTTGCACATCCGCGCTGACCTCGGCGTTGTGGATGCGGCGGAGAAGAACCTCCAGTCAGAGCTTGCCGGCGTGAAGAGAAACTCACCGAAGGCCCGGCGTACGGATGCGGCCGCGACAGGCGCGGCCGCGACTAGATCAGCCTCGCGCGCGAAGTCTGCAGCTAGCTGACACGCGAAAGCGATCCACTTGAAATGGTCTCCGTACCTTCACCAACCGATAACGGCAGTGGCCCAGCAGTTGCTGGAGGGGCCATCGTGTGATGGTTAGCGAGACCACGCCAATGGTTCTCGCGAAAGGACACAGCCCACGATGGCCCTAGACCAGTCTGCCCTGCTCGAAGTCCTGGAAATGCTCAAAGGCGCCGGGGTCAATGATCGGATCCGGCAGGCGGCCGAGACGATCTACCAGACGCTGATCGAAGCCGAGCTCACGGCCGTGATCGGCGCGGCCCCGCACCAGCACACCGAGGCCAGGACCAGGCTGCGCAACGGGCACCGGCCGCCGGATGCAGCGCTCCCGCCCGACCGTGGCGCCCCATAACTCACATGGCTGCGCCGACCGCTCGCAACGCGCCTGACGCTGGGCATCGCGGCACTGGCCATGCTCGCCGTGGCGGCCTTCGTGGCGACAACGACCCGCCATCCCGGACATCGCCGCCCCGGCGTAACCGGCCCGGCGGCGGTCACGGGCCGTCCCCGGGCGCAGCCGTGGTGGGTCGCGGCCCGCCCGGTCGTGGCAACCGACGCTGGGCACCCGCTGCCCGGCGTGCGGGGCGGGTGGGAGCTGTTCGGCGCCGGCCCGGGGTGCTGATCCGGATCCAGTGGGCCGCGGGCCGCGTCACTCGCACCACGATCCCGGCGCTGCAAAGCACCGGCCCGGTCTTCTTCGTCGTGGGCCCGCATCAGGCGATCATCCGCCCGCTCGACTTGGTGCCCGGCTACCTGGTGCCCGATGATCAGCCCGCCCGCACACTGCCGGCCGCGCTCGGTACGGCAGGCCAGGCCTTCCCGGGGCCGGGCCCCGGCCAGGTGTGGGTGCCATCCGGGTCCGGCGCCGGAACCGTGATGTCGCTGGTAACCACGAGCGGTGCCAGGACCGGCCCGCCGATCCGGCTTCCGGCGGCCGCCGGCTACGCGGTCCCCGACGGCCGGGGCTATCTCGCGGTCGAACGCAACGGCGCAGCATACGATGTCCGCTCGGGCGGGCTCCGCCGCGTGGCCGCCGGCACGCTCACCGCCACCGGCCCGTCGGCCTGGCTGGTCGTCCAGTGCCCGAGCGCCCGCCACTGCGCCGGCGTCGTCGTCAACCCGGCCACCGGCACCCGGCGCATTCTCCCGGGCGAGGCCGCCCGGGCCGGCTGGCCGCCCGGCATCACCTCGCCCGACGGAAACTACGCGGCCGTGCCCGGCTACGGACCGGACCAGGCCGCAATCCTGCACCTGATCAACCTCAGCACCGGCTCCGACCGCAGGGTCGCCATTGCCCTGGCGCCCCAAGGCTCGCCCGGCCTGGCCTGGTCCCCCGACAGCCGGTGGCTGTTCGCGGCCACCCAGGACGGAGCACTCCGTTCCATCGACCCGCGGACCGGGCAGGTTCACGGCCTCGGCGTTCCGCTCCCGCCGGTGACCTACCTGGCCGTCAGGAGCACCGGCTCACCCGCTAGCTGACTGCCGGCCGGTCGTGCCCGGACGTTGAGCAAGTAGCTCGCCATTGGTGCGGGCGCGCCGCGCGGAAGCCCGGCCAGGTCAGACCCAGCACCCTCGGCTTGACCCAGCCGCGCCCGCCCCCCGGCTAATCGCAGAACCGGAGGACGTCACGCTGCATAGACAGGCCGAGCCTCGGCCAGGACTGACGGTCTCAGCATCGGATGCAGGGCGCGCAGTGACACCAGATCTACCCTATGGCCGAACAAGTCAGTGAGTTCGTCAGCGAGTTCCTCGATCTCCCAGCCCAGCCGCCGCCCAGGGCGCAGTGTGTACAGGACATCGATGTCGCTATCAGGCTCAGAGGTGCCGCGCGCCTGCGAGCCGAAGATCTGGAGCTCGGCGATCCCGTACCGGTCGCAAATTTCTGACAGACGTCGCTCGTCAACGTCGACGCCCGGGGTGATCACCATGGTCTCAAGGTTAGCGCCAGACGGTTCATCAGGGTCGCATGTCAGCGTGACTGCGGCAATGGGAGCAGTTCCTCGCGCGCAAGTGCGGCGCCGTAGGCGGTGGACGCGCGTGCGCCCGCCACGGTGACCGTGGGGTGAGCTGCCGTCCGGCTTAAGCGACGATGGCGGCCACGTCACGGGCGGCATGCAGTCACAGGGTGTCGTAACAGTCGTGAGCGGTGATCGGTGTGCAACCACATCCCGGATGCGGCGCGGTTGATTAGCGAGGCTAACCGTAATCCGGGGAGCCAAACGGGGAGCCAACGGAGGCAGACACCGGGCGACCTAGGGCGACACCCAGCGACGATCGGTCCAGCTAACTGGCTCATCAGGCGACACCAGGCGACGTCCCGCGACGGTAAGATCGCGCCTTACAAGCGAGGGGTTCGTAGGTTCAAGTCCTACTGCGCCCACTTTTTCGAATATCTGTCGGTGTCTCGGCGGAAGTCGAGGAGCCGGACAAGCCGGAGATGTATCTTGCCTGTGTGGGGCAAGAACTGTGCGGTGCGTGGATGCCGCGAGCGAAAACCACGTGTGCTCGCACCTTTGGTCACGGCGGGGAGTGCATGACAGCCACGGACATGGCGAATCGCAGGGAATACAACCGCGTCCACGGGCATCGTGAGTCGCCGGAGTCCCGGAAGAAGTCCAACCGGAAGTACCGGATCTCTAGCTACGGGCTGACCGATGCCAGGCCTGCGACCCGGCTGTCTTTCATGCTGTTCATGTCGTTCCTCATCATTCGGTAACCGGCGTACGGGGTGTGTTGACTGGAATGTGACGGTCCTGGCCCTGGGCGTGACGATGCGCACCCTCGCCGTGGAACGGCCGGGGTTCGGCAGGGCGCGGACGCCGGTGCCGCGGGCCCAGAACCCGGCGTCGCGTCCGAGGACCGGCCCGGGCTCGCCGTCGCGCAGCTCCAGCTGCACCCGCCCGCGAGTGACGACGTCGAACGCGTCGCAGCACTCCGCCGCGACCACCGCGACCGCGCGCCACCGCGCAGCGCGAGCGTCCGCACCGGGACTACTCCGTGTCGTCCGCCGGCAGGCGCTCCGGCAGCCCGAGCCGCGGGAACTGGTCGTCGTGGAACGTGACGATCTCGCTGATCGCCCCGCCGGTGACGCGCAGAACGTCGATCGTGAGCGGCAGGTAGGCGCCCTCCCGCTTCCGCCAGAGGTAGAAGGCGACGGCGGGCTGCCGGTTCACGGAGGTGAGGACGGCGCGCAGGTGCTTCATCCCCTCGAAGCCGCTCTCGACCCAGTCGTTCAAAACTGCGTCGCGGCCGACGTACAGGCCCGGCGTCGGCGGCATCGAGCAACGGACGTCGTCCCGCAGCAGCGCGGCGAGCCCGTCGATGTCCGTGGCCACGCTGGCGTCGGTATAGCGGCGCACCAGCTCGCGCGTCCCGGTATCCTCCTCGCCGCCGGTCCAGTCCTGCCGCTCGGCGGGCAGGTGCTCCCGCATGCCGGCGCGGGCCCGCTGCAGCGCGCTGTTCACGGAGTTGACGGAGTCCCCTAGGAGCTCCGCGACGTCCTTCGCTGGCCAGCCGAGCACATCCCGCAGGATCAGCACGGCCCGCGGGCGCGGCGCGAGATGCTGGACTGCGACCAAGTACGCTAGCTCGATCGTCTCCCGCGCGACGGCGACGGTCTCCGGCTCGTCCGCGTCGTCCGCGGGCAGCTCGTCGAGCAGCCGGTCCGGGTAGGGCTGCAGCCACAGCACCTCGCCGCCGGTCGCGGGCTCCGGGCGGCGCTGAGCGAGCAGGTCCAGGCAGGCGTTGGTGGCGATCCGGTACAGCCAGGCCCGAAACGTCGACCGCCCCTCGAAGGTCTCCCGCCGCCGCCAGGCACGGAGGAACGTCTCCTGCACGGTGTCCTCGGCGTCCTGGAACGACCCGAGCATCCGGTAGCAGTGCACGTGCAGCTCTCGGCGGTGCCGCTCCGCCAGCCGCGAGAACGCCGGCTCATCGACCTTGCCCAGACCGCTCCCGCCCAGACCGCTCACGCCCAGCTCCTCCAGCCGCGCGTCCGCACTCATAACGTCATCCTTCCGTCTCGTCGTGTCCCGTTGTAGGTGTGACGGGTGCGGGCGCGGCAACTGATCACTAGGGTCGGTCGGCATGGCTGATCCAGTGACGGATCCCCGGTTGAGACGCCTGCTCGGTCACTGAGCTCGTCGAGGCGACAGCACGCTGGCGAGCGTCAGCTGGACCGGCACACCGGCTCCACCGATACCGATGGCACGCAGGGCAAACGTACGCCCGTTGACCATCCGTTCGGCTAACTCTTGCAAGCAGGAAGGGCAACCGCTTGCTTGCCGTGCCCGTGATCCCCGGCATAGAACCTAACGCTGGCTGGCCACCTTCCAGGACCAGCTTGAGTTGGCCGAGGTTCTGCGCCACTGCGGCCTTGATCCTGGGGGTCGCGAGCGGGGCAGCAAGCCTCAGCAGGGCCTGAGTGGGATCGAGTTCCACGTTGTTGACAAGCCGTGTCGCGCCGGCCCTGGCCTCTAGCTCGTAGCTGATCGTTGCCTGGAAAGGCCCGATTTGTCCGTGAATGGCCAGCCGGATGGCTGGCTCGAAGACGGTCACCTCGAAGCTCTCGGTACTCCTGCCCGGAACCGAGCGGATCTGGCGGTACCTGGTTCCCACCCCGACGGTCCCGGCGGAAGCCTTGCGGGTCTCTTCGATCGCGTAGTTCCACATCGGGATGTTCTCGAAGTCGGCGAGGAACGCGAAGAGCTCCTCGGCAGGCCGTTGGATCGTCACCGCGTTCTTGAATGTTTGCATTGTCGTCTCCTGTGTCAGGTGCCGAGCAGGCGCGCGGCAGCGGTTGGGTCGCGGGCCTGCAGGACGGCCAGATCTGGCATCTGATTCTTGAGCGTGAGGACTTTGCCGGCGGTCTCGGTGCAAGGCGCCAGCGCGGGATCGGCGGTTGGCTCCAGGTGCCGCGCATAGCCGCTCACGTGCTCACCGGCCCCTGCATGCCGTCGAGGTCGGCGCGCCGTACCCGGATGGCAGCAATGGCGACGAGCAGGCCAAGCAGCAGAATTGCCGCTGCCACCTCGAACCCGCGCGAGAATCCGTTGGCGAGGGCGTGCTGGTAGATGGCGGCCGTCGGCCGTCCCGTGGCGGTCGGCTGCACCGGGTGCCCCGTCCTGGCCGCTGTGCGTGCCGCGGCGGCAGCCTGGCTACGGATGCCGTTGGCGACGGTGGTCCAGGCGACCGTGCCGAGCACGGCCAGCCCGATCGAGCCGCCGACCTGCTGGCCGGCATTGATCAGGCTGGAGGCTGACCCGGCGACGCTGGCCTGAACCCGGGACAGCGCGGTAACTGACAGCGGCATGAACAGCATGCCCAGGCCCGCCCCGGCGACCATCATCGGGCCCAGCAGCCCGCCGACGTAGTGGCTGTGCTCGCTGATCCGGGACAGCCAGAACATGCCGCCTGCGGCGGTCACCGACCCGGCGAGCAGCAGCGGCCGCGCGCCGATCCGGGGGACTAGCTGGACGCTGGCGCCGGACATCGCCATGATGGCGGCCATCATCGGCAGGTAGGCCACGCCGGTCCTCACCGCGCTGTAACCCCAGACGGCCTGCATGAACAGGGTCAGGAAAAAGAACACGCCGAACAGAGCGGTACCGACGCACAGCATGATCAGGTTCGCGCCCCACCGGTCCCGGCTGGCTAGCAGGCGCGGCGGCAGCAGCGGGTTCTTGCTGCGCATCTCGGTGAGCACGAACAAGCCGAGCAGCACGGCCGCCGCGGCCAGGGAGGCAACGACCTTGGCGTCGCCCCAATGGGAAACACCGTCCGGGCTCGTGGCCGCATTCGACAGGCCGTAGACCAGGGCGGCCAGGCCGCCCGTGCCGGTGATGGCGCCGGGCAGGTCGAACCGGCCTCGCTGGCCGGGTGTCTCTAGGAGGACCCGGGGCGCGGCCAGGGCGGTCGCGATCCCGATCGGCACGTTGACGAATAGCACCCACCGCCAGGTCGCGTAGGTGGTGAGAAGGCCGCCGGCGATCAGGCCGACCACGCCGCCGGTGACACTCATCGCGGCAAAGACGCCCATTGCCCGGTTCCGCGGCGGGCCTTCCGGGAATGTGGTGGTGATCAGTGACAGCGCGGCCGGCGCGGTGATCGCGGCGCCAGCGCCCTGTATCGCCCGGGCGGTCAGTAGCCAGGCCTGGGTGGTGGCGAACCCGCCGGCCAGCGAGGCCGCCGAGAACACGATGATCCCGGCGATGAACATGTTGCGCCGGCCGAGCAGGTCGCCGGCCCGGCCGCCGAGCAGGAGCAGCCCGCCGAACGCCAGTGCGTAGGCGTTGACAACCCATTCCAGGCCCGTGCCGGAGAAACCTAGCGCGCGCTGAATGTGGGGAAGGGCGACGTTGACGATCGTGGCATCGAGGACCACCATCAGCTGCGCGGTGGCGATGACGGCCAGGGCCGGCCCGAGACGGCGGCCCCGCAGGCTAATCGTGCCGGAGTTGGCCGCCAGCTGACCTGGTGGTGTGGCCCGGCCGCCGGAGTCGATTCTGGCGGACACTATGAGGATGAGGAGTCGTTCGAGCCTACCGTCGGCCGGGCCGCCAGCATGCTGATGAATGTCCCTGGACAGGTCGCGCTCGAGCGCAGTTATCTCGCCCAGCTCCGCGGTAACGCCGAGGCGACGGCAGCATTCGCGGCGCGGGTCCTGGCCTGTAGCGGTGAGGAGGAATGGCTGCTGAGCTCCACCGCGCGGGGGTTTCTGGCCGTGGCTGAGTGGCTCCGCGGCCGACTCGCCGACGCCGAGCACGCCTTCGTGGCCGGCATCGCGGGATGGCAGGCCGCCGTGCAGGCCACCGTGGCCGCATGGGGTAGTTATCAGCTCGGCCGGGTTCAGCGGGCCCGGGGCCGCCTGGACGCCGCCGTCCTGACCTGCCAGCAGGCCGCGCAAGCCACCGCCGGGGCGGGCAACGCCCCGCTGCCCGCCTCAGGTCCCGCTCACGTCGGCCTGGGCGAGGTGGCCTACCAGCGCAACGAGCTCGACCTCGCGCTACGCCAGGTCACCAAGGGCATCGCGCTATCCCGCCAGTTTGTGTACACCCCGCCGTTGGCCGCCGGCCTGGTGTTGCTGGCGTGGATCCGCCAGGCCACCGGCGACCGGGTCGGAGCCCTGGAGGCGATGGCGGAGGCTGGGCAGGCCTTGCCGGCACCGCCCGGCTTGCTCAACCCGGTCCCGGCGGAGCGGGCGCGGTTGCTGCTGGCCCAGGGCGACCTGCCCGCCGCGGCCCGTTTCGCGCAGGAGAACGGCCTGGGCCCAGACGACGAACCGGACTACGCCCGCGAATCCGGGCACTTGATCCTGGCCAGGATCCTGCTCGCCCAGGATCAGCCCGGCGAGGCACTCGCCCTGCTCGGGCGGCTGCACGCCGCCGCCGCTGCCCAGGACCGGGTCGGCGGCCTCATCGAAGCGGGCGCGCTGCTAGCGCTGGCGCGGGCAGCTGCCGGCGATGAAGCAGGCGCGGTCACGGCCCTCGCCGAGGTGCTCCTGCTGGCCTGCCCACAGGGCTACCTGCGGGTCTTCGCTGACGAGGGCCCGGCGATGGCCGCGCTGCTTGGCAAGCTCATCGCGGCCCAGCGCAGCGGCCACGTGGCCGCCGGCGTCCCGCTCGGCTACCTGGCCCGGATCAAGCGTGCCCTCGAAGCCGGGCAGACCGCGCCTGATCCCGGCCTGTCCGGCCTCATCGACCCGCTGACCGGCCGCGAGCACGAGGTCCTCACGATGCTGGCGTCGGGCCGGTCCAACCAGGCCATCGCCCGCGAGCTCGTGGTCTCGCTGGACACGGTCAAGAAGCATGTGGGCCACGTCCTAGGCAAACTCGGCGCGGCCAACCGCACCGAGGCCGTCGCCCGGGCCCGTGAGCTGAACCTGATCCCCTGAGGGATTCCACCGGCGACCGCCGGAGATTCCACGCCAGGAGCCCACTTTCGGGTGACGCCCGCCCGCGCCGTGACCTCGTACGGTCACTGGACGCGGCAAGCGCTGGTGTGCCCATCATCTTTCACCCGGTCAATCCGGATCTATTCGAGCCGGGTTCCGAAGGACAGGTCTGAGATCACCGCCGGGTCGGGTGTCTGCGGTTCGAGTAGCTGGTGGATCAACGTGGTGAACAGCCAGGCGACGCCGAGCCGATGCTCGCCGAGGCCCTGGCGGTGAACACGCGGAGCGCCGAGGAGCTTTCGCCGACTCGATCCGCAGCTTTTTGCGCGGTGCGGTGTCCGAGGTGTCGCCGGACGTATCGGCGCCGCGGGCGCTGATCGCACGGTACCGGGAAACCCGCACCGTGGCCGCCTCCCGTGGCGGCCCCACTGGTTCCAGGCCAGCAAGCCGCCCGCAGTCGGCCCGCCCGTGAAGTCGGCGAACAGGCCCGTCGACGACATGGATGGCAAGGGCCAGCGCGGGCTTCGTCGCCGGGAACCGGGCGGTTGGACAGTCCGAGATCAGTCCCTCCTGGGCGCATGGCGCGGGTGATGCTTAATCAGGAGTCCGTCGCCTGCTGTGCTGGTGGCGATGGCAGGTCAGCGCGAGGGAGTTCTGCGGGGGCGACGAGCAGCCCGGCGGTGGCCGCGCCGGCATGCAGCCGCCGGTCCCAGGCGGCGACGATGAGGCCCGGGTCGGCGAGAGCCAGCGCGCTGGCCAGGTGCACGGCGTCGGCGCCGCGCAGGGCGTGCGTGCGAGCCAGCTTCCCGGCCTGGCGTTCGACGGGTGCGGTGAGTTCGACCGGGCGTACCGATGCCCAGTATCGTTCCCATGCCTGCTCGGCCACGTCCAGGTCGTCCTGGCTGAGGTCGTGGTTGCGGCAGGCCGCGGCCAGCGCGGCGCAGACCTCGGGATATGCGAGCCGGCTGGCCAAGGCAGCATCGCAGCCGTCCCACAGGTCGGCGGCCAGGTCGCTGCCTTCCTCCTGCACGAGGAGCTTGACCAGGGCGCTGGAGTCGAAGTAAATCAGCGCCATGGTCAGCGCCG
>Ga0335077_10009953_pt1 | contig 11818 bp, 9 predicted proteins | sample Lox_Sample_31_FD_207151 | JGI IMG/M metagenome (GOLD analysis project Ga0335077, IMG submission 207151) | Soil microbial communities from Loxahatchee National Wildlife Refuge, Florida, United States - Lox_Sample_3.1 | ecosystem: Environmental > Terrestrial > Soil > Wetlands | place: USA: Florida...
TTGGCTGGCTGCGGTAGCAGCAGCAACAAGGCCACTCCTCCGCCAACCGGCGGTTTCAGCAAGACTGACCTGAGTGGGACCTACGTGTTCTCCACTACGGGTTCCGACGCAAACGGCGCACCCACCTCCATGGCCGGAACCTTTTCAGCGAACGGTAACGGAGGCATCGCAGGCGGCACACTTGACATAAATGACGCTGAATTCACGGCGCCCGCTACCGGCCTTTCCATCACTGGTGGCACTTACACTGTCTCCGTGGACGGCCGCGGGCAGGCAACTCTTTCCGTCACAACTCCATTTGGAAACTCTGTGATTGTGGATTTCGTCTTGACCTCGAAATCGCACGGGCTGATTACCGAATTCGATAACAATGGCAGCGGCAGCGGAACATTAGACATCCAAAGTGCAGCCACGCAAGCCCAGCTCGTCGGCTCTTACGCTTTCACTCTTTCTGGAATTGACTCAAATGGTAACCTGCCTTTCGGGACAGTAGGTTCGTTCACGCTCGGCGCCGACGGCATAATTACGAGCGGTGTTGAAGACTTCAACGATACTGGGTTTGCTTATACGAACCTGACCCTCTCCGGCACGGTGCTCCCTCAAGCAACGGGAGCACCATGGGTCGCGACTTTGACTGCTGTTGACTCCTCCGACGTAAGCCCGTTCGGCACCCTGACCTTTGACGTTTACGCGGTGGATGCTACTCATCTCAAGTTCGTTGAAGCAGACAATTTTCAAAACGGCTTCCCGCTTCTTGCCGGAGACGCGTTCACGCAGCAGGGCGCGTCCATACCCTCCAGCGCAACCACGTACGTGTTCACAATGGCCGGTGGAACGCAGAATTCTGGACCGTTGACGGTTGGCGGCGTTCTGCCCATTGATGGCGCGGGAGCAGTATCCGGGGGTTATATCGATATCAACGATGCAGGCACGACGACAACCGCTCCTCTAAGCTTCGGCGGCAGCTATGCTGCAAGCGGCTCAGTAGGTGGACGGACCCTTTTCAACCTCAGTGGCTTCCAAGTCGCCTCTCAATTTATCGCATATCCGACGACAAACGCGGGGCTGCAAGTACTGGAATCTGACAGTGCCGGATTCCTTTCCGGCGTCGCGATTCCCCAGAGCAGCTCTACATTCGCTTCCGGACAGGGTTATGGCATGAATGTCAGTGGCTTCAACAGCGTCGAAGAGGACGACATCGCTGAGTTCACGACGACCAGCACGGGCTTTAGCGGCCTAGTAGACCTCAATGATGAGGGACAAGCCCTCAGCTTTGACAAGACGCTGACTGGCACCTACCAGATCGACTCGCCGCCCTCCGGGCGCTACGATTTTGTCAGCCCGGCGTTTGACGGTGAACTTTACGTCGTGGACAGTTCGACCGCACTGTTCGTCGAACTTGACGCCACCCAAGTGGGCATCGGGACCGTTCAACTCCAGAACGAAACGCAATCGGCACGCGCGTCTCGCCTCATACTTCCGCATCGGACGGTGTTTCCGTTCGCCAAGAACCAGAAGAGCGCCGCTCGATGGCGACACAAATAGAAGGAGTCGTCGCAAAAAATGACTAAGGGGCGCGGCGGGCAATAGCCGCACCCCTTCCCTTTTGACGGCTCAAAGGCCAAATCAATCAGCCGACGCTTCCAACTTTGCCGCCATAGTTCCGCGCGCGGCGATCCGCGCAACGACACGGTATAGCAACAGCACACCGAACACCGCCGCATACTCCAGCGGCTTCTTCAGGTCCGCCTTCACCAGCCAGATGTAGTGGATCACTCCCGCCGCCGCGCTGAAATAGATCAGTCGGTGCAGCGCCTGCCAGCGTTTGCCGCCCATCTTGCGGATCGCCCACTTCGTCGACGTCAGCGCCAGCGGGATCAGCAACGCGAATCCCGTCATCCCCGCGGTGATGAACCGGCGCTTGGCAATATCGGCCAGCATTTCGTGGACGTCGAAGAACTTGTCGAGCCACACATAGGTCGTCAAATGCAGCGTGCCGTAGAAAAACGCAAACAGTCCCAACATGCGCCGCAGGCCGATGAGCCAGTACTGCCGCGTCAGTTTCCGCAGCGGCGTAATCGACAGCGTGATCAGCAAGAAGGTCAGCGTGCAATCGCCGGTGCTGTGCGTAATGGCTTCGATAGGATTGGCGCCCAGCGAACCGTGGAGCCCGTCCCAGACAAGCAACGCCAGCGGAACGAGGGCAGCGAGAAAGACCGCGGGTTTGAGGTAGCGCAGCATCAGCCGTCAGCATTTGGCATTCAGCATTCAGCACTCAGCTGGGGCTGAATACCGAGTGCCGACTGCTGAGTGCTGTCTAGAAATTCTTCTTCAAATCCATCCCGCTGTATAAGCTCGCCACCTGGTCGCCGTAGCCGTTGAACATCAGAGTCGGACGCTTGAGGAACTCGCCCAGCCTGCGTTCCTTGGCCTGGCTCCAGCGGGGATGGTCCACATTTGGATTCACGTTGGAATAGAAACCGTACTCTTGCGGTGCGGAAATGTTCCACGTATTCAGCGGCTGCTTGTCGGTGAAGCGGATGCGCACGATCGCCTTGGCGCTCTTGAAACCGTACTTCCACGGCACGACGATGCGTAGCGGCGCTCCGTCCTGATTTGGAAGATCTTCGCCATACATGCCGAAACAGAGCAGCGCCAGCGGATGCATGGCCTCGTCCATGCGCAGGCCTTCCACGTAAGGCCATTCGAGGACGTTCCGCTGCTGTCCTGGCATTTGCGTTTTATCGAGCAGAGTGGTGAACTCCACGAACTTTGCTTTGCTTGTCGGATTCACGCGCTTGATCAGTTCGCTCATCGAAAATCCAACCCAGGGCACGACGATCGACCATCCTTCGACGCAGCGGTGGCGGTAGATGCGCTCCTCGGGAGGCGCCATCTTGAGGATCGTGTCCACATCGAGTTCCTGCTTCTTGTCGACCGCGCCGTCGATCTTCACTTTCCATGGCCGGGTACGGAAGTTCTTCGCCAGTTCGGCCGGTTCGTCCTTCGCGGTCGAGAACTCGTAATAGTTGTTGTAGTGGGTAACATCTTTGTAAGGGGTGACGGTCTCGGTGGTGCTGAAAGGACTCTTCTTGATGCCGTCAATCTTGTTTCCCGCGAGCGCGGTCGTCGAAGGGGAGATGATCTCGCGCAATCCGATGCCGGTCGCCAACGCGCCTCCTGCCAGCGCTGCGCTTGCGAGAAACTTCCGCCGGTTCAGGTACAAACTCTTCGGAGTAATCTCCGACGAGCGAATGTCTTCCGCCTTCTTGATCAGCATGGGAACCCCTATCTCCTTATACGCGTTTCCGGCCCACACGGATTCGCCTGACGCTATCTTCAATCAGATAGGACGCAGGTGGAAGAAAAAAGTTGCAAAGGGATTGGCTATTTCCACACCCAGAAAAGCATCCGAACTGAGTACTGAGTACTGAGTACCGTTCTACCCCAACACTTCCCGAACCTTGCGGGATAGATTCTGCAGCGTGAACGGCTTTTGCAGGAATGCAGTACCGCTCTCGATCGTGCCTTCACTGACGATCGCGTCCTCCGTGTATCCGGAGAGATAGAGCACTTTCGTTTCCGGACGTGCGGCGGCCAACAGCCTGACGAGTTCGCGTCCACCAATGCCCGGCATCACCACATCGGTGATCACCATATCGATCTTCCCATCGTGCTTCGTCGCTGCGGCCAGCCCGGCTTCTCCATTTTCAGCCTCGACAACGCGGTAGCCCTTCGCCTGAAGAGTTTCGCGCACTAACTGACGGACTGACTCCTCATCTTCCACCACCAGGATGGTCTCAGAGCCACCCTCTGGCGCACGCGGCACCGGAGCGGCGCTCAGGTCGGCCGTGGCCTCAACCTGCGGCAAGTAGATATTGAACGTGGTGCCGTGCCCCTTCTCGCTCTGCACCATGACATATCCTCCACTCTGTTTCACAATGCCGTAGACGGTCGACAGCCCAAGCCCGGTTCCTTTGCCTTTCTCTTTTGTGGTGAAGAACGGCTCGAAGATTCGTGACTGCGTCTCCCGATCCATCCCCATGCCCGTGTCACTGACTGAGAGCATCACGTAGTTGCCGGGACGAATGAACATCTGCCCGCGCCGGTGATTCTCATCCATCACGATATTCTGCGTCTGGATGGTGAGCTTCCCGCCGTCTGGCATGGCATCCTTGGCGTTCACCACCAGGTTCATCAGCACTTGCTCCAACTGCCCGGCGTCAGCCCGAGTGTGACCCGCGCCCGTAGCCAGACTTGTGGTCAACTTGACGTTCTCTCCAATCAGCGGACGCAGCAGGCGCTCCATGTCTTCGACAATGGCGTTTACGTCGACGACTTTTAGCTCCAGCAATTGCTTGCGGCTGAAGGCCAGCAACTGCCTGGTCAGCGTGGTCGCGCGGTCCGCGGCTTGCTGAATCGCTCGCCCCTTTTCATGAAGGGGATGATGCAAATCCAGTTTTGCCAGGATGACTTCGGTGTATCCACTGATCACCATGAGCAGATTGTTGAAGTCGTGCGCGACGCCGCCGGCCAGCCTCCCAACGGCCTCCATTTTCTGCGCCTGCCGGAACTGGTCTTCCAGCACCCGGCGCTCGGTCACGTCCTCTGCGATCGCCTCGAGCACATCTGCCGGTTCGTCGGCGCTGCTCACGGCCCGCCCGCTGATTCGTACCGTGATGCAACGCCCATCCTTCCGCTTCCACTTCACCTCAATGCCGTCCAGCCGGCCCGTGTGCCGAAACTCCTCGATTAGCCGGGCGTGCTCTTCGGGCTGCTCGAACACGTCCTTCTCCGGATCAAGCAGCAGTACTTCCTCCGCTGATCCGTAGCCCAGCATGGTCATCAACGCGGGATTGACGTCCAGAAATCGGCCCTCCAAACTCGAACGGTAAATGCCGTACACCGAGCTCTGAACCAAAGACCGGTAGCGCGCCTCGGACCGACGCAGGGCCTGCTCATTTCTCTTGATCTCGACGGCGCTGGCGACCTGCCGCGCCACGAACGTCAGAATCTCCTTGTCTCTCTGCCCGTACCGGATGTTCTTCGAGTAGGTCTGGACCACCAAAGCCCCAAAGGCATGATTGCCCACCTTCAGCGGGACACCCATCCAGTCCAGAGACCGCGATCCATTGCGCGCAACCTCTCCACGATCCTCCATCGCCTGCAGAACCTCAGGCGTGGCCAGCAGGGCTTCGCCAGTGCGCAACAGATGTTCCGTGAGTCCACGATCCAATTTCTTGGGAGCTGGCGCCGAGTCCTGCTCATCGACAAAGTACGGGAAGGTCAGCAACTCTGTGGCTGGGTCGTAGAGCGCGATATAGAAATTCCGCGCATACATCAGCTCGTCCACAATGCCGTGCACGGCGGCAAAGAACTGCTGCAGATCGTGGGCGCTGCTGCTCTTCTCGGCTACGCGGTAGAGTGCCGAACTGAGCGCCTCGACTCGTTTGCGATCGGAGATGTCGTGATAGCCCGCGTAGAATCCTGCCATCTTCCCGTCCAGCAGAAGCGGAGCACATGACACCGCAACATCGAGCAGCCTTCCGTCTTTCTTCCTTCGTTGCGTCTCCAAAGTAATGCGTTCCCCTCTAGCGAGCGTTTCGGTTACCCACCGCGACTCCGCCAGGCGTTCCGGAGGCACCACGAGATTCTCCAGCGGCTTCCCCACAATCTCCGACAGACCGTACCCGAACATGCGCGCAAAGGTTTCATTGGCCCACAACACACAATGGTCGCAGTCGGCAAGACTCAGGCCGTCGGGCGAGGCCTGGAACATTTGTTCCAGATATTGCACACGCGTGTCTGCACTGGTGTGATTTTTCCAGGGAGACTGGGAATAGTCCGGCAGGGGACAGGAGTTTCCGGAGCAAGCCCGTTCGCTTGACAATGGAATGTTCTCGGCGGGCACGAACGCGGGCGAGGATCCGCTCTCCAGCGCCTTCTTCAGGCGCTGGGCGCGAGCAAGGTCCCCTTGGCCTGGTCGGGTGACACGTTCGCCCATCCGCGATTCCCCCTCGAAAATACGCAGCCCTTGGTCATGGTAGATGGCTCAGTACCCTGTCGAAAGTTACGGGGGTAATCCCAAAATGAGGTGTTCGGAACTTTGTCCCCGTCACGGTCCTTCGTAACTTGGAGTCCGGGCCACTCGATCTTTATCTTCTACATTGGCGGTCTCGCGCCCCATCTCGGGTCGCGCGTTCTCAGGAGGACTATGTCTCCGCTCGTTCAACGATCCCGGCCCGGCGCTGCCCGGCGGCCCGAATCCAGCGACCAGCACTGGAGCATGCTGCTGTTTGAGAGCTTGTCGGCTGGAGTCATGGCAGTCACGGTGGGCTTGAGCGCGGTGATGGCCGTGGTCGGAGTCTACGTGATCCTCGTGTGGCCCCTCACCTTCTGGGACCTCGCGAATCTTGGCCTGGAGCAATACGCTTCGTGGACCAACACCGTCTTGTGGTCAGTGTTCGCGGGAGGATCTTTGGCCGGATACTGGTGCTTCAGTGGCGCTGCCTTCAAAAGCAAATCCAAGAACAGAGTGCCGGTCCCCTTAAGCCCTGGCCGGCCCCGTCGATAGCGGCTGCCCCCGGCATGATCCCCTCGTTACTTTCGTGAGCCGGATGGATAGCGTTCGCGCGTATCGCGTGACACAATGGCGTCACGAATCTCACGCACGTAACAACCTTGAACCTCAGCAAGTGTAGCCCGGTGCGGGGGAAATACTTGGCAAGAGGGAGTATGCGAATGAACCGTCTTGGGACGGGGGCTGGCTGTTTTTCCTTGCGAGCAACGCTGTTTCTGTTTTTCATCCTTGTCCTGGTGATGACTTCTGCGCAGGCGCAGACACCGGGCGTCACCGATAACAGCATTCTGATTGGATCCTGCTCAGCCCTGGACGGTCCCGCGCACGTGCTGGGCCGACAAACTGTCCTGGGTGCCTCAGCCTACTTGCACATGATCAATGATGAAGGCGGAGTATTTGGCCGCAAGGTTCAGCTGCAGGCATTCGACGACAGCTACGATCCCGACCGCGCTCCGGCGTGCTTCAAGCGCATGCTCAAGGAAGGAGTCTTCGCGCTAGGATTTTTTGTCGGCACTCCGACCGCCAAGGTATACGTGCCCATGGCGCAAGAGGAGAAGATTCCAGTCGTGGGACTCTTCACTGGCGCGCAGATGCTCTACGAACCGCTGAAGCATGAAATCATCAACGTTCGAGCCTCTTATTACGACGAGACTCGCGAACAGGTCGACAAGCTCTGGGAACAGAACATCCGCAAGATTGGAGTCATCTACCAGGACGACCCCTTCGGCAAGGCTGTGCTCGAAGGTGTGAAACTGGCTTTGCAGAAACATAACGCCACTCCGGCCGCGCTGGGAACTTTCGTTCGCAATACCGTAGACATCTCTGCGGGTCTGCGGGATGTCATGGCCTCACATCCGCAAGCCGTCGTGATCGCTGGGCCCTACGCGCCGGCGGCTGCGATCGTAAAGCTGGCGCACTCGACGGGGTGGAGGCCCCATTTCCTCACGGTCTCATTCGTCGGTACCGAGGAGTTCATCAAGGAAGCGGGAGCGGATGCAGAAGGAACGATTATCACTCAAGTCATGCCGCCCTATGATCGCACCGACTATCCCACAGTCGCCTTATATCGAAAGTACCTCGCGAAATACTCTCCCGGTGAACCGCCGAGTTTCGTGAGCTTCGAAGGATTTGTGGATGCGCTGGTGCTGGTCGAGGGTTTGAAACGAGCAGGAAAAGATTTGACTCGGGAAACGTTCATCACGGCTATTGAGTCGATTCACGAGATGAACGCTGGCCTGGGCCCGCGACTCGTTCTCAACTACAGTTCGACCGACCACAAGGGCTTCGATAGCGTTTATCCCACCGTGGTGCGAAGTGGCCAGCCGGTGCTGCTGACAGACTGGTCTTCGCTCGGAAAATGACAAGAGGCAAATGAGAAGCGGAACGCGCACACATCCGCCAGCTGTTGAATAGAAACCCACGTACGTACAAAAAGTTGCGTTTCGCGGCCCGCCTGCCGGCGGCCTTCTGGTTCGCTTTCGCAGATGCATCTCAGGACCTTCCCACCGCATCCAAGAATTAACTATGCAGTTAATTCGTAAAGTTTCGTCAATAGGTCGGAGGTGACCTTATGACTCTTGCAATGGGGAAGAAGAACTTAGTGAAACTGGCGGGCGCGTTGTTGGCGGTGGGGCTGTTGAGCACGGTGCTCGTGGCTCAGACTGCAGCCGCGTCTCGCTACGACAATCAAATTCAAACCACGGTGACGCAGAAGCTGGCGGCCAAAAGCCAGTTCGGCGATGTGAAGGCGAGTGTAGAGGACGGTATCGTGACCCTGACCGGCAACGTCGATCTCTACCAGCGCAAGCTCGACGCCGCGAAAACGGCGCGCAAGACTGCGAGCGTGCAGGGTGTACGAAACCTCATCACGGTCGCCGGCGCCAACGTGCCCGATGCGCAACTGGAGCAGAAACTGGCAACCAAGCTGCGCTATGTGCGCGTGGGCTACGACAACACGTTCGACTACTTCGCGCTGGGAGTGAAAGACGGAGTGGTGACCGTCGAAGGCCAGGACCGAACTGGTATTGGCCGCGATGAAGCTCTTGCCGAAATCGCGAACATGCCTGGAGTGAAGGACGTGATCGACAACGTTTCCGTCGCTCCGGTGTCGCAGTTCGATGACGGCCTGCGCCTGCGGGCGGAGCGCGTCATCTATCGCGACTCCGTGTTGAGCAAGTATGCGATGGATCCGGCGCGTCCCATTCGCATCATCGTGTCGAACGGGCACGTAACGCTGTATGGCTCGGTCGACAGCAAGATGGACAGGGACGTCGCCGGCCTTAGAGCAAAACAGCTCTCCGGCGCGTTCAGCGTCCAGAATGATCTGGTGATCGCGGGCAAGTCGTAAAGTTGATGTAGCAGTGGCAGAGAGGGCGCGGCGAGGGGCCGCGCCCTTTCTGTTTTCCGAGAAGCCTAATGCTGCGACGTTCCTGCCGCCTTGGCGCGAGCCCTGCGCTCGTCGACACGCTTGTATTCCTCCGCGGTCGTACCGCGTTGGCGGCGCCACTCCACATACGTTCGCCAGGCAACTCGGTAGTCCTCCAGAACATTGCCGACATCTGGGCGCCGCCGCACTCCTTCCGGGCGACTGCGGAGAGCCTCCTCGAGCACAGCGTCCGCCGTTGCTTCGGGACCGAGATACACGATCTTCATCGAAGGATGCTGATCGAGTTCGGTGGCGTTCTTGTTAGCGACGGCAAACGATGAAGCATCTGCGTAGCGAGTAAACGCGGACAGCCACATGCCCCTTATTGGGAAACTCACAATCGTGACGGTCAGATCGTGCTCGCAGCCGAGCCAGAATTCCAGCGAGCCTTTCGCCTCTGGGATGAAGTATGCGCCGAATTGCACGAAGCCCCTTGCCTGGAGGACCGCGGCCCATTCGGCATATTTTCCCGGTGAGGGCCACTCGATGTCTGCCCGTTTTAGAGTGATGTCGAGAGGCACCAGAAGAGCCGACCCACCATTCTTCTCCAGCCGCCGGTAGAGTTTTTCCCGCTCCTGGGTTCCAATCGCTGCCAGCGCGGGCTGGGCGTGCCACAGGACCAGACGTCTGCGTCCGAACTCGAAGAGCAACCGTCCCGCGCTACCCAGCAACAGGCCGAATGCGATCAGTCCGTTAATTTCCTGCGGCGACGTTTCTTGCCACCGAATCGGCCTGCCGAGGATCGCACAACTCGCGAGGATCACGAGCGTGCCATACAGCGCCATAAGCGGTAACTGAAAGATGAGCCAGGCCAAGCCGAGGCCGGGGTTGCGGCGCGTTTCTCCTTCGCGCGAGATGGTGGCCAGCCAGCGGCCTCGCTTGTTGTAGAGAGCGCACAGCATCAGAGGTTTAGTCATCACCTGGCCGCGAGCGCTCAGTCTCGCTGTGTAGAGGCTGCCAAAAACCATGCAGTGCTCGCGCACCGGAATGTGAGGCAGCTCGCCCTTGGAGGTCAGGAGCTCCCCGGACCCCGCGTCGAAGCAGAAAAGCGCGATTTCGCCGCTGCGCATGTGCTGCTGCCAGATCGTCCCGCTGATGTCCTGCCCCGGTTTCGGAATCGCTCCAGAGACGGGCAGGATGCGCGAATAGAAGAACATGACAGCGATTTTAGAGGGCTTCGTTTGGCAGCCAAGGTTACTTCAGTGTGGCATGATCGAGGATGCTCTGCCCTCACCCATCTCTCACTTCGGCGGCGTGTGCTGGAACGGAAGCTTGGTGTACCGCGCTCTCTCCACCTCGATGATCAGCGCCACTCGACCCTCGGGACTTCGCATCGGAAACGGCTTACCCGTGTACTTATGCGAGATAGGATCCATCGTCTTCAACTCTGGGTCGGGACGGCGCTCGACAACGCGCCCGCGGATCTGGACCTCTTCGTATGGATTCGTGAAATCCACGATCGACAGCGCCACCCGCGGGTCACGTCGCGTGTTCTTCCCCTTGAGTGAACTCTCTCCGGTACAGATGACGATATGGTCGCCCTCGCGGCCAACCCACACCGGCACAGATTGCGGAGAACCGTCTGGCATGAGCGTGCTCAGGTGAGCGAAGTTGGGACGGTCGATGAGTTGCTTGGTTTCGGGGGACAGCGCGATGCCCATGCATTCCTCCTCGTTGAGATTCTAAGCCAGCCGGTTGATGAGCGACGCCACGTATCCCGCGCCGAATCCGTTGTCGATGTTAACAACGCTGACGTTCGAGGCGCAGGAGTTCAACATGCCGAGTAGGGCGGCCATGCCTTTGAACGACGCTCCATAGCCCACGCTGGTGGGCACAGCAACGACGGGGACGCCGACCAGGCCTCCGACGACACTGGGCAATGCACCTTCCATGCCCGCGCAGACGATCACAACACGAGCCTTGGTGAGCTCTTCCCGATTCGCCAAGAGGCGGTGAATCCCGGCAACGCCGACATCGTAGAAATGCTGGACCTCGTTGCCCATGAGTTCGGCGGTGATGACCGCCTCTTCGGCAACCGGAATGTCGCTGGTACCGGCGGAGACCACTGCGATCATGCCCTTGCCGTAATTCTTTGGATCGCGCTGCAGAACAACTGCGCGAGCCAGCTCGCGATATTCTGCGCCGCGGACTTTCTTCTTCACAGCGGCAAATTGCTTACGATCGACGCGCGTGGCCAAAACGTTGCCGCCCTGCTTGGCGAGGCGAGCAAAGATTCCGGCCACCTGCGCAGGAGTCTTCCCTTCTCCCAGAATCACCTCCGGCATTCCGCCGCGCAGGGCACGATGGTGATCGACTTTGGCGAAGCCGAGGTCTTCGAAAGGCAGGTGGCGGAGGCGATCGACCGCATCATCGGGCGCGACTTTGCCCTTTCGTACTTGGTCGAAAAGCTTGCGGATGGATTCGGCGTTCAAGATGCACTCAGCAACTCGGCATTCAGCATTCAGCCGGGCGAGGTCTAGATTAGCACTTTGGGAGATCGCGAGTTCAGGCGTGGGCCGCGCGCGACAGGGGCTTGGACACCGAGCGGAGCTTGGCAATCACGGCGGTGCAGACTTTGCGCGCCAGCCCGGGCTCGTCGAGATGCGCCAGGAACAGACGGCGCAAGCCGCTGGGCGCGACCTTGCCTGCAAGATACGCGTCATAGATCTGACTTCCGATTTGCTCGCCCCATTCCTGCGCGGCGGATTCGAACTTGCCCGCATCGCTGCGGACCGCCGCCTGCGCTGCCTTCTCGCACGCAGCACGCGACAACTGCGACGAATCGCCCGCGTCTGGAGCGGGACGTGAGGGAT
>Ga0335077_10009954_pt1 | contig 11817 bp, 11 predicted proteins | sample Lox_Sample_31_FD_207151 | JGI IMG/M metagenome (GOLD analysis project Ga0335077, IMG submission 207151) | Soil microbial communities from Loxahatchee National Wildlife Refuge, Florida, United States - Lox_Sample_3.1 | ecosystem: Environmental > Terrestrial > Soil > Wetlands | place: USA...
CCCGCTCCGCCGCCAGCCTCTCGATCGGGTCGATGAACTGCTGGCCCTCGTAGTAGCGGCGGCCCGGGTAGCCCTCGGAGTACTTGTTGGTCAGCACCGTCCCGGACGCCTCCAGCACCGCCTCGGACACGTAGTTCTCCGACGGGATCAGGCGGATCTTCTCGAACTGCCGGCGCGCCTCGGACTCGATGAGCTCGGCAATCTCCGGGTCGGTCCGTTCGACGTGCGGAATGGGCGGCTGGTGCATGGCGACCTCCTGGGGAAGAGGCTACACACCCGGGCCGGGCCGCCCGGCGGAGCGTTTCGGTGACCGTTGCGGCTCCAACGCGGCGGGCGCCGGCGCCGGGGCCGGAGCCAGCCGGTGGAACACCGCCCGTTCGGCTGCCGCCCACGCGGTCGTGGTCAGCAGGTAGAGGCCAGCGGCGAGCGGCACCAGCGCGGCGAAGGCCACCGTTGCGAACGGCAGGATCCGCAGCAAGAAACCGGCCACGCCCTGCTGCTGGGCGGGCGCTCCCGGCCGCCGGCCGGGCACCTCCGGCTGCAGAGCGGGCGCCGGTGCGGCCCAGCGCCGCGCCGCCCGGGTAGAGAGCCACGCGACCAGGATGAGGAGGGCGAACACGGCGCCGAACACCAGCCCCTGGCTGCTCCACGGGCCTGCCCCGGTGAGCCAGTGGCTGCCGAGCGACGCGCTGAACAGGCGCTGATGGAGCAGCAGATTGGGGCTGCCGCCAACGGTGCCGGACAGGAACAGCCGGTACACGACGGTGAAGAACGGGATTTGCAGCAGCGCCGGCAGGCAGCCGGTGAACATCGCCGCCCCCTCCCGCGCATACAGGGCGGACAGTTCGCCCTGCAGGCGTTCTGGCTGCCCGGAATGACGCTTGTATAGCTCCTGAATCTGGGGCGCCAGCCGGGCCTGCGCCCGCTGTCCCCGGAATGCGTAGTAGCCCAGCGGCAGCACCAGCAGCCGCACCATGATCGTGAACAGGACGATGGCCGCGGCGGCCGCCAGCCCACCCGGCAGCGGGGTGAAGACTCCCGCGAGGGCGGAAACCAGATGGTAGGCGGCATCGATGGGCAGGCCAAGCAGAGAAGACATGACGGATCACCCTCCAGCGGAGATATGGATGTCAGCTGGAGACGGCCGCCGTTGCGCGGCATACCGGGCGCACCTGGGCAGCGGAAACGGACGCGGCCCGGCAGGCGCCGGGTGATGGGAACAGCGGGTCAGGCGGCCGCCGGGCCCGCCGTAGGCGCTCTAGGGCGTGCCCGCCCGGGCGCGTCGGGGTCACGCTGCGGGACGAAGCCGGCCCGCCATGATTTCTCGCGCAGGGCGGCCACGCCGGACTGCTGCGGAGCGGCGGTGACGGCGGCGGCAAGCCGGGCGCCCTGGGCGAGCAGGGCGACGAGCAGGCAGGTCAGCGTGACCGCGGCCAGCGCCATCAGCCCGGCCGGCTTCCCGTCGGGCAGGAGCGCGAAGAACTGCCAGGTGGCGTGGCCGGTGAGGGCCGACAGGACGCCGCCGAGCATCGCTATCACGTTGACCTCCAGTCCGCGGCCGGTACAGGCCCAGCGTACGCCGGCCGCGCCATAGCCTGAACGCGTCGGCCAGCTCAGCCCGGCGTTCACGCCCGGGCTGTGCGCTGGCTGTGTCCGTCGCGTGACCTTCCACCGGCAGAATGGGAGGCCGGCGCCTGTAGCTCAGCTGGACAGAGCGGCTGCCTTCTAAGCAGCGGGACGCGGGTTCGAATCCTGCCAGGCGCACCAATCGACCAGGTCAGGGCCATGTTCCGATCTTGAAGGACAGGGCCGGGAGCCCTACGGGGAGCCACCGGAACAGCTGTCCGCTGTAGCGGTCATTCCTCCCGCGTGGTGAACGGAAACCGGGCTCGCCGCGCTGCCAACGACACAACGGCCCGTGATAACCGCGCGCCTACCCGCCGTTCTGTACCGTCATGGGTCATGATCGATAGTGACTCACGGCGCGCATAACGAGCGGCCATGCGTCGGCGTCTAGCATCTTGAGCCGCCGGCTGCGCCCCATCCCGATCGCTTCCGCTGTCTATTCGGCTCCGTTCGGATCGGTTCACTTGGCTCATATCTCAGTCTGCTGCAGCAAGCAGGTCGCGCTGATGCCGCAGGCACCAGCGCCGGGCCCGGGCGGTCGGCTCCATTACCTTGTGCCAGTAATCGACAAATCCCTGGTGCCCAGCGGCGGCGGCCTCAGTGACGATCGCGTAGGTCCAGTCGTGGTTGGCGACCACTGCTTCGGCCACATGCCGGCGTTCGGCGCGGGTCAGCTCGCAGGCGTCCAGGAAGGTCCTGAATCTCTCGATCGCGCGACCTTGCCTGCAGTCGGTGATGTCCTGGTCGTCTTGCAGCGGCGCCCAGTTGCGCGCGGCGGCAGCTAGGTCCCAGACGGCGCTGCCCGGCCCGGCGAGATCGAAGTCGATCAGCGCGACGGCTCGGCCGTCGCGGAACACGAGGTTTGCCGGGTGCACGTCGTTGTGGCTGACCAGGCCGGTACGGAAACTGGCCGGGATTGGCCTGGGCCACCGGTAGCCCACGGGGTCGAAGGACTGCACCGCCTGGTGGTAGCTGCGCAGCAGCCTGGCGATGCTGATCAGCGCGGCTTCGGTGAGGGTGTCGGCAGGCATGGGCGGGACCGCGGCTTGCCCGTAGATGTAGGTCAGCACCTCGGTGGTGGCGTCAACCGCGAGGACCCGGGGGGCACCATCGAAGCCCACTGCGGAAAGGTGGGCGAGCAGCGCGTGGGTGGCGGGCCAGCAGGGCGCGGCTGGCCGCTGGACGGTGTCGCCGACGCGGATGACGAGACCGCGGTTGGCGGTGCCGCCGGACAGCGGGCCATCTTGCGGGAGCGTCTCCCGTCCGGCCCATGTCGGCTTACTGTCCCTTGAGGTCGAGCAGGGCGCGGGCGAGGCTCGTGTGGGTGACCAGGCCATGGACCATTTCTCCTCTGATCGCGGCGCATACCGCATTGGCCTTGGATACTCCGTAGGCGACGGCGAGGACGAGCGGGATCCGCTCGAGCACCGGGCCTGGCGTCACGATCATGCGGCTGTCCAGCGGGGTAGCGACGGGCTTGCCGTCGTTGCCGATGAACACCCCGGCCAGCTCGGCGCATACTCCAAGCCGGGAGATGGCGTGGCGCTCTGCCGGTGTGATGGCGTCGTAGATCGTTGAGAGGCCTGGTGCCCAGGCGCCGATGGCCACGAGGGCCATTGTCACGGAGGGCACGAGGGCGAAAGCTTCGGCGATGTCGGCCTGGCGGCGGATAGCGGCCGCTGACTGGGCATCGTCTAGGATCATCGGCGCGTAGAAGACATGCGCCGGGCCGCCGCCTATGCGGGCAACGCTATGGACCAGGTCGAGCAGGTCCCTTCCCTCGGGCGGGGGCACCGCCCCGGTCAGCTGGACGATCGGGCAGGGCGGCATCTCGGTGAGGGCGGCGGCGAGCCCGCTCAGCGCACGCGACCAGGACATCCCGAGGACGCCGCCGGGCGTGATGAGGTCCATTAGCGCCTGCCCGGCTGCCTCGCCCAGGCGGCTGCGCAGCGCCGGCTCGTCGTGGTCGGGAAAGTTGAACGCAAAGGCGTGTTTGAGGCCGAAGGCCGAGCACAGTTCGGCCGATAGCCCTGCGTCTAGGCTTCCGCCAGGCAAGCCGATCTCGATGCGCACCATCCCGCTCTCCCGGGCGGAGTCGAGCAGCCGGGCGACGCGGAACCGGCTGATGCCCAGCTGGTCAGCGATATCAACCTTGGAGACGCCCTCGAGGTAGAACTGACGCGCCACCCTGGCGGCCAGGACCACTTCAGAGGGCCGATGAACCGACAACCCGGCCATGCGCCTCCTCCTGTCATGCCGAGCTAGTCGCTCGTTTGAGCGGTTAAATCTCATGTTTGCAGCTTTTCTTGACTTCGCCTAGCTATCAGATCACTGTGTGAGCATACAGGTGAGTTCCATCCGCTCAAATGAGCGGAGCCACCAGGTCAGTCAGGGCAGTCAGGAGGTTCGCCATGAGGATCAGCGAGTCTTGGAGCGCCTGCCTGACCATAGCTGGCCGCGCTGCCGGTCCCGACGTCCCAGTCTGTAGCGAGAGAACCGGGAGCGACAGTGAATCGCAGCGGGGGGCACCGGCCGTGGCCACGAACGCCGGCATGCGACAGGAACTTCGCCGGGCCTGGCAGCCCATGGCCAGCAAGGTTCCGCATGAGTTAACCCTTCCGGGTCCTGATTGGCCCCCTTACCGCTGGCCCATTCTCATCGTTGCGGAGGTTCATTCATGAGTTGGTCCCCCTTCAAGCTCCGCGCGTTCGCGGTCGCCGGCTGCGGAGCCGTTGTGCTGGCGGCGGCCGCCTGCTCGGGTGGCTCAGGCGCCAGTAATGCTCCTGGCGAGGTGACGGTGGCTGTGGTGTCCAACCCGCTGATCACCGGCCAGATGGAGCCGCTGGCCAAGTCCAATTTCGAGAAGATGTACCCGGGCATCCACGTCAAGTTCGCCACCTACACCGAAGGCGACCTGCGGGCGGCGATCGAAAAAGACGTCAGCACGCACAGCAACTCGTTCAACGTCATCATGATCGGCCCCTACGAGACGCCGCTGTTCGCGAAGAACGGCTGGCTGGAGAACCTGTCCACGCAGTTCATCGCCAAGGACTCCAGCTACGACGCGAGTGACCTGCTCCCGCCCATCGCGAAGTCCCTGTCCTACAAGGGCGACCTGTACGCGGTGCCGTTCTACGGCGAGTCGTCGATGATGTTCTACCGTAAGGACCTGTTCGCCAAGGCCGGGCTGACCATGCCGGCCCACCCGACCTGGGCGCAGATCCAGGGCCTCGCGGCCAAGCTCAACAAGCCCGGCCAGGTCTCGGGGATCTGTCTGCGTGGCCTCGCGGGCTGGGGCGACAACATGGCCGCACTCGACACGGTCGTCAACACCTTTGGCGGCCAGTGGTTCAACATGAACTGGCAGCCCCAGCTCACCTCGCCGGCGTTTGTCAAAGCCACCAACTTCTACGTCAATCTCGTCCGCAAGTACGGCGAGCCCGGCGCCGCCAACGACAGTTTCAACCAGCTGCTGACGTTGTACGGGCAGGGCAAGTGCGCGATGTGGTACGACGCGACGGTGGCGGCGACCTCCATCGCGGGCAGCTACCCGTCCATCTACGCCAAGACCGGGTACGCCCTCGCCCCGGTGGACCTCACCAAGTCCTCTGGGTGGCTGTGGACCTGGGCGCTCGGCATCCCGAAGGGTGTCGCCAACTCGGCCGACGCCTGGAAGTTCGTGTCCTGGGCCACGTCGAAGTCCTACGACCAGCTGGTCGCCAAGAAGTACGGGTGGGCCGCGGTGCCGCCCGGCACCAGGACCTCCCTCTACAACGACCCGAACTACCAGAAGGCCGCCAAGGCGTTCGCCGGCATCACCCTGGCCTCGATCAACTCGACGGACCCGCTGCACCCCACCCTGCACCCGGTTCCCTACGTCGGCATCCAGTACGTCGACATCCCCCAGTTCGAAAGCCTCGGCGTCCAGGTCGCCCAGCAGATCGCGGGCGCGATCGCCGGCACGGAGTCGGTCAGCCAGGCGCTGAAGACGAGCCAGGCCGATGCCTCCCAGTACACCCCGCAGCAGCTGTCTGGCGGCTAGCAGTACCCCGCGCGATGGGGCCCGGGAGACGCCGGGCCCCATCGGCCCGGTACGTCATGAGGGGAGTTCGCAGTGACAGTAGTCGAAGACCTCGCGGTACCCCCCCGCACCGAGGTCCTGCCGCGCGGGATGGGCCGCCGTGAGCGGTGGCTGCGCCGCCTGCCGCTGCTGCCCGCGCTGATCTACGTCGTGGTCGTCACCCAGATCCCGTTCGTGGTGACGCTCTGGTACAGCTTCCAGAACTATTTCTGGGACCAGCCGGGTGGCGCTCATTTCACCGGGCTGAGCAACTACAAGACGGTGTTCACCAGCCCGACCTTCCGGGGCTCGCTCGTGCGATCGGTGGTCATGACCGTGACCGCCGTGATCGTCGCCATGATCCTGGGCGTCGCCCTGGCGGTGCTGCTTGACCGCAAGTTCTTCGGCCGCGGCGTGGCCCGGACGCTGGTCATCACGCCGTTCCTTGTCATGCCGGCGGCGGCTGCGCTGGTGTGGGCGGGACCGATGCTCGACCCGAACTTCGGGCTGCTGAACTACCTGCTGGCGCCGTTCGGCGTCCATCACGTGGCCTGGCTCAGCACGCACGCACTGGGCTCGGTGATCGTGGTCATGATCTGGCAGTGGACGCCCTTCATGACCCTGATCGTGCTCGCGGGCCTGCAGAGCCAGCCCACCGAGACCCTGGAGGCGGCGAAGGTCGACGGCGCCGGGGCACTGGCCACGTTCCGCGAGCTCACGCTGCCGCATCTGCGGCCCTACATCGAGCTCGGGATCCTGCTCGGCTCGATTTACCTGGTCAACGTGTTCGACGCGGTCAGGCTGATGACCAACGGCGGCCCCGGGACCTCCACCACCAACCTTCCCTTCTACCTGTACCAAGAGGTGAACAACGCCTTCGACGTCGGGGGAGCGGCCGCGGCGGGCGTGGTCACCGTCATCTTGACGATCATCGTCGCCTCGTTCGCGCTGCGGATGTTCGCCAGGGTCTTCCAGTTCGAGGAGGCACGGGCATGACCAGCACGACGGCACGGCCGGGACCGCGCCGGGTTCCCCGGTGGGTAGGGAACGTGGGCTGGGCGGTCCTCGCATGGGCGGTTGCGCTGGCGTTCTTCACGCCCGTGCTGTGGATGGCGATCACCGCGTTCAAGCCAGAATCCGCCGCGGAGACCTGGCCGCCCCAGTTCATCTTCAAGCCCACCTTGGCGGAGTTCCGGCTGGCCATCACCGGCATGGGCCCCTTCCTGGTCCACTCGATCATCGCGACGGTCGGCTCCACGGTCCTGGTGCTGCTGCTGGGCGTCCCCGCCGCCTACGCCCTGTCGGTGTACCCGGTCAGGGCCTGGCGCGACGGCCTGTTCTTTTTCATCTCCACCAAGATGCTGCCCATCGTGGCCGTGATCGGCCCGCTCTACGTCATCGCCCTGCACGCGCACCTGCTCGACAGCCTCGGGCTGCTGATCATCCTCTACACCGCGATGAACCTGCCGCTCGCGATCTGGATGATCCGATCCTTCATGCTCGAGGTGCCTAACGAATTGCTTGAGGCGGCGCGGCTGGACGGCGCCGGGCGCGTCCGGGAGATGGGGAGCGTAATCCTGCCCGTCATCTCGCCTGGGCTGGTGTCCACCGCGCTCATCTGCATGATCTTCGCGTGGAACGAGCTCTTCCTCGCGCTCAACCTCACGGTCACCAACGCCGCGACCATGCCCATGTTCCTGATCAGCTCCGTGCCCCAGGAAGGGCTGTACATCGCGCACCTGTCAGCGGCGGCGCTGATCGCCTCCATCCCGGTGATCATCATCGGCTGGCTGGCCCAGCGCTCGCTGGTCCGCGGGCTGTCCATGGGAGCCATCAAGTGAGCGGGCCGCAGCCGACCGCCCCGGTCCCGGCCCGCCGCGCGCACAGATCCCGCACCGCTAGCAACGGAGGTCCCCGATGGCCAATGTGAGGTACCTGTCGGCGACAAGGGTATTCAGCAAGGGCGCGCCGCCCGCGGTCGACGCGCTCGACCTGGACGTCAAAGACGGCGAGTTCATGGTTCTCGTCGGGCCCTCCGGCTCGGGCAAGACCACCGCCCTGCGCATGCTCGCCGGCCTGGAGCCCATCGACCGCGGCGGCGTCGAGATCGGCGAGCGGGACGTCACGCAGGTCCCGCCCAAGGACCGTGACATCGCGATGGTGTTCCAGAACTACGCCCTCTACCCGCAGAAGACCGTCGCCGAGAACATGGGCTTCGCCCTCAAGATGCAGCACGTGCCCCGCGCCGACCGGGACCGCCGGGTGCGGGAGGCCGCCCGGCTGCTGGACCTCGACGAGAAACTGCTCGACCGCAAGCCCAAGCAGCTGTCCGGGGGGCAGCGGCAGCGGGTGGCCATGGGCCGGGCCATCGTGCGCGAGCCCAAGGTCTTCCTGATGGACGAGCCCTTGTCGAACCTCGACGCGAAGCTGCGGGTCCAGACCCGCAGCCAGATCGCGGAACTGCAGCGCCGCCTCGGGGTCACCACGGTCTATGTGACCCACGACCAGGTGGAGGCGATGACCATGGGCCACCGGGTGGCGGTGCTGCGGGAGGGCCGGCTGCAGCAATGCGACACACCGCGCCAGCTCTACGACAACCCGGTGAACCAGTTCGTCGCCGGGTTCATCGGCTCGCCCGCGATGAACCTGCAGACTGTCCCGCTCACCGACGGTGGCGTCCAGCTGGGCGGCACAACGTTCCCTCTGCCGGCTGCGGCCGGTGCCGCCGCTAAGCAGGCGGGCCTGAAAGAGCTCGTCATCGGCATCCGCCCGGAGCACCTGCACCTGGCAGACGGATCCGGGGAACTGCGCGGCGAGGTGCTGCTGGTGGAGGAGCTGGGAGCCGACGCGCTGCTGCACGTGCGCCTCGCCGGGGCTGGGGACCCGGTCGTGGCCCGCGCCGAAGGGCGGAGGCCCCCGGCCCAGGGGCAAGGGGTGACCTTCCACGTTCAGACCGATGACGTCTTCGCCTTCCATCCGGTGACCGGCGCCCGCCTTGCCGGCTGACCCCGGGCGGCACGGCATATCCGGTACTGTCGCGCCGCAACCGCTCAACGGACGAACGCTGGCGTACTGGCGGGGCCGGCTGCCGGTGCCGGCCTACGACCGGGACCTCGTCACGCCGGGTGTCGTCCACTTCGGCGTCGGCGGCTTCCACCGTGCTCACCAGGCGATGTACCACGACAGCCTCATGAACGAGGGCGCGGCACTGGGCTGGGGCATCTGCGGTGTCGGGGTCATGCCGGCGGACCGGCAGATGAAGCAGGCGCTGGACGCACAGGACGGCCTCTACACGCTCGTCCTCAAGCACAGTGACGGCACATACGAGCCACGGGTGATCGGGTCCTTGGTGGAGTACCTGTTCGCGCCCGACGACCCGGAGGCAGTCATCGAGAAGATGGCCGCGGAGACGACCCGCATCGTGTCGCTGACGATCACCGAGGGCGGGTACAACATCAGCGACGTCACCGGCGAGTTCGACCTGGACAACCCGGACGTGATCCACGATCTCGAGCCTGACGCGGTTCCCCGGACCACGTTCGGCCTGATCACCGAAGCGCTGCGGCGGCGCCGTAAGCAGGGTCTCCCGCCTTTCACGGTCATGTCCTGCGACAACCTGCAGGGCAACGGTCACCTGACCAGGAGTGTGTTCACCACCTTCGCCCGCCTGCAGGACCTGGAACTCGGCGACTGGGTCGAGCGCGAGGTGCGCTTCCCCAACTCCATGGTCGACCGCATCACCCCGGTGACCACCGACGCCGACCGGGCCGAGATCCGGGAGCGGTTCGGGATCGACGACCGGTGGCCGGTCGTCTGCGAGCCCTACACACAATGGGTTCTTGAGGATGCCTTCACCGATGGGCGGCCACCGTACGAGGAGGCCGGGGTGCAGCTCGTCGACCACGTCGAGCCCTACGAGCTGATGAAGCTGCGGCTGCTCAACGGCAGTCACCAGGCCATGTGTTACTTCGCCTACCTGTCCGGCTACCGGCTGGTGCATCAGGCCGCTCAGGACCCGCTGTTCCGGGCCTTCCTCCTCGGTTACATGGACGAAGAGGCCACCCCGACCCTTCCGCCCGTGCCCGGGGTGAACCTCGACGGGTACAAGCACACGCTCATTGAGCGCTTCTCCAACCCGCAGGTCCGCGACACCATCGCCCGCCTGTGCGCGCAAAGCTCCGACCGGATCCCCAAGTGGCTGCTGCCGGTGATCCGCCAGCAGCTCGCGACCGGCGGCGAGATCAGGCGATCGGCCGCGGTGATAGCGAGCTGGGCACGCTACGCCGAAGGAGTCGACGAGCAGGGCGAGCCGATCGAGGTAGTCGACCGGCTCGCGGGCAGCCTGACGCGACTCGCCCGCTGCCAGCGCGATGACACCGACGCGTTCATTGCCAACCGTGACCTGTTTGGGGACCTGGCTGACGAGGAGCGTTTTGCCGCCGGCTACCGGTCCGCACTGGCCTCGCTGCACCAGCGGGGGGCGCGAGCGACACTGCAATCGCTGGTCTGATGACGGCGCCCGCGGCCGCCGTCAGCTGCCGCGCTCACGGCGGCGGGCCGGTGCCGGCCCGGCGGGTGGCCACCAGGACGGCGTCGTGCACCGTGACCGGGGCGCCGTCAGCGGTGCTCGCCGGGCGGGGACGGGCCTCGCTGACGTCCACCGTCCAGGAGTGGTCCAGCAGCGCCGCGATCTCGTCCGCGGTGTAGAAGACCTCAGGCATCGGCGGGCGGTGCGCGCCGGTGGCGAGATCCGACGGGTGATGGCCGACCACGAGCAGCGTCCCGCCGGGCCGGACCGCGGCGATCAGGGCGGTGAACAGCCGGGTGCGCGGCTCCGGAGGCAGCTGCACGAACTGCGCCGAGACGAGATCGTACGATCCCGGCTCGGGCGCGCTGGCCAGCAGGTCCACCTGCCGCCACTCGATGCGCGCGGACACCTGCGGATCGGTGTCGCGGGCGTGCCGCGCGCCCCGCTCCAGCGCGACGCTGGAAATGTCGGCCGCGACCACCGCCCATCCCCGCTGGGCGAGCCAGATCGCGTCGGCTCCCTCGCCGCACCCCACATCCAGCGCCCGGCCGGCGGGCCAGCCCGCGACCTCGGCCACAAGCTGCGGGTTCGGGTCACCGCTCCAGATCCGCGGCGCGCTGCGGTAGCGCTCGTCCCAGGAATCCTTGTCGAACGGGTGACCGGTGCCGTGAGCGTGCTCACTCATCTGCCCAGTATGGCCTGCGCCAGCCCGCCGGGTGATCTGGTGCCAGCCCCGTGCCGGTGCGCAAAATCCGTTCGGCGGGCGCGGGAAACCGGAGCAGACTGGGGCCGGAAGGAGCGGTGGTTCGGGAAGGAGCGGTGGTTACGGCATGGCGCCCAGGTTCACCTACCCGGACAAGCCCGAGCGCGGGGATGCGGTGGCGGTGATCTCCCCTGCCGGGGGCTCGGCGTCACTCTTCCCGCGGCCGTTCGAGCTTGGCCTGACCCGGCTGTGGGAAGAGTTCGGGCTGGTGCCCGTCGAGTACCCCACCACCCGGGCGGTGAGCGCCTCGCCGGCCGACCGGGCCGGCGACATCCACGCCGCCTTCGCGGACCCCCGGATCAAGGCGGTCATCGCGGCCATCGGGGGAGAGGACGAGCTGAAGGTCCTCCCGCACCTCGATCCGGGCGTGCTGGCGGCCAGCCCCAAGCCGTTCTTCGGGTACAGCGACAACACCAACCTGCACCTGTTTCTGTGGAATCTCGGCCTGGTCTCCTACCACGGCGGCGCGGTCATGGTCGAGTTCGGGCGGCCGGCCGCGATGAACCCGGTCACCCGCGAGTCGCTGGAGCGGGCGCTGTTCACCCGGGGGAGCTGCCTGCTCGAGCCGCCCACGCTCTACGGCGATCAGGAGCGCAGCTGGGACGACCCGGTGACGTTCGCCAGCGAGCCCGGCTTTCGGCGTCGACTTCGGGCACACCGACCCCCAGTTCGTGATCCCCAGCGGCGGCGAGGTCACCGTTGACGGCGGCAGCCAGCGGATCCAGGTGACCTACTGAGCCGGGTGCGCGACGAGACGCTCCCCTACCGGAGCTGCCCGGAGCTGCCCGGAGTTGCCCGGAGTTGCCCGGGCTGCCCGGGGCCGCCGGCGGTCAGCCGGAC
>Ga0335077_10009956_pt1 | contig 11816 bp, 9 predicted proteins | sample Lox_Sample_31_FD_207151 | JGI IMG/M metagenome (GOLD analysis project Ga0335077, IMG submission 207151) | Soil microbial communities from Loxahatchee National Wildlife Refuge, Florida, United States - Lox_Sample_3.1 | ecosystem: Environmental > Terrestrial > Soil > Wetlands | place: USA: Florida...
AAAGCTTTGACCGACATGACGGCATTGGAAAAAGGAGCCATTGCAAACCCGGATGAAACCCGCATGGTTGGCCACTATTGGCTGCGGAATCCAGCCCTTGCGCCAACGTCGGAAATCCGCAGGGAAATTGAGGAAACCATAGCTCGAATCAAGGATTTTGCCGCCAAAATTCACACCGGGGAGGTTCGTGGTAAAGGCGGCAATTTTAAAAATTATTTGCTTATTGGTATTGGCGGTTCGGCACTCGGCCCCCAATTTGTAGCTCATGCGCTGGGGGATCCGCGCACGGACAAGCTCAGCCCCTACTTTTTTGACAATACCGACCCCGATGGCATGAACCGGGTTTTGGCAACAATTGGCAATGATTTGAACCGGACGCTTTGCCTTGTCATTTCAAAATCCGGCGGCACGAAGGAAACCCGCAACGGAATGCTGGTTGCCAAAGCGGCCTACGAGCAAGTGGGCTTGAACTTTGGCTCACATGCCGTCGCCACCACCATGACGGGAAGCGATCTCGATAAATTTGCGAACCAAAACAGGTGGTTGGCTCGGTTTCCGATGTGGGATTGGGTGGGAGGACGAACCAGCGAATTATCTGCAGTTGGCTTGCTCCCAGCAGCTCTGCAGGGAATAAATATAACTGATTTATTATCAGGAGCTCGAGATATAGACAATATAACTAGAAACACGAACGTTAAAGAAAATCCGGCAATGCAGTTAGCTCTAGCTTGGTTCGACTCCGGTAACGGTAAAGGAACTAAACATATGGTTGTTTTGCCTTACAAAGATCGTTTGGAACTGCTTTCCAAGTATCTTCAGCAGCTCATAATGGAATCGCTAGGCAAAGAGCTGGATTTTAATCGTAACGTTGTTAACCAAGGAATTACCGTTCTGGGCAACAAAGGTTCCACGGATCAACATTCCTACGTTCAACAACTGAGGGATGGATTAAATGATTTCTTTGTCACTTTCATTGAAGTCCTCAACGATGGCCATCGCTCAGCTCTGATGGTCGAAGATAAGGTGACAGCCGGAGATTTTCTTCACGGCTTTTATTTGGGTACGCGACAAGCACTGGCCGAAAAGGACCGAGAATCCCTGACCATCACTGTAAGAGATGTTTCGGCACAAGCCGTCGGAAAGTTGATAGCTCTGTTTGAACGTGCCGTTGGATTTTATGCGTCGTTGGTCAACATCAATGCCTACCATCAGCCTGGCGTTGAGGCCGGGAAAAAAGCCGCCGCACAGGTTATCGAAATCCAAAAGAAAATTTTAAGCTACTTATTTAATAATCCAAACAAGTTATTCACACTGCATGAAATTTCAAAAGCCATTGATATGAAAGACGATGCTGAGACAATTTTAAAAGTTATTCAACATTTAACAGCAAACCCGCACCACAAAGTTTCAAAGACTCCAGATCAATCTTTGCTGGGCACAAAATATGGCTTAAGCTGATTCTTCTCATGTTCGTTTATCCAAAGCAATACGACGTCATTGTCGTTGGAGCCGGCCATGCCGGAGTTGAAGCCGCATTGGCTTCCGCACGTATGGGTTGCCAAACACTGCTTCTGACCATGAACGTGGACACGATCGGTCAGATGTCCTGCAACCCAGCAATCGGCGGACTGGCCAAAGGTCATCTAGCTCGGGAAATTGATGCGCTTGGCGGTGAGATGGGGAAGAACACCGACATGACTGGCCTTCAATTTCGGATGTTAAATAGTAAAAAGGGACCGGCCGTCTGGGCCCCGCGTGCCCAGTGCGATAAAAAGGCCTATCAATTCAGGTTAAAATGGGTATGTGAGAAAGAACCCAATCTCGACGTAAGACAAGGCCAATCGGCCAAAATCCTCCACAAAAACGGCGAGGCATTTGGTGTGGAGACAACCATGCAAGTCCAATTTCTCGGGAAGGCTGTGGTGGTAACAACGGGGACTTTTCTGAGAGGCTTGATGCACATCGGAACAAACCAGCAAACCGGCGGACGTGCCGGTGACGTAGCCGCAATGAGCCTTTCGTCATCGCTCCAAGAACTCGGATTGGAGCTTGGTCGGTTTAAGACGGGAACCCCGCCACGTTTACTTCGTCGTTCGATTGATTTCTCAAAAACTGAGGCACAGCCCGGTGATGAGCCGGTTCCTTACTTTACGTACTGGAAAGAGAATTTGTTCCACATGGAACAAAATCAACAACGCCGGCCAGCAAATGAGGTATCCGGTGGTAAATATCCGCCTCGATCCATTCTTGATAGAATCAATGGCCAAATGCCTTGTCATATTACCTATACAACGCATAAAACCGCCAAATTGATTCGAGAGAATTTGCATAAATCCCCTTTGTATTCTGGTATCATTCAAGGAATTGGGCCAAGATATTGTCCTTCAATTGAAGACAAGATAGTAAGATTTAGCAGCAAAGAGCGACACCAGATTTTCCTTGAGCCTGAGGGCATTGAAACGGATGAAATCTATGTCAATGGCTTTTCAACCAGCCTTCCCTTTGAGGTTCAGGTTGAATTGGTTCGAACAATCATTGGGTGCGAACACGCCGAAATCATGCGTCCCGCCTATGCTGTCGAATACGATCTCGTTTATCCAACACAACTGTTGCCGACACTGGAAACTAAAGTTTGTCGCAATCTATTTCTGGCCGGTCAAATAAACGGCACATCTGGATACGAAGAAGCTGGTGCTCAGGGGCTTATTGCTGGCATAAACGCAGCAAGACGGGTTCACAAACTTGGTCCCATCATTTTGCGACGTGACCAAGCATACATCGGCGTTTTGATTGACGACCTGGTCACAAAGGGAACCACCGAGCCTTATCGCATGTTCACTTCACGGGCGGAGTATCGTCTTCTATTGCGTCAGGACAACGCCGACTTGCGCCTTTGTGAACTCGGCCATGAAATTGGACTTTTACCTGAGCACAACTATCAAAAATTCCGCATCAAGCAACAAGCTATCGCCGATGAGTTAAATAGAATTAATATAACTCATTGTGGTTCAATTACTTTAGCAAATGTTTTAAGTCGGCCTGAGGTTGCGTACAAGGATTTACCCAATGGAAACGAAGCCTTGTCCGATGAAGAAATCCAGCAAATTGAAATCGCAGTGAAATACGCCGGATACATAGATCGGCAAGAGCTTGAAGTTGAAAAATTCAGGAGCATGGAAGATAAGCGTATCCCCGACACGTTTGATTTTTCCACAGTTCCGAGTCTTCGGCTTGAGGCCTTGCAAAAGCTTACGCGAATCCGGCCGACAACCATCGGTCAAGCCGCCCGCATCTCCGGTGTATCGCCCGCCGATATCGGAATTTTGCTGGTTTGGTTGAAGCGCAATTCCACCGGCAACGGGAAAAATGATACTGCATCGGACACGTGCGCCAATGGCCTTGGTGAAGCCGAACTTGATGGATAATGGAAGGGAGATTGGCTGTCCGACTTGGATTCGAACCAAGAATAACGCCTCCAAAGGGCGCTGTGTTACCATTACACCATCGGACAGAACGCAGGAAAATTAAACTCTTTAGGCAGCGCGCGCAAAGTCAAAATGGCTGACCAACGACCTCTGCCAGCGAAAGAAAGTTTGCCCGTACCACTTCTTGCCATCACAATGTTACGGTTCGCCATGAGTAGTAATGTCCCGACTGTGCTAACGCCGCCTGTCCCGGAAACCGTTTCGTCGACAGCGCCAGCGCTGGATTTCTCTCGGCCCATGATGCGGCCAAAGAAAGGCACCTTGAAGCTCGTGGGCGAAATTCTGCGTCACGGCGGGCCGGGTTATCTGCAATTTGCCATCACCAATATCTGCAATGCGGACTGTGATTTTTGCGGGTTTGCGCGCTCGAAATTCAATCCCAAGGCCCGGCGCAGTGTGACCTTGCCGGAAGCGTGCAGGGCAATTGACATCGCGGCCAAAAATCACATCGGCTATCTGCTCTTCGTTGGCGGTGAGCCGATGGTGCATCGGGACTTGCGCGCCATGACGCGCTATGCAACGGAGCACGGCATTCACCCGATGATTTGCACCAATGGCGGTTTATGGACCGAGGAAAACATGGGCGGGCTGGCCAGCGATGGCTTGAGCAGCGTCATCATGTCTATTGACGCACATGACGCAGTGAAGCACGAAAAAAATCGTGGTCTGCCGGATGTCTGCCGGAAAATCAAACGAGCGAACGAATTCTTCCACTCCGTCGGCGTCAAGACCACGGCGAGCATCACGGCCAGCCGGCTGATTGACGATTACCAAAAATTGCCTGCCTTTCTCGAATCGCTCGGATTTAAGAGCTGCACGTTCAGTTATCCGCTCACTTCATTGGCCAGCAGTTATTTGAGTTTTAGTGACAGCGGTTTGGTGAACTATTCGAAGGACGAACTGCTGCAAGTGTTTGAGAAGATCAAGCATCTGAAACGGCACAGCCATTTCCCGGTCGTGAATCCCATGGAATCGCTCAGCGAAATGCAGCGGCATTTACGCGGCGAAAAAGAAAAATTCGGCTGCCTGGGCGGGCACAAGTATTTTTACCTCGATTGGAACCTCGACCTTTATCGCTGCCATTATTGGGAAAAGCCGATGTGCAAAGTTTGGGAATGGGACAGCTCGAAGCTCATCCGCGACGGTTGCACGCGCTGCATGATTGACTGCTACCGCGATCCCAGCGTGCTACAGTTCGTAGCCATCAATGCCAGCGACGCGTTCAACCACTTGAAGAAGGGCAGATTGCTTTCCGCCGCCAAAAACATTTTTGATTCGCGCAATCTGACTTCGCTCAAGGCCATTTGGGAAGACCGCCAGTGGATTGGCGGTGTGTAATTCCCGCAAGTTCCGCCTTGTCATTCGGCGCATTCATGGTAATTTTGCGCCCCTTTTTATGAAGACGGACATCCATCCGAAATATGTGGACGCGGAGATTCGTTGCGCCTGCGGCAACGTGATCAAAACCCGCTCCACCAAGCCCGTGATTATCGTCGGCATTTGCAACGTCTGCCATCCGTTTTACACCGGCCAGCAAAAGTTTGTGGATACCGCCGGCCGCGTCGACAAATTCCAGCAGCGTCTGGCCAAGACCCAGGCTGTGCAGGCTGCCGCCGCGACCAAGAAGAAAAAGAAGTAGCTTTTCAGTATTTCCCGCCTGTGCCCTGTTTCGGCAGAATACAGGCCGTTTTCTTTTCCATTTATGATTTACGATTTACGATTGATGATTGTTTCCGCTTTCGGGCCGCCCGCCGTAAGTCATAAATCATAAATGAACCTGCTACCATACATCGAAAAGTTCCGCCGCCGCTATGCCGAGGTTGAGGCCGCATTGAGCGATCCGAAAGCCTTCGACAACCAGCAACGCGCGCAGGAACTGTCTCGCGAATACGCCCGGCTCAAGGAGTTGGTTGCGCAGGGTGACCATTATTTGAAAACGCTGGCCGATCTGCAACAAAACCGGGCATTGCTGAAATCCGAGCCGGCGGAATCCGAACTTGCCCAAATGGCCCGCGAAGAAATGGCACGACTCGAAGCCGAGGAAAAACGCCTCGCGCAACAGGTTCAATTCGGCATTTTGCCACCCGACCCGACGGACTCGCGCAACACCATTATTGAAATCCGCGCCGGTGCCGGCGGCCAGGAATCCGCGCTCTTCGCCGCCGATCTCTACCGCATGTTCACGCACTACGCCGAGGCACGCGGCTGGAAGGTGGAAACGATGGATTCCAGCCCGTCCGACCTCGGCGGTTTCAAGGAAATCATCTTTTCCATCATCGGCACGGACGTTTTCAAACGGCTCAAATATGAGAGCGGCGTTCACCGCGTCCAGCGTGTCCCTGCCACCGAGGCGTCGGGCCGCATTCACACCAGCACTTGTACTGTGGCCGTGTTGCCCGAAGCGCAGGAGGTGGACATCGAAATCAAACCGGAGGAATTGGAAATCACCGTCTGCCGCGCCTCCGGCCCCGGCGGTCAGGGCGTGAACACAACGGATTCCGCCGTGCAGATTCTCCATAAACCGAGTGGTTTGATGGTTCGCTGCGCGGACGAACGTTCGCAGCAGAAGAACAAGGCCAAGGCCCTGAAAGTCTTGCGCTCGCGTTTGCTCGACCGGAAAATCGCCGAGGAAAACGCCAAATACGCCGCGCAGCGCAAGGCGCAGGTCGGCACCGGCGAACGCAACGAACGCATTCGCACCTACAATTTTCCGCAGAACCGCGTCACCGACCACCGCATCGAATTGACGCTTTACAAGCTGCCTGCGGTAATGGAAGGCGAATTGGACGGCATCATCGAGCCGCTGATGGCACTTGACTTGGATGAAAAGTTAAGAGCGCTAAACGGTTGATCATCGGACGGTCCAAAAGCCCAACGCTTCAGCGAATTAAATCATGAACCCAAAAGGCCTGATTTTTGATTGCGATGGCACTTTAGCCGACAGCATGCCGCTGCACTGGCACGCGTGGCGGATGGTAACCCAGCGATATGGGCTTCATTTTCCCGAAGACCGGTTTTACGCCTTCGGCGGCGTGCCGGCGCGGGATATTCTTAAATTGCTTGCCGAGGAACAGGGCCGCTCGCTCGATCACATCGCCATCGCGCACGAAAAGGAAGAGGCCTACCTTGAATCACTGGCGCAAATCGAGCCGATCCACGCCGTGGTGGAAATTGCCCGCTCCCATCATGGCAAAATTCCCATGGCCATCGCGTCTGGTGGCACGCAAAAAATCATCGGTATGGTGCTTGACCATTTGAAAATCCGGCGCCTGTTTGATGCAGTCGTGACGAGCGAAATGGTGGAAAACCAGAAACCGGCGCCGGACATTTTCCTCGAAGCGGCGCGGCGCATTGGTGTCGAAGCCAGATTCTGCCGCGCCTACGAAGACACTGACCTCGGTCTGCAAGCCATTCGCGCTGCGGGAATGGAAGCGGTGGACGTGCGGGAATTGCGCGATTGAAAGTTATTCAAACGATTTGAGTTTTGCTTTGGCTTCCTTGATGAACTCTGCTTTTTTGCTGCCAATTTTTCCTTTATCGCCGAGTTGTTTGTCATCGTAATAGAAGCCGCTGCCGATCAGCCAAAAAATTTTGTCTGCTGCATACGGGCTGACTTTCGCATTTTTCGCCAACCGGACTACCGCTTTTGAAACTTCATAATCGCTGGCGTCAGCAGGGCATAGATTCAGGCCAATGAAAATGTCCTGCAAATGCACGTCTGGTTTTGCGAAATTGACAAAACCGAGTTCTTTCAGAAAGTCAGAAGCCAAGGCAAAACCCAAACCTTTTATTTCATTGGCCAGCAGCATTGGCAATGCGGGACGAGCGCGACTATCGTTGTCGAAAAAACTTACCCAGCTATAAAAATCATCCGCCGTTTCAAACTGTGACATAAATCGCGCGGACGACAAAATGGCTTGGCAATAATGAGGCCAGATGCTTCGCGACGTCCGGCGAATTGTTCCGCCGCGAAGCAAGGTTTTCTCCAAGTCGTCCAAAATGGATTCCCAGCTTTGATATTTTGCGAGCACTGCTTTGGGATCAAAGTTACAAAGTGTTGGGCCTAGATTTTCAACACCGCCGATAGCACCTCCGACAACATTTGCTTTCATGTTTGCATTCTGGGCTGATTCCAAAATGCGCTGGTAAATTCCAGCAATGGATTGAGGGCGGGGTTTGGGATTCAGATACCTTTCAAGCAGTTCAGACGTTACGCCATAATTGCTTTGTTGCAGCAAGAATTGTTTTGCCAAAGCATAAACTGCTTTGTCGTATTCTGCTTGGTTCATCAGGATTGGCCTAACTTTTTCGATTTCTCGGTCGCGGCGCGAACGGCACTCATCACAATGGCGCGCATTCGGCCTTTTTCCAATTCGTGCAAACCTTCAATGGTCGTGCCGCCGGGGCTGGTGACTTGGTCTTTGAGTGCGCCGGGATGCTGGCCGGTTTCCAAAACCATTTTGGCCGCGCCTAATACGGTTTGCGCCGCGAGCTTCGTGGCCACGTCGCGCGGCAAGCCGGCCGCCACGCCGCCGTCACTCAACGCCTCAATGAATTGATAAACGTAGGCCGGCCCGCTTCCGCTCAAGCCGGTCACCGCGTCGAGTAGCGGTTCTCTAACCTCAAATGCGACGCCCACCGCGGAAAGCAGTTTTTTCGCCAGTTCGCCGTCCGCCGCTGTCGCGGATTTGCCGAGCGCGAACGCCGAGGCGCCCGCGCCGACGAGTGCCGGCGTGTTGGGCATGACGCGAATGACGCGCGCACCCGCCGGCAACGCACTTTCGAGTTTTGCGAGCGTCACCCCCGCCGCGATGGAGATGAGCAGGTGATTGTTGGTAAAGGCACCGCGCAATTCGGTCAGGGCGCCCGCCACGTGGTCTGGTTTCACGGCCAGAATCACCAACGCGGCGAACCTCGCCACCTCGGCGTTGGATTTGGTGATTTCCGCGCCGACGACTTCGACAAATTTTTTTCGCGCGGCGTCGTGCGGGTCACCGGCAATGATGTCCTTGGGGCTCACGAGTTCGGCGTGAATGAAGCCGCGCGCCAGCGCGGCGCCCATTTTGCCCGCGCCGATAAAACCGATGGTAAATTTGGTCGCCATGAAAATTTTGTAACAGGCCATCTGCAGGAACGGAAGAGAAAACACGGGATTAATTCACCGCTTGAATTTGCATGGCGAAGATTTATGATAGTGGCGGCACAAAAAGTGCCTTTAACGTTTGTTTTGCAATGCCAAGCAGTCGTAGGACATGGGATTCGTTTGAGGCAATGCGTCAGGCCGCCCACGCTGGCGATCCCCAAGCGCAATGCTATCTGGGCGTGTGCTTTCAAACCGGCCAAGGAGTGACGCAAGATGATCAGGAGGCGGTGAAATGGTTCCGGCGGGCGGCGGAGCAAGGCGATCCGGTGGCGCAATGTTATCTGGGCGTGTGTTACCTGCATGGCACGGGCGTGCCGCAGGAATTCGGTGAGGCGGCCAAGTGGCTGCGGGAAGCGGCCGAACAGAGCGATCCGGCAGCGCAGTTCAACTTGGGCGTGCTTTACGAGACCGGGCAGGGCGTTCCCCAAAATTACGTGGAAGCGGTCAAATGGTATCGTGAAGCGGCAGAACGTGGTTATCCGGCGGCGCAATTCAACCTGGGCGTTTTTTACGAGACCGGCCAGGTGGTACCGCAGAATTTTGTGGAAGCGGTCAAATGGTACCGTGCGGCTGCCGAACAGGAATGCGCGCCCGCTCAATGCAATCTCGGCTTGTGCTACCAGACGGGACGCGGGGTGGAACAAAACTCGCAGGAAGCCATGAAATGGTTTATCCGCGCGGCGCGGCAAGGTGACAAAACCGCGCAACATAATCTTGGTCTCCACTATGCAGAGATGGAAATCAAAGAAGCGGAGGCCGCTGAAGCCGCGGCTGCCGCCGAAGAATCGCCGGAAAGCACCACGCCCGCGAGCTAACGCGTCAATTCCTTGAGCTTCGCGTGGGCGTGTCCGCTGTCAATGGTCCGGCCGGCCAAATCCCAGCCCTCGGCCAGGGACCTTGTTTTGCCGGCAACAAACAACGCGGCAGCCGTGTTAAGCAAAACCACGTCGCGTTTGGGCCCACGCTCTTCGCCGCGGAAAATGCGGCGGATGATTTCTGCGTTCGTGTGGCGGTCGCTGCCAACCAAATCCGCCAACGCCGCGTCCTGCAACGGAAATTGTGTCGGCGGCAAGGTCGAAACCGCAAAACCGCGCTCCTGGTAAAACTCGGCGATGGTGTTTTCACCCAGCGTCGAAAGTTCATCAATGGCACTTTGGGCTTTGGCCCCTGGAGCCTGGACTTTTCCGCACACCACCATGGCGCGGCGGATGCCAAGCGATTGCAGGACGCGCGCGAGTGGTTCGCAAAGTTCCGGCCGCGGCACGCCGACCAGCATGGCGGAGGGTCGCGCGGGATTCAGCAGCGGGCCGAGATAATTGAAAATCGTCCGCTGGCCGCGTTCCGCGCAGAGTTTCCGCGCAGGCGCAATATGCTTGAACGCGGGATGCCAGGCCGGGGCGAAGAAAAAGGCGAACCGGCGCTCCTGCAATGAACGCGCGGCGTCCGGCGGCGTCAAATCTATCCGGACACCGAGCGCCTCTAGGACATCCGCGCTGCCGGCTTGCGAAGTAACCGCCCGGTTACCATGCTTGGCGACAGGAACACCGGCGGCGGCGCAGACTAGCGCGGCGGCGGTGGAAATGTTGAACGTACCGAGACGGTCACCGCCGGTGCCAACGACGTCGAGAATTTCGTGGGTGTTCCGCCAGGCAGGGTCGAGCGGCAATGGAATGGATCGGTCCTGCAAGGCGTGGGCGAACGCAGCAATTTCGCCGGGCGTTTCACCTTTTTGCGCGAGTGCCGCTAGAAAATCGGCTTTGGCCGCCGTCGAAACCTTTTCGTCGGTGAGTTGTTCCACCGCTGCGCGAACTTGCGCGTCGGCAAGTGGTTGCCGCATGGCGAGTTGGAAAATCAACTTTTCGAGCACCGGGCAATTCTAAGAATCGCCGTGACCGGCTCAAAGCGGAAAGTGCGCGCCAACGAAAACTTGGACAAGCATGGGAAATTCCGTAACTTGTCGTCCGTCGCCGCTGTCTCAATTTATAAACGTCAACGTTGAAAATTGTGTTTTATGGCAGAAAATCGCAGGAATCGCTGGGTAAAATGGGTGGCCGTCCTAGCCACGGTTGTCGTGGTGGTTGTGGGTGGGATTTGGCACTTTCGACGGAGCGCGGACGCCGCGCCAAAATATCAGACCGTCCCAGTGACGCCCGGCGAATTAACGCAACTGGTAACGGCCACCGGCACGCTAAATCCGGTCACCAACGTCCAAGTCGGCTGCCAGATTTCAGGTACAATCAGCAAGATTTATGTGGACTACAATTCGCTGGTAAAGGCTGGGCAACTCATAGCAGAAATTGATCCCCGGATCTATCAAGCACAAGAGGAACAAGCTGAGGGGGATCTCGCCAATGCGAAAGCGAATTTGGAATTGCAAGAAGTCGAAACGAAGCGCGAAAACCAACTATTCGTTAATCATCTGGTCTCTGAATCTGATTATGACACCGCCGTTGCCACTCTCCATGAGGCCGCCGCTACAGTGCAACTTAAACAGGCCGCTCTCAATATGGCAAAGGCAAATCTGGGCTATTGTAAAATTTACTCACCCGTAGATGGAATTGTTATTGTGAACAACATCGAGGTCGGGCAAACGGTGGCCGCAAGTTTTAACACGCCTGAACTGTTTCAAATCGCAAATAACCTGGCGCAGATGCAGATCGATTCGAGCGTAGCCGAAGCCGATGTTGGCGGCGTGAAAGACGGCCAAAGTGTGGACTTTACAGTAGAGGCGTATCCAAATCGTACCTTTCACGGCATTGTCACACAGGTGCGCAATGCCCCGACGACCGTCAATAATGTTGTCACTTACGACTGCGTCATTGGCGTAACCAATGCCGATTACAAATTGATGCCTGGTATGACGGCCACGGTTTCAATCACTGTCGCGCAACGGAAAAACGTCTTGAAAATTCCAAATGCGGCGCTGCGTTTTCACCCGCCGGAAGGTGCAATATTGTCAACCAATGTAAACACAAATGCTTTTGCTTCGCAGCCAAGTCAAGGCTTTAGCGGGGGAAGTCGTGCCGGCGGATTTGCCGGAGGGTTCGGTAATGGCCAAGGTGGTTCTCATGGATTTAGAAATAGCGACGCGCATACACACGGTGGTGAGCGTCCAGTTTTTCACACTGTTTACATAGTATCGAGCGACGATGGAAATGCCAGATTGAAGCCCGTGCAAATCATCACCG
>Ga0335077_10009957_pt1 | contig 11815 bp, 9 predicted proteins | sample Lox_Sample_31_FD_207151 | JGI IMG/M metagenome (GOLD analysis project Ga0335077, IMG submission 207151) | Soil microbial communities from Loxahatchee National Wildlife Refuge, Florida, United States - Lox_Sample_3.1 | ecosystem: Environmental > Terrestrial > Soil > Wetlands | place: USA: Florida...
TATGCACTGATCCACCGCCGGGCCCGCGTCAGTGAAGACGAACGCGCGGCCATCTGCCAGTGGGTCGAGCATTTGCAGCAGTGAGAAAGTCCCTCTTCACGATTTTGCAAGCAGCCTATTTCCCTATTGCTGGCATCACACCCAGTACCGATTTCACGGCCAGACCACAACAGTGCTAATTTGAATGTTGGGAAACGGCTGGATCCCAACACTCGCGAAACCTGATGCCATTCGTCGCGTACCGCTCGAAGCTTCGACTGCCTTTGCTGACGGGCCTCGCCGCTTGCACCGTTCTGCTCGCCGCCCAGCAGACCAACACCTCCCAGACCAGTGGGCAGCAGACCAGCACCTATTCCGTCGAAGTCAAGGTGGTGAACGTCCTGGCCACCGTGCGCGACAAGCACGGCAAGCTCATCAACAACCTGTCGCAGGACGACTTCGTCCTCGATGAGGACGGACGCCCGCAGAACATTAAGTACTTCAGCCGCGAGACTGACCTTCCGCTCACGCTGGGGCTGCTGGTGGATACCAGCCTGAGCCAGCGCCGGGTGCTTGACCAGGAACGCTCCGCCAGTGGCACTTTCGTGGACAAGGTGCTGCGCGAAGACAAGGACAAGGCGTTCCTCATCCACTTCGATCGCGAAGTCGAACTCTTGCAGGACCTCACCTCATCGCGCGCGAAGCTGCAGGACGGACTGCGCCTGCTGCAGACGTCAGCATCCGACCAGGATCGCGGCGGGGGCGGCTCCGGCGGCGGTTATCCCGGAGGCGGCGGGCGCGGCGGGTATTCGCACCACGGGGGCACGTTACTCTACGATTCGATCTATCTGGCGTCCGAAGAACTGATGCAGAAACAGAAAGGGCGCAAGGCTGTCATCGTTCTTACCGACGGCGTTGACCACGGCAGCAAGGAGAGCCTGGACCGCGCGATTGAGTCGGCGCAGCGCGCCGATACCGTGGTGTACTCGATTCTGTTCGCCGACAAGGATGCCTACCGCGGTGGCTATGGCAACGGTGGAGGCATGGGCGGACCTTGGGGCGGGCATCGCGGAGGCTATCCGGGCGGTGGTTACCCGCCACGCCAGCCGCAACCGCAGCAGGAGCACCCTGACGGCAAGAAAATACTGGAGCGCCTCTCCAGGGAGACCGGCGGACGCATGTTCGAGGTGTCGAAAAAAGAGACGATCGATCAGATCTACCAGCAGATCCAGGACGAACTGCGAAACCAGTACAACCTCGGCTACACTCCGGACCGCGCCAGCGACAACTCGGACTACCACAAGGTCCATCTGGCAACCAAGCAGAAGGACCTGATCGTGCAGGCCCGGGACGGCTACTACTCGCCCAGGCCCTCCACGGCGAAGTCGGTGCAGACACAGAACTGATTGCAGTTCCCTACTGCACGCCCTTTGAGTTCAGGTACGCAGAATAGGAGCGATCGGTGCGCTTGATGTGTTCCGCCAGCCAGTCCTTGAGGAAACCCAGAACGCTGATGGAACTGGCATTCTTGCCGGCCTTCAGGTCTTCGGCAAACTGGTTCACCTTGGCGACATATTGTTGATGTTCCGCCTGGTGGGCGGCGAGTCCGGGATAGTTCGCCTTCCGCAGCACTTCCTCTTCCGCCCGAAAGTGAGTCGCGGTGTAGGTGGCGAGTTCGCGCACCGTGTCCTGCACTGCCGCCTGCCCCTTGCCCTGCCGCATTGCATCATGCAGTGAATTAATGAGCGCAAACAGCTTCTGGTGCTGCTCGTCGAGTCTCCTGACGCTTACGCTGTAACTCTGGTCCCACGTTACAAGAGCCATTTCCCTTGTCTCCTCCGATAGTTCTGATCAAAAGACTGTCGCTGTTTCGCTAGCGCACACCCTTTGCATTCAGATAGGCGCCGTAGGCGCGATCTGTCCGCATGATGTGGTCGGCCAGCCAATCCTTGATGAATCCCAAAATCGCAATGGAACTAGCGTTTCGACCGGCCTTGAGATCCTCCATGAACCCATTCACTCGGGCGACGAACTTCTGATGCTCCGCCTGATGTGCTGCGAATCCGGGATAATTGGTCTTCCGCAGCAACTCTTCTTCTGCGCGAAAATGCGTCACGGTATACAACGCAAGCTCGCGCAGCGTATTTTCCGCTACGGCCTGACCTTTACCCTGCTGCATCGCTTCATGGAGTGCATTGAGCAGCGCAAACAGCTTCTGATGCTGCTCGTCGAATTTTGTTACGCTCACGCTGTAGGATTTGTCCCACGTTGCCAAAGCCATCTTCGTTCCCCCTCGGCAGTTCCGCTATGCGGCGGCTCTGTGAGTTTATCGGCAGGAAAGTCTTAGAGATGAGCATCGCAGGTCCGCTGCAGCGACATTTTGTCCACATTTGGGCCTACCACAGCCAAACTGTCTCAGCCATCGCAGCGACATGCTTAATTTATCAACGCCTTAGCATGGCATCCCGGTTGCTGTTCCAGAATGAAACATCAGCAACCATGAGGATGGCATGCTGCAACTTAAACGTAAAAAATCCGTTCTGCTGCTGGTCGGCCTGCTGCTGGTTAGTTCGGCACTGGCCTTAGCCGATAACTCCAAACTCGCGCCCGAACTGCAGAACCGCAGTTCATCCACGCCGGTGCAGGTAATCGTTCAGTATTCGCAGCAGCCATGCTCCTTAGTGGGCTGCGTCCTGAACCTGGTCGGCAACGTGGTATCGTCGCTCCCGCTGCTCAATGCCATTGTCACCGTAGTTGACAACACCGGCTTGGCGACGCTAGCGAACGATCCCAACGTGATCTATGTGAGCCCGGACCGGCCGGTGAACATGATGCTGAGCAACGGTGCGCCGGCTATCAATGCCCCGACGGCATGGAAAGCGGGCGACACCGGCAGCGGCATCGCCGTTGCAGTGGTGGATAGCGGCATCAACGGCTCGCCCGACCTGAACGGCGGACTGCTGGGTCTGAGCCGCGTCGTCTACAGCCAGAATTTCGTTTCCGGTTCCCTCACGGCAGCCGACCAGTATGGACACGGCACGCACGTCGCTGGGCTGGTCGCCGGCGATGGCGCCAGTTCCACCGGGCCGAGCTATTTCCGCACCTTCAAGGGCATCGCCCCATCCGCCAAGCTGGTCAATCTGCGTGTCCTCGACGCCAGCGGCGAGGGCACCGATAGCGCCGTCATTGCCGCCATTTCGCAGGCGATCAACTTGAAGTCGCTCTACAACATCCGCGTGCTGAATCTCTCGCTGGGCCGGCCGGTGATGGAATCCTACAAACAGGATCCGCTCTGTCAGGCGGTGGAGAAGGCGTGGAAGTCGGGCATCGTCGTGGTGGTGGCTGCGGGCAATTACGGCCGCTATGATGGCGCCAACAACGATGGCTATGGCACTATCACGTCGCCGGGCAACGATCCCTATGTGATCACCGTGGGCGCCATGAAGCCCATGGGCACGCCCGAGCGCGACGACGATCTGATCGCCACCTACAGCTCCAAGGGACCGACTTCGTTCGACCATTTCGTCAAGCCGGACGTGGTCGCACCCGGCAACCTGATGGTGTCGCTCGCTACCAATGCCACGCTGGAAAACGAATACCCTGCCAGCAAGGTTCCCTACAGCTACTACCAGAACGGCGGAAGCTCCGCCGACGGTCCGTACTTCACGCTGAGTGGCACCAGCATGGCCGCAGGCATGGTGAGCGGCGCCGTCGCCGACCTGCTGCAGGCGCAGCCCAAGCTCACGCCAGACCAGGTGAAGGCGCGGCTGATGAAGACCGCGTACAAGACTTTCCCGCAGTACAGCACCTATACCGATCCCACTACCGGGATCACCTATACCGATCAGTACGACATTTTCACGGTGGGCGCAGGCTACATCGATCTCGCCGCGGCCCTGGCCAGCACCGACGTGGCCACGGGAACCGCCATGTCGCCGAGCGCGACCTACGATTCCGCCAACGGCAACGTTTACCTGGTGAAGGATTCCTCTGCCGTGTGGGGAGGGTCGGCGGTGTGGGGCGGCTCTGCAGTGTGGGGCGGCTCGGTGTTCGTCGATCCAAACTCTGCCGTCTGGGGCGGCAGCGCCGTCTGGGGCGGCTCAGCAGTCTGGGGTGGAAGCACCGATAGCGGCTTTAGCGCGGTGTGGGGTGGAAGCGCGGTCTGGGGCGGCAGCGCAGTCTGGGGCGGAAGCGCAGTCTGGGGAGGCAGCGCAGTCTGGGGAGGCAGCTTCGCCGCCTCGGGAGAGAACTGAGAACCAGAGGGTAGACGAAACACCTTCTCGGTCTGGCCATGTTAGAGACGCAGCTATGCTGCGTCTCTTTTTTCTGGACGGGACCTGGCTACGTTGACGGGGAGGGGTCGCCCTCCCACCAGCCCACGTCCGCAGAAGAACGCATCCGCTACAATGAGAAACCCCGCGCCTGGGGAGCGCGACTTCTGAATCCATCTGGTGTCGAGACCCTGTTGGGAGTGTGTTCATGATGAGCTGGTCTTCGTTACGACTCGGCTGTTTGCTGGCGTTTGCGAGCTTGGCTCCGGCGGTGACCGCGCAGACTTCACCGCAGACGCCCGACATTGGCGCCAAGTACCAACCGCCGGCGGCGGCCTTCGACTACGTCAAGCGCGATGTGATGATCCCTATGCGTGATGGCGTGAAGCTGCATACCGTCATCCTGATCCCGCGCGGAGCAAAGAACGCGCCCATCATTTTGACCCGCACGCCCTACCACGCGTCGAAGCGAGTCGAGCGCATCCTGTCAACGCACATGCTGGCGGAGCTGCCGCAAGGCGATGAGGTGTTCGTCGCCGATGGCTACATCCGCGTCTTCCAGGACGTCCGCGGCAAGTACGGCTCGGAAGGCGAATACTTCATGACTCGTCCCCTGCGAGGGCCGCTCAACTCCAGCACAACGGACAATTCCACCGACGCCTACGACACCATCGACTGGCTGGTGAAGAACGTCCCCGAGTCTAACGGCAAAGTAGGAATGCTGGGCAGCTCTTACGAAGGCTTCACCGTGGTGATGGCGCTGGTGAATCCGCATCCGGCGCTGAAAGTGGCCGCGCCCATGAGCCCGATGGTCGACGGCTGGATGGGCGATGACTGGTTCCACTTCGGCGCGTTTCGTCAAACCAACTTTGACTATTTCACCTACCAGACCACGGAAAAGGGCGAAGGCGAGCGTGTTGTACGCTCCGGGTATGACGACTACGAAACCTTCCGCCGCGCCGGCTCGGCCGGCGATTTTGCCCGCGCCGCCGGCCTGGAGCAACTGCCGTGGTGGCGCAAGATCGAAGAGCACCCTGCGTACGATTTCTTCTGGCAGGGTCAGGCGCTCGACAAAATCATGGCCGCGCAGCCGCTGAAAGTGCCCACCATGTGGATCCAGGGTTTGTGGGACCAGGAAGACATGTGGGGAGCCATCCACTGCTATCTGGCTGTCGAGCCGAAAGACCGCGCCAACGACATGAACTTCCTGGTGATGGGCCCCTGGCGGCACAGCGGCGTCAACTACGATGGTTACTCGCTCGGCCCGCTCAGGTGGGCGGGTGATACGGCTCTGCAATTCCGCCGCGATGTGCTCAAGCCGTTCTTCGATCAGTATCTAAAAGATGGGGCGCCCCAGGCGGACACGCCGCCGGTGCTCATCTACAACACCGGCGAGAATCACTGGGACCGGCTGAAGTCGTGGCCGCTGGCGTGTGAGAGCGGATGTCCGTCCCTGTCGCGCCCGCTTTATTTGACGGCGGGATTCGGCCTGTCCTTCACCGAACCCAGCGAGCGTGACCGCAAAGCACCCGACGCATATGACGAATACGTCTCCGATCCTGCCAAACCTGTGCCTTACCAGCCACGCCCGGTGCGCTTTACGGACGCCGACGCCTGGAAGCGCTGGCTGCTCGTGGATCAGCGGGCAGTCGTCGACCGTCCCGACGTGCTGGCATACACTACGCCGCCTCTCAGCGAGCCGCTGCGCATCAGCGGCGCGCCGGTCGTGAACCTGGTCGCCTCCACCAGCGGCACGGACAGCGATTGGGTCGTGAAGCTGATCGACGTCTATCCCGAGGAGGTCCCAAGCCAGCAGGAGATGGGCGGCTATGAACTGGCCATTGCCATGGACATCTTCCGCGGACGCTATCGCGAGAGTTTCGAGACGCCTAAGGCGATCGCCTCAAACACGCCGCTGACCTACAAGTTCATTCTGCCGACCACCAATCACGTGTTTCTGCCCGGCCACCGGATCATGGTGCAGGTGCAGTCGAGCTGGTTCCCGCTCTACGATCGCAATCCGCAGACTTTCGTGCCCAACATTTTCCTGGCCAAGCCGCAGGACTATGTCAAGGCGACGCAGCGGGTGTATCACGTGGCAGGCGCGGCCAGTTTTATTGACTTGCCGGTGGTTCCGGCGAAGTAACGTCATGGCCCCGAAGTCCAGTCCGACCGCACCTTCGACCAGCCGCGGCAAGCCGCTGATCAGCGAAAAGGCCGGCCGCTTCACCGAGTCGGTGATCCGCGACATGACGCGGCAAGCCCACCTCTACGGGGCCATCAATCTGGCGCAGGGTTTCCCCGACTTCCCCGCTCCGCAGGAGATCAAGCGCGCCGCGCAAGAGGCCATCGCCGCCGATATCAATCAGTACGCCATCACCTGGGGCGCGAAGTCACTGCGCCAGGCCATCGCAGGGAAGATGAAAACGTGGCAGGGTCTCGAGATCGATTCCGAGGCCGAGATCACGGTCTGCTGCGGCTCAACCGAGGCCATGATCGCGTCGCTGCTGGCCATCACCAATACCGGCGACGAGATCGTCGTCTTCGAGCCCTTCTATGAGAACTACGGTCCGGACGCCATTCTCGCCGGCGCGCGCCCGCGCTTTGTCACTCTCCATCCGCCGGCGAACCCGGAAGGAGAATGGCGCTTCGACGAGCGCGAACTGCGCGCGGCCTTTGGTCCGCACACTAAGGCCATCATCCTGAACACTCCCAACAATCCGACGGGCAAGGTTTTCACTCGCGCCGAACAGGAGTTTGTTCGCGACCTGTGCCTGGAATTCGGCGCGCTGGCCATCACCGACGAGATTTATGAGCACATCCTTTACGACGGCGCGCAACACGTTTCCATCGCCACCCTGGACGGCATGCGTGAGCGCACAATCACTATTAATGGCATGTCAAAGACTTACAGCGTCACCGGCTGGCGTGTCGGATGGGCGGTAGCCCCGCCGGTGCTGACCAGCGCCATCCGCAAAGTCCACGACTTCCTGACCGTGGGCGCGCCGGCGCCCCTGCAGCAAGCGGGCGCGACCGCGCTGAATCTGCCGGATAGCTACTACCAGGGCCTTGGGGCGGCCTATCGCGCACGCCGCGACCGTCTGCTGCCGGCCTTGCGTGAGGCCGGCTTCAAGACTTTCGTCCCGCGCGGCGCCTACTACATCATGACCGACATCGATGAGTTCGGTTTCGCCGACGATGTGAGCTTCGCGCAGCACCTGGTGAAAGAGATCGGCGTAGCCTCGGTGCCGGGTTCCAGTTTCTACAGCCGTCCGGAACTGGGAGCGCATCAGGTGCGCTTCGCCTTCTGCAAGACCGATGCTACGCTCGACGAAGCTGCGCATCGGTTGCTCAGGTTGAAGAAAGCGTGACCCAAAGATGCCTGCTACTGTCGTGTCAGCGCACGGATAAGCTCAGCAGGTTCGGGATATTCCTGAACTAACGCATCACGGTTGCCTTCTGTCCAGTCGGCGAAGTCGAAGCCCGGCGCCATGGTCGTCCCCATCAGAGCGAAACTGCCTCCGTAGACTAGCCTCGAACCTTGCCACACGCCGCGCGGCACGACAAATTGCACGTATTGCCCGCCGAGTATGTCCGGCCCAAGGACAATCCGCTCGCCACGCCCGTCCGGATGCAGGAGCAACATTTCCACTGGATCGCCGAGGTAGAAGTGATGAATCTCATCGGTCTGAAGGCGGTGAAGCGCGGAGAAAGAATCCGGCTCGCTGGTGAGCAGATAGTAGATGGCGCTGCCTAGCTTCCGAGGCCCGCCGTAACGGGCCGGCAGAGCTTCGGCTGCGATAGATTCCGCCGCGACGTAGGTCTGGAGAAAATGGCCGCCCTCGAAGGTCAGCCGTTCCAGGCGAAGATGTTCGATCAGTTGCGCGGCAGTTGGTCCTTTCATGCGGCCCTCGTCAGAAGACCCGGTGAGTCATCACGCCGCCATCCACCACCAGGTTGGCGCCGCTGATCCAGCGCGCCGCTGGCGAAGCCAGAAACAAGCAGGCGTCGGCCACGTCGTCAGGCTGCCCGAGCCGCCCGAGCGGTACTGCGCGCATATACGCCTCAACACCCTCCGGCCACGCCTGCTCGATGCCTTCGCGCCAGATCAGCCCTGGGGAAACCGCATTCACGCGGATTCCATGCCGCCCCAGTTCTTGCGCAGCGGTGCGCGTGTACATCACGACGCCGGCCTTGGCCGCGTTGTAGTGGCTGTGGCCGGGCGCTGGGTTCTCCGCCTCGATGGAAGCGATATTGATGATGGCCCCGCCGCCATTCTTCATCATGTGGCGAGCTACGGCCTGCGTGGACAAGTGGACGCTGCGCAGGTTGCTGGCAATGACCGCGTCCCATTCCTCCTCTCGCATTTCAGCCAGCGGAGAAACCGGATAGCTGCCGGCATTGTTGATGAGCACATTGAGCCCTCCTAGGGCGCCGACGGTTTTCTCGACGAGTCGGGCCACATCCCCGGCTCGGCTTACATCCGCCTGAATCGCGAAGGCCGTGCGTTTCAGCTTCTCTATCTCTGCGGCAAGCGCTCGTGCGCCCGAGTTGCTGGCGCGGTAATGCACAGCAACATCTGCCCCCGCTTCGGCGAATCGTAGTGCGATGCCGCTTCCCAGGCCGCTGCCTGCTCCCGTCACCAACACGCGTTTGCCGCGGAAATCGAGCAGCTCGCGGGGACTCGGTAGCGCCATCCCAACCTCCTTGAAGGTGTGGCGGAGTATACAACCCGCTTGCGATGTACCAAGTCTGTCTCTCCCTCCTTGCCGCCGAGCCGCGATATGTTTGTTAGCGTTAGACACGGCCGGTCGGTCCCCTCCGCCAGCCTGTAGCAGACCAGTGAACCAGGCACCACAGCGAAGCCAATTCGCCAGTAGATTTGCGCTCATCCCACGGCTGCATCGGCCTCCCGGAGCCCCCTGACCCATGGACCGTTATCTCTGCATACACGCGCACTTTTATCAGCCGCCCCGCGAGAATCCCTGGCTGGAAGCCATCGAGCTGCAGGATTCCGCCGCGCCGTACCACGATTGGAACGAGCGCATCGCCAACGAGTGCTACGTCCCCAACGGCGCCGCCCGCATCCTTGACGGGCAAGGGCGCATCGCCAAGATCATCAACAATTACGCCCGCATCAGCTTCAATTTCGGTCCTACGCTGCTTTCCTGGCTGGACCAGCACGCGCCCCGCACTTACGAGCGCATCCTCGAAGCCGATCGCCAGAGCCAGGAGCTGTTCTCCGGCCACGGATCGGCGTTGGCCCAGGCCTACAACCACATCATTCTGCCGCTGGCCAGCTCGCGCCATAAAGGCACGCAGATTCTCTGGGGCGTTCGCGATTTCCAGCACCACTTCAATCGCGATCCTGAGGGGCTGTGGTTGCCGGAACTAGCGGTCGACGTAGAGAGCCTTGAGATTCTCAGCTCGCTGGGGATCAAGTTCACCATCCTGGCGCCACACCAGGCCAAACGCATCCGCCACCGGGCTTGGGAAAACTGGGTAGCGCTCGACGGCGCAGGTATCGATCCCACGCGCGCCTATCGCTGCAACCTGCCCTCCGGACGCTCGCTGGCCCTGTTCTTCTACGACGGCCCCATCTCGCGCGCGGTCGCCTTCGAGAAGCTGCTGGGGAACGGCGAGAGCTTCGCCCACCGCCTGCTCGGTGGCTTTAACGACAGCCGTCCCTGGGCCCAGCTCATGCACATCGCCACCGATGGCGAGACCTACGGGCATCACCATGCTCACGGCGACATGGCGCTGGCCTATGCGCTGGATTACATCGAACGCAACCAGCTCGCGCGCATCACCAATTACGGCGAATATCTGGCCGCACATCCGCCGACCGAGGAAGTGGAGATCGTTCCCAACACTTCCTGGAGTTGCGTGCACGGCCTCGACCGCTGGCAGAAGGATTGCGGCTGCAATTCCGGCGATCGTCCGCAGTGGGCGCAGCACTGGCGGCGCCCGCTGCGCGAAGCTCTGGACTGGCTGCGCGACGAGCTTGCTCCTCGCTGTGAGCTGGCCGCCCGCGAGCTGGTGCGCGATCTTGAAGAAGCCCGCGACGACTACATCTCCGCCGTCCTCGATCGCTCGCCGGCCAGCGTCAACGCGTTCTTCGCCCGGCATGCGGTCCGCGAACTCGACGCCGACGACCAGGTGCGCGCCCTCAAGCTGCTTGAGATCGAGCGCCACCTGATGCTGATGTACACCAGTTGCGGCTGGTTCTTCGACGAACTCACGGGTCTCGAAACCGTCCAGGTGCTGCGCTATGCCGGCCGCGCCGTGCAGCTCGCCGAAGACCTGTTTGGGCCGCCCATCGAAGAGCAGTTCCTTTCACGTCTGGAGCAGGCGTGGAGCAACATCTCCGGCATGGGCAACGGCCGGGATGTGTACGAGCGCTTCGTGCGTGCAGGCATGGTGAACCTGCCAGGCGTAGCGGCGCATTACGCCATCAGCTCGCTGTTCAGCGGCTATCGCGGACGCACTTCCACCTATTGCTTCCGCCTGGACCTGCAGGAATCGCGCGTGCTCGAGTCCGGCAAAGCCCGGCTTGCGCTAGGACGCGCCCGCATCACCTCTCGCACCACGCGTGAGCGGCTCGCGTTCTGCTTCGCCGTGCTCCACTTCGGCGACCACAATCTGCGGGCCGGCGTGTGCTCTTTTCCGGGAGAAAATGCCTTCCGTGTGCTGGTCCAGCAAGCGTCACAGGCCTTCCAGGGCGGTGACCTGACCGAGTGCCTGCAGGGGATCGATCGGCGCTTCCAGGGTGCAACGTACTCGCTGAAGTCGCTCTTCCGCGATGAGCAGCGCCGCATCCTCACCCGCATCGTCGAGACCACCCTGGGCGAGGCCGAGGCCGCCTGCCGCCACGTTTATGAGCATCACGCGCCGCTGTTGTCGTTCCTCGCCGAGTTGCGTGCGCCCCTGCCGGGATTGCTGCGCTCCACCGCCGAAGCCGTTCTCTCGAGTTCGGTCGAGCGTGCGCTGGCGGAGCCCGAACCGGACCTGGAGCGTGTGCGCGCGTTGCTCGATACTGCCGCGCGCCAGCACATCAGTCTCGATGCCGCCGGGCTGGAGGTCGCGCTGCGCCAGCGCCTGAATGCGGCGGTAGAACAGTGGGCGCGCAAGCCAGCAGACCTGCACGCGCTGGAGTTGGCGGAGTCGGTGGCTTCGGTGGCGCGAGTGGTTCCTTTTGAAGTGAATCTGTGGAACTCGCAGAACGTTTACTACGAACTGGTGCAGGCGGTCTCAGCGCAGGCTCGGCTGCGTCCGGGGAACGGCGCCGATGAACTGCTGGAGCGCCTGGCCAGCATGGGCGAACGGCTCGGACTTTCGACCCCTGCGACAGCGCCTCCGAAGGCCAGCCTTCCAGACGAGCAGCCTGCTGCCGCACAGGATGCAGTGGTTCGCCGCAGGCGTCCTCACCGGATGATCCGAGGAGCGTGCTAGCGACTCCCGCGTGCGGCGTTTACAATCACCCGCATGAAAATCCGTCTGCTGCGCCTTTTTCTTCCCCTGCTTCTCGCCGCTTCCGCCTTCGCGGCGCCCGCGACCATGCGCCT
>Ga0335077_10009958_pt1 | contig 11815 bp, 7 predicted proteins | sample Lox_Sample_31_FD_207151 | JGI IMG/M metagenome (GOLD analysis project Ga0335077, IMG submission 207151) | Soil microbial communities from Loxahatchee National Wildlife Refuge, Florida, United States - Lox_Sample_3.1 | ecosystem: Environmental > Terrestrial > Soil > Wetlands | place: USA: Florida...
CTTGTTGAACCGACTACTTGCCTCCCTCCAAGTATCCGAGGGCGCTGAAGCTCAGGTGACAGCCGCGGTCATTGAAACTTTGCAACCCTGAAACCTTGAAACCTTCTTCACGATGATCATCTTCCGGAAACCGCTAACAGATGTCGGGCGTCCCCAGATGGAAGCCGACGTAGTCATCGTCGGTGGCGGGCCCGCGGGCCTTGCCTGTGCTTTGCGGTTGTCGCAGCTGATCGACGAACACAACTCCAAGACTCCCGACCAGCAGCTCTCCAAAGAAAACATCTACGTTCTTGAAAAGGCACGCGAGATCGGACAGCACTGTCTCTCCGGCGCGCTGCTCGATCCGCGCTCCATGCGCGAGCTGCTTCCTGGATTCGAAAAAGAAGCGCCCATCGAAGCCGAAGTTTCGCGGGAATCTGTCTATTTCCTGACCAAGAGCGGAAAGTTCAAGCTGCCCATCACGCCTCCTCCGCTGCGCGATCATGGCAACTACGTGATCTCGCTAAACCGCTTTGCCAAGTGGATGGGAGAGAAGGTCGAAGCGGCGGGGATCACCGTCTTTAGTGGCTTCGCCGGCTCAGAGCTGCTGATCGAGGGCGAGCGAGTTATCGGCGTCCGCACCGACGACAAGGGCGTGGACAAATCCAACCAGCCCAAAGGCAACTTCGAGCCCGGCTACGATCTGAAGGCCAAGGCCGTGATTCTGGCCGAGGGCACGCGCGGCTCGCTGACCAAGCAACTGATCGCGCGCTTCGGTCTCGACCGCGATCGCAACCCTATGACCTACGGCGTGGGCGCGAAGGAGCTATGGGAGCTTCCGCCCGGACGCATCGCGCCCGGCGAAGTGATCTACACCATGGGATGGCCGCTGACCGCGCACGAGTATGGCGGGGCGTGGATCTACGGCGGGAAGGACAATGTCATTTCGCTCGGGTTCGTCACCGGCCTGGATTATTCCGACCCGCGGCTCGATCCGCAGCGCGTATTGCAGGAGTTCAAGCTGCATCCGCTAGTGCGCGCGCTGCTTGAGGGCGGCAAGATGATACGCTACGGAGCGAAGTCGCTGCCTTACGGTGGCTGGTGGGCGATCCCCCCGGTGGCAGGCGACGGCTGGATGATCCTGGGCGATTCTGCCGGATTTCTGAACTCGCAACGGCTTAAGGGTATCCACTTGGCCATCAAGAGCGGCATGCTGGCGGCGGAGACCGCCCTCGAATCTCTATTGCAAAATGATTTTTCCGCCACACGCCTGGCCGGATACCAACAGCGCGTCGAGAACAGTTGGATCAAGCAGGAGCTGTGGAAGGTGCGCAACTTCCATCAGGGATTCGAGCACGGCGTGTGGGCGGGGCTGTTCCACGCCGGCTTGCAGCAGTTCACCGGCGGACGCGGCCTGCACGCGCGCTATCCGGCGACGGCCGGGTATCGACGCTTGAAGAAACTCGCTGAACTGCCGGCAGATGGTGGCCCCGAAGCGCACCTCATCAATGACTACAAAGGCGACGGCAAGCTGACCTTCGACAAGCTCACCGACCTTTATCATTCCGGCACCAAGCACGAAGAAGACCAGCCGGCGCACCTCGTCATTCACGATACCAACATTTGCAACACGCGCTGCGTCACGGAATTCGGCAATCCCTGCCAGCACTTCTGTCCGGCCAGTGTGTACGAGATGGTGGAAGCAGCCGACGTGCCCAGTGGGAAGCAGATCCATCTGAACCCCTCGAACTGCGTACACTGCAAGACCTGCGACATCATGGATCCTTACGAGATCATCACCTGGGTCCCGCCCGAGGGCGGCGGCGGGCCGAATTATGACGGCATGTGATGAAAACAGTGGTAAGTGGAAAGTGGCCAGTGGAAAGAACGTCAGCACGCTTTACTTGCCACTTACCACTTTCCACTTCTCACTTTCGGTAGTGGCTGAAATTCAGCCACTACCTCACTTTCTCTGGGGTTGACTCGCCTTCCCGCTCCGCGAGATGATTCCAGCGCACACATGCGAAATTCTGCGTTAATTGTTGTTGTGGCGTTAACCGCCTTGTGCTTGCCCGCGGCGGCGCTTGATCGCGGCTGTGCCCAGGGTGTCGGCGAGTGGACCGAGAACCTGTGGGACGGTTACAAAGTCGAGATCACAGCCACGCCGGGTGGTGCGCCTGCCCAATGCCTCGCGGTTCTTAAGTCCGCCGACGGCAAGGTGCAATTTGAAGTTACGGGGGCGGAAGCGCTGGTGAACCCCATCAGCGGCAGGGACATCAATGGCGACGGCAAGCCCGACGTAGTGATCGAGACGCATCGCACCGCTAGCCAGTGCTGCTTCACGTACTCCATCCTTACTCCCGGCGAGAATCCTCCGCTAGTGCGGCAGATCACCACCACGCCGCCGCTGGTCTTCGAGGACCGGGACAACAACGGCAAAGTCGAGATCACGACCCACGATTTCGCCTTCGTCGGCATCGACGGCCTGGACGAGTCGGACTCGCCGCGACCGCTGGTGGTGTTCCGCCTGCGCGGCAGCACGCTCTACAACGTCAGTGCCGCCTATTGGCCCGAATACCAGCGCGAGGTCGAGACAGCCAAAAACACCCTCTCCCGCAGTGGCCAGGAACTGCTCCTCGGGCGGAACAATACCAGTAGCGGCGGTGTGGGGCCCGCGAGCGGCGGCAAACCCAGAGAACTCAGCCCCGCCGAAGAAAAGCAGTTGCTCGACGCCAAGGGCGCAGTCCTGACCATGGTCCTGAACTACCTCTACGGTGGCAAAGGCGAGGATGCCTGGAAGACCATCCGCGAGATGTGGACGGATCGGGACAAGGAGCGCATCCGGCAGGCCATCCTGCTGAGCCGCTCGCGCGGAGTGCTAAGCGAAGTCAGCCGCACTTCGGCGGCGGCGAAGAACACGAACCAATGAGCGCGACGAACACCTTCCACAGGAGGCACAGAGAAAACCGAAGTTTATGTTCCTCCGCGACTCCGTGTCTCTCTGGTGCGTCTATTCGCACGCGAGTTTCTCAACCCACCTCAACCAGCCCATAGCGCCGCTGCCAGTGCGCGCGCAGGTGGGTCATGCCGCGCGAGACTTCTTCCGGGGTGATGTCCGGAGGCGGTCCGCTTACCAAGGCAGCGGCCTCGCGTTTGGCGTTCTCCAGCAACTCCCGGTCCCGGATCGGATTGGCGACGCGGAAGCTGGGCGCTCCCGCCTGCCGCGTACCCGCAATCTCCCCCCAGCCGCGCAGCTCCAGATCGAGTTCGGCGATTTTAAAACCGTCGTTGGTCTGCACCATGGCGTCGAGACGACGCTCAGCTTCCGGAGTGAGCTTGCCCGCGGTCATCAGGATGCAATACGACTTGGCGGCGCCGCGCCCGATGCGTCCGCGGAGTTGGTGAAGCTGCGCCAGGCCGAAGCGCTCGGCGTGCTCGACCACCATCACACTGGCGTTGGGCACGTCCACGCCTACCTCGATGACGGTGGTCGCAACCAGCAGGTCGATCTCGCCACGCTGGAAGCGGCGCATGGCCTCGTCCTTTTCGTCGGCAGAGAGGCGCCCGTGGATGAGCCCAACGCGCAGGCCGGGAAACACCCGCTTGCGGAGTTCGCCATACATCTTGATAGCCGCCTTCAGGCCGGTACGGCCGGCCTCCATCAGCAACTTGCTTTCTTCTTCCGGCTTCTCTTCGATCACTGGATAGACGACGAAAGCCTGCCGTCCCTTGGTGATTTGTTTGCGCACGAAATCCCAGACTTCGGGCGCGCGTTCGTCCGGGACGCGTCGTGTGACCACGGGCGTTCGCCCAGGCGGGAGTTCGTCGAGGATGCTGACATCGAGATCGCCGTAGAGAGTAAGGGCGAGCGTGCGCGGGATGGGCGTGGCGGTCATGACCAGAACATCGGGTTCGCCCTCAGGGGCTAAAGCCCCTTTGCTTGGGACTGTCCTTATGGCAGAGCTAAAGCCCTGATCCACCCCGCCCGACCCATCGCCGCCAGTGCTCTTCTTCATGAACTTAAAGCGCTGCAGGACGCCGAAGCGGTGTTGTTCATCGACGATGACCAGCCCGGGACGAGCGAACTCGACCTTGTCCTCGATGAGGGCGTGGGTGCCGATCACTAGTTGCACGTCGCCGCGGGCGATGTGGCGGCGGGTATTGCGCTTCTGTTCGTCGTCGAGTGAGCCGGTAAGCAGGCCGACGCGATAACCGGCTGGTTCCAGCAAGCGGCGCGCAGAGAGGTAGTGCTGTGTTGCCAGAATTTCGGTAGGCGCCATGAGCGCGGCCTGGTAGCCGTTCTCGATGGCGATGATGGCGGCTTCCAGCGCGATGATGGTCTTGCCCGAGCCTACCTCGCCTTGTAGCAAACGGCGCATGGGCGAGGGGCGCTGCATGTCTTCGGCGATTTCTTTCAGCACGCGCTTCTGGGCCGCGGTGGGATGGAAAGGCAGCACGCGCTTAAGCGCCTCGCGCACGCCATCAGTAATCGCAAACGAGATGCCCGGTTGAGCGCGTAGATTGCGTCGCTTCAGCTCCAGTCCGACTTCGAGGAAAAACAATTCCTCGAAAATGAGACGCCGATGCGCGGGCGTGCGAGCGTTCTGCAGGTCTTCGAATCGCGTTCCCGGTTCGGGAAAATGGGCGAGGCGGAAAGCTTCGCGCCGGGAAATAAGGTCAAGGCGTTTGCGGATAGCAAGCGGCATGCCGTCGGGCAGTTCAGGCGTCAGATCCTGGAGGGCGCGATAGATGATGCGGCGAAACCAGCGCGGTCCCAGACGCCCGTAGGCTGCCGATTCGTAGATGGGAACGATGCGTCCGATCTCGAGCGATTCCGCCGCCAGGTCCTCCGGCGATTTTTCCGCCGCTTGCTCGACCGGTTCGGAAAGAATCTCGAACTGCGGCTGCAAAAGCTGGATGCGGGAACGGCCGCTGCGCGGTTCTTCTACCCGGCCATAGAGCGCGACCGTCTGTCCCGGCTTGAACTTGTCCCGCAGGTAGGCGGCGTTGAACCAGGTGCAGATAATCGAGTCACGGCCCTGCCCGGCGGTCATTTGGAAGATCTGCATACCGCGCCGGGGGGTGCGGAACAGGCCGCCGCCACGGACCTCGGCGATGATGGTGGCCATCTCCCCAGCACGGAGCTGGTCGATGCGGCGGGGATTGATGCGGTCCTCGTAGCGGAAGGGCAGATAATAGAGCAGGTCCTCGACGGTGTTGATGCCTTTGCCGGCAAGGACCTCCGCCAGCCGCGGACCGACTCCCTTCACGTATTGGACCGGCGTGGTAAGCTCGATCATTCCGACCCCAGTTTCAAGTTTCGCGGACGAAGTTTCAAGCGCATCGTAGAATTGCGGGGGGCTCCAATTAGTAAATCATCTGAGCAGCACATTGACGCATCCAACCAAATTCAGCCTCCCTGCTGATGAGGCTTTTCCACGCGGAGGAATATATCCTGATGGCGACGGCAGAGATGCCTGCAGTGGCGCGGCGCTGGGCGCGTGCGCCCTTCTACTTCAACTCGGCCGCCCACCTGATCCGTATTGGCCGGGAGAAGGCCAGTAATCTGGCTGAGCTATTGGAGGCGCTGAAGCTCTGCCCGGACGAATCCATCTTCCAGCACACTTTCCAGACCCTGCGCGAGCATCACTTTATCCGTGAAGGGTTCTCCAACGATTTCGCCCATTGGGCGTTCGCCGCCTGCAATGAGGTTGGGCTGGCGGAGCGCCTGGCTGGCCTCGACGTTCGCGAGTTCACTTCTATTGCCTCCCTTCGCCAGCGGCTGGTGGACATCGTCGACGGCTATCTGAAACAGAACCCGCGCGCCCGCGACCGTATGGCGTTCGAACCGTTCTACTTCTCGGCCTCGGAGGTGGTCGTGATCCCGACGCCCTTCGTGGCGCGCAATCTGTCGGAATTTGCCGATGGCATTCGCCAAGTGAGCCTGGCCAGCATCTACTACCATTTCATCGATGCCCGCCTGCGTTTGAAGCTGAATTCCAACGATTTCTCGCTGTGGCTGGAGAACGAGCTCGACCTCGCTCGCCTGGCCGACCGCATTAACCGCATCGATATCTATACCGCTACATTGCACGATGTGCGCCGGGCGATTTTGCGGTTCGTCCAGGGCGCCCTCGCATGAGGTGAAAACGGCAGAGTGATGACCGACGGAAAGCACAGCCAACCTGAAGCCACCGTGGACAACGGCCGCCCCGTGGAAAACGGTCGGGTCGCGACTCCGGAGCCGCCTCCGGTCGAACGCCGCCAGCGCCCCCGTCCCAAGATTTCAACCACGCCACCGGCCCCGCCTCCGCCTCCCAGGCTGGACGACTACGAGCCAATTATCGGCAAGCCGGAACTGGACGACCTGCGCTTCCTCGCCCGCCAGCTTCGCGGCAAGACGGTGAAGATGGTGAACTCCACCGCCGTGGGCGGCGGCGTGGCCGAGATGCTGAACCGCCTGATCCCCCTGCTGAATGAGTTGGAAGTCGCGACCAAATGGGAGGTCATCACCGGCGGCAACGATTTTTTCGAAGTCACCAAGGGGTTTCACAACGCGCTGCACGGCGGCGAGTACCTGGTGACCCAGGCGGTGAAAGACATCTTTCTGATGTACAACGAGCAGAACCGCCAACGGATGGAGTTCGTCGAAGACCTGTTCGTCATGCACGACCCGCAGCCGGCGGCGTTGATACGCTCTAAGGAGCGCAATCGCGGGCGCTGGGTCTGGCGCTGCCACATTGATCTCTCCAACCCCAATCCTGAGGTGTGGGGATTCCTGCGCCCCTTCATTGACCAATACGATGCGGCCATCTTCTCCTCGCCCTCCTTCAGCCGCCAGCTTGCCATCCCGCAGTATCTTTTTTATCCGTGCATCGATCCACTCTCGGAGAAAAACAAGGAGCTGGACGAAAATGTGGTGGCAAAGGTGTGCGAGGACTTTGGCATCGACCGCAGCCGGCCCATTGTCACTCAGATTTCACGCTTCGACCGGCTGAAGGACCCCGTGGGCGTCATCCAGGCTTACAAGCTCGCCAAGAAGTATGTGGACTGCCAGCTTGTGCTGGCCGGCGGCGGGGCCACCGATGATCCTGAAGGCGCCGTCGTGCTCCAGGAGGTTATGGCCGAGGCGGGCGACGATCCCGATGTCATCATTCTCAACCTGCCGCCGTGGTCCGCCCTCGAGATCAATGCGCTGCAACAAGCCTCGACGCTCATTATCCAGAAATCCTTGAAGGAAGGTTTCGGGCTGACCGTGACCGAGGGGCTGTGGAAGGGAAAACCGGTCATCGCCGGCGCCGTGGGCGGCATTCCTACTCAGGTAATCCATAAGCTGACCGGCGTGCTGGTGCACTCGGTCGAGGGCTGTGCCTACCAGATCAGGTACTTGCTTACCCACCCTGACTACGCCAGCCAGCTCGGCAAGAACGGCCGCGAACACGTAAAAGAGAATTTCCTGATGACCACGAACGTGAAGCGTTGGCTGCTTTTGTTTCAAATTTTGCTGGGAACAATGAAAACGCACTCGCCGGAAGAGGCATAGAGCGATTATCGCTTTTGTGTCTTCCGGGCTCGTCGTGGTAATTAGCGGCTTTCAATCACCCGATGACCGATTGCTTTATTGGCTGCCACCGCTGCTGGGAGGTTCGGCACTGGCGGTGGTGGAGGAGATTTGGTATCCGTCGGTGACAATCTCGACCACAGCCCGTCCCATCAGGCGCGTCTTCGCCACTGAACGTGCGTGCACCGGAAGAGTGTAGCCGTCGAGGTCAGCATAATCCTGCACGAACTCGATTTTCTTGATGAAGAATGACTGCGTTTTGACCATGGTGCCTTCAGCACGGCGCAAACTGCCGCTGCTGGCGTCCAGGTAGATGTGGCCCTTGAAAAGTCCCGGGCGCTTGGCGCGGGGCTTAACGTGAAAAACGTGCAGCGTGCGGCCGTCGATCTGCTCCATCCCCTTGTAGCTGAACTTGTAATTGGTTTCGGCGATGGCCGTCTGCGCGCTCTCGCCTTTTCCGGCGCGGTCGACCTCCGCCTGCAGCAGGCGAGCGATGATGTTGCTTTTGACGAAATTGTCGCCTACGAAGCGCACGGGCGTGAAAAGCAGCGTCTTGGGGGCGATGAAGCGCCGGCGCAGGCGGTATTCGCCCCGCTGCGCCGTGTCCGGCAGTTCGGCCTGGACAATGGTGTCGGCGGAGTAGCTGACCGGCTCCTTCAACTGCCGCGCCGCGCGCTGCTCGAAGGTTTCGAGCGCCAACTCCGGCGCCATGGGAGGCGGGCCCACTGAGGCTGTCAATACCTGTTCGGGTGCGAATCCGCTCGCGAAGGCCTCAGCGCGCGGTAATGCGTCCACCGCCAAGCCATCGACGCCCGGCCCCGTTGCTGCCCGGAGCGGCAGAGTAGCCAGGAAGAATCCGCCTACCAGCACAACGCGAAGCTTGGAAATGCTACTCATGCGCCAACAGAACAATCAGTAATTGTAAACTGCCTGCCGAGAATTCGTCTGTGTAAAACTCGAACCGGAGTAACTTCGGAAGCGCCTGTCGGATTTTCCGCGGCGCGCGGATGGCTCTTGTCGCGGCTGCGGTTCCGGAATAGCATCGCTCGCCATGTCTCACGAAAACGGATCACGCGACCGGAAGCCGTCTCCCTCCACCTCGGTGTACGCGGTTTACGGCGTCGAACCCGAGGTGCAGGCGTACGCCATGGCCAAGTATTCGCGCTCGGCGCTCTCCATGAAAGAGTCGCTGCGTGAGATCAGCGAACAGAAGGCCGAGAGATTTCTCAATACCTACTATTTTCAGTACGGCCATCGCTCGATCGCAGATCTGGCGCACATCGCCATGGCCATTGAGCGGCTCTCGATCCTCGCCGCCATCGCCGTCGTGGATGAGCAGCGCTGGGACGGGCAAGAACGCTCCACCCGCTATCAGGATTTTTCTCATCCGGACTACTACGTTCCCGAGTTCGGCGGCAGCGGCGAGGCGCGCCGGCTGTTTTGCGAGACCATAGATTTTCTTTTTCGCGAGTATCAGTCGATCTCAGCCTGCATGTTCCGCCATTTGACGGAGCGTACTCCCCGGCCCATCGACATGAAGCAGGAGGCTTATGAGCGCACGCTGCGCGCCCGCGCCTTTGACGTGGCCCGTTACCTGCTGCCGCTGGCAACCAACACTTCTCTGGGTCAGATCGTCAATGCGCGCACCCTGGAATCCCAGATCTCGCGCCTGCTCTCCGAACGCTTCCCCGAAGTGCGCGCGATCGGAGAGGGCCTGAAGGAAGCAGCGCGCAATCCCGCTTATAACGTGAGCGAATCCGCGCTTCGTGAGCTGTGGGAGGCGATTCGCAGCCGCGACGAGGCCTGGGGCAACCGCATCCGCGAGCTGCTGCTGAAGGATGTGCGACCGGCGCCAACGCTGGTCAAGTATGCCGAGGCCAGCCCCTACCTGATGCGCAGCCGCGAGGAGCTGACAGCGGTCGCTGCCGAACTCATGGCCGGCGCCGCTATCGAACCAGCGGCAGCAGTCGATTTACTGGACGATGAGCCGCTCGAGATCGAGCTCGCGGCCACATTGCTCTACGAGCATTGCGCTTATCCCTACCGGCAGGTCCGCGAGCGCGTGGCTGCGCTCGGGGCCGGCGAGCGGAGGGAGATCGTCGATCTGGGCGTCCAGCACCGCGGGCCGCACGACGAGTTGCTGCGCGCCTTCTCCGCCGGGCAGGAGTTCCGCTTCGACATCCTGATGGACATTGGCGGCTTCCGCGACTTGCACCGCCATCGCCGCTGTGTGCAGATACATCAGGCGTTCACTGCGGAGCACGGCTATGAAACTCCAGAGGACCTTGCCGCGGACGTGCGCGACCAATACGTTGCCGCCATGGAGCGGGTACAGGGTGCGATCGCCGAACTGCAGCGCACGGTCAGTCCGGACGCGCTCACTGAAGTCGCTTACCTGCTACCGCTGGCCTTCCGCAAACGCACGCTGTTCAAGATGGACTTGGCCGAGGCGGCCTATATCGCCGAGCTGCGTACCACGCCCAGTGGACATTTTTCCTACCGCCGGATCGCCTACCTGATGTACGAGGCCGTAGCGCGGCGCTATCCCACGCTGGCCCGGCATTTCCGCGTGACCGATGTTCGCGAACCGGTGGACTTGCTAAAGCGATAGCCGACAAACGCTTGCTGTTCTCTTGTCCTCCCGCGCACATCGGCAGCACGGAATGATCGAAATGGCCCCGCTCCAAAGATGTGACAAATAAACTTGCCCATGTGACCCATACACGTCCCATCCTGGCGTGATGGGGCGTAAACTGATGAGTTTAGCAACAGCTATTATTCATCGTTTGGGAGGGCCTGCACTCATGAAAAGGTCGAAGGTAACAATCGACGGCAACGAAGCCGCAGCGTATTCCGCTTTTCACACCAGCGAGGTGGTTGCGATCTATCCGATCACACCGTCGTCCAACATGGGGGAATTTGCCGACGAGTGGGCCGCCAAAGGCCAGACCAATATCTGGGGCGTGGTACCGACAGTGGTGGAGATGCAGAGCGAAGGCGGCGCTGCCGGTGCGATGCACGGCGCCATTCAAGCGGGCGCGCTGGCCACCACCTTCACCGCGTCGCAGGGCCTGCTGCTGATGATCCCCAACATGTACAAGATCGCGGGCGAGCTCACGCCGGTGGTCATTCACGTTGCTGCCCGCACGCTGGCCACGCACGCGCTCTCCATCTTCGGCGACCACAGCGACGTGATGGGCTGCCGGCAGACTGGCTTCGCCATGCTGTCGTCGAACTCGGTGCAGGAGGCGATGGACCACGCGCTGATCGCGCACGCTGCCACGCTCGAGGCGCGCATTCCCTTCCTGCATTTCTTTGACGGCTTTCGCACCTCGCATGAAGTAGACAAGATCGAAGAGCTGACGGACGACGATATGCGCGCCATGATCGACGATGAACTGGTCCACGCCCATCGTCTGCGCTCGCTCTCCCCGGACCGTCCGGTGCTGCGCGGCAGCGCACAGAATCCTGACGTTTTCTTCCAGGCCCGCGAAGCCATCAATCCCTATTACACGGCTTGCCCCGGCATCGTGCAGAGGACGATGGACAAGTTCGCCAAGGTGGTGGGCCGCCGGTACAACCTGTTCGATTACGCCGGCGCGCCCGATGCCGACCGCGTCCTCATCATGATGGGCTCCGGCGCCGAAGCCGCCGAGGAGACAGTGGAATATCTGAACGCGCACGGGGAAAAGGTCGGCCTGCTCAAAGTCCGCCTCTACCGGCCGTTCTCAGCGGAGCACTTCCTGGCGGCGCTGCCGGGAAGCGCCAGGTCGCTGGTGATCCTCGACCGCACCAAGGAGCCGGGCGCAACTGGCGAGCCTCTCTACATGGACGTGATCACGACGCTGAGCGAAGCGCTGGCCACGGGCAAGGGCCCGTTCAAGACAATGCCGCGCGTGATCGGCGGCCGCTACGGGCTCTCCTCGAAGGAATTCAGTCCTCCGATGGTCAAGGCCGTCTTCGACGAGGTGAAGAAGACGCAGCCCAAGAACCACTTCACCGTCGGCATCATCGACGACGTCACCCGCACCAGCCTGGATTATGACCGCGAGTTCTCCACTGAGAGCGCCGACACCGTACGCGCCGTCTTCTACGGGCTGGGATCGGACGGCACCGTCGGCGCCAACAAGAACTCCATCAAGATCATCGGCGAGGACACCGATTTCTACGCCCAAGGCTACTTCGTCTATGACTCGAAGAAGGCGGGCGCGATGACGGTGTCGCACCTGCGCTTCGGGCCGCGGCCCATCCGTTCGACGTACCTGATCACGCAGG
>Ga0335077_10009959_pt1 | contig 11814 bp, 8 predicted proteins | sample Lox_Sample_31_FD_207151 | JGI IMG/M metagenome (GOLD analysis project Ga0335077, IMG submission 207151) | Soil microbial communities from Loxahatchee National Wildlife Refuge, Florida, United States - Lox_Sample_3.1 | ecosystem: Environmental > Terrestrial > Soil > Wetlands | place: USA: Florida...
ATATTGAAGTGGAAGTTTTCGCGACCGGAGTGGTCGAAAAAATCCTGGTTGAGCCGGGCCAAAAGGTCCCCATCGGGACCCCCCTAGCAATCATTCGCGAAGAAGGAAAGCCTGCGCCGGCTGTTAGTTCACCCCGTCCCCAAGCGCCCCCTCCCGAGCCGATTCGTGTCCCTATTGTTTCGCACGTTGCTCCGCTTGTGGTTTCGCGACCGCCAGGAGCGACGGCTGTCCGGCTCCACATTTCCCCTGCGGCGAGAAAGCTTGCGGAGCAATTAAAGGTCGATCCCGCGGCTATCGAAGGAACAGGACCTGGAGGCCGAGTCACGCTCGAAGACGTGCGGCGAGCGGCAGAGGCAAAACCGGTACAGCCACCAACAGCCGCAGGAGCAGAAGTGCCACTCGATCGACGCGCTCTGATCCGCCAAACAATCGCCGCCGCGATGACCCGAGCGAAGCGTGAAATTCCACACTATTATTTGAGCACAACGATCGATATGAGTCGGGCTCTGGCTTGGCTTGCTGAGCAGAACCTGAGACGCTCGGTTGAGGAACGGCTTATGTACGGGGTCCTTTTGCTCAAAGCAGTAGCTTTGGCATTGCGCGAGGTTCCAGAGTTGAACGCGCTGTGGATTGAAAATGGCGCTAAGCAAAGTAGCGAGGTCCATGTAGGCGTTGCGATTTCTTTACGAGGCGGCGGACTAGTTGCCCCGGCGCTACACAACACTGACCGAATGCCCCTTGATGAACTTATGAAAAGCTTCCGCGACTTAGTGCGACGCGCGCGTGCTGGCTCTTTGAGGAGTTCCGAAATGAGTGACCCAACGATTACAGTGACCAATCTGGGGGAGCAAGGGGTAGAGACCGTCTTCGGAATCATCTACCCTCCCCAAGTCGCTCTAGTGGGTTTCGGCAAAATCGTCGAGCGCCCTTGGTCATCCGAAGGCAAAATCGTCTCACGGCCGCTCATTACGGCGTCGCTATCTGCGGATCATAGAGTCAGTGACGGACATAGAGGTGGGCTCTTTCTCAGCGCCATCGACAGAATTCTGCAGGAGCCGGATAAGTTATGACCAGCAATGAAATCAAAGAGGCAGTCCTTCGGCTTCTTGGCAAAGTCGCCCCGGAGGCAGACTTGTCACGGATAAAGCCCAATCTTCGTATTCGTGATCAACTGGATATCGATTCGATGGATCTGCTGAATTTTGTCATCGAGTTACACAAGGAATTGAAAGTTGAAATTCCGGAATCGGACTATCCCAAACTCTCCACGCTCGATGGTTGCGTCAACTACCTCTCAGCGATGCTGGACGTTCGAAAGAGAGAAAAATCCCTCTAGAGCTAGTTCCCGTCTGGTGATGGCGTCGATCCTGCCGTCTCGCAATCAATTTCTTGCGTTTATCGAGCACTGTTGGTTTTTCATTGTTATTGCTAGTCTGCGGCACTGGCGCCAACAGCTTTGCCGTGTGGACGGCGGTGGAGGAGCCATTCGTGCATTTTTTCCCAAGGCCAGGCGTTCACAATGCACCTGGGTTCTATCCATGCCCGTCTCGCCTGCAGGACGCCGTAGCGCATAAAGTTGAGCTGCGCCGTGCTATGCGCGTCCGAACCAATGGCCAGCAAGCCGCCTGCTCGCGCGACCGCTTGTGCCAGAATATCGTTTCAGTCGAGACGCCACGGTGATCCATCGATTTCCACAGCAACTCTCGCTGATTTCGCGGCAGCGAGCACGCAGTCAAAATCAAATTGAATCGGTGGCCGGGAACCAATCTGGCGGAGGTTGGGTGAGCGATGATGTTTACGTATGGATTATCAATAGCCCGCAGCAATCGCGCTGTCATTTGTGCCGAGGCCTGTTTGAAATTGCTGTGAATCGCGGCGATCACCACATCAATCTTGGCAAGCACGTCGTCCGGATAGTCCAATCTGCCGTCCTCGAGAATGTCTACTTCGGCCCCCAACGATATCCTGGGGCCAGCCTTACCTCGCTTACGGCGCACAGCTTCCAATTCCCTGATCTTTTCTTGTAGCCGCCGGGCATCGAGTCCCCGAGCTACGCCTTTCCTTTGAGCGCGAGCACGCGGGACATCTTCTCGAAAATGTGAGCGACATCCGCATTCGACAAGGGACGCCTTTTCATAGCTGAAAGTTGCCTTAGCTGGTAACAATCCTCTGTGACGCAAATCACTATTCGCCTTTGCATGGCATGGGAAGATTCGCCAACGATGGACTTTCCTGTACACTGCGGCTCGGTCAACACTAGGGAGGATGACTATTTTGTGTCTGCCAAAATGAGAGAGCCTCTTGCGCCTGATGTATTGTATCGGCGCTGTGACATCACACACTTTGCCTTCGAAACCACGGCGGAACTGCAGGATCTGCCCGAATTCATCGGTCAGGATCGCGCTTTGGAAGCAGTTCAGTTTGGAGTTGGAATTCGCCACCGTGGTTTCAATCTATTCTTGTTGGGGCCTTCCGGAACCGGAAAGCACACCAGCGTCCGCGACTTTCTCCTAAAGAGGGCCGCTAAAGAAGTGGCTCCTGACGATTGGTGCTACGTCAACGACTTCGACAGTCCGGAAACGCCTCGCGCGTTGAGGTTGCCTTCGGGGCGTGGGGCATTACTACGAGAAGACGTCCGGCGCCTAATTGAAAATCTCCAATCAGCAATTCCCTCCGCGTTTGAGACCGAGAGCTACACGGCGCGCAAGCAGGCAATCGAAAAAGAAGTCAAGAACCGCCAAGACAAGGCTTTCGAAGAACTCCAGCAGGAGGCCAGCCAACAGGGAATCGCCGTCATCCGCACGCCAACGGGCTTCGTCATGGCCCCAATGGGAGAAAACGAGGTTCTCAATCCCGAGGAGTTTGAGAAGCTTTCCGAATCCGAACGTCAGAAAATCCAAGCGTCGATGAGTGGACTGCATGAAAAGCTTCACAACCTTCTCCAGTTGATGCCCAAATACGAACAAGAAGGCCGGGAAAAGATACGGGCACTGAACGGGGAAGTCGCTGTGTTCGCCGTGGGCCACCTTATTGACGATGTGCGAAAAAGATACGCCGATCTGCCTCAGGTCGTGAATTTCCTTAATGAGCTACAAGAAGACTTCATCGAAAACGTGGATGAATTTCTCGCACCACCCGAAAATCCTCTGGCTGCCATGATGAGAGGCGCGATGCCTTTTGCCTCCAGGAATTCAGCTTTCCTTCGTCGCTATCAGGTGAATGTGATTGTCGATCACAGCGGCACTCATGGAGCTCCTGTGGTACACGAAGACAATCCGACTTATCAAAATTTGATTGGCAGAGTGGAATATATCGCCCACCTGGGAGCCCTCTCCACGGATTTCAACTTGATCCGCGGGGGTGCCCTTCACCAGGCGAATGGTGGTTACTTAATTCTTGATGCTTACAAATTGCTGATGCAACCGTACGCTTGGGAAGCGTTGAAGCGTTCGCTGCGCTCCTCTCAAATCCGCATCGAATCCCTTGGTCAAATGCTGAGTCTGGTAAGCACAGTTTCGCTGGAGCCCGGGCCCATTCCTCTGGATGTCAAGGTCGTTCTCGTCGGCGAACGCATGCTGTACTACCTGCTTTGCTCGTTCGATCCCGATTTCATCGAACTTTTCAAGGTGGCCGCAGATTTCGAAGATTCGATGGAACGTTGCCCCGATACGGATCTCTTGTACGCGCAATCGATCGGCACGATCGCACGTAAGGAAGGACTTCTCCCATTTGACCGCACTGCCGTTGGGCGGATTATCGAACACAGTTCACGCGCTGCGGGAGATTCGCAAAAAGTGTCCACTCATCGCCGGACTCTCTCGGACCTTCTGCGCGAGGCAGACTACTGGGCTCGCCAAGCTTCTCAGTCCGCCGTGCGAGTCGAAGATGTCGAGCGGGCCATCAGTGCGCAGATTCGTCGTGCCGACCGTATGCGTGAGCGCTTATTGGAAGAAACTCTGCGAGGAACACTCCTAATCGACACGCAGGGCGAAAAAATAGGGCAAGTGAATGGGCTTTCCATAGTCCAACTGGCTCATTTTGCGTTCGGGCACCCTTCGCGAATAACCGCGCGTATCCGAATGGGCAAAGGAGAAGTGATCAATATCGAGCGGGAAGTCGAGCTCAGCGGCCCGATCCACTCGAAAGGCGTGCTGATTCTTTCGGGCTTTCTGGGAGCGCGTTACGCAGCAGATCGGCCGCTCTCGCTCTCTGCCAGTTTGGTTTTCGAACAATCGTACGGCCCCGTGGAAGGCGACAGTGCGTCCTCCGCAGAGCTATACGCACTCCTCTCCGCCCTGGCCGGCGTTCCGCTGAAACAGTCGCTCGCTGTCACCGGATCGGTGAATCAGTTCGGCCAGATTCAGGCCATTGGCGGAGTTAACGAAAAGATTGAAGGCTTTTTCGACTTGTGCAAAGCCCGGAAGTTGAACAGCCAAGGCGTAATTATTCCTGCTTCTAATGTTCGTTACCTCATGTTGAGACAGGACGTTGTCGATGCGGTTCGAGCGGAAACCTTCAAGATCTATGCGGTGCAAACCATTGACGAAGGCATTGAAATCCTTACGGGTATGCCAGCGGGCGAGCGGGATGCTTCTGGAAGGTTTCCCGCAGGAAGTCTGAACCAGAAGGTGGAAGCGCGACTCGTCGAATTCGCGGAGAAAAGAATGATCGCCGTCCAAAAAACTGTGACGGAAACACCGTGAGCAGCTACTCTTCGCGATTTGCTGTGTTTCACCGCCACCGGGGCCCATCTGTCGGGACGCCAATCACATTCCTCAACATCGCGTGGCAAGCCGCATAGGTTCTGGGCATCCGTTACATGGCAGGGGGAACAATGGAGACAATAAAGTGTGCGAGTTTCAGTGCTGCAGAAATGAAAGAAACGGAGGCGAGTCTGATCGCCCATTAGAGAGAGTGATGATGTACCGGCGATGCACTCGTCGAAAATTGGAATAGGATTTCCGCCGCAGAATAACAGATTTCTGTTGTCCTTCAAGGATTGAGGATAGCGGGAGTAAGTCACTCTGACTGGAAATGAGTTGCGACAGTTTCCCGCAACTGGTGTGGCTTGACACGTTCGAGCCATCATGGGATAAAAATCAGCCGTTTACAGCGTAAAATGCCTCAGTCCCTCATGAAGTTCAGTGTTCGCGATGGCCAGGTGGCATCAACAACCAAACGGAAGGTATTTCGCTATTAGCCAGGCGGAGAGTTGCGAGCCGAGGGAAAGCGCCAAAACGGTGTGCCCGAATAGGCTCGCTTGCTAGCAGGCGCGCCCGTGCGTGAAGCCAAGGGAGAAGACATGAGTCTGGGTCGGAGAAAAATGCTGCTTAGGAGTGCGAAAGCGCTCGCGGCGTGTCTCGTTTGCTCGGTGTTGGCGTGCGCTCAAGCCCAACGCGGTGGGGAAGGCCAAGTAGCAGCTACTGCGGAAAAGCCACAAATGGCGGAGGACATTCTGAAGAATGTCCAGGTGCTGAGGGGAATTTCCATGGACGAATTCATGGGGACGATGGGGTTCTTTGCCTCCGCGCTCAGTATGAACTGCATCGATTGCCACGTTCAGGAAGCCGCCACCGATTGGACGAAGTACGCGGACGACACGCCGCTGAAGCAGACCGCGCGCAAAATGGTTTTGATGGTCAGGACCATCAACCAGGCCAATTTCGGCGGAAAAACTGCGATCACTTGCTACACCTGTCATCGCAGCAACGATACCCCTAAGATTGTTCCGAGCATCGCCGAACAGTACGAAGTGGTCCCGGATGTCGATCCCAATGACCTCAAGAGTGGCGGTCGAGCGAAGTCTCCCAGCGGTCCCTCAGTCGATCAAGTGCTAGACAAATACATCCAGGCCGTCGGAGGGGCGCAGGGATTGGCGGGGCTCACCAGTTTTGTCGCAAAAGGGCTATACGAAGGTTTTGACACTGGGGATGCCAAGATCCCGTTTGATATGTATGCGAAAGCTCCCGCCCAACGCACCACAATTGCCCATGCCGTGGGGGAAGGCGGCGCCCGGAAGGATTCCACGACAGCTTTTGATGGACGCAACGGCTGGGTCGCCGCCCGAAATTCGTTGGTGCCGGTGCTCACTTTGACGGGAGGTAACTTGGATGGCGCCAAGGTAGACGCGCAGTTGTCTTTTCCCGGACAAATCAAGCAGGTCCTCACGAACTGGACTTCGGATTTTCCGGCGACCCAAATTGACGGACATCCGGTCCAAGTCGTCCAGGGCACCAGCGGAAAATCGCTGGTGAAGTTGTACTTTGATAAGACCTCGGGTTTGCTTGTTCGCCAGGTCCGCTACGCCGATACGATTGTGGGTCCCAATCCCACACAGGTGGACTACTCGGATTATCGAGACGTGTCGGGCATCAAGATGCCATTTCACCTCGTCATTAGCTGGACCGACGGACGGACCATTATCGATCTTCAGGATGTGCAGTTGAATGCTCCGATCGACGCGGCCAAATTTGCAAAGCCAGCTCCCTGATCGTGTTCAGGCCTCTCGTCCTCCGGCGTTGCGCAGAGGGCTGTGTTTCTGCCCTCTCGTCGGCGACCGTCGTGTTGACAGGGAATCGAAACTGCATGTAGATTCCGAGCAAGTCTTGGCACAAAGCCTGTTTTTAATCGATTGAGTGTCGGGCAATTGAGGAGGCCGGTAAGAGAGATGCGACACCTTGGAATCCTCAGTGCTGTGCTCATCACCGGAGTGCTGGGTTTAGCGCCGTCCGCTTTGCCTCAGCGGCCGCCTGCGGCGGCGCCGAAGCCGGGTATGGAAGTTCCCTTGGTCACACCAGGGCCGGGATGGAAAGCTTGTCCGCGTTGTCGGAATGATGGCTATGCGGCCGCCGCTCGAAAAAAAGCCAACGTTGACACCCGCAAGTTTGACCCGCATGACATCTCGGGCGTTTGGAGTGGCTCTCCCGAAGATCTGGGAGCCAATGGAACTCCCCTGGACGTCGAGCATCTGCCTCCCTTCACTGCCTACGGACAAAAGATGTACGAGGCGACGATCAGCGATTCGGCCGAGTGGAACTCAAAAGATCCGCAGAATATCTGCGACCCCTATGGTTTTCCTCGGAGCTATTCCTATAACTACGGGATTGAATTTATTCAACTGCCTGGCCGAACCCTGGAGTTTTTTGAAATGGGTCATATGTGGCGGACGATCTGGACAGATGGGCGCAAGTTGCCGTCCGATCCTCCCGTTCCGCGCTACTTCGGCTATGCGGTAGGCCATTGGGAGGGAGATAGCTTCGTGGTCGAATCCAACGGCTACGACGATCGCAGCTGGATCAACAACGGTCTCAACGGGCGAAATGCCCAGAAGCGGCCAGCCGGCATTCCGCATAGCGACGAGATGCGGATCGTGGAACGTTACCGGCGGCTTAACTACGGATTGCTTCAGGCCGAGCTTACCGTTACCGACCCGAAGGTATATACAGCGCCTTGGCACTCGGGTCCGAGCATGATTACTCTTAGCCCCGATAGCGAGATCGCCGAACACATTTGTGTGACATCCGATTCGCTCGATTACAATAACTTGAATCAGATTCCGGCAGTGACGGCAAAGTGAACGCATGGCGGGAGCGCACTCTAGTTAGAAACAAACCGGAGGAGCCGAATTGTATGGTCGGACGCTTGATCGCAGTTTCTGCATTGGCGGGAGCTCTGCTGTCATTTTCTAACGCAGCATTCGCACATCACGGAGCCGCCACCTGGGGCAGTTCCGAAACCACCATGAAAGGGACGGTGGTGGACTACAAATGGATGAATCCTCACGTCATGCTCATTTGGAACACCACGGATAGCGACGGCAGAGTAGTGAAATGGACGGGCGAAACAGCTTCAATCGAGTCCATGATGGCGGACGACGGATGGACTAAGTCGACGTTTAAGCCGGGCGACGAACTCATCCTGACTGTCCGCCAATCCAAGTCCGGGACGCCGACCAGCGTGATCGACCAAATCAAGAGAGCTGATGGCACCGTCGCCATGCGGTACTCGAGACAGGCCGGCGCCGGGAGCTACGCGTTGCCTTTGAGTCCAGAGGATCAAGCAAAACGCGCTCAGTCGGGCGAAGACCAAAACCCAAAGAAATAGCCAGAGAGATAGACTCTCGACGCCATCATTTGACCTTCGGGGGTTGAGCCGGTGGAGGCTGGGCGAATTTTGCCGCTTCGATAGCCGTATTCAACTGGACGTTCGTCAGGTCTATGGTAACTTGGTTGTCGGTCCACGTGATCACTTGGTGATAAGGCACCTTGATTCCGTTCACCAAGCGATAGTCCGAGAAGTCAAGTTGCGTGGGATTGTAGCCGATCACTGTATCGATGAGACGGAGCGCGCGCACCAGCAGTCCACTTTCCTGATCGAAATATAGCTTCAAGGGAAGCTGTCCCGGGGCGATCCCTTCGACCATCCAAACGTCTTTGCCGTCAATCGTTGTATCAGCGACCCGCCACTCAGGGAAAAGCTGCTTGATCCCAGTCGAGAAAACCAATGTGGCGTCGATCTTCGCCCCGGTAACGTCCCCCCCCGTCAGCGGCAGCAGCGGTATGGGGCGATCAGGCGAAGCAATCCAGCCGGAGCGGCCATCGAAAACCCGAACGCTATCGCCCAGGGGGGCGTGCACGATCGTCGTCATCTCTGCCGGCGCCTTAGCATAGATGTCGACAGGAACCTTCTGATTATCCGTGTCGTAACCGGAATAGGTGCCCTTCGCCTCAAAACTCGCAAAACTGGCGAGGCGCTCGGCGCCTCCGATGGCCTGAAAATACTTGGTCAGGATTTGGTCGGGGGAAGGAGTTCCCTGAGGGGCAGGCCGGTTGGCAAGCTCTACTTCATTCGCGTCAGTATCCTCTCCCTGCGCGTATTGCACGGCCAGATTCGGTGTAATTTTGGGGCTGGCGTCGCCACGATGACAGGTGTAACAGGTCACCATGCGCTTGCCGCCGAATTGCGTCTGGTTGATCATCCTCACCATCAAAATCATCTTGCGGGCGGTGTTCTTTTTCTCGGTGTCTTTAGCGAAGTTGGCCCAATTGTCCACGGCATCTTCGCCGTGGCAGTCCGTGCAGTTATAGCTCAGAGACGCCGACAGGAATCCCATGGTATCCATGAATTCGTTGACCGAAATCCCTCTCAGCACGACCACGCTTTTGAACACCTGCTCCGCCATCTGAGCGCTGGCTGGATTGGGCGCAGTCTGCGCGCCGGCAACTGCGGCCGATAGCAGGCATAGCAGCGCTGCACCCACGGCGCAGAAACGCGGTTGTATGGACTCAAACCTCATGGAACCTCCGGGGAACTCTTGCGAGCCGAAAAATTATACCCAGTTCTCCTGGTTCTCAATAGTCAGGCTTGATCTTCTGGCGTTTCTTACAAATTTAGATTGTTATGCAGGGACTATTGCTGTTCCGAAGAGACATCTCGGTTCGAGATAAACACTGAGAAGGGCCTGCCTCGCAGTGAAGCAGGCCCTTTTAAAGAATCAAACGCGTTTTCCTAGAACGTCAACTTCAAGCCGAACTGGACATGGCGGGGGCCGCCCGATCCAAGAACGGGGTTAAGGTTGCGGTTGCCAGTATCCGGTGTAGTGCAGGAACAGCCGAACTGGCCGCTGAATCCACTGCTCGGAGTCGCACTGGTCAGGCTTGGAGTCAAGTTGGTTTGGTTGAAGAAGTTGAAGAACTCGACTCGGAATTGGGCGGTGTACCGTTCCTTTACCCTCCAAAGCTTGCCCACTGAAAAGTCGACGTTATAGTAGCCGGGGCCGGTGAAAAAGCCCTTGGATGTATTGCCGGTCGTCCCGTAGGCGGGAGGCGTGAGAACTCCGTCGCCTTGCGCGTAGCAGCCGAAATTAGCCAGTGACGCGAGGGCCAATTGACCCAGTTGGGTACCGGCGCCGCCGTACGGAGCGACAGCGGCATTCGTGCATGCAGTCTGTATGGCTGCCGGCGTCGAGGCAAGCGCTGTGCAGCCCTGGAACGTGCCGCCGTAGCACGGAATGGGATTAAAGGTCGTCTTGAAAGCGGACTTAGAGCCCGTGTAATTCCAGTATTGGGTGGCTCCGCTTCCGTTCCCAGTTCCGATGATGTCTTCTGTTGTCGATACGATGTCGGCCGGGTCCCAAGGCGTCCCGCCTTGCAGAAGCACGATCGCATTGATCGACCAACCTTCCAGCATTTGTAGCGGCGACTTCATTCCGGGGATTTGGTACGTCGGCGTGAACGAAAAGCGGTTGCGAATGTCGGCAACGCCGGATCCGTAGTACCTGCTCAGGTCCACCGGATTGTAGGGAGAACCTTCCGGAGAATTATCCAGAGAATGGGAGTACGTGTAAGCAGCGATAAAAGAGAGACCGTGATAGGCCCGCTGGTTCGCAGTCACCTGCAAGGCGTTGTAGTTTGATATGGAATGCGATTGGTTTTGAGTGATGAAGTTGAAATAAGGGAAAATGTTTGTGTACTGCCCGACTTCTTTTGCCGCAGTGGGCTTGCAATTATTGTAGTTGGTTGCCGCGCTGGCGAGGCAGGCCGTGATGGCGGCCTGATCCCATCCGGCGCCCAAAGTGGGCATGTTGAGCTGCACGGCAGAAGTTTCATCCCAGCCGGCGTTTGCAACGTAAGCCACGTCAATGGCCAAACCCTTGGTGATCGCCCGCTGGACGTCCACACTCCACTCCGCGACTCGCGGGTACTTGAAGTTCGGGTCTACCGTGGTAACCGTGCACGGTGAACCGCCATTGGCCCTGCCGTTAACAGTGTCGGCGGTCTTGGTGCAAGTAACTCCCGTATACGTCGCCGTGCCGATCGTTTGAGAGACCGCAGTCGGAAAGACGGGTCCCACGGTCGTATTCCAGTTTATCTGGGCAGCCTGCAAGCTGTACGAGTTCACGGTCTCCTGATTTTGTACCGTGCCGCTGGTATTCACGTTAAGGTCGGGATAGTTCGCGCCAAACGGAGCATTCTTAATCAGAGTGTTGAGGGGCGCGTAGTCCCGCATCAGGCTGGCCGAAGCGCGCACGACCGTTTTGCCGTTGCCACGAACGTCCCACGCCATGCCAAGGCGCGGGGAAAACTCGTCCCAATTGTTGTTGTAGTAGCGCGCGATCGGGGCTCCCGGGCCGACGGGTAACACCGCGGGGGTCGTTGCGGGATTGACGTTCGGGTTGAAACCGCCGAAGTAATTGTTTTGCTCGTACGGAGCGCCCTTGAATTCGTAGCGCAGGCCGAGATTCAAGGTCAGTCTGCTGGTGAGCCGCCAATCATCCTGAGCGAAGCCGGCGTAATAGTGCTGCCGGAAATTGTTGGTGTTATCGCCGACGAGAATGGTACCCCGCTGGGGAGTGCCCACGAGGAAATTGTTCAGATTTGCAAAGACGACTGAGCCGGCGTATGGCGCTTGTACGTTTCCGCCAATGCCCTCGTCCCAAAGGACGCCGATAAACTCGAACCCAAATTTGAAGCTATGCTTGCCGTGGAGATACGAAACGTTGTCGATGATCGACCAGTTGCCTTCCGGGCCGCGGACGGTGGGCTCATTGTTACCGATGCCTAGTTGGCTGGTGAAGCCGGTAATCGTGATGAACGGCATGCCAAAATACGCTGGATTGGTCACCCCCGTGTTGATGCCATAGCCGGTCGGCCAGGGTGCGGCGGGATTGACATTGCCGTCTAGTGTCGTCGTTGCGTTCTTAAAGTAGGCCAGCCCCCAGCGCAAGTCATTGACCCAGGTGGAATTGGGAATCCAGGTCCAAGCGACAGTGGAAAAGTCCACTCGATCAATGACGCCGTTTCTCCATTGCGGTAA
>Ga0335077_10009961_pt1 | contig 11812 bp, 9 predicted proteins | sample Lox_Sample_31_FD_207151 | JGI IMG/M metagenome (GOLD analysis project Ga0335077, IMG submission 207151) | Soil microbial communities from Loxahatchee National Wildlife Refuge, Florida, United States - Lox_Sample_3.1 | ecosystem: Environmental > Terrestrial > Soil > Wetlands | place: USA: Florida...
GCCGCGCCATTATGCGATCGAATTAGGAAGAACCGCCCGCGAAATCGACGACTACGAAATCGAAATCCCCAAAGGCTACGCTGTCGATGATGTTCCCTACCCTGCGAAGATCGATGTGGGATTCGCCAGTTACCAGAGCAAGATTGAAGTCAATGGGTCGAAACTGCACTACTGGCGCGAGTACATCGTGCGCGATCTCAGCATTCCACCTGAGAAATACGCGGAGTGGGTGAGGCTGCAAGGCGTCATCGGCGCTGATGAGACTGCAGCGGTGGTGCTCAAGCGCGAAGATCCAAAATAGGCCTGCGAGAAATCCGTGCAATACGGCCGGTCGGCTACTGCACCGTAAACTGCGCCGTCGTCGTCCTTACAGCAGAGCCCGAGGTCGCATTCACGGTCACCGTGTAAGTTCCCGCGGGAGTGCCGGTCGTGCTCGTAGTGCTTGAAGTGGAACTGCATCCCGCCTGAAGCAGTGCCGTGGTCAACAGTGCGGCAAAGAAAGCTGCCAACAACATTCGTCGCTTGCGCGACGCGCCCGCTCCCATCAGGCCGACTCCCAAAACCGGCAACCACAATGCGTAAAACGGCCCGCGATGGAACAGACCGGTCGTTGTCGTAATCCGCGCGGTGGTCGCGATCGCCAAGGTCCGGCTTTGAGCGCCGTTGCTCAGGTTGGCGATGGGATTATTGGTGAAAGTGCAGGTCGCACCCGATGGCAATCCGGAACCACAAGCGAGCGAAACCGATTCCGGGAAACCAGCCCCGGTCGGCGTGACCGTGATCGAGAAGTTAACCTGGCCTCCGGAAGGGATGGTGCTGCTGGTGCTTGGCGCGGCCAAAGAAGCCGACACGGAATAGTCATTCAGCGGCACGCTGCCGCTGATCGTCGGCAAAGTGCCTCCCGGGAAGCTAAGGGCAGCGGCGTTACCCACGGAGCCCGAGCCCAGCAGCACAGTTATTGGGGCTTGAACCGTAACGGTCACGTGCACCGTATAGTTCACACTCTGCGTCACTCCGCAGGAGTTGGCAGTGCTCAGAGTAGCGATTGTGGAAGTGCCGACGTTGCCCAGAGTGCAAGTCAGGGTGCCGCTCGAAACGGCAGCCTGACAACTGGAGTTGGAGCCTGGTGTAAGGTTCTGTACCGTAGCGGTGGTCTGTCCGGAATTGGGACCGAGCGTGTCGGTGAAGTCGACCCCAGAGACCGGATCACCGGTGTTGTAAATGTAGTAGTTAAACGTGATCGGATTACCGACCCCGACCGGCGACGGGCTAGCCGTCGGATTCGCCGCATTGCAGGCCGGAAGCGCGGAGCTCGAGGTCGTCTGCGGCATGGAAAGCCCGGAGGTATTCGGCCCGATCTCAGTAATAAATGCATCCGACGACCCCGATAAACTTCCGCCTGATGCCAACGGACTGGCGGTTGGAAAATTCCCGGAATTGGTTTCGCCGGTCAGATATGTGTTAAGGGACGCATCGAGGGCAATGCTTGTCCCGATATCAGTTCCCGATCCACCCAGAAAACTTGCACTGCTTGTGCTGGGGCACGACGTTGACGATGAACACGTCGTGCCGGTCGTGTTCAGGCGCGCCTCGAACGCATCGAAGGCTCCTCCGCCGTAAGTACCCTGAAACGGAACCGAGGTGGGAAAATCCGCGGAAGCAGTGAGGCCGACTACGCGGGCGTCGCCCAGCGAGTCGGCGACAATTCCTAAACCGACATCCTGGGCCGATCCGCCCAAATAGCTGAAGTAATCGAGCGGCACTTGACCTTGCGACGTACCGACCGTGGCAGGCACTCCGAGCTTGATCACAAAAGCATCTCCGCCACCCGCATTGCTGGTTTGGTAGGCGGCAGTCAATGGCACTACGATGTCCGTCGATGTAGTCGAGCCGGTGACGTATGTATCGGTTCCGTCGGTGGCAACACCGTACGCCACGTCATCGCCGCTTCCGCCGAAGTAAGTCCCAAAGGCAAGTGTGTACTGCTGCGTGCTGGTTGCCGGCGCATTCAGCTTCGCCGCCCAAACATTCAGACCGGCTTGGGGGGTCGCCTGATAGGCATTTAGGATCCACGGGTTTGGCGAACCCAGGTCAGTGAAGTTCGTGCCCCCAGCCAAATACACATTGAACATCGAATCCACTGCAATCGCCCCTCCGGTCACAATGCCATTCGCCGGAGTGCTGCCGCCAATGTAGGTCGAGTATTGCAGGCTATTGAGAGTGTTCAGAGCGGGATTAATTTTGCTGAAGAAAAACTGGTTTGTGGCATTCGCGGTCGGCTGTATCGCGCCTACTGTGGTGGGGAAGTTCGACGAGGTAGTCGTCCCAATCACATATACCCGGCCCAAGCTGTCGACCGCCATATTGGCGGCAGTCTCGGTGCCGTTGCCCGAAAGGTAGGTTGAGTAAAGATTCGCCGATCCGGTCTGATCAATCTCAGTCACGAAGGCATGGTTTCCCGCCGTCGCCGCCGTGGTCTGATAGCCGGAAGCCGTGGTCGGGAAATCCGAAGCGTTGGTGGTCCCGGCGACGTACACATTGAATCCGCTGTCCACGCCGATTCCGGCCGGATACTGAATCACCGGGCTTGCCCCTGTGGAACCGCCAATGTAGGTCACATAATCCAGGGTCGCAGTTGTAACTCCGCCCGAACTGGAAAGGCTGATGCGGGAAACGAAGACGTTCTCGGTTCCGCCGGTTGTGTTGGTCGTGCTCGGTGTCACACCGCTGAAAGTTCCAACTGAAGTCGTCGCTCCCGTTAGGTAGATACGAGGAGTGGTTCCGGAGTCCACCGCAACCGAAGGACAATGCGGAACAAATCCGGCGCTCGCGCCCGTAATGGCGGTACAGCTTTCGTCTCCCGATCCGCCAAGGTAACTCGAAAATGTCAGCACCGGGTCGATGATCAACGTCCGGCTGCGATCATATGCGCCGACCTCGAATCCAGCACGGTCATCTCCGCGAAGCACAAAGGATCCAGCAACCGCCTGATCACCGTCCGACGTTTTCTGATAAACGTGGGGAGCCTGGAACAGCACTTGGTGACCCTTCAGCCCGAGCGCCAGGTCGCCGTCCTTCGTAATCGAAACCTTGGTCGCGCCTTTGAAATCGAGTTCAATTTGCCGGGGATCTGTTCCCGGCGAAACTTCGAAGTCGTACTCGATCCGGTTTTCGTTGCCATAAAAGGCCAGATCAATTCCGGAATATATGTCGCGATACTCCACCCGCCGGAACTGCGGCACGTTGTGCAGCCAGCGCGCGGCGTTGTTTCCGATGAAGTAATTGCTGTGCCCGGGGAGTTGCTCGGCACCGGCAATTTCCGGCTCTAGATTTGCCCCCGCAAACTGCATTTCTACTGTCGATTGCCGCATCCCGGAATGCGTCCGTTCCGGGAAGGTCACATACGCACTCGAACCGCTCAAGTACAAGCCATATCCGTTCGCATGGGCGAGGAATTTTACGCTGCTGTCGGTCTGGCCGAGATTTGGTTCAAAACTGATCGGCAGGTGGGCCAACGCGTTCTGAATCTGCGATGAGGCGGGAACCCGTGAGTCGTGGGAGGATGGGGTCGAAGCGTCGCGTTTCAACAAAAGAACGCCACCGAGAAGCAAAACAGCCAGCAAAAGCAGGCCGCGCACTCGCGCAAAAACTGGCCCTGCCCCACTGCGATTAACCATCAGAACCCTCCGAATTCCCGTTTCATGGAGAAAGTATGGGAGAAATGGCGCCCAACACGCTCTCATCCCACCACGTTAAGTTGCACGCATTGGGATTGATTTGGCCTATCCGGCTGCCGAGCTGCGCACCTGCGACCTGAATGGCTGAAAGTAATTAATTACTTAAACATCTGACGGATAGGCTGTCAAGTTTGCCCCCACAGATTGAGTTTTGCGGAAAACGCTTCTTGAAGTCTGATGCGGGGTGGTTCATCCAGAGATGCCGCGTCGCAAGCAATCAGCACTTAGCACTTAGCACTCAGCATTCAGCATTCAGCACTCAGCCCGAATGGGGGCGCCACCTCTGGGATTGTGTCGAAATAGGCAGAGCCGGCGGGAAGGCTCAAATGGAAGTCCCTGGGCTGAATGCTGAGTGCTGAATGCTAAGTGCTCATTTCCTGAGACTCTCCATCTCCCTTCGCACCCGAGAATACTTGCGCACCAGGATTCCGAGGTATGTCCCGTGAATGACCCAGGTCGCAATGTATGCGGCGTAAAGATAGTGCATCGGATTCATCGCCGCACCTCCATCAGCGACTCAAGCGCCTGGGCTTCCTCAACTTCGCGTTTCAGGAATTCCAGCCGGTAACGAGTCCAACAAAACAGCCACCCCAGACACAAGAATGCCGCCCAATTGATCAACAAAACGTGGGCCATGCGCGGATCAAGCGCCCCTCCGTCACCAATTACGGGAGAAGGATGCTGAGTGCGGAAAAACCAGATGGAAAAATAAACCAGCGGAACGTCCAGCGCGCCGAAGATCGCTACCACCGCTGCGATCACCGGGGTCTTACCACTCGTTGAAAATCGGCGCACCACCAGATAGCTGATGTAAATCAGCCAGAGCACTAGGGTCGTCGTGAGCCGGATATCACCCGGCGCCCACCAGATTCCCCACACCGGCCTGGCCCAGATCGGCCCCGTGATGAGCACAACAGTGCAAAAGACTACCCCAACTTCGGCAGTGACCAATGCCAGAATGTCAGCCTTGGTGTTGCGGCGAATGAGATAGACGATGGAAGAAACAAAATTGATCAGGAATAAAAGGAACGCGGTCCATGCCGAGGGCACGTGGTAATAGAAAATGCGCTGCACGTTGCCCATGGTCTGCTCGGTCGGCGCTACGATCAGGGCTTCATAAAGTGCAAAGCACAGCAGGACTGCAGTAACAAAGGCAAGGATGGTAAATCCGCGTTTCATTCGCGCCTTCGCTGGCACCCTCGTTCAGCGGCTTCACTCGGCCGCTTCACTCGGCTTCCAGCACCAGTTCAAACAACAACAAACATGCCGTAGTGAACACGACATCATACGCCAGCAGCAAAGCAATCCAAAAACGCGCTGGTTCATCTCCAGAGAGCACGGAGGTCGTAGCATTCACCATCCCCAAAAGCGCGGGAATAGAAACAGGAAATAGAAGCAGCGGAAGCATGATTTCCCGGCTGCGGGTGCGCAACGAAATTGCAGCAAAGAACGTCCCGTTCACTACCAGGGCCCACGTACCGAGCAAGGCGATCGGCGCAAGCTCCCAAGCCGGCCCGAGGGCTCGCAATTTGTAAAAGGCGATGAACAATGGCGTCATCAGCGCCTCCAGCGCGCATACAAAAATGAAATTTCCGAATGCTTTTGCCAGGAACAATGGGTTTGCCGGCGCCGGCGAAACTCGGTACGCATCCAGTACCTGATTCCGCAACTCCCGCGCCCACGTCTGATTGAGCGCCACCACCGCCGCAAACAGAAATGCGACCCAGATCAGCCCGCCTGCGATCCTCCGTGACTCTTCTGCCGTGGGATCGAACGCAAAGCTGAAGATCACAACCACCAGCAACGCGAAAAACAACATGGCATTGATCGCGTCTTTCGATCGCCATTCCAGGCGAATGTCTTTGGCCAGCGTGGCGCTTGTAATGCCAAGAAAGCTCATTGCGTCGCTGCTCGTAAGACGGAAGCGCGGTTGATTATGCGTCCCGCTTCCATGTAAACGAATTCATTTGCAATCGATTCGAGAAGTTTCGGTTGGTGGGTCACCACAAAAATTGTCTTCCCGAGGTCTCGCATTTGCGCCAGCAGTGAGACCATTTCGTGCGCAGAACGAGAATCTACGTTCGAGAAAGGTTCATCCAGCAGCAGCAATTTGGGATCATTGAGAATCGCCCGAGCCAGCGACATTCGTTGCCGCATGCCCTGCGAATACTGCCCGACCGGGCGCTCCAGATCAGGATCAAGCTTCACCGAGCTTATCGCCTCCCTGCACTTCGCCTGGCCCACTCCATACAATCCGGCGAAATATCTTAAATTTTCCATCCCGCTCATTTCGTCGTAAAGCAGCGAGGGATGGGCCATATAGCCGATTCGCGCGCGCATGCCCTTGAGGTTGTCATTACCAAGAACCGAAACTGTTCCCCGCGTTGGCTGCGATAAGCCCGCGATCGTTCGCAGCAGAGTGGTCTTCCCCGCCCCGTTGTCGCCAACCACTACGTAGAGATTCCCTGCCGCGAACTGCGCCGTGATTCCGCGCAGCGCCGCAAAGCGCCCAAACTGCTTGATGACGCCTTCCGCCGCGACTGCGCAGTCGAAAATTTCTGCTTCACTCATGCACTGAGAGCATCTGTTATAGCGCGCGCCGATAAAAACTCAAAACTGCGTCGCCCTGTTCGAGCCTGCGTGTTCGGTGCAATAAACCAAACTCCTCACCAGCGTCAAACTTCTTGTCATGTTCCGCAACCACGAGTGCTTTCTCGCTTATCGCCGAGCCGGCCAGCGCACCCAGTGTTTCCGTATATGCCTCATCCATGGCATACGGCGGATCGAGAAAAATGAAATCGGGTTTCAGCTGCCGAAGCTCGAGGGTGGAAATGGCTCGCCGCACATCCTGGCGCAAAATTTCGAATTCATCACCAACCCCAAACGGCTCCAGATTTTTTGCAATCAGCTCAACTGCGGTCTTCGATTTTTCCACAAAATAAACCATTGTCGCCCCGCGGCTGAGCGCTTCAATTCCCACTGCGCCCGTCCCGGCAAATAAATCCAGCCAGACCGAGCCTTCCAGTGCTGCGGGATTGCCCGCGCTCAAAACATTAAATAACGTTTCACGCAAGCGGTCTGACGTGGGTCGAATGTCCATGCCCTGCAATGACCGCAGCGGCCGGCTCCGGAATTTTCCCGCAATCACTCGCATTCGAACTTTTTGGTCGCAATTCGCAGCGCTTGCACTGCTGTGCTGCATGACCCGCAGCTTCCATGCACAGAGGAACATCTAACGTATAAGATTACAGAAGGCGATGCGAACCTGGTCCATTCCCGCGGGAAGAATCTTCGGGGTCGAAGTTCGGATTCACCTTTCCTTTGCGCTGCTCTTGCTTTTCATCGGTATGAACGAGCAACTCGCGCACAATGTCCCAAACCCATGGCGCGGCGCAGCCTTGGTCGGCATTGTCTTTGGTGCGGTTGTTTTTCATGAACTCGGACATGCTCTGGTTGGCAAGCATGCCGGGGTCTCGCCCAAGGCGATTGTCCTGTTCCCCATCGGCGGGGTTACAATTTTTGACGAAGCTCAGCCGGAGATCACGGTGGATTGGAAGCGCGAGACACGGATCGCCGCCGCTGGTCCAACCGTGAATTTTCTGATTGCCGGGTTGGCTGCTTTCTTCCTGAATATCGCGAACCCTCACGCGCGACTGTGGGCCAATCCCTACGTGAATTCCGCGAACCTGCCGCATAGTCTGGTGTGGGCAAATCTGTGGCTCGGACTTTTCAACCTGCTTCCCGCGTATCCGATGGACGGAGGGCGGGTGCTGCGGGCATTTTTCGGCCGGAGCATGGATCCCGTCACTGCCACGCGCCGCGCCATCAGCATCGGCCGCGGCTTCGCTTTCGCATTGATGCTCGCAGGCTGGTGGAATGCATGGCTCGCTGCAGTCGGTGTTTTTCTTTTCATCGCCGCGCAGATGGAAGACCGCTCGGCGGTTTTCCGCTCCGTACTTGAGACCGTACGCTTGGAAGACATCATGTTAACGGACTTCGCCACGCTCTCGCCCGCCGACACTCTTGAAGACGCGCTCGAAAAAGCTGTGCACTGTTTGCAAGATGATTTCCCGGTGATCCGCGGGGCAGACATGGTGGGAGTGGTTTCGAAACAGAAAATCCTGCAAACTCTGCGCCGCGAAGGCAACGGCTATGTGCAGGCAGTAATGAATCGCATCTTCGATGTTGCCCAGAAGACCGAATCTCTCTCCTCGGCGTTCCGCAAGCTGAGCGCTCGGAATTTGAGCATCATTCCTGTCGTCGAGAACCAGCAGCTTGTCGGAATTGTCACTTTGCAGAACCTGATGCACTCGATGGCCCTGCTGGCAGAAACTCGCAAGCTGCGAAAAGCCGCGCTCGAATCCTGATCAAAACTTGTAGACGACCCCAATCGTGGCTTCCGGCATTTGGCCGTTCGCCCCGGTAAAGAACTGCTGCAGCCGAAATGTGGGTTCTTTGTAAACCAGTCCGCGATATTGCAGACGCAGTCCGATTCTCCGCCATACTGGATAGTTGACCCCGCCGCCGTAGAGAAACGCCTTTGAGGTCTGCCGGGAAGCGCCAAAGGCAGACTGAAAACCATCGATATAAGTATTTCCAGGACTAAAGCGCAGCGCGCCACCACCCACGAATACAAACGGCTCGAGTTTGTGGAACCGAATCGGGCTGAAAACATAGGCTCCGCTGTACTCCATAATCTTCGCCTCCACGCGGTATTCGTCGGGAGGAATTATGAAAATTTGCGAGTCAAGCGTCCGGCCGGCGTTGAACTCGACGCTGTGCATATGATTAAAGCGGAAACGAAATGTGCCGAGCAGTAAGGGCGAGTTCGTCGGCGAGTCGGTCACATTACCGACATTGTTTGTCGCGCTCTTGCCCAACGCTACGCCCCAGGCGACGCTGGCGTCGAAACGTCCTTCATCCTGCGCCACCGCCCTTGTGCCGAGCAAAATGATAAACAAAACCGCCGCGAATGCCCGCTTCAGCATCCAGGTCCTTTCCTATGCAATTGAGATGTAGGTGAGATGATCCGCCGGCCTTGCTGAAATCGTAAAGATTTGTGCATCCTTTGCGTTGATGTTGCGTTTGAGTAGGCGGCGAACCCCAATCCGCCACGGATTTCCACAGATTTTAGAAAGCCGATTTGCGAAGTCACATATTGTTCTCGCCTTTAAATCCGCGCAGATCCGTGCGACTCCGTGGCGAAACATTTTGAACCGGTATCAACCCTGAGCTTACGCGTAGATTCCTCGTTGCCGGATCGTGTACCCCACGCGATCGATCGCCAGCATATAAGCCGCAATGCGGTTGTTCACGCTATGCGTCTGCGCATAACGCACAACATCATGAAACGCGCTCACCATGATGTCCTCGAGTTGCTCGTTCACCACCGATTCCTTCCAGAAATAGCCCTGCCGGTCCTGCACCCACTCGAAATATGATGTTGTGACGCCGCCGGCATTGCAAAGGATGTCAGGAATCACGAAGACGCGTTTTTCCGCGAGAATTTCGTCCGCTGCGGCTGTGGTCGGGCCATTCGCGCCTTCCGCAAGAATGCGGCACTTGATGCGGTCCGCGTTGCGGCTGGTGATCTGATTTTCTGTTGCAGCCGGAATCAGAATTTCGCAATCCTTGCACATTAGCTCGGCCGGATCGGCGCTCTCTGCTCCCGCAAAACCCGTAATGCTGCGGCTGCGCTCACGATGCTTCTCCAGCGCCTCCACATCGATTCCGTGCTGGTTGTAGATGGCACCGTCCACCTCAATCACGCCGATGATTTTATAGCCTGCCTCCATCATAAGCCGTGCCGCATTCGATCCGACATTGCCGAACCCTTGCACGATCACGCGCGTATTCTCCGGCTTGAGTCCAAGCTTCTTGATCGCCTCATCGCAAACGATCATGATTCCCCGTCCGGTCGCCTCCCGCCGTCCACGCGATCCGCCGATATTGATCGGCTTGCCGGTTACAACCGCAGTCACCGTCTGCCGCATATGCATGGAGTACGTGTCCATCATCCACGCCATGACTTGCTCGTTGGTATTCACGTCAGGCGCGGGCACGTCTTTTTCGGGTCCAATAAATTCGACAAGTTCCGCGGTATAGCGGCGGGTCATGCGTTCGAGTTCACCTTGCGACATCTTCCGCGGATCGCAAATAATCCCACCCTTCGCCCCGCCGAACGGAATATTCACCACCGCGCACTTCCAGGTCATCCAGGCGGCGAGCGCGCGCACTTCATCGAGCGTCACGTCGGGAGAGTATCGAACACCGCCTTTCGCCGGACCACGGGCAATCGAGTGCTGCACACGAAATCCGGTGAAGACTTCGAGCTTGCCATTGTCCATGGCGACTGGAATGTGAACAATCAGCTCGCGGTTGGGGTATCGGAGAACTTTCCACAGGCCTTCATCGAGGTTCAGCTTCTGCGCCGCAAAATCAAAGCGCGCAGATTGCGCCTCCCAGGGATTAATCTCCTGCTCGAGAGAAACCGTCTTCATAAGATTCTCCGAATGGTGACCACTTTTGCTCGCGCCGGCGGAAGATCAGAAGCCGCTAGCAGGCAAACTCCCAGATTCTAGACAGCAGCAGAGGAGGATGCAAGCCACGTCGAGGTGTCAGAGGCCCAGTTTGAACCTCACATCTAACAGGCGTCCATTCCGAAGCCCGGTTCTCACCAGCGGGGCGAGGAATCTCGCGTGGACAACAACCGGATGATGCGCGCGAGCCATTCGACTCGCTGGACTCGCTCAGGCAGGCTCTTCGATCCGCGTGGAAAGCGGCTTCGTTCAAGATGACGATGACTCAGATCTCAGCGGAGCTAACGTCAACGAAGTTGGCCGGCACGAAGAGTGCAGATTTACTTCTTTTCAGATTTCTTGCTGGAACTTTCAGGTTTTGGTTTCTTATCTTTGCTCTCTTTTGAATCCGTCGTAGATTCGGATTTTGGAGCCGAATCGGAATTCGAGCCAGCTGCGGCCGGCTTCTTAGCGTAATCAGTCACATACCAGCCGGAACCCTTGAATTGCACAGCCGGGGCGGAAATCACTTGCTCGACTTTGCCTCCGCATTCCGGACACTTCTTCACCGGTGGATCAGAAAAACGCTGGATCCGCTCAAATCGATGACCACACTTCTTGCATTCATATTCGTAAAGTGGCATAGGAAACCAGAATAGATGGCTCGATTCTAGCGAGAGGTGGGGAAAGTTTCAAAATTCAGAGCCTAACGGAACTCATATCATTAACCAGACCGCGCTCCAACGCTCAGTCACCTGCCGCCAACAACAGGCGTCTGCGATCCGGGGTTGATGACTTCGTCCGGATTACTTCGGCAGGGCGTGTGGAACCATTGCTCATACTCCACAAATAGACCGCACCATAGGCGCGCCACGGCCGCCACGCCTCCGCCCGCGCCTCGAGCTCCCGCGCATTCGCAAGATTCAACCTGCGCAAAAGACCTATATCGCCGGAAGGCAACGCGTCGGGATCACCCAGAGCTCGCATCGCGATATATTGCGCCGTCCACTCGCCGATTCCAGGAATTTCCCGTAATTGCTCAAGGAAGGAATCCGAATCCACTATTCCTTCAAAACACAGTTCACCGCGAGTCACGGCTTGGGCAAGAGCTCGGATCGTCTCCGCTCGCGCTTTCGTCAGACCAACGTTGGTAAGTCTGGCTTGTGAGAGGACCTTGGAAGTTGGGAAAAGAGAAGTCAGGCCCCCATCAGCAACGAACGGGCTACCGTAAGCGCGGACAATTCGTCCGGCGAGCGTGGTCGCGCCTTTCACGCTGATCTGCTGACCGAGAATTGCGCGAACTGCGAGTTCAAAACCATTCCAACATCCGGGCAGGCGAAGGCCGGGCTTGCTTTGAACTGCGCCGGCCAGAGTCGGGTCTGTGCTTAAACACTCTAAAATCGCCGGCCAATCCGCGTTCAAGTCGAACATTCGGCGGATTCGCTCGACAATGGCAAAGAGAGCGCGTGGATTGGGAAACTGAACGCGCGCGACTAAAGCAGGATTTTCGTCATCAAGCGAAATTTCAAAACAACCGTGCTCGTCATTGTGCGAAAT
>Ga0335077_10009963_pt1 | contig 11812 bp, 10 predicted proteins | sample Lox_Sample_31_FD_207151 | JGI IMG/M metagenome (GOLD analysis project Ga0335077, IMG submission 207151) | Soil microbial communities from Loxahatchee National Wildlife Refuge, Florida, United States - Lox_Sample_3.1 | ecosystem: Environmental > Terrestrial > Soil > Wetlands | place: USA...
CGCGCCGATGGTAGTACAGCGGCTTGATTCCCATCCGGTCGCGAACCAGCACCAGGCGCCGCTCTCGCTCCACCCACAGCGCCACCGCGAACATCCCGCGCATCCGCCGGAAACACGCCGTGTCCCACTGCTGAAACGCGCGCAGAACCGTCTCGGTATCGCAATGCGACCGGAAGCGATGCCCGAGCCCCTCCAACTCCCGCCTCAACTCCAGGTGATTGTAGATTTCCCCGTTGAATGCGATTGCCGTGCCGCCGTCGTCGCTCACGATCGGCTGGTCGCCGCCGCCCAGGTCGATGATCTTCAGGCGCACCGCGCACAAGGTCGCCAGGCTGCCTTCAAAAATCCCTTGCTGGTCAGGACCGCGATGCGAAATTGCTTCGTTGATCCGGTGTGCAACCGGTCGGCCCGCACTTCTGCTGACCGCATTAACAACACGCGTAAATCCCGCGATACCGCACATTTGTAATTTCCCCGTTCCCCGAGAGGAACCATCTTAACGATCCATACTGCGATGGATTTGTGATGAAGTATACCACAAACTCTGAATTCCCTCCACGCCCTCGTTCGGCGTCCAATTGGCCCACTAGTGCCTTTTTTTCACGCTAAATTCGTGCGAAATCCCTCAACCAATCTGCCGCCCTCGGCGTCTAATTTGCGAGATCGCATTCATGAAGAGTGTCGTGTGCCAGGTCGCGGCCGTCATCCTCTCCCTCGCTGCCTGCTCCCGTCCAACTCCGCCAGTCGCTCACGCCGCTCCGCCCTCTGTTCCCGAACCCGCGCGCGCTTCACGCGAAACCCGCCTCAGTGGCATCGTCGAGGCTGTCCACTCCACCAAGGTCATCGTTCCCCAGATCTACGGCCAGAACAGTCAGATGACCCTCACCCGCATCATTCCCAACGGCACTCGTGTGAAAGAAGATGATCTCGTCGCCCTCTTCGACAGCACCACGCAGGCCGACCAGGCCCGCGACGCCCAGGCCAAGTTCGAAGACCTCGGCCACCAGGTCGAGCAGAAAGTCGCCTCCAACCGCGCCGACGCCGAAAAGCGCGCCGCCGACCTCCGCCAGGCCGAGGCCGATCTCGCCAAAGCTGAAATCGAGCTCCAGAAAGGACCGATCCTCAGCGAAATCGACCGCCTCAAAAACGAAATCCGCGCCGAAACCGCCAAAGTCCACGTCGAGAGCCTCAAAAAGTCCAACACCTCCCACGATCGCAGCGATGCCGCCGCCCTTCGCATCCTCGAGCTCCAGCGCGATCGCCAGAAGGTCATGCTCGAGCGCACACGGAACAACATGGCCAAGCTCGAAGTCCACACCAAAATCGCCGGCATGGTCGCTCACGCCAATCTCTGGCGCAACAACTCCATGGGCCACCCGCAGGAAGGCGACCAGTTCTATCGCGGGCAGGCCCTCCTCAGTGTCTTCGACCCCAACGAGATGCGCGTGCGCTGCGCCGTCGGCGAACCGGATGGCGCCGCCCTCGTCCCAGGCGTGAAAGCCACCGTCTACTTCGATGCATACCCCGAGCTCAAGCTCCCTGCACATTTCGAGTTCGCCAGCCCCGTTGCTTCTTCCGCCCTCGGCAGCCCCATCAAGACCTTCACCGCCGTCTTCATACTCGACAAACCCGATTCCCACCTGATGCCCGATCTCTCGGCAGCCGTCGTGCTACAGCCTCCCGCACCATCCGATCTGCCTCCCGGACCTTCCACCTCCACCGCCCTCAAACCGCAAGGAACCGCCCAATGAGCGCCCGCATGCGTAAGGTCCGCGCTTGGGCCGTCTTCCTCTTCGTCCTGCTGATCCTCGGCGGAGCCTCGGCCGGCGCCTATCGTTACCGCCAGACCCACGCCGCCCCCATCCTCCCCTCCGCGCCCGCCCGCGAGGGCGACTTCCTCGTCCTCATCCGTTGCCGCGGCGAGCTCAAGGCCGGCCGCTCCGTTCAGGTCTATACGCCGATGGTGCCCAACCTCCGCATCGCTTGGCTCGCCCCGCCGGGCGAATTTGTCAAACAGGGCGACGTCATCGTCAAGTTTGATTCCTCCAGCGCCACGGAGCAGCTCATGCAGAAGGAGGCCCAGCTCCGCCAGGCTCAGGCTACCCTCGATCAGGCCGTCGCCCAGGCCAGGATCACCGCCGAGCAGGATAAGACCGACCTCGCCGACGCCCAGTTCACCGTCGAGCGTGCCCGCCTGGAAGCTTCCAAGCAGGAAATCGTCAGCCGCATCCAGGGCGAGGAAAGCAAGATCGATTACGGTGTCGCCCAGCAAAAGCTCAAAGTTCAGGAAGCCACCGTCGCCCTTCACGCCGCCAGCGACAAATCCAAAATCGCCTCGCTCACCCGCCAGCGCGACCAGGCCCAGTCCGACGTCGACATCACCAAGTCCCGCATCGCCCAGATGCAGCTCAGCGCCCCGATCTCCGGCTTCCTCACCTTCGAATCCAATTACTCCCAAGGCTGGATGAACGCCAAGCCTTTCAAGGTCGGCGACAACGTCTTCTCCGGCATGGTCCTCGCCGAAATGCCCGACCTCTCCACCCTCCAGTTCGATGCCAAGGTCGAAGAGATCGATCGCGGCCGCATCACCGTCGGCCAGGACGTCCACATCCGCATCGATTCGCTTCCCGAGCTCACCGTCAACGCCAAACTCGATCAGGTCTCCCTCCTAGCCGAGGTCAGCAACGAATTTCCGCCCGTGCGCAGCTTCCGCGCCTACGCCCACATTGCTAGGCCCGATCCGCGCTTCCGCCCCGGCATGAACGGCGGCCTGGACATCGTGATCAACCGCATTCCGAAAGCCATCAGCATCCCCGCCAAAGCCCTCTTCACGCGTGCCGGCAAACCCATCGTCTATCTCGCCTCCAACGGTGACTACCGTCCCACCGAAGTCGAAGTCCTCGCCCGCAACCCCGACGAAATCGCCATCAAAGGCATCCCTCCCGGCTCCGCAGTCACCTTAGTCGACCCCGAAAAGAAGGAGTCGAAAAAATGACCTCCGCGTCTCCGCGCCTCCGCTTCAAAAAACTCGCCCGCCCCATTCTCGTTCTCTCTCTCGTCCTCTCCGTTCTCTCCCCCGCGGTCTGGCTCACCCTCCGCATCATCCGGGCCGCCGCCTCTCCCTCCACCCTCGAGCTCCCCACCACCCGCGTCAAGCGCGGCAAGGTCATCCTCACCGTCGCCGCCCGCGGCGAGCTCCAGGGCGGCAACTCCGAGATGCTCACCGCCCCCATGACCGGCGGCGGCGACATGGCCATCACCTACCTCCGCGAGCCCGGCGAGCTCGTCAACTCCGGCGACGTCGTCGTCCAGTTCGATACCACCGAGCAGGATTACCGCCTCAAGGAAGCCGAAGCCGATTTCGCCGAAGCCCAGCAGCAGGTCATCAAGGCGGAAGCCGATTCCGAGGCCACCGCCGAAGAGTCCCGCTACGCCATGCTCTCCGCCCAGGCCGACGTCAAGCAGGCCGAAATCGAAGTCCGCCGCAACCCCATCGTCGCCGAAATCACCGCGCGCCAGAACGTCCTCGCCCTAGAGGCCGCCAAAAATCGCGAGCGCCAGTCCACCCAGGATTTCACCAACAAGCAGACCACTTCCGCCGCCGGCATCGCCATCCAGAAAGCCGCCGAGAACAAAGCCCGCGTCATGGCCGACATCGCCAAAAAGAACATCGACAACATGACCCTCAAAGCCAAGACCGAGGGCTACGTCAACATCCAGCAGAACACTCGCCAGAACATGATGTACTGGGGCATGCAGCTCCCCCCGTTCCAACTCGGCGACACCACCAACGCCGGCATGGCCATCGCCCAGATCCCCGATCTCAAATCCTGGGAAGTCAGCGCCCAGGTCGGCGAGCTCGACCGCGGACACCTCGCCGAAGGCCAGCACGTCTCCATCCGCGTCGTCGCTCTCGCCGGAAAGGAATTCCCCGGCAAAGTCAAATTCATCGGCGGCACTACCGGCATGCCCTGGGACCGCCACTTCGAAGCCCGCATCGCCCTCGATCAGCCGGCTCCCGAGCTCCGCCCCGGCATGACCTCCAACATGGTGATCACCGTCGATACGCTCGATAACGTCCTCTGGATCCCCTCCCAGGCCCTCTTCGAAAGCGACGGCCGCACCTTCGTCTACTCCCGCGGCCAGACAGGCTTCGCTCCGCACGACGTCTCCCTCGTCCAGCGCTCCGAAAGCCAGGCCGTCGTCACCGGCATCAACGAAGGCGAGCTCGTGGCCCTCTCCACCCCCGATCAGCAGACCCGCTCCGCCGGCTCCATCCAGCAGGATGGCGCCATGAAGGCCCTCCAGAAATGATCCTCCTCTCCGACATCGGTCAGGCCGCCGCCAACCTGCGCGCGCAGAAGACGCGCACCCTGCTCACCGCCCTCGGCATCGTCTTTGGCGTCGGCTCGGTCATCGGCATGCTCGCCATCGGCAGCGGCGCCCGCGAAGAGTCCCTCCGCTTCATCGAACAGCTCGGCGTGCGCAACGTGCTCGTCGAATCGCGCCCTGCCACCAGCCAGGAGGAGTACCAGCAGCGCCGCCGTTCCTCTCCCGGTCTTTCCGCCCGCGACGTCCGCATCCTCCGCGCCAACATCGAGCCGCTCGAAGTCCTCTCCGCGCGCAAATCCATGCACCCCGCCCGCGTCCTGCCCAAACCCTCCCGCGACATGCCCGAGCTCTACGGCGTCGAGCCGTCCTACAGCACCATTCACAGCCTCCACCTCGCCGAAGGCCGCTTCTTCGACGAATCCGACAATGCCGCCAGTTCCACCGTCTGTGTCCTCGGCGAGAGCGCCAAGGTCAACTTGCTCGGCTATGGGCCGGCGGTCGGCAAATTCGTCAAGGCCAACGACACTTGGCTCGAAGTGGTCGGCGTCCTCGCTGAGCAGGTGATGGCCGGCGCCCAGAACTCCGGCAACGCCATGCTCGACGTCAATAACATCGTCTACATTCCGCTCAATACCCTCCAATATCGCTATTGGGATCAGGGCAGCAACATGAAAGACGAACTCGACGGCGTCGACGTCCGCCTCCGCGCCGAAGCCGATTCCATCGAAGTGGCCAAGGTAGTCACCGCCGTCCTCAACTCCACTCATCACGGCGTCCAGGACTTCACCGTCACCATCCCCGCCGCCCTCCTCGCCCAGCAGAAGCGCACCCAGACCATCTTTACTTATGTCATGGTCGCCATCGCCGCCATCTCGCTCCTCGTCGGCGGCATCGGCATCATGAACATCGTGCTCGCCACCGTCATGGAGCGCACCCGCGAAATCGGCATCCGCCGCTCCATCGGCGCCCGCCGCTTCGATATCGTCCGCCAGTTTCTCACCGAAAGCGTGCTGATCTCCGTCGGCGGCGGACTCCTCGGCATCGCCTTCGGTTTCTTCCTCGCCTGGCTGATCGCCCGCACCGCCGAGTGGAAGACCATCGTCACCTCTTCCAGTGTCGTGATCGCCTTCGGCGTCTCCGTCGCAGTCGGCATCATTTTCGGCATCTACCCCGCCGTAAAAGCCAGCCGCATTAACCCCATCGACGCCCTCCGTTACGAATAGTGTCCGATTTCGTACCCGGCACACCAACCCGGTAGCATCCTCACAACGGCAAATCGCCTGTACAGATCCACAACGTGCGAATCCGAGCCACGCTCTGCCTCTTGATTTGCCTCTGCGCGAATCTGTTAGACGCTCGGGTGCGGCACCGCCGCCGTCCCCAGGTATGGGTCATGACCGCGACGGCATTCGCCCGCGCCCGGCAGCCTACCGCGTCCGGGACTAAAGCGCGCTTGGGTACCGTCGCCGCCGATCCCGCGCTGCTGCCGCTCGGCTCACGGATCCGCCTGGCCGGAGCCGAATCCTATGACGGCGAATATCTCGTTACCGACACCGGCGCCGACGTGAAAGGACGGCACATCGATGTGTACCTTCCCTCGCAAGTCGAAGCCAAGCGATTCGGAACCAAGACCGTGCGCGTCGTAATCCTCGAACGGGGCGCCGGCAAACAGGACGCACGAGCCAAAGATACCGTCGCACCCGCACCGGGCCCTGACGGCGGCCGGGGTCGCCTGCCCGATCGGTGATCGCCTTCACCCTCGCGGCGTCCCCGCGCGCCGGACGGCATCATTCGTGCGTGTTCTCAGGTGTGATGGGGAGATGGTGGATAGGAATTACACTCGGCGCAATCCTCGCTGCCCCGGGGCAGGCGGGAAAGCGTGCCGCTGCTTCCAATCGTCAGGAGCCTCCGCCGCTGGCCGTCGATGCAGCCGGCATTAACAGGCCCGATCAGTCGCAGATCCAGATGGGCGACAGGGGCTCCGCGGTCGTGCGCGCGCAGATTCTCCTTGACAGGGCGCATTTTTCCTGCGGCGAGATTGACGGGAACTTCGGAACCAGCCTGCAAACCACCGTGCGTGCATTTCAGCAGGATCGCAATCTGCCGGTGACCGGCGCGGTCGACCCCGCCACCTGGGCTGCGCTGAACAGCGACCAGGCCCCGGCGCTGGTAACCACTGCCATCGCTCCCGACGATCTCAAAGGCCCGTTCGTCCCGATTCCCGCGAACATCATGAAGCAGGCGCAGCTTCCGGCGCTCGGTTATACGTCACCGCTGGAAGAACTCGCGGAGCGTTTCCACGCCAGCCCCGAACTCATGCGCGCGCTCAATCCGGGCGCCGGCTTCGACAACGTGGGTCAACCCTTGATGGTGCCCAATGCGCTCACCATGCCTCCGGGACAAGCGGCCTGCATCATCGTCTCCAAAGGAGAGAGCTCCGTGCGCGCGTACGACGCTTCGGGTAAGCTGCTCGCCTTCTATGTGGCGACCACCGGCAGTCAACACGATCCGCTCCCGATCGGAGAATGGAAGATCAACGGCGTCGCGAAGAACCCGAAGTTCCACTACAATGCCAGTCTCTTCTGGGACGCCAAAGACAAAGATTCCCGCGCGACCATTCAACCCGGGCCGAATAATCCGGTGGGCGTGGTCTGGATCGACCTCTCGAAAGAGCATTACGGCATCCACGGCACACCGGACCCCGGCAAAATCGGTCACGCCTTCTCGCATGGCTGCATCCGCCTGACCAACTGGGACGCCGCCGAGCTGGCTTCCATGGTGCAGCCTGGCACACCTGCGACTCTTAAGGAGTAGAACATGAGAATCCGGTTGTTTGCCTCGTTCGCATTCGGTTTCGCCGCCGGAATGGCCTGTCTGACCGCGCTCCTGTGGACTGCCGGAGCATTACACCATCCGATCGCCGCGGCGCAGCAGCCGGTCCTGGCCGCTCCTCCCGCGGCCGCCGCCGCACTGGTACAGCCATTACCTCCCGCGAACACCGTCGTACCGGCGCCGCCCACCACGCTGCCGGGCGCGCCGAAGCTCGCCATGCCGATTGCGGACATCGATCCCGCGAAGCTCACCGACACGTTCGCGCAAACTCGCGACGGCCACCCCCACGAAGCCCTCGATATCCCGGCGCCCCGCGGCACGCCCGTCCTGGCGGCAGATGAAGGCAACGTGGTGAAGCTCTTCACGAGTAAGCAGGGCGGGCTGACGGTTTATCAGTTCAACGACGCGGGCGACCTCTGCTATTACTACGCGCATCTCGATCACTACGCCCCAAGCCTCAAAGAAGGCACTCTCCTCCGCCGCGGGGACGTGCTCGGCTATGTCGGCTCGACAGGCGACGCATCGCCCGACGCGCCGCACCTGCACTTCGCCGTCTTCCGCCTCGGCCCCGAACGCGAGTGGTGGAAAGGGACTGCTATCGACCCGCTGCCCCTTCTGCGCGGAAGCGGCACGCACTAGCGGCCATTCAAATGCACATCGCAAACTCGGAGAGGAGTATTCTGTATGGCACGCCGCAAATCGACTCTCGCCGGACCTGTCGCGCCGGTCCCCAAGCAACCGCCGCCGGAGACTGGCCCGGACTCGGCCGGACAGTCGGGGGACTTGCAGGGTTTGTCTGGCAACGAGGAGTCGGATAACGAAAGTGTTCGCGAGTTGACGGCCGAGGGCCAGTCTTTCGAAGCCTCCGTGGTTGATGCGGTCGAAAGCGTTCCGCCGCCGGACTCCGGCCCGCTCCGCCCTCGCCGCAGACCCGAGGATGATCTTCCACCCGAGTATTCCGACGCTCCCCCGGACGAACCGAAAGAGTGAAATCTCTAACCGGGCCGCAATCGTAAGGGAGCGCATGCCACGGAGCGTGGCAACTGAAACCGCCGCGACCGCACGGGAGTGTGTCCTTCGCCTCGTGCACGACTTTTTGCAGAGAGGCCGAAATCCGGCCAATTCGCTTCACATGATTTCGGCGCGCGCCGAATCGTGTTGCGGCGTTTTCCGTTCGTCATTGTATTCCGCGAAGTTCAAGCCGGCGTGGAGATCATTGCCATCACTCCCGCGCCACCACCGACAGTGCCGTCCGCGCCTTCGCCTCATCTCCCTGCTCGAGCGCATCGAAAAGCCCGACCCACGCCTGCGACTTACCCGCAAAGGCAGCATGCCGGCTCACGAAGTATTTCGTCCCTCCGAAGTCCCAGTTGCCTTTCTCGAGCCCGGTCATCGACTCGCGCAATTGAGCGGCAGCCGCGCGAGCCCCGTCCTTCTTCCCGCCGGCGGCTAGGCACGCAAAGCGAAGCGCAATCAGGATCGTGCGCATATTCTTGTCGGAAGTCTTGCCCTCGAGGACCTCCGCCCTGCTGGCGCAAGCCTCGAACCGCGCCGTCGTCAGGTGCTTTTCCACAAAGTCCAGTTCGCCGTCGCCATGTTCAACTCGCCTGGCGTTCAGCTCGAAAGCACGGTCGAAGCGGAACAGGTGCTCGTGATAGATACTTTCCGCCAGTTCCAGATCCTTCATGGATTCCGGGTGTACGGTCAGCACGTTCTCTTCAGCCGCGGCCGCTTCCGCCCATCTCTCCTGCGCCGCGAACACCTGTGCCATGGTGCTCTGAACCCCCGCCCAATCGTCCGGGAAGGAATCCTTGGTGAAGACCTTGAGCGCGTCCTCGCAGGCTGTGTTGGCGGCCCGCAAGGTCTTCTCCGCCTGCTCGATACGATCGAGCTCCACCGATTCACCATCGGCCGACTCCTCGAACAGTACCGAGGCCTCCGCAAAGCGCTGTGCCTGGAACTCCGCCAGCGCACGTTGCCGGACACTCGCCGTGTCTCGGTTGCGGCGCACTTCATCTCCCCAGCGTTTCACCTCCCGCTCCACATCCTCCAGGCTGAAGCCGTAGTTGGTCGCCCACCGTTGAAGAAACTGATCGAGCTTCGGTGGTTCCGGCTCGGAACGCCGTCCCGAAACTGCGCGCTCGGCCGACACTGGAGGCTTTGCCGCCAGCGCGAGGAGAGCTTCGATCGCGGCGGGCTCCAGAAAGAGCTTGGAACCCGATCGTACAAGCGCGCATCTAGGTATACTCCTCAGGGTCCTTACTTGATTTCCCCTCGAAGTGTACTTTATTTTGCGTTTATTTAGCTTCACTTATCCGAAATTGCGCCTGAGTTCCGGATACCCCTATGTTAGCCTCGCAGCCAGGAGAGCCTCTGTGCAGAACCCTTCCCGTCGACCTGGCGCCCGCGCCTCTGTGCACCACCCTCGTGTTCGGAATCTCGCCCGCCCCCGCCGGACGCCGGCAGTGCCGGGTGCCGAACGAACCCAATTTCCCCCTGCATTTTCAATAAACCCAGGAAAAAACGAACCTGGCGAACCCAGGCTTCCGCGCCGCGCCGCCGCCTTACTTCGTCTTCCCTTCGCCCCTCGTCAGCTCGATGCTCCCCTTGAAATACGCCCCATCGTCGATGCTGATCCCCACGCTCTTCACATCCCCCACCAGGCTCCCGTGCTCCCGGATCGAGATCTTCTGCGTGACCTCCACATTCCCCCGCACCTCGCCGTGGATCACCACGTCCCGGGCCTTGATGTTCGCCCGCACCTTGCCCTTTGGTCCGACCGTCACCAGGTTTTCCGACTCCATCTGCCCCTCCACCTCTCCATCCACCACCAGGTCCTCCTTCGTGCGGATCTCGCCGTTGATCCGCATCAAAGGCCCGATTACCGTTCGCTGGTCTGCCAAAGTCTCATCTCCCCTCACAAGAATGCCCGAACCTGGGAATCTGCCGCCGTCCTGAAAAATACCTTTTCGATAACCCGCCTACCGGCAGCCGAATTCTTGCTCCGCTGTCCTTCTTACTTCCTCCGCCAGGTCGGCCCGTCCGCTCGCCATTCGGAGCCGCACCGCCTCCGCCGATCCTGCGCAAAGATGCCGATGCACCGTTTCGCAGCCGGGGTTCAGTCCCCCGGCCGGTGTCGTCGCGCAGCCTCTCTTATCCAGCCCGCCTCGCAACAGTTCCACCAGGTCCTGTCGCAATCCGTTATCCCTGGTCATCAGCACCCCGGCGACCAATGCGTTCGCACCCTCCTCTTCCCGCCCCGCGCTCAGCAGGATTCCCGCCACCACGCGGTGCGCGTCCACGTTCTCCGGATCGATACCGCGAGCCTTCATGGCAGCATCCAGTGCAAGCTGCGGCTGGTTCATTCGCAGATACAACCTGGCGATCTGCGCCTCCACATCGGCCTGATTCCCATTGCCCTTCGCCATGCCCGCGCAGCGCTCGAACAGCCCCAGTGCCCGCCGGTAAGAGTCCGCGCCGCCCTTCAAAACGTAATAGCCGCCCGCCCGCCGGTACATATCGGCGTTGTTCTTCTCGGCCGGAAGCCCATCGAGAATCGCGAGGCTCTTCTCCGCCTCGCGGATCACGTCATCTATGTTCCCGTGACTCGGATCCGACTCCACGAGCGCATTCGCCCGCATCTTGTGCGCCTTGAAACTCATGGGCGAGGTCTCGATCGTGGCCGCCGACAGCGTGAGATCGTCGTGCCAGTCGAAGTTCCGCGCGAAGGTCCTCATGCCGCAAGCGCAGATCAGGATCCCCAGCACCACCGGCGCCGCCCGCCCTGCCACCTTGAACAGAACCCACACCACTCCCGCCGCGAACGCAATCGACGGCAGATACAGAAACCGCTCCGCCATGATCGTCCCGATCGGAAAAATCAGATTCGATGTCGGCAGAAAAACCAGCAGTGCCGCCACTGTGGGGCAGGTTCCCGGCCTGCCCCGGAACCAAAAAAAAACCCCAACCGTCGCCCCCATCGCCGCAGCCACCGCCCAGGCAACCCAATCCCGCGAGTCGCTCAACGGAATCTGCGCATACGAGTAGTCGCACGAGAGCCGCGCCGGCCAGACCAGCAGTCCGGCGTACCGTGCCATCACGTGCAGCGCCGTCAGCCGTCCCCCCAGCCAACCCGCCCCCACGATCGGATTGTCGGTGAACGGAAACTCCGTCGGCCCCGACCGTGCCAGCACCGCCCACCTCTGCCACAGCATCGCCGCGATCGGCACCCCCACCGCCAGTGTGGAGCGGACCATCGCCTTGTGTCGTTCGCCCGCGTCTGGCCGTCCGCTCAATCCCCACTCATACAGCCAGATCACCCCAATAATTGCCACCGCGCTTTCCTTCGAAAACACCCCGACGGCCGTTGCACACAGCAGCCCGGCGACCCACACCGCTCCGCCGCTCTCTCGCCCCCTCAAGTGCAGCCAAAGCCCGCCCAACAGCGCCATCCCCGCCAGCAAGTCCGCCCGCCCCACGATGTTAGTCACCGACTCCGTCAGCGCCGGATGCACCGCCCAGAGCCCGGCCATCAGCACCGACTGCAACTGCCCGGCCCCGAACCGCCGCGCCAGTGCCCACACCAGCATCGCATTCCCCGCGTGCAGCAGCAGGTTGATCCAGTGGTACCCCGCCGCATGGTTGGCAT
>Ga0335077_10009966_pt1 | contig 11809 bp, 7 predicted proteins | sample Lox_Sample_31_FD_207151 | JGI IMG/M metagenome (GOLD analysis project Ga0335077, IMG submission 207151) | Soil microbial communities from Loxahatchee National Wildlife Refuge, Florida, United States - Lox_Sample_3.1 | ecosystem: Environmental > Terrestrial > Soil > Wetlands | place: USA: Florida...
GGTCTGGGCCTGGTTCGTCGCGACGTTTGTGATGACGACCGTGGCGTTGGGTACCACGGCCCGGTTTGGGTCGAACACGGTTCCGACGATACGGCCGGCCTGGACCTGTGCGAACGCGGCCGACGCGGTGAACATGGCGGCAGCGAGGAGCCTGGAAGGTGTCACGGTCTTGGTGCCCCCTCTCTTTACGGAGAATGGTACAACCAATTGTGCGCTCTCGCAAGGAAAATTCGAGGGTGGCCGCGCAGGAGTTGTATACTTGGATTGACCAATGCGCGCCAAGACGCCCAAAACGGATGTTACGACGAGGCTGTTGGGAACCTTCAAACAGCTCATCTCCGAGGGGACGCTGGCGCCCGGTGCGCGCCTGCCGGCGGAGCGGGAAATGGCTTCCACTCTCAGAGTCAGCCGCGGGTCCTTACGACAGGTTTTGAAGATGCTGGAGGTGATGGGGGTAGTATCGCAGCGCGTCGGCGATGGGACCTACCTGAACGGAGCCGCGCCTGCCATCCTGGCCGAGCCGATGGAATTCCTCATCCTGCTGGATGGCATCTCGTTCCAGGAACTGATGGATGCGCGCCTGATCGTAGAGCCGGAACTGGCGGCCAGGGCCGCGGAGCGCGCTACGCCCGGCAGGATCGCGAGCCTGCGCGAGTCGCTGAGCCGGATGCAGGCAAGCGGAGCGGATCATGAAGCATTGATCGCGGAGGATCTGCGTTTCCATAGGACCATCTTCCAGATGGCCGATAACCGCGTGTGCAGTCTCATGTTCTCCATCGTGCACGAGCTGCTGCACAATCTCATGGCGATCACCTCGCAGATGGTGGACCTGGATCACACCGTCAAGCTCCACACCCGGATCTACTCCGCGATCCGCAAGGGAGACGCCGGGGAGGCCCGCTCGCGAATGCACACGCACCTCGCCGATGCCAAGGGGCTGCTGCTCCGGTCGCAGGAAGCGAAGCGGCAATTGAAATTGGGAGACCGGTTCGCCAAACTCTCGCTGGCGAGGTGAACTCAGGTCCGGCCCAGGCGTGGCGTCAGGTTAAATGGGCGGTCCGAGTCTGCCGGAATGCTGCCATGAACTTCAAAAACTTCCGCGCGTAGCAGTCCAGGTTCCCGACTCCACCTCCGCCGCGAAGCGGAGAGCACATCTCGTAGGCGACCGTTCCACTGTACCCGCCGGCCTCCAGAGCGGAAAAGAACGCCGTGTAGTCAATGAACCCTTCGTCGATCGGCACCGCCTGAATCTCGGGCATCCGCTTCTCGTAATTGACGAGCTCGGGGACGTATTTGTAGCGGGGCCGGAGTTGATAATTGGCCACTGTCGTATGTATGGACCGGCAAGCGAGCCGTGCCGCCGCAGCGGCCAGGTCGGCGCCATGCAGCGCGGGGGCCCACGCATCGAACATCGCGCGGCAGTTCGGCTCAGCTACCTCCAGGATGAGGTCGTCCAGGCTCTCGTAGCCGCACGCCAGATCGTGGTGGTTTTGCACACCGATGGTCACCCCGAGCTGCGCCGCGCGCCGGGCGGCCTCGCGAAGAGCACCGACGACCATCTTCCATTGCGCGTGGTGAGTGGCGGATGCGCTCTCGTATCCCGTGAACACACGGACAAGTTTGCCGCCGAGCTCAGACGCCATCTCCGCCAGGTCCGAGACGTGGCGGATCTGAATCTCCCGGTGCGGGATGTCGCCATGCTCCAGGTCGGCTGTGAAATTGGTATAGCCGGCGATACAGGCAATCGATAGTCCGCGGCTCTCCAGCTTTGCGCGGAGCCGGCGCAACGCAGTGGCATCCCAGTCCAGGACCGAGAGATGCGGGCGTTTGGCCATCAGCATGACCCCGTCGTAGCCGAGGTCAGCGGCCTTGTCGACGAACTCCTCGACCGATAGCGCGTGCTGGCCCCACGATCCCGAGTAGCTCACCGAGTGAAGAAGCGATCCTTGAATCATGACTTGTCGCCCTCCATGATATAGTGTTGGGCACTCCGGGGACTGCCTCATATGAGGGTTCAGCGACTCGCCATGCTTGTGCTGCTTTTGGGAATCGCGAGCATTGCCTGGGCGCAGACCGGCAAAGAAGAGGCTTTTGTCGGCGCTCGTGGAAAGTACTGGGCATTTCAGAAGGTGACTCGCCCGCCAGTCCCTCCCATCCGGGATGCCTGGATCCGCAATCCGATCGACGCCTTCATCTTCGATGGCCTACGCCGCAAGCAACTGGAACCTTCCCGGCCGCTGGACCGCACTGCCTTGGTCCGGCGGGTGACGTACGACCTCACTGGTCTTCCGCCGCTGCCCGCCGACGTCAACGCATTCCTGAAAGACAAATCTCCCGACGCATACGAGAGAGTCGTCGATCGCCTGCTTGCCTCACCGCAGTACGGGGAGCGCTGGGCGTCCAAATGGCTCGATGTGGTGCGCTACGCCGATACCAACGGCTTCGAGCTCGATCTCGAGCGCGTGCACGCCTGGCGCTATCGCGACTATGTCATCCAGTCCTTCAACGCCGACAAGCCGTATGACCGCTTCATCCGGGAACAGATCGCCGGCGACGAAATGTTCCCGCGAAACAAGGAAGCGCTGATTGCCACGGGATACCTCCGCGCCGGATCGGAGCATCTCGTGGCCGGCAACATCGACCCCGAAGAAAGCCGCCAGGAAGTGCTTACCGAGATCGCTACCAATGTCGGCCAGGCGTTTCTTGGGCTGACCGTCAATTGCGCCCGCTGCCACAATCACAAGTTCGATCCCATTTTGCAGTCGGATTTCTACGCCCTCCAGGCGATCTTCGCGGGGGCGAAGGGCAAGGACGTCGAGATCGCTTCTCCGGAAGAAAAAGCCGCCTTTGAGTTAGCGCAGAAGGCCTATAAGGAGAGGCTGGCGCCGGTCGAGAACGCTCTCAAGGAACTGGCGAAGCCTTTCGAACAGCAGATCGTGGTGGAGCGAAAGGCGAAGCTCGATCCCAAACTGCTGGAAGCGCTGAAAACACCCAAGGAGCAGCGGACGCCGGAACAGAAGCGCCTCGCGTCTGACGCCGATGCGCAGATCAAGCCGGCCTGGGACGAGATCGTCGCCATTATGCCCGCCGAGGTCAAGGCCGAACGCGTCCGCCTGCGGGAGCAATTGCACCAGGTGGAGTTGACCGCGCCCGATCCGTTGCCGATGGCCTACGCATACGTGAATACGGACGACGCTGCGCCCCGGAGTTATGTGCTGCGGCTCGGCGATCCGCACGCCCGGTTGGACTCCGTCGATGCCGCCGTTCCGTTCGTCATCCGTGCGGCCTATCGGATTCCTACAGCGTCCACCGGGCGGCGCTCGGCCCTTGCCAACTGGCTCGCGTCGGCGGACAACCCCCTGACAGCTCGTGTGATGGTGAACCGCATCTGGCAGTTCCGCGCCGGCGAAGGTCTCGTGCGCACGCCCAACGATTTCGGCGCCATGGGCGACAAGCCGGATAGCCATGCGCTCCTCGATTGGCTTGCGGCGGAGTTCGTAGCCCAAGGGTGGAGCGTGAAAGCCATCGACCGTATGATCGTTACGTCGAACGCCTACCGCCAGTCGTCCACGCCCGACGAAGCGAAGTCGCGGGTCGATCCTCAAAATCGCCTGCTCTGGCGGATGAACCGCAAACGGCTGGAAGGAGAAATGATCCGCGATGCCGCGCTGGCGGTCGCGGGCACACTGAACCCGGCGATCGGCGGCCGTCCGGTGAGGATCCCGATCGAGCCCGAAGTCTACAATTTGATCTTCACCGAATATGAGCGCGACGGTCTGTGGCCTGTGAATCCCGACCGGCGCGTGCAGAACCGGCGGGGCATCTACCTTTACAACAAGCGCAGCGTGCGTCTGCCGATGCTGTCGGCTTTCGACCAGCCCGATGCGATTACCTCGTGCCCGGTGCGGCCTGTCTCCACGCATGCGCTGCAGGCCCTCACGCTTCTGAACTCCGGTTTCATGCAGGAAGTATCGCGAGCTTTCGCGGAACGGATCCAGCAGTCGTGCGGACGGGATCGGGGCTGCCAAATCGATTCCGCGTGGCAGCTTGCACTGTCGCGCGCTCCGCGGACCCAGGAAATCAGGCTGTCCAAGGACTTTTTCAAGTCCGGCGGCACGCTGCCGGAATTCTGTCTGGCTCTCTTCAACCGGAATGAGTTCATCTATGTCCCCTGACCAGCGGCATTCCTGCCATATCCGTCCGGCCGTAACGCGCCGCGATGTGCTCGTTCGCGCCGCTCACGGATTCGGTTCTGTAGCCCTCGCCTCGCTGCTGCCGCCTCGCGGGCACGCTGCCAATCGCGTGAACCCGCTGGCCGCGAAGCCGCCTCATTTCCCGGGGAAGGCCAAGTCCGTGATCTTTCTGTTTATGGTCGGCGGACCGAGCCAGGTCGATACCTTCGATCCGAAACCGGCGCTCGAGAAGTACAATGGCCAGCCACTGCCGGCCAGCTACGGGACCGTCGTGAGCCAGTTCACCAGGGGCGATACGCCGCTGCTGCGAAGCCCCTGGACCTTCAAGAAGTACGGGCAGTGCGGGCGCGAGGTGTCCACACTGTTCCCGCACATCGCGCAATGCGTAGATGACCTCTGCTTCGTTCGCAGCTTCTATACCGAGAGCACGGTCCATGCTCCTGCCATGTACCAGGTCAACACGGGGCGCATTCTGATGGGCTACCCGAGCATGGGCTCCTGGATCACCTACGGTCTTGGCAGCGAGAGCGAAAACCTTCCGGCCTATGTTGTGATGCCGCAGCCTGAAGGAACGCCGGAAGGCGGCACACCGTGTTGGGGAGCCGGCTTTCTACCCGCCGTTTACCAGGGAACCGTGTTCCGGTCCGGGGCCAGCCCGATCCTTAACCTCCGGCCGCCGGAAGGCGTGACTCCCGAGCGACAGCGCCGCACGCTGGACTTCCTGCAGAAGATGAACGAAATGGACGCGATCGATGGCGACAGCGAGCTGGCGGCACGGATCAGCTCGTATGAGCTGGCGTTCCGCATGCAGAGCTCCGCTCCGGAGGCGGTCGATCTGTCCAAAGAATCCGAGGCCACTCGCAAGCTGTACGGACTGGATCAGAAGCACACCGCTGAATTCGGGACGCGCTGCCTGCTGGCCCGCCGGCTCGTGGAACGCGGGGTCCGATTCATCCAACTCTATTCCGGCGGCGGTCCCGTTTCGGTCCAATGGGACGCTCACAAGGACCTGGTGGGCAATCACGAGAAGATGTGCGGCATGACCGATCTGCCGGTCGCCGGCCTGATCCTGGATCTCAAGCATCGCGGCCTGCTCGAATCGACCCTGGTAATCTGGGGCGCGGAATTCGGGCGCCTGCCCATGTCTCAAGGAGGCGATGGCCGGGATCACAATCCCCACGGCTTCACCATGTGGTTCGCCGGCGGCGGCGTCAAGCCGGGCTCGATCATCGGGGAAACCGACGAGATGGGCCTGCGCGGCGTCGGCACACGCTACTCCATGCGCGATTTCCACGCCACCATTCTTCAGTTGCTGGGCCTCGACCAGAATCGCCTCTGGTTCCTTCACAATGGCCGGAACGAGAAGCTCACCGATTTCGGCGGCACGGCGATCCGGGAAATGCTGGCGTGAGGATGGATCTAGCGGTGGGCAGCCATCATCTCCAGGAAGCCCTTGACGATCGCTCCTTCCGCACATCCGGGTTTCAGACGTGAGGCGGTCACTTCGTAACTCACCGGATCGAACGCGGCATCGTTGGGAATGTAGCCGCTCGAACCGTTGGTGTGCGTCACCATCACGGTTTGGTAGACCGGCGCTTCCCGCTTCAGCCGCTGCGCGATCAACGTGAAAACCTCGCCCGATACACCCGCGAGAGCCACATCGTTGATGGTCAGGAGTCCCAGCCGGATATTGACCGGGTCGGCATCGGTGAACTGATATTCCGCGCGCGGCGTGGGACCGGGTTCGACGCGGCGGCCGGGGCACGTGACCACCTGCTGCGCACCCTGGATTCGCGCCTCCGCCGACGTCTTGATGCCCCCGGCGGCGCGCACCACCGCCTCGCCCAGGATCTTCCCCAAGGCGTCCACCATCCCGAAATCCTCGCCGTTGACGGTGGACACGGGATTCTGGTCGCCGGCCGCGCCGCTGGTCCACACCGCCACGACGTCGCCCTCTGCTCTTTCTTCGGGCCGGAGCCGCAGGCGCGAGCCGCCATCGCTGCGAGGGTGGTCCTTGCCCAGATAATGCTGCTCCACAAACCGAGAAGTGGCGCCCGCCAGGTCGCCGGTGACCTGAAGATTCTCGGGGCCCATCACCACGGCGTGGACCGGATAGTTGATCCAGAACGCGATCGGCCGGCCGGCGAGATCGTCGAAACGAAGTACGGTCACCGTCTTGTCCGACGGTCCCTCCTCGTTATATCCGAGCCACAGTCCTCGTCCCGGTACCGGTTCGCGGCGGTTCACGTTGACGTATGCCGTCCCCGTTCCGATTCCGAAGCGCGCCGGCTGCAATTGGGACCTGGCGTGGCGGACAGCCGCTACCGCCGCATCCTCGACGCTCTTCGTATACGCGACAGTCTTCGCCGCCACGGTTTGGGCAAGGCCGAGAATTGGTGCGCTGTGATCGTGGACCGCCGAAAGGAGCAGGTTCTCGGGCCGAATCCCCGCCTCTGCGGCGATCCGTTGCGAAGTCTCGGCCCACACCGCGTCCGGAACGAAAAGCGACTCCCATGCGACGAGCGCCGCCTGGGTAGCTCCGTCGTCCAGAACAATCGCGCGCACATAGACGTTGTCGTGAATGACCCGGAAACCTTGTGTGCGGCCGGCGTAGCCTCCCATCGGCAAAGCGGCGTCCGCGGCGGGAGTGATATCGACGCGAGCGGCGCCGGCTCGCAGTTGTCCCGCGCGAACCATCTGGATGCAGATGCACAGCAAAAACACGCAAGCAGGAACGGAACTCACCATCGCAAGGCTGATTCTACCCCAATGGGCACACCATGAGCGCCGTTCACACCAGGGCTCCATCGGGAACATCCGCCGGCTCCTCCGTACCTGTTGTGTCTGGAGCAGAACGCGCCGGCGGCGCCTGCTCCCACTTCACAATCTTCAGGTCCAGGACACAGATGGAGTAGAAGACCGGCACCAGCAGCAGAGTAATAAAGGTCGCGATCGAAAGACCGCCGATCTGGGCATAACATAGCGGCTCCCAGAGCGGCCCTCCGTGAATCGCGAGTGGGAATAAGCCGAAAACGGTCGCTCCGACCGTGATCAACACGGGGCGGAGCCGCACGATTCCCGCATCGAGCACGGCCTGCTCGAACGGCTCGCCCTCCGCATGTCTCTCTTCTATGAAGTCGAAGAGAACGATGATGTGGCTGACGATGACGCCCACCAGACTGATCACGCCGAGGAAGCCCATGAAGCCGAACGGTGCGCCCATAATCCAGAGGGCCAGCAGCGCACCCGCCGACCCGAACGGCACGGCAGCGAAGACGATCAGAGGCTTTACTGCGTTCTTGAACTGGAACGTCAATGCCAGGAAGATCGCGATTACTGAGGTCGCCAGAACTACCGAGAGCTGCTGGAACCCATCGACCTGTTTCTCCTCTTCGCCGCCGATGTCGATCGCGTACCCCGGCGGGAGCGCGGCCGCGATCGCGTTCAGCGCCGGGCGGGCGGCCGCCATCACCTCCGATGACAGTACTCCAGGTTGGGGCGCGCCGTAAACGGTAATCGTGTGCGCCCGATTACGCCGCCGGAGGACCTCGCTCCGAAAGCTATAGTCGAAGCTGGCAACCTGCCGGATGGGCACCTTCTGGTTTCCGGTCTTTGAACCGACGTACAGGTCGTTCAGCTCCTCCAGGCCGCTGATTTCGGACGCCCGGAGATGAGCCACGACCGGAATCTGCTTGTCGCCTTCACGAAGCGTGGTCACCGGATTGCCCGCGACGGCGCCCGAAGACGCGTCGGCGATGTCGCGATTGGTAAGACCGGCAAGGTTGGCGCGATCCGCATCCACCTTCATCTGGACAGTGAACCGGTCCTCGCCCCAGTTGTCGCGGATGCGGCTCACCAGCGGGATGCCGCGAAACACACTCTGGACGCGCTCGGAGATAACACGCAGTGTCGCGGTGTCCTCACCCGAGATCCGGATGGCGACGGGCAATCCCACCGAGTCGCCATTTTCCAACTGGCGAACGTCGATTCGCGCGCCGGCGACCTCCCGGTCCACGCGGCTCTGAATGTACGGCAGAAGTTTGTGTGTCTGGCGCTTGTCGTGGAACAACATCACGACTTGAGCGTAGTTGGTGTGCGGTGCTTCGGGAGCGAGCGAATACCAGAAACGCGGCGCGCCTCCGCCGATGAAGCTGGAGAGCGCCTCAACCGGCATCTTTTGCGCGGCGGAGACCTCCTGCACGATCTTCTCGACCTGCCGCACAGCGCCGCCGGTCGCGCTAAACGACGCATCTTCCGGCAGGGAAATGTCGATGAATGCGAGCTGCGAAAGGTCCTTGGGCATGAACTGCTTCTTCAGAGAAGCCCCGATGGAGCCGCCCCCAATCAGGACGAGCACTGCTGCCGATACCACCGCCCAGCGATGGCGGATGGCCCATAGCCCCAACCGGTAATACTGAGCCGCGAAGCCTTGCCTGCGCCGTTCCTCGATGGAGCGCTCGCGGCGGGGCCGCAGGATGAAGGAACCCAGCAGCGGGATGAATGTCATCGAAACGACACGGGAGGAGACGAGCGAAATCGTGATCACTACGGGCATCGAGTAGAGGAACTGGCCAACCGAGCCGGTCAGGATCAGAAACGGCAAATAGGCGACGATGTTGGTGACGGTGGCGTAGACGATCGCGGTCGCGAGACGCGTCGGTCCCAGCCAGGCCGCAACGCCGCGGCTTTGGCCGGTGCCGAGCTCGCGCTTGATGGCATCGCCCGCGACCACGGGATCGTCCACCAGCAGGCCAAGCGCGATGATCAGCGTTGCAATGGAGATCTGTTGCAGGTCGATGCCCAGAAGGTGCATCATGCCGAAGGTCATCAGCAGCGTAAGAGGAATGGACAAGGCCATCAACAAGGCCGAGCGCCATTCCCAAAAACCGATAAGCGACACCAGCACCACGAGAATCACCGCTTCGTAGAGGCTTGTCATGAAAAGCTCGATGTTCTCTTCCACCTGGCGCGGCTGATCGCTGGTGCGGGCGATGATCAGATCCTTGGGCAATCGCTTGCGGAGTTCGTCCAGCGCGGCGTCTACCTGTTTGGAGAAGTTATTGATCTGCTGGCCCGCGCCCATCTGAACGCTCAACGTGACGGCGCGCGTCCGCTGCCATTTGCCGCGCGAGTCGCGCCACGAATAGAAGTTCAGAAATCGCGGGGGATGATCATAGCTGCGAACTACGTCGGCCACGTCACGCAGATATAGCGGAGCGCCCTGTGGAGTGGCCCCGATGCTTACGTCGCCGATCTCGCGTTCGCTGTGGAACTCGCCCGAGGGAGCGATGAGAACGTTCTTGCCTCCGGCGTCGAATTCTCCCGCGCCCGTGGTGAGGTTTCGCGCCCGCAAAATGTTGCCGAGGTTGCCCAGCTTGATGCCGTAGGAGGCCAGCCGCTCCTGCGAATAGAGGAGATACACTTTTTGAGGCAGAATGCCGGACCGGTCTACCTTGGCCACTAGCGGCGCATTCACGTCCTTGCGGCCGGTAGCGAGAAGAGCCTTCTCCATGATGTCGGTGAAGTCGTCGAGCTCGCGATAGCTGTACTTCTCGCCGGCGACAGCGGCGAGCCTTGCACGGACCTCTTCCGGGTTCCGGACCAGGAAAGGCTCCCACACATCGGGGTCCCACTGAGATCTCGGGTAGTGCTCGCCGATGAACCCATCCAGCAAGGCAAGCACCCGCTGATCGTTGCCGGCGCTGACGTCCGCGCCGACACAACCGGCGCCATCGACTGGAACGGGATCGAGCGCGGAGTCGGCGCCGCGGAGATATTCCAGGAAGGCGGCTGCGCCCAGTCGCATCAGGCGCGACTCCCCGCGTTCGGGAAAGCAGAACACCAGGCTAGCCCGCTCGCCCAGCCTGCCCTTGGCGGCGCGCGCCCGGGTGGATTCGATCGTCTTTTGCAGCCCCGCCGCACGCACCTCGATGTCGGCTGCGCTGCCTTTAGGGCTTGCCACGGTGAGCATGAGGGTCGAGGTGTCCCCGAAGTCGCGCTGGTACTGGATGGGGCCGGCGCCTTCGGGCAGGGTGTGGATCGCGGCCAGGCGCCCGCCGACGTCATCAAGCACCGTGCTCACGTCCTTCAGGTCGTCGGATATATAGAAGGTAATCACCGAGGAGTTGCTCCGTGAGGTCGACTCGATCATCGAGATCTTGTTGTTGGAGGCGATCACCCGTTCCACGGGCTTGGTGATGAGTTCCTCTACCTTCTCGGCGCTGGCTCCGGGCCATGGGGTAACCACCAGCGCAGCTTTGTTCGGGATATCGGGATCCTTTCGCTGGGGCATGTGGGTATAGCCGTAGATACCAAAAACGACCGTTCCCACGAGCAGCACCCAGGTCAGGTGCGGATTTTCCACGCAGAGCCGAGCGGTGTTGCGGCCTTCGAGCAACGGGTCGGCACTATTATTCGCATTCGCGTTATTCACGGAATCACCTCCACGGTTTCTCCATTGGCGACCATCGAAGCGCCCGCGCGAATCACAAGCTCGCCAGGCTTCACGCCGGTGGTCACCGCAAGAATGTCTCCAAATGTCGGCCCAAGGCTTACCTTGCGCGCCGTGGCCATTTTGTTTTCAACCACCATGACCATGAAATCCGAGGGGTTGTCCCGGCCGCGGACCACCGAGCCTACCGGAACTACCGTCACCGGGGCAGGAGCCGCACCCGGGTCGCTGAGCGTCAACGAGGCAATCATGCCTGGCTTGAGCGCGAGACCGGGGTTCGCCAGCCCAATCTCCACCTGGAACAGCCGGGTTTCAGCGTCCGCGACCGCAGCCACGGCGGTCACGGCTCCGCGAAACTCGCGGCCCGGCAGAGCCTCGACAGAGACTGCGATGCTCCTTCCCGGCTTCAATTGCACCGCCACGGTATCGGGCACCCCGAATGCCGCCTTGACAGTCTGGATATCGGCGAGCGCGAAAGCCGCTTGCGACGGTCCGGCCATCATGCCCAATTCCACGTTCCGCTGCACGACGGATGCTGTGAAGGGAGCGATCAGCGCCGTATCGCCCTGGTTCAGGCGGGCGGAAGAGATGCTCGCCTCGGCCGTGTGAATCTGCGCCGCCGCAGATTCGATCTGTGCCCGTGCCGCCTCCACTTGTGCGCCGGTGACCTCGAATTGTGCCTTGGCCGCATCGAAATCCGGCCGGGTCATGCTCTGGCTCGCCATTAAAGTTCTGGCGCGAGCGAAATCGGCCTCCGCCTTGGCGTGCGAGGCTTGTGCCTGGGTAAGCTGAGCCCGCGCACTCTTCTCGGCTTCGCGCGCCGCTTCGAGCTGGCTCTGCGCCTGCGCCGTCGAATTGCGATAGTCTTCTTCACGGAGGCGCGCCAAAACCGTTCCGCCGGCCACGATATCGCCGGGCTCCAAACCCCGAGACCCGATGTGATGAACCTCGGTCACTAGCCCGGATACCCGGAACGCAAGACTTACCTGCCTGCCGGGCATGATGGACGCCGAATAGCGCCCGCTGCCCTTGGGCCTGTAGAGTTCAACGGGCGTGACTCGCACGGGAGTCGCGGCCCTTTCCAGCTTTGATCCCTCCCGATGGCACGCTGCCAGCAGGAGGAACGGGATCGAGATTAGAGTTCGTTTCATTGGTCTTCTCCCAG